>Ga0302326_10007847_pt1 | contig 23658 bp, 9 predicted proteins | sample Palsa_T0_3_FD_202264 | JGI IMG/M metagenome (GOLD analysis project Ga0302326, IMG submission 202264) | Peat permafrost microbial communities from Stordalen Mire near Abisko, Sweden - Palsa_T0_3 | ecosystem: Environmental > Terrestrial > Soil > Palsa > Peat permafrost | place: Sweden: Abisko... | reverse complement strand
ACTATTCGCCATAAACCCGCCGTTCCCTTGCCGGCCGGCCGAAACGGGTCTGAGCATAGGCCGCATGGCGCAGGATGCAGCGATTAATGCGGAGGTAAGCGGCATGAGAGAGCCGGAAGCCATCGCCATTGTCGGACTGGCGGGCCGGTTTCCCGGAGCGCGTACAGTCGACGAGTTCTGGCAGAATCTGCTGGAGGGCGTGGAGTCGATTTCGTTCTTCGACGAGGATCAGCTTCGAGCGGCGGGGGTACCGGAGAAAAGCCTCCGCGATCCGAATTACGTCAAGGCCGCGCCCGTCATCGAGGATATCGATCTCTTCGATGCCGGGTTCTTCGGCATGGGGGCTCGGGACGCGCAGATCATGGATCCGCAGTTCCGGGTGTTCCTGGAAGTCTGCGCCACGGCGCTGCAGCACGCGGGCATCGACCCCGGGTCGTTCGGTGGCCGGATCGGCATGTACGCGGGCTCGAAGGAGAACCGCTACCTCGAGGAGAACGTCTACCGCAGCGCGGCCACCTTGCGCGCGGCCGGGATGCTTCTCGCTACCGTGTCCAATCAGACCGACTACCTGTCGACGAGCGTCGCCTACCGGCTCGGCCTGACCGGGCCCGCGATCAGCATGGTGACCGCGTGCTCCACCTCGCTGGTGGCCATGCACTCCGCGATCCGGGCGCTGCGCGGGCGGGAGTGCGAGGCGGCCCTGGCCGGCGCGGTCGAGATCGGGATCCCGGCCATCCGCGGTTACCTGCACCGTCCCGGCGGGATGTTCTCCCCGGACGGTCACGTGCGCGCCTTCGACGCCTCGGCCGGCGGCACCGTCTTCGGCAGCGGCGCGGGCGTGATCGTACTCAAGCGACTGGCGGACGCCATCGCCGACCGGGACACGATCCACGCGGTGATCCGGGGCTCGGCCATCAACAACGACGGCGACGCCAAGTCCGCGTTCACCGCGCCGAGCAAGACCGGCCAGGTCGCGGTGATCGGCGCGGCGCTGCGCGACGCGGCGGTCGACCCGGGGTCCATCGGCCTGGTCGAGGCCCACGGCACCGGGACGCTCGTCGGCGACCCGATCGAGGTCACGGCGCTGACCGAGGTCTACGGCAGGCACACCGACCGCACCGGCTACTGCGTGATCGGCTCGCTCAAGTCCAACGTGGGGCACCTCGGCGCGGCGGCCGGCGTGGCCAGCGTGATCAAGGCCGTGCACTGCGTGCGCGAGGGCATCGTGCCGCCTTCCATCAACATCGACAAGCTGAACCCGCGGATCGAGCTCGACGGCAGCCCGTTCTTCGTGAGCACCGAGCTGACCGGCTGGGCCGGTGGCCAGACTCCCCGGCGGGCCGCGGTCAGCTCCTTCGGCGTGGGCGGAACCAACGCCCACCTGATCATCGAGCAGGCGCCCGCAGTGCCCGCGCCGGTTCCGCCGCGGCGTCCGCGCCAGCTCATCACGCTGTCGGCGCGCAGCCGCGATTGTCTCGACGTGGCGACGCGGGAACTCGGCGAGCACCTGGCCCGGCAGCCAGCCGCGTTGGCCGACACCGCGTTCACCCTGACCGCCGGGCGCCCCGAGCTGCCGGTCCGCCGGTTCGCCGTGCTGGCCGACGGCGAGGCCGCCGGCCCGCAGCTGACCACCGAGCTGCCCGCACGCACCGCCGCTCCCGGCCGCAGCGTCGCGTTCCTCTTCCCCGGTCAGGGCGCGCAGTACCCCGGCATGGGCCGCGACCTCTACGCCCATGAGCCGGTCTTCCGCGCCGAGATCGACCGCTGCGCCGCGATCCTGACGCAAACCCACGGCCTTGACCTGACCGCGCTGCTGTTCGGCGCGGGCGGGGCCGCGGCCGCGGGCGGGGCCGAAGCAGGCGCGGACCCCGGCGCTGACCCCGGCGCCGACGCCGGCGCCGCGGCCCGGCTGAACCAGACCGCGTGCACCCAGCCCGCGCTGTTCGCCGTGGAGTACGCCCTGGCCGCGACGCTGCGCTCCTATGGGGTCGAGCCGACCGCGATGGCGGGGCACAGCATCGGGGAGTACGTCGCCGCGACGATAGCCGGGGTGTTCGAGCTCGGCGACGCCCTGCGGCTGGTGGCCGACCGGGGCGCGCTGATGCAGGCGCTGCCCGGCGGCGCGATGGCCGCGGTGACGCTGCCCGAGGAACTGCTCCTGCCGCTGCTGCCCGGCTCGATCGACATCGCCGCGGTCAACGCCCCCGGCGTGTGCGTGGTCTCCGGCGGCCACGACGACGTGGCCGAGCTGGCCGAGACCCTGTCGGCGCAGGGCGTGGCCTGCCGCCCGCTGCACACCTCGCACGCCTTCCACTCGCGGCTGATGGAGCCGATCCTGGCCGAGTTCGGCCAGCGGGTCGCGGCGACCACGCTCAGCCCGCCGCGGATCCCCTTCGTCTCCAACCTCACCGGCACCTGGATCGCCGACGACGAGGCCACCGACCCGGACTACTGGGTCCGGCAGCTGCGCGGCTGCGTCCGGTTCTCCGACACGCTGAACCTGCTCGCCACCGACGGCCAGCGGGTGCTGGCCGAGGTCGGACCGGGCCGGACGCTCAGCGGGCTGGCCAGCGCCCACGACAGCGAGTCGGTCGCCGTCGCCACCATGCGGCACCCGCAGCAGCAACGGGACGACGTGGAAACCCTGCTCGAAGGCGTGGGCCGGATCTGGGCGGAGGGCGCCCCGGTCGACTGGGAACGCTTCTGGGGTGACGAGCCCCGCCGGCGGGTCCCGCTGCCGGCCTACCCGTTCGACCGGCAGCGGCACTGGGTCGAACCGGACGACGACGAGCCGGGGGTCGCCGCGGTAGGTCCCTACACGGTGCCGGTCTGGCGCGAGACCGGACCGGTCACGCCCGGCGTCGCGCAGGGACTGTGGGTGGTCTTCTCCGGCGGGGAACTCGTCCTGGCCGAGTTCGCCGATCTGGCCCGCGCGGCCGGCGCCGAACTGCTGGTGGCAGGCCCGGGCACCGACCTGGGCGAGCTGTTCCAGGATGTCGCGGCCTGGGGCCCGGAACGGGTCACGATCGTGCACGCCCTCGCGGCCGGGCGGCGGCCGCCGGGGGTGACCGAGGCCGAGTACGCCGGCGAGTGGCTCGAGCTCGGCTTCTACAGCGTGCTCGCGGTGCTCCAGGAGCTGGCCCGCCAGCTTCCCGGCGTGGCCGTCGACCTGGCCATCGTCACCCGCGGCATGCAGGACGTGGCCGGCGACGGCCGGGTCGAGCCGGCCAAGGCCGCGGTCCTCGGCATCGTCAAGCTCGCCCCCAAGGAGTTCGACCGCCTCACCTGCCGCAGCATCGACCTCGGCGACGGCCCGCCCGCGCTCGGCGCCACCCAGCTGCTGGCCGAGATCACCTCGGGCGATAACCACGAGCAGGTCGCCTACCGCGGTCGCAAACGCTGGACCTGGTCTTACGACAGCCTCGCGCTGACCGATCCCGGCGGTGTCCCGGCCGTGCTCAAGCCGGGCGGCGTCTACCTGATCACCGGCGGCCTGGGCGGCCTCGGCCTCGTCGTCGCCCGCCAGCTCGCCGAGCTGGCCGGGGCCAGGCTCGTGCTGGCCGGGCGGCGCGGCCTGCCGCCCCGCGACAGCTGGCCGGACCTGCTCGCCGCGGACCAGGCGGGGGGCGAGCCGGCCGACGAGGCGGTCGTCCGCCAGATCCGGGCGATCGGTGACATCGAGGCCGCCGGGGGCCAGGTGCTCGCGGTCGCCTGCGACGTCACCGACGAAGAGCAGCTGCGCCTGGCCAAGGGCGAGATCGAGCGTTCGTTCGGCCCGGTAGATGGCGTCTTCCACCTGGCCGGCGTGGCCGGAGGGGGCATGCTGGAGACCAGGACCCGGGCCGACGCCGCCCGCGTGTTCGGCGCCAAGGTAGCCGGGACCTACCTGCTGGACCAGGTCTTCGCCCCGCCGCTCATGGTGCTGTACTCCTCGATCGCGGCCATCTCCGGTGACTTCGGCCTAGGTGACTACGCCGGCGCCAACGCGGTCATGGACTCCTTCGCCGCGGCCCGCTGGGCCGGCGGCCAGCATGTCGTCTCGGTCAACTGGCCGCCGTGGTCGGACGTGGGCATGGCCTTCGACGTCGACGCCCCGGCGATCCTGGGCAGCCTGCGGCGCGGGACCGACGCCGAGGCCGATGCGGGCCCGGGCGCCCCGGTACCGGTCAGGCATCCCATGCTGCGCAGCCGCCTGGACGCCGCCGACGGGTCGGTCACCTTCGAGGTCGAGCTCACCCCGGATCTGTGGGTGGTGAACGAGCACCGGATCCACGGCATGCCGATCATGCCGGGCACCGGGATCGTCGAATTCGTCCGCGCGGGCTTCGAGGTGGTGACCGGCGAGCCGCGGGCGGAGATCACCGACCTGCTGCTGCTCGAACTGCTGATGGTCACCGACGGGATGGACGCCCGGCTCCAGCTGTCCCCGGACGGCGACGGCGGCTACGGCGTCCTGGTCACCGGGAGCGACGGTCACCAGTACGTCCGCGGTCACGTGCGCCCGGCCGCGCCCCCCGCCAGCGGACCCGCGCAGCCCCGGCACGACCTGGCGGCGATCCGCCGGGAGTGCCCGCAGGACACCACCCCGGACTTCGACGGGCACATCGGGTTCTTGTCCTTCGGACCGCGCTGGTTCAACATCGCGCGGCGGGTGGCCGGGCCGTCGACCGAAATCGTCACCGTCGAGCTGCCCCCGGACTTCACCGCGGACCTGGACGGGTACTACCTGCACCCGTCGATGCTCGACGCCTCCGTCGCGGTCGGCCAGGACATCACCGTGAAGGGCTCCTACCTGCCGTTCAGTTACGACCGGATCACAGTACGCGGCCCGCTGCAGGCCCGGGTGCACTCGATCATCCGGCACCTGGATCATGGCACCGGAGACGTGTCGGTGTCGGACATCGTGATCGTCGACGACGACGGGACCGAGCTCGTCGAGATCGAGCGCTTCACCCTGCTCGGGGTGGACAGCACGACCGGCGACTCGCGGTTCGCCGGCACCCCGCTGGCTCAGCTGGGCGCGGCCGCGGACCAGGCCCCGGCGGGCGGACCCCCGGCGGGCGGACCCCTGGCGCAGACCCCGGCCGGTGCCATCGACGTCCCGGCCAGCGCCCCCGGCCCCGCCGGGGCCGGTGCCGAGGAGCTGATGAGCGGGGGCGTCAGCACCGCCGAGGGCTGCGAGGCGCTACGGCTCATCCTGGCGAACATCCCGGCCGGCGGCGCCGTGGCGGGCGCGGCCGGGCCGCAGGTCATCTGGTGCCCGGAGGGCCTGCCTGAGCGGATGCGGAACGCCGCCCGGGTGACCCGGGCCGCGCTGGCCGACCAGCTCACCGACGCGCCGGCCGGCGGCACCAGGGACCTGGCCACCAGGTACGTCGAGCCCGCCACCGACGCCGAACGAGCCCTGGCTCGGCTGTGGGCCGACGCGCTCGGCATCGACCGGGTCGGCGCCGAGGACGACTTCTTCGACCTCGGCGGGAACTCGCTGGTCGCGGTGCAGCTGGTGTCCCGGATCGCCCAGCGGTTCCGGGTCGAGGCCTCCGTGGCCCAGCTGTTCGACGCGCGGACCGTGCGCGGCCTGGGCGCGTCGATCGAGGCATCGCTGCTGCAGAAGGTCGCCGAGCTGTCCGAAGAAGAAGCGCTCGAGACACTCAAGACCCTTGAGGAGGAATAGGTGTTCGAAGACGGCGACGACCGCCGGTATGCCGTGGTCATCAACGACGAGGAACAGTATTCCATCTGGCCGGCCGATCGCAGGCCGCCGGACGGGTGGCACCCGGTCGGCGTGACCGGCGTGAAGGACGACTGCCTGGCCCACATCGGCGAGGTCTGGACCGACCTGCGTCCGCGCAGCCTGCGGGAGCAGATGGACCAGACCAGGGAAGAGGCCCGGTGACCGCCGCGACCGGCCGCCGCTACCGGGTCGGCGCGGTGGTCGAGCAGCAGGCCCTGCCGGCCGCCGAGGTCTGCGACCGGGCCGTGCTGGCCGAGAAGCTGGGCATGGAGTCGCTCTGGATGGTGCAGCTGCCCAACCAGCGGGACATCGCTACGATGCTCGCCGGGCTGGCCACCTGTACCAGATCCGCCACGATCGGGGCCGCCATCCTGCCCGTCTACACCCGCCCCGCGGTGACGATGGCGCACACCGCCATGACGCTGGATGAGCTGTCCGGCGGCCGGTTCATCCTCGGCCTGGGGCTGGGCCACCGCGGCATCGGGGAATGGATGTTCGGGATGGGCGCCGCGCCGCCCGCGGTGGCCTCGATGCGGGAGTACCTCGGCATCGTCACCGGCCTGGTCCGGGACGGCGAGGTCAGCTCCGACGGGAACTGGTTCAGCGGGCACTCCTCCTGCCCGGACATGCGCCGTCCGGGGATGCCGATCTACCTGGGCGCCTTCGGGCCCAGGATGCTTGAGCTGGCCGGCGAGCTGGCCGACGGCGCGATCTTGTGGATGTGCTCGCCCCGGTACGTCCGCGAGCACGCCATGCCCGCGCTGCGCCGCGGCTGGGCCCGGCGGCCCGGCGGAGCGGACGGGTTCGAGGTCGTGGCGGTGCTCAACGCCGCCGTCACCGAGCACCCGGCCGACGACATCGAGGGTTTCCGCCGCTACCTCAACATGTTCCTGCGGGTATCCACCTACCGCACGCTGTTCGAGGCCAGCGGCTACGGCGATTGCGTCAAGGCCGGGGTGCCAAGCGACGCGATGATCTCGGACCTGGCGGCCATTGGCCCGCCGGAGCTGATCGCCGAGCGGCTGGCGGAGTACGTCCGCGCCGGGGCCACCGAGGTGGCCGTCGCGCCGACGGTGACCGTCCACCAGTCCCAGGACCGGTTCGCCGAAACGCTCGCCGGAGGCCTGGCATGACGGCACCCACCGTGACCGCGCTCACCACCACGGGGACCAGCCCCGCCGGGACCAGCCCGGCGTTGGTGCGGCTGGGGCCCGTCGGGCGGGCCCGGGTCCGGCTGCTGTGCTTCCCGCAGGCCGGCGGCGGCACCGCCACCTTCCGCCCGCTGTCCTGCGAACTGCCCGGCGAGATCGACCTGCTCGCGCTGCGCCTGCCGGGCCGGGAGACCCGGCGCCGCGAACCACCGTTCCGCCGGATGGACGACGTGGTGGCCGCGTTGGCCGGCGAGCTGGACGGCTACCGTGACCTGCCGCTGGCCATGTTCGGTTACTGCGCAGGCTCGTACACCATGTTCGAGCTGGCCCGGCACCTGCTCCGGACCGGCAGGACGGCACCGGCCGCGCTGTTCGTGTGCGCTTCCGCCGGGCCCGTCATCATCAACCGGACCAGGAACGTGCACCTCATGCCCGACCAGGAATTCAAGGCGTACCTGAATGAGTTCCGGCTGACCCCGGAGGCGATCTTGGCCGATCCGAACCTGTTCGGCATCTTCGAGCCGGCCATCCGGGCCGACTTCGAGGTGTATGAGACGGACCCGTTCGTGCCCGGCGACGCGGTGGACATCCCGTTCAGCGTGATCGGCGCGCGGGACGACGCCAGCGTGGCCTTCGACGAACTGCTCGAGTGGCGCGAGCACACCACGGGCCCGTTCACCTTGCGGGTGCTGCCCGGCGGTCACAACTTCTTCACCACCGGGGTGTCCGCGCTCGGCGGCTTCATCGCGAACGACCTGGCGGGCTGACCGATGCCCGACCATGCCGCGGTCCTTTCCCCCGCCAAGCAGGCCCTGCTGGCCCGGCTGCGCGGCGGCGGGGCCAGGGACATCGCGCCGATACCGCGCCTGGCCGGCGATGGCCCGTTCCCGCTGTCCTACGCCCAGGAGCGGGTGTACTTCGCCGGCCTGCTGGCGCCCGGGCTCAGGCTGTTCAACCTCGTCGCGGGCGCCCGGCTGCCGTTCGTCGTGCCGGCCGAGGCGGTCGAGCAGCGGCTGACCGAGATCACGGCGCGGCACGACGCGCTGCGGACCTCGATCCGGCTGGTCGGCGACGAGCCGAAACTGGTGATCGCCTCGTCGGTTCCGGTTGCCGTGCCGGTCGAGGACCTGTCCGGCACCGATCCCGCCGCCACCCTGGCCGTGGCCCGCCAGGCCGCGCTCACGGCCGGCCTCGAGCCCTACGACCTCGCGCAGCCACCGCTGTGGCGAGTCAGGCTGGCGGTCCTGCCGGGTGGCCAAACCCTGGTCATCGTAGGCGCGCACCACCTCGTCCTGGACGGCACGTCGCTGAGCCTGCTGATCGCCGAGCTCGGCGAGTTCGGTTCCCGGCCCAGGCCGGCCCCCCGGTTCGCCGACTTCGCGTCCTGGCAGCGGGACCAGGTCGAGGGCGGCGCGTTCGGGGCCGAGCTGGCGTACTGGCGGCGGCGCCTGGCCGACCTTCCGGCCCGGCTCGAGCTGCCCGGCGACCGGACGCCCCCGGCCGAGCCGACGTTCGCCGGGGCCACGATCAGCGCGCCGCTACCGGCCGGGACCGCGGTCCGGCTGGCCGAGCTGAGCCAGGCCGAGAACGCCACGCCGTACATCACGCTGCTGGCCGCGTTCCATGTCGCGCTGCACCGGTGGACCGGTGAGCGCGACCTCGTGATCGGCGCGTCGGTGGCCGGGCGGACGCACCCCGACGTCCAGGTCCAGCTCGGCATGTTCATCAACATGGTGCTGCTGCGCACTCCGCTGTCCGGGCGGCTGTCGTTCCGGCAGGTTCTGGCCCGGGTCCGGGCGACCTGCTCGGAGGGGTTCGCGCGGCAGAACATTCCGTACGAAAGGCTGGCCCGCGAGCTTGGCCGCGGCCCGCAGCAGCCGCCGCTGGTGACCGTGGCGTTCAACATGCCGTTCAGCGCGTCGGCCCTGCCCGGGGCTGGCCAGGGCGATGCCCTCGACACGCCGATCTCGCCCGAGGGGTCGCAGTTCGACCTGACCGTGCACGTCTTCCCGGACGCCGACGGGGGCTTCCGGGTGCTGATGGAGTACTCGGCGGACCTGTTCGACGCGGGCAGGGCGGAGGCGCTGCTTGAGCAGTACCTGACCCTGATCGACAGCCTGCTCGCCGACCCAGACCGGCTGGTCGGCCGGGCCCCGCTGCTGCGCCCGGCCGCCCGGGCCGCCCTGCTGGCGGTCCCGGCCGAGCCGGATACTCCCGCGCCCTACCCGGCCGCGCTGCACCGGCTCGTCGCCGCGGCCGCGCAGGCCGCGCCGGAGGCGGTCGCGGTGGTCAGCGGCCAGGAGTCGCTGACCTACGCCGGGCTGATGGAACGGGCCGGGACGCTGGCCGCGGCGCTGCGCGCTCGCGGCGTGCGGGCCGGCCAGCCGGTCGTGGTGCGGCTGTCCCGCGGCCTGGACCTGGCCAGCGCGCTGCTCGCGGTCTGGACGGCCGGCGGGGTGTACGTACCGGTGGACCCGGCTCTGCCGCCGGCCCGAGCCGAGCTGATGATGGCCGACACCGGCGCCGCCGTCGTGCTTGACGATGCCTTCCTGCGAAACCCTGCCTTCCTGCGGGACACCGGCCCGGGTGACGAGGCGGACGCCGTCCCTGGCCCGGACGAGGCCGCCTACTGCATGTATACCTCCGGGTCTACCGGCGAGCCCAAGGGCGTGGTCGTCACCCACGGCGGGATCGTCAACCGGGTGCTGTGGGCGGTCCGCGAGTTCGGCTTCGGCCCGGGCGACCGGATGCTGCACAAGACCCGGGCGTCGTTCGACGCGCACGTGTGGGAGATCTTCGCGCCGCTGGTCAGCGGCGGCACGGTAGTGATGGCGCCGCCGGGCGTCGAGGAGGATCCGCAGGCCATGCTGGCCGCGGTCGCCGGGCACCAGGTAAGCGTGCTGCAGGTCGTTCCGTCGGTGCTGCGGCTGCTGGCGGACCTGCCCGCGCCGCGCGACTGGGCCGCCTGCGCCGCGCTGCGGCTGCTGTTCTGCGCCGGTGAGCCGCTCCCCGCCGAGCTGTGCCGGCGGGTCTCTGCCCTGCGGCCCGGGCTCCGGATCGTCAACACCTACGGGCCGACCGAATGCGCGATCGACGTCACCGCGCACCCCGTAGACCTGACCATGGCTGGTGCCGCCGGGAACGGGCTGATGCCCATCGGCCGGCCGATCAGCGGAACCCGGGTGCTCATCCTGGACACGGAGGGCGAGCTCGTCCCGCCCGGCCTGGCGGGGGAGCTGTGCGTGGCCGGTCCCGGCGTGGCCCGCGGCTACCACGGCCGGCCCGGCCTGACCGCCGCCGCGTTCGTCCCCGATCCGTTCGGGCCGCCGGGGAGCCGGCTGTACTGCACCGGCGACCGGGCTCGCCGACGGCCCGACGGGGTCTTCGAGTTCATCGGCCGACGCGACCACCAGGTCAAGGTCAACGGGGTCCGGATCGAGCTCGGCGAGGTGGAGTCGGTGCTGGCCGCGCACCCCGGCGTGACCGCCGCCGTGGTCACGGCCACCGAAGCCGGACCAGGAGCCGGACCAGGAGCCGGACCAGGAGCCGGTATCCGGTTGACCGGCTATATCACCGGCCGGGCAGGCCATGACGAGCTGCGCCAGTACCTGCGTGACCGGCTGCCCGCCCCGATGATTCCCGGCGCGATCATCACCCTCGACGCGTTCCCGCTCAGCCCGAGCGGCAAGGTGGACCGGGCGGCCCTGACCGCCGCCGGCGCCGCCGCCAGCCATGAGCGTTACGTGCCGCCGCGTACCCACGACGAGCAGATCATCGCCGGAATCTGGACCGGCCTGCTCAATCTGGACCAGAACGGGGCCGACCGGTTGGGCCGGACCGATGACTTCTTCCGGCTCGGCGGCCACTCCCTGCTTACGGTCCGGCTGGCGGCCCGGCTGCGCGCGGCGTTCGGTGTCGACGTGGCGCTGCGGGACCTGCTCACCGCGACCACGGTGGCGGACCAGGCCGAGCTGTTGACCCGGCGGCAGGCCGCCGACCCGATCGCGCCGGTGCCGCGGGGTGAGCCGCTGCCGCTGTCCTCCGGTCAGCGCCGCCTGTGGTTCCTGGACCGCCTCGACCCGGGGAGCTCGCAGTACGTGCTGCCGCACGTCATGCGGCTGCACGGCGACGTGGACCTGCCCGCGCTCGGCCAGGCGCTGACCGACGTGGTGGCCAGGCACGAGATCCTGCGGACCCGTTACGTGCTGGCCGACGGCGAGCCCGGCCAGGTCGCCGATCCGCCGGCCGCGGTGCCGCTGCCGGTGATCACGGCCACCGAGGCCCAGCTATCCGGATTGCTGGCCGACCTGGTCAGCCAGCCCTTCGACCTGGCCGTCGGCCCGGTCCTGCGGGCCACCCTGATCCGGCTGGCGGGCCGCCTGGAGTACCTGTTCGTGCTGTGCATCCACCACATCGCCTGCGACGGGTGGTCGATGGAGATCGTCGGCCGCGAGCTGCTCGGCTGCTACGCGGCCGGCCGGTCCGGACGCCCGTCCGGCCTGGCCGAGCCGTCCCTGCACTACGCCGACTACGCCGCCTGGCAGCAGGACCGGCTGACCGGTCCGGACCTGTCCGTCCAGCTGGGCTACTGGCAGGACCGGCTGGACGGGGCGGTCGGGTCGGAGGTGCCCGCCGACCGGCCCAGGCCGCCGGCCTGGAGCGGGCGCGGGGCGATGACCACCTTCTCCGTCCCGGCGGAGCTGGCCCGGGAGGTGGCCCGGCTGGGCCGTGCCGCGGGCGCGACGCCGTTCATGACCATGCTCGCCGCCTTCGCCGTGCTGCTGGCCCGCTACACCGGGTCCGAAGACGTCGTGGTGGGGACGCCGGTGGCGGGCCGGACCAGCCCGGAAGCGCAGAAGCTGGTCGGGTTCTTCGTCAACACGCTGGTGCTGCGGACCGACGTCTCCGGCGATCCGTGCTTCACCGAGCTGCTGGCGCGGGTCCGCGAGGGTTGCCTGGCCGCCTACGCGCACCAGGACCTGCCGTTCGAGCGGCTGGTCGAGGACCTCCAGCCGGAACGTGACCCGTCACGGAATCCGCTCTTCCAGATCATGTTCGAGATGGGTGCCGACACGGTCACCGCCGAGGCCGGCGGCCTATCCGCCGAGCCGGTCTGGGATGACCTGGGCTGGCGGACGGCCAAGTTCGACCTCACCCTGGGCGTGGCCGAACGTGCCGACGGCTCGATGCACGGCTACATCGAGTACGCGACCGACCTGTTCGAGCCCGGCACGGTCGACCGCCTGGCCGCCAGCTACCTCGCCGTCCTCCGCTCAGCGGTCCAGGCCCCGGGCGCCCCGGTCGCCAGCCTGGAACTGCTCACCGGGGCCGAACGCCAGCGGCTGCTGCGCGACCTGGCCGCCGCCGACGCCGGCGGGCCGCCCGACGGCGGCGAACGGGTGGACCAGGCGATCGCCCGGCAGGCGGCGGCGACACCGGACGCGATCGCGGTCGAGGCCGATGACGTCGCGCTGAGCTACGCCCGCCTGGAGGCGGCGGCCAGCGCCTTCGCCCGGGTCCTGCGCGACCGGGGGGTGGTCGCGGAGACCCCGGTCGCGGTGTGCGCGCGGCGCGGGATCGGCGTGGTCATCGCGCTGCTGGCCATCCTCAAGGCGGGCGGCGTCTATCTCCCGGTCGACCCGGACAACCCGCCGAGCCGGACCGAGGCGCTGCTCGCCGATTCCGGTGCGGCGGTCGTGCTGTCCGACGCGGATCTCCCCGGTCCGCGCGACCTACCAGAGCCAACGGGTCCAACAGAGAAAACAGGTGCAACGGAGGAAGCAGAGCTAACAAGCACCAGGCCGGACAACCTGGCGTACGTCATCTACACCTCAGGATCGACCGGCGCGCCCAAGGGCGTGATGATCAGCCACCGCGCCTACCTGCATCACTGCCGGGTCATCGCCGACGCCTACGACATCCGGCCGGGCGACCGGGTGACGCTGCTCTCGTCGCTGGTCTTCGACGTCGCGATGGATCAGATGGCCGCCACCTTGCTGGCCGGGGCGACGGTGGTCGTGGCCGACTCCGGGCTCACCAGCCCGGCCCGGCTGCCGGACTGGCTCGGCGAGCGGGGGATCACGCACCTGGAAATCACCCCCGCCCACTACCGCGAGGTGATGGCGGCGGTCGGCGAGGGTGACGAGCGGCTGCGCCGCCTCCGGCTGATGAACGTCGGCAGTGACGTGGTGACCTACGACGACGCCCGCCGGTGGTACGCGGCCGGGCTGCCCGGTGCGTTCCTGGTCAACTACGGCCCGACCGAGTGCACGGTCACCTGCACACTGCACCCGGTCAGCCCGCAGGAGGCCGGACGGCACCGCCGCGAGCAGTCGGTACCGATCGGCCGTCCGGTGGCCGGCACCCGCGGCTACGTGCTCGACCGGTGGCTCAATCCGGTGCCGGCCGGCCTGCCGGGTGAGCTCTACCTCGGCGGGGTCCGGCTGGCCCGCGGCTACCTGGCCCGGCCGGAGCTGACCGCCCAGCGCTTCGTCCCCGACCCGTTCGGCGGCCTGGGCGGTCGCCTGTACCGTACCGGCGACCTGGTGCGGTACCGCGAGGACGGCGCGATCGAGTTCCTCGGCCGCCTGGACACCCAGGTTAAGATCCGCGGGTTCCGTATCGAGCTGGGCGAGATCGAGACCACCCTGTCCGGGCATCCGACGGTGCGGGCCGCGGTGGTGAGCGCCTACCGCGGCGCCGGCCCGCCGGAACTGTCCGCGTACGTGGTGCCCAGGGATGGCGCTGATCTGCATGAGCTGCGTGACTACCTGCGCGCCCGGCTGCCGGCTTACATGGTGCCGGCCTACTGGACGATGCTGCGCGAGCTGCCGCTCACGCCCAGCGGGAAGGTCGACCGCCGGGCGCTGCCGGCCCCGGCCCGGCTGCGCCGCCCGTACACCGCGCCGTCCACTCCGGCGCAGCAGCAGATCGCCGGGGTGTGGGCCCGGCTGCTCAACCTTGAGCAGGTCAGCGTGCATGACGACTTTTTCGAGGTTGGCGGCCACTCGCTGCTGGCGACCCGGGTCCACACCAGGGTCCAGGAGCTGTTCGCGGTCGAGCTGCCGCTGCGCAGGCTCTTCGAGGCGACCACCGTGGCCGGGCTCGCTACGGCCATTGAGGAGGTCGTCGCGGCGGAAATAGCCAAGCTGTCCGACGCCGAGGTCGAGGCCCTGCTGGCCGAAGCAGCCAACGAGCCGAACACGGACAAGAACATAGGGGAAGCGGAGTGACCGGAATGCACGACGCAGCCGAACGCAGGCGTATCCTGCTCGACCGCCGCCTCCACGGCGCCGCGGCGCGCGACGATCAGATCAAAGGCCTACGGAACGAGGCCCGGCTCGTGCTCTCGTACGGCCAGCAGCGTCTCTGGGTCCTCGATCAGCTCGTGCCCGCCAGCACCGAATACGTCGTGCCGGTGGTGCTGAGGCTGACCGGGCCGCTCGCCGTCCACGCCCTGGCCGGTGCCCTGTCCGGGCTGGTGTCCCGGCACGAGGTGCTGCGGACCAGGTACGTGGTCGACGGCGGCGAGCCGGTCCAGGTGGTGGATCCGCCCGCCCCGGTTGACCTGCCGGTCGTCGAGGCGACCGAGGCGGAGCTGCCCGGCGTGCTCACCCGCGCCGTCGCCACACCGTTCGACCTGGCCCGCGGCCCGGTGCTTCGCGCCCTCGCGGTCCGCCTGACCGGCGGGTCCCAGGCCGGGCCGCGCGCCCATGTGCTGATCCTGACCATCCACCACATCGCCTGCGACGGCTGGTCCACCGACATCATCGTCCGCGAGCTGCTGGCCGGCTACCAGGCGCTCGCCGCCGGGCGCGAGGCCGGCCTGGCCGCGCCCGCCGTGCAGTACGCGGACTTCGCCGCCTGGCAGCGCCGGCAGCTGGCGGGCGAGGCCCTGGCCCGGCGGCAGGAGTACTGGCGCGGCAGGCTCGGCGGCCTGGAGCCGCTTGACCTGCCGCTGGACCGGCCGCGGACCGCGCCCAGGGACCCCCGCGGCGCCCGGGTCAGCGTCGGCGTGCCCGCCGACGTCGGCGGCCCGCTGCTGGCGGCGGGCCGGGAGCGCGGAGCCACGCCCTACATGACGCTCCTCGCGGCGTTCGCCGCGCTGCTGTCCCGGCTGACCGGCCGAAACGACCTGGCCGTCGGCACGCCGATGGCCGGGCGCCCCCGCTCGCAGCTTGAGGGAACCGTCGGCTTCTTCGTGAACACCGTCGTGCTGCGCCTGGACCTGACCGGTGATCCCACCTTCGAGGAGCTGACCGACCGGGCGCGGGCCGTCGTCCTGGCCGCCACCGAGCACCAGGACCTGCCGTTCGAAGCGCTGGTGCAGGCGGTGGACGCGAGCCGGGACCTGTCCCGCAATCCCGTCGTGGACGTGCTGTTCCTGGTCGAGGGGGCTGCCTCGGCGCCGCCGCCCGCGGCCGGCGAGCTTTGCGTCGGCGAGATCCCGGTCGATTCCCCGGCCGTCAAGACGGACCTGATGCTGGCGCTGCGCGAGCTCGGCGACGGCTCGCTGTTCGCCGCCCTGGAGTACGCCACCGCCCTGTTCGACGAGCCGACGGCGCGCCGCTGGGCCGGGTACTACCTGCGCATCCTGCAGGCCGTGGCGGCCGGCCCGCGGCTGCGCCTGAGCCAGCTGCCGCTGCTCGGCCCGGCCGAACTGGCCCAGCTCGCGGCCTGGAACGACACCGCCGCCGGCTTCCCCGACGCGACGCTGCCCGAGCTGTTCGCCGCCAGGGTCGCGGCGGCGCCGGAGGCCATCGCGGTGAGTTCGGCTGCCGGGGATCTCAGCTATCTGGCCCTGAACGAACGTGCCTGCCGGCTGGCCGGCGAGCTGCGGGCCCGCGGGGTGCGGCGCGGCTCGGTGGTCGGGGTATGCCTGGAACGCGAGGCCGACCTCGTCGTCACGCTGCTGGCCATCATGAAGGCGGGCGGCGCCTACCTGCCCGTCGACCCGGGCCATCCCGCCGCCCGGATCGCCTTCGTCCTCGCCGACGCCGGCGCCGCGGCCGTGGTCAGCCGGGACGCCTTCACCTCCCGGCTCGGCACCCCGGGCACCCCGGGCCCTCCCGCGGTCCTGCTCGACCGCGACGCCGCGGCCATCGCGGCCCGTCCGGCGGATGCCCCCGATATCCGCCTGACCGGCGACGACATCGCCTACGTGATCTACACCTCGGGGTCGACCGGCCAGCCCAAGGGCGTGCTGGTGCCGCAGCGCGGCATCGTCAACCGGATCGACTGGATGCAGCGCGCCTACGGCCTGCAGCCGGACGACCGGGTGCTGCAGAAGACCCCGTACACCTTCGACGTCTCGGTGTGGGAGTTCTTCTGGCCGCTGGTGACCGGAGCCCGGATCGTCATGGCGCCGCCGGGCATCCACCTGGACCCGATGGCGCTGGCGGACTTCGCCGCCGCCCGCGGCGTCACCCACCTGCACTTCGTGCCCTCGCTGCTCGATGTCTTCCTCGACGTCAATCCCGGCTTCCCGGCCAGCGTGCGGAAGATCTTCTGCAGCGGCGAGGCGCTGCGCGCGGCCACCGCCCGCCGGCTGCGCGGCCGGACCCCGGCCGAACTGCACAACCTGTACGGCCCGACTGAGGCGAGCGTGGACGTCACCTACTACCCGGTGCCGGCCGACGTCGCCGACCCGGTGCCGATCGGGGCACCGATCGCCAACACCAGCGTTCACATCCTGGACGACGAGCTGAACCCGGTGCCGCCCGGCGTCACCGGCGAGATCTGGCTCGGCGGGGTGGGCCTGGCGCTCGGCTACGCAGGCCGCCCCGGCCTGACCGCGGAACGTTTCGTGCCCGATCCGTTCGGCACCGGCCCCGGCGGCACCGGGTCCGGCGGCCGGCTGTACCGGACCGGTGACCGCGGACGCCGGCGTCCGGACGGCCAGGTCGAGTACCTCGGCCGGACGGATCACCAGGTCAAGCTGCGCGGGCTGCGGATAGAACTCGGTGAGATCGAGGCCGCGCTGGCCGGGCACCCGGCCGTCGCGTCCGCCGCGGTGACCGTGCACCAGCCGGACCACGGGGATCCGCTGCTCGCCTGTTACCTGGTGGCGGCGGCTGGCGCCCCGGCGCCGGATCCCGCGGCGCTGCGGGCCCACCTGGCCGAGCGGCTGCCTGCGTACATGATCCCGGCCCGTTTCGTCCTGCTCGCGGCGCTCCCCCTCACCTCGAGCGGGAAGGTCGACCGCCGCGCCCTCCCCGCTCCTTCATCGGCCGGCCCATCGACTCCATCGGCCGGCCCATCCACGCCATCGGCCGGCACAGCCACCACGGCGCCCTCGTCTGCCGCCGCCGGACCGTCGGCAGCCGCCCCGGCGCGGTCCGCCTCGCCCCGGCCTGGCACGGTGAACTCCGGCCCGTCCGCGGTGCAACGGGTGATCGCCGCCGCGTGGGCGGACGCGCTGGGTATCGCCGAGGTCGACAGCGAGCGCGGCTTCTTCGAAGCCGGGGGTGACTCGATGCGGGCGATCCGCGTCGTGGGCCTGCTGCGCGAGCGCGGCATCGAAGTGACCGTCCAGGACCTGTTTCAGCATCAGACGGTCGGCGCCCTCGCCGCGGTCGTGCGGGCGCCGTCGCTGCGGGCCGACGACCGGCGGGCGGCACCGCTGTCACTGCTCGGCGACGCCGACCGGCGGCGGCTGCCGGCCGGCCTGGCGGACGCCTATCCGCTGTCCCGCATTCAGGCCGGCATGGTCTTCGAGATGCTCGGCGACCGCGAGGTTTCCCCCTATCACAACGTCACGTCGTATCTGATCCGCGGCGAGGGTGAGTTCAGCGCGGCGGCGATGCGGGCCGCGGCCCAAGCCGTGGCCGCGCGCCACGAGGTGCTGCGCACGTCATTCGACCTCACGTCGTGCTCCGAACCGGTACAGCTCGTCTGGCCGGCCGCCGCCGTCGAGGTAGCCGTGGAGGACCTGCGCCGGCTCGGTGCCACCGAGCAGCGCGCGGCCATCCGCCGTGGCGCCGATGCCGAACGCGCCGCGCCGTTCGACCTGGCCCGGGCGCCGCTGTGGCGGCTCCGGGTCCACGTCACCTCGGCGCAGTCATGGTGGCTCTCGATGATCGAGTGCCACGCCATCCTCGACGGCTGGAGCCACAATTCGCTGCTCACCGAGCTGATCCAGACCTACCGCCGGTGCCGCGCCGGAACCGCGGAGCGCCCAGCTGCCCGCGATGAACCGGCCACGGCGGGGACGGTACGGTTCGCGGACTTCGTCGCGGCCGAACGCGACGCGCTCGAGTCGGCGCAGAGCCGGGAGTTCTGGCGGGAACGGCTGGCCACCCATGCCCGCTTCGAGATCCCCGCGAGCTGGGCGGGCCCGGACGAGGCCACCGATGCGGTCGTCACCGTGCAGGTACCCGTGGCCGGGTCGGCCGCGCTGCGCGAGCTGGCGGCCGCGGCCGGCGCGCCGCTGAAGTCGGTCTTCCTGGCCGGGTATCTCGCTACCCTCGCCGCGTTCAGCCCGGAACGCGCGTTCTTCATCGGCCTGGTGAGCAACGGCCGGCTGGAGGCGCGCGGCGGAGACGAGGTGTACGGCATGTTCTTGAACACCGTGCCGTTCAGCTGGCCGCCATCGGCCGGGCATTCCTGGCGCGACCTGGTGGCCGGCGTCTTCGCGGAGGAGACGGCCCTGCAGCCGCACCGCCGGTATCCGCTGACCGAGCTCCAGCGCGACTCGGCCTGGCCGCTGGTCGAGACCACCTTCAACTACCTGGACTTCTACACCGTGGATCAGCAGGCGGTCGAGCTGAGCGAGACGATCGACGACAGCCCGAACGAGTTCCCGCTGGTCGTCACCGTCATTCCCGGCGCCGTGCAGCTGACCGTGCGGACCAGCCGGGTCGGCGCGGCCTGGGCCCGGATGCTCGGCGAAACCTACGCCGCGGTGCTCTCGACTATGGCCGGCCGCGCCGAAGCCGCCGCCGCGCGCGCCGAAACCGCTCCCGCCGCCGCGGCGGCCCCGTCGGCCCCCCGCCCGCGGGACGGCGCCGGCGACTCCCCCCGCGACCCCGCTGAACGCGCCATCGCCGAAGTCTGGGCCGAACTCCTCGGCCTGGCCCGGGTCGGCATCCACGACGACTTCCGCGCCCTCGGCGGCCACTCCCTCGTCGCGATGAGGGTCTCGGCTCGGCTGCGGTCCGACCATGGCCTGGACGTCTCGCCGCACGAGGTGCTGCGCCGCCGCACCGTCGCCGCGCTGGCCCGCCAGCTGGCTCCCGCACCGGACGACTCGGTGGTCTGGCTGCGCCGGGACGGGACGGGTACGCCGCTGGTGTGCGTGCACCCCGGCGGGGGCGGCGTGCACTGGTACCGCGAGCTGGCGGATGCCCTGGACCGGCCGGTCCTGGCCCTGCAGCATCCGGCCGTCACGGACCCGGCCCGCGCCACCATGGCCACCGAGGACCTGGCCGGTGAGTACCTGCGCGAGCTGGGTACCGCGCTGCCGTCAGGGCCGTTCCAGCTCCTCGGCTGGTGCGGCGGTGCCACCGTGACCTGGGAGATGGCCGGACGGCTGGATGACCGTGACGTTCAGGTCATCCTGCTGGATCCCGCGCTAGAGGGACTAGCCGGGACGGACAGCCCGCAGCTGCCGGTGCTGCGCCGCTGCGAGGAGCTGTTCCGCGAGCTGGCCTCGGCCGAGGCCGAGGCCGAGGCCGCGGCCGCGGCCCACGGACCCGGGTCCAGGCCGGATGGTGAGCGGACCGGCGAGCTGCGCCGCGAACTCGTGGCGCTGCTGCACGTCGTCGTAGACGACGACCGGGCCCACGCGATGATCGGCGATGAGCCGGGCGAGGGCTGGCGCGGCCTGGTGACCGTGTGGCGCGCCCTGGCCGAAGCACGGCTCGCGTACCGGTTCCGGCCGCTGCCGCGCACCGTCCAGGTGATCGTCGGGGACGAACTCGCCGACGGCAGCCACGTCGCGCTCAGCCGCCAGCCGTACGAGGACTACCTCAGCCGGTGGCGGGCGCTGGCCGCGATCCGGGTGCTCCGGGTGCCAGGCACCCACGTCGGGGTGCTCCGGCCGCCGCACGTGACCGAGCTCGGCCGTCTGCTCGATGCTATGGGCGCCGAGCCGGCGTCATGACGGTCCGAACGCCAGATCTTGGGAGGATGACATGACCCTGCTGGACGGTTCTATGCTCGACACGGCGCCGGCGGACGCACAGACCGCCGCGGACCTCTCGGGATTCCAGCTGGAATCGCAGGTCGGGCTGTACAGCCGGTCCTTTCCCGCCGTCTTCAACCGGGCCAAGGGCGCCGGGCTCTACGACGCGGACGGCCACCTCTACCTGGACTTCCTGTGCGGTGCGGGGGCGCTCAACTACGGCCACAACCCGGACCACATCAAACGGCGGCTGATGCAGCATCTGGCCGAGGACCGCCTCGTGCACGGGCTGGACATGCACACCACGGCCAAGCGCGCATTCCTGGCCGGGTTCCGGGACACGGTGCTCGCCCCGCGCGGCCTGGACTACAAGGTGCAGTTCTGCGGGCCGACCGGCGCCAACGCCGTGGAAGCGGCGCTCAAGCTGGCCCGCAAGGTCACCGGGCGGCGCGGCGTCGTCTCCTTCTTCGGCGGGTTCCACGGCATGTCCGCCGGGGCCGCGGCCGTGAGCGGGGCTCAGGCGGCGCGGGCGCCGGCCACCACCCCGCTCCAGGACGTGCTGTTCATCCCGTACGAGGACGGGCCCGGCGGGTACTTCGACTCTCCCGCCTACCTCGAGCGGCTGCTGGCCGACGCCGCATCCGGAGCGGGCCGCCCGGCCGCGGTCATCGTCGAGCCGCTGCAGATCGACGGCGGCGTCTATCCTGCCTCGGCCCGGTGGCTGGCCGACCTGCGGGCCGTCACCAGGCGCCACGGGGTCTTGCTGATCTGCGACGAGATCCAGACCGGCTGCGGGCGCACGGGGACGTTCTTCTGCTTCGAGCAGGCGGCGATCGAGCCGGACCTGATCACGGTGTCCAAGTCGCTCGGCGGGTACGGGCTCCCGCTGTCGGCCCTGCTGCTGCGGCCGGAGCTCGATGTCTGGGCGCCGGGCGAGCACACCGGCACGTTCCGGGCCAACCAGCTCGCCCTGGTCGCGGGCACCGCCGCGTTCGAGCTGTGGGAGCAACCCGGATTCATCGCCGGGCTGCGGCAGGTCGGCGGCCGGCTGGCCGAGTTCGGCCGCGAGATGAACGCGCGGGACGACGCGATCGGGGTCCGGGGGGCAGGTCCGCTGCTCGGGCTCGACCTCACGGGGGCCGGAGGCTCCGGGCGGGCCCGGACGGTCCAGCGGCGCTGCTTCGACGCCGGCCTGATCGTCGAGCTCTGCGGCCGCGGCGAGTCGGTGATCAAGGTCATGCCGCCGCTGACGATCGACGTGGCGGACCTCGACCGGGGGCTGCGCATCCTGGCGGCGGCGCTCACAGGAATCACTTACTGAGAACCAGCCGGCCTCTAACCGACTCGCCAGTTTCAGCTTTATGACTTAACCGTAACTAATCATGAATATACCTTTAAACGCCATAGTAACCCCTCTAAGCTGACATAACATAGCAATGTATAGGGATTTGCCGTCGAATAAGTCATCGCAGCTGAAGGCCGAAGTACTTGGGGGGGATACCCGAGCCTGGCCGACGCTCTCGTGCCAGTGCCTCGGCAGGCCTTGCTGACCAGCCCCGAAGAACCTGCCAGAGGAGCGGTGCTATGCAGCCAGAGCTTACGGCACGCCGTGTTCCCCCGCCGGTCGGCGACGACCCGGTCGGTGCCGGCCTGCGCTTCGGCGTTCTCGGTGACTTTGAGACTCATGTGGATACCAGGCGGGTCGACCTCGGCGGAGCCAGGATCCGGACCATGCTGGCGGTGTTGCTGGTCTTCCCAAGTCAGCCCGTCACCATGGACCGCCTGGTGGGGTTCATCTGGTCAACCGCGCCGCAGTCGGCCATCGCCAACCTCCGGACCTATGCCACCGCCCTGCGCCGCCGGCTGGACAGCGTGGCACCAGGCTCAAGCGCACGGCTGCAGACCACGGCCAACGGCTATCTGTTCACCGCCAGCCCGCGCGAACTCGACATGCTCCGCTTCGATGAGCTGGCCGCTGACGGCAGGCGGCAGTACGCCGCGGGCAACATCGCCGACGCGGCCGATCGCTTCGACCGGGCGCTCGCCCTGTGGCGCGGCCATCCCCTGGCCGACCTCCGGTACGGGCCGATGCTGGCGCCCCGCATCACCTGGCTGCAGGAGCGCTATCTCGCCGTCTTGCAAAACGGAGTGGACGTCTGGCTCGCGGCGGGCCGCGAGGACAAGGTCATTAGCGAGGTCGTCCGCGTGCTGGAGGCTTTCCCGCTGCACGAGCCGCTGTGGGCGCGGCTGATGCTCGCCCTGCACCGGTCGGGACGGCGCGCTGACGCGCTCGCGGCCTACCGGCGGGCCCGGCAGCGCCTGATCGAGGATGTCGGCATCGAGCCAGGCGCGGAGCTGCGAAACACCCACCGGCTCATCCTCAGTCAGGAGTCTTACCTGGTCACGAAGGGGACGGTCCGGTAGAGCCATGCGCCACGAGTCAGGTTTCTTCACCGTCCATGAGACCGAGGTCGTGGTGGCGGCGACGGCCCGCCTGGTTCCCGGGCCCGCCGACGACCCCGCGGAGGCTGGCCATCCGGGTGCCCGGGAGGCCGACGTGGTGCACTACATCGACACGACCCTGGCCGCGCTGCGCTCCGGCCCGGCGCGGGTGCACGCCGGCGGCCCGTGGAGCGACCGGCATGCGGCGGGACCTAATCACATGGCCGGCTTCATCCCGCCGGGCCCGGCGACCCGGATCGCCTGGGAACGACGTCTGGCGGCCTGGCAGGGTCGCTACCGCGATGGCCTCGCCCAGCTCGACGTCCTCGTCGGCGGTGACTTTACCGCGGCCAGCCCCGCGGCCCAGGACGAGATCCTCGCCTCGTCCGCCGCGGCGGACTTCGTCGGCCTGCTCTTCAGCCACGCGATCGAGGGGATGTACGCCAATCCGGAGTACGGCGGCAACCGCGGCCTGGCCGGCTGGGCGGATATCGGCTTTCCCGGCGACGCGCAGCCGCGAGGCTACCGTGACGAGGAGGTCGAGCGCTGCGACGGCTACGACCCGATCGAGCGCACCGCCATCCTCGACGAGCTCATCGCCAAGCTCAGAATCGACTGGACTCCGGACTGAAATGGCGACTTTCCGTCATTTCGGGTGATCTGGTTGGTAACCGCCGGGCGGGCCGCGGAGGATTAAAAAGCAGTGACGAGCTGCCGCCGTCTTGCTGTCCTGGAGGACTCGCCTATAAGCAGTTCTTCAGCCGTAAAAAATGCGGCCAGCACGACCGGCGGAATAGCAATTTTCGGCCCGAACGGGGCCTGGCTAAAGCCCCTGCCCAACCATCACGACCGGCCCGGCGATCCGCGGCCCGGGGGGACCTGTCAAGGGTGGGCGCGGACCAGGTTCCGGCCGGCCTGGTCCCGCAGGCGGTGCCGCGCGACCTTGCCGGTGGGACCCAGCGGTAGTTCCTGGACCAGGTAGAACGCACTTGGCCGCTTGGGCCGGGGCAAGGCCGCCTCGCATGCCTGGCGCAGCGCCTCCTGCATCTCCTGCCGCCGCCACGGCCCGGCGGGAACCACGTAGGCGACCGGGCGTTCCCCGAGCACCTCGTCCTGGGCCGCGACCACGGCGGCGGACCAGACGCCCGGCTGAGCGACCAGGAAGTCCTCGATTTCCCTCGGGTAGATCTTCTCGCCGCCCCGGTTGA
>Ga0302326_10007846_pt1 | contig 23658 bp, 20 predicted proteins | sample Palsa_T0_3_FD_202264 | JGI IMG/M metagenome (GOLD analysis project Ga0302326, IMG submission 202264) | Peat permafrost microbial communities from Stordalen Mire near Abisko, Sweden - Palsa_T0_3 | ecosystem: Environmental > Terrestrial > Soil > Palsa > Peat permafrost | place: Sweden: Abisko... | reverse complement strand
AGCCCATCGCATACGACTCGCCTGTCGCGAGCGCGCAAGTGAAGAGCGCGCTGCTTCTTTCGGGGCTCTATGCCCACGGCACGACGACCCTTCGCGAGCCCACTCTCTCGCGCGACCATACCGAGCGCATGCTCCTCGCCTTGGGCGTGCCGCTGCGCACCGTCGGGACGATGGTCGAGCTCGATCCTGCTGGGTGGAACGCGATGATGCCGCCGTTCGACATCACGCTGCCTGGCGACATCTCGGCCGCGGCGTTCCTGCTCGCTGCCGCGCTCGTCGTACCGGGCTCTCGGGTGTCGATTCGCGCGGTCGGCACGAACCGCACGCGGACCGGGATCCTCGACGTCCTGCGCGACATGGGAGCCCCGCTCGCCATCGAGCCCCTTGGCGACGAAGCCGGCGAGCCCCTCTCGAACCTCCACATCAATAGCGAGGAGCGACCAAGCTTGGTCGCGAGTAGGATCGTGGCCGCGGAGCTCGTGCCGCGCGCCATCGACGAGATCCCAGTCATCTGCGCGATCGCGGCACGCGCCAGGGGGACGACGACCGTGCGGGACGCAGGCGAGCTTCGCGTCAAAGAGAGCGACCGCATCGAGGCCACCGCCTCCCTGCTGCGAGCCTTCGGAGTCACATGCGAGACGCTCCCGGACGGCATGCAAATCGAGGGGCGCGAAGGCCCACTCACGCCGGTGACTACGGACAGCCTCGGCGACCATCGCATCGCGATGACGGCCGCCATCCTCGCGCTCGTGGCATCGGGCCCAAGCCGGATACGAAACGCCGACTGCATCGCGACGAGCTTTCCGCGTTTCGTCGGCACGATGCGCGCTCTAGGGGTGCGGATTGACGTCGAGTAGCGCAAGCCCGTATCGTCGGACAATGGTCACACTCGTCCATCGGAGCGGTTCTTGAGCTCCGACTCTCAACGCCGGTCGGCTCGCCCTCGCACCACGGCCAGCACCAAACCTCCGCCGAGGAGCATCCGCTCGGGCATCGACGAGCTCACGCAGCCCAAGCAGCTCTACGTCGTCTTTCAGCCCATCGTCGATCTCAAGACGGGCAAGCCGTTTGCTTACGAGGCGCTCGTGCGCAGCAACTCGAAGGCATTTCCCGATCCCCCGGCCATCCTCAGCGCGGCCATCGAAGCCAAAGCGATGGGGCGCATCGGCCGACTGATTCGCGAGCTCGCGGCGGGCAACTGCCCCGATGCACCGCTCTTTCTCAACATCCACCCGAACGAGCTCGATGACTCGTGGCTCGTGCGCACCGATGACCCCATCTTCTCGCACGAGCATCCCATCTACCTCGAGATCACGGAGTCGGTGCCGCTCACGCACTTCAAGTTCTGCCACGGCGTCCTGCGCGAGGTGCGCGGCCGAGGGGCGATGCTCGCGGTCGATGATCTCGGCGCGGGCTACAGCAACCTGAAGTACATCGCGGACCTCAATCCCGAGGTGGTGAAGATCGACCGCGAGCTCGTCGCGGGCCTGCGCGTCTCATCGCGGCTGCACAAGCTCGTCGCAGCCATCGTTCGGCTCTGCAACGACATGGGCGCGGCCGTCGTGTGCGAGGGCATCGAGACCTACGAGGAGTTCGTCGCGTCACGCGACGCGGGAGCTCAGTACGGGCAGGGCTACTACTTCGCGCGCCCAGCAACCCCAAGGCCAAGCTACGACTGGAAGGCCCTGTCGAACCCCCCGCCACGTCTGTAAAAAAGAAAAGGCCGCCAAGACGCCAAGACGCCAGAAGACAAGAGAGGCTCAGAACCAATTCTTCTCTCTTGGCGTCTTGGCGTCTTGGCGGCTCTCTCCTCACTTGGTACGAGAGGGGATGCGCGCGCGGCCGATTGTTGCGATTGATGGGCCGGCGGGGGCGGGCAAGAGCACGGTTGCGCGTCGGCTCGCAGAGGAGCTTGGGTTCGTGCTTCTCGATACGGGGGCGCTTTATCGTGCGGTGGCGCTCGCCGCTGCGCGCGGCAAGGTGCCTGTAACCGATGCCTATCGGGCTGGGGCGCTCGCTGAAGACCTCGCGCGTCGCGGAGCGATTCGTCTGGAAGAAGACCGAGTGATGCTCGATGGCGAGGACGTCTCGCTCGCCATCCGCACGCCCGAGATTGGGATGGACGCGAGCACGGTCTCTGCGCATCCGGCCGTGCGCAAAGCGCTCCTCGACATGCAGCGCAAAGCAGGGGAGGGCGGGGGCATCGTCGCCGAGGGACGCGACATCGGAACGGTTGTCTTCCCCGATGCCGAGCACAAGTTCTTCCTCACGGCGTCACCGGAGGAGCGCGCCAAGCGCCGCCACGAGGAGCTCGTGGCGAAGGGCCAGCACATGACGTTTGACGAGGTCCTCGAAGAGGTGAAGCGCCGGGATGCGCAAGACACGAACCGCGTCGTCGCTCCGCTCAAGCCTGCCCCCGACGCGGTTCAGATCGACTCGTCGACGATGCCCATCGCCGCGGTGCTCGAGCTCATGCTCGGTCGCATCCGCGGAGGTCATCCTCTTTGACAGGGGCCTTTCCGTAGCGTAAATCGCACCTTCCCTGGCGGGTCTGCGCTCCGCGTGTGCCCGCCAAACCCCAACCGCCCATGTGGTGCATTCTGCACCGCAGGGCACATGCCCCGAGGAATCTCGGGCGGAAAAATATGTAAAGTGCAATCAATGTCCAACGAACAACTACAAGGAGAAGGGGACTTCGCGAACCTTTTCGAACAGAGTCTTCAAGGCGGGTTCGTCAAAGAGGGCGAGATCATCCAAGGCACCGTCGTCGCCGTGCAGCGCGACGAGGTGGTGATCGACATCGGCGGCAAGAGCGAAGGCATCATCCCGCTCACCGAGTTCCTCGATGCGCAGGGTCAGGTCACGGTGAAAGCCGGCGACAAGATCGACGTCTACATCGAGAGCCGAGAGAACGACGACGGCCTCGTCATGCTTTCCAAGGAGAAGGCAGACAAGATGAAGGTCTGGGACGAGATCTCGGCCGCGTGCGAGCGCGACGAGCTCATCGAGGGCACCATCAGCCAGCGCGTGAAGGGCGGCCTTTCGGTCACCATTCGCGGCGGCGTGAAGGCGTTCTTGCCCGGCAGCCAGGTCGACCTTCGCCCCATTCGCAACTTGGACAAGCTGATCGGGCAGACCTACCAATTCAAGGTCATCAAGTTCAACAAGAAGCGCGGGAACATCGTGCTGTCGCGTCGCGTCCTCCTCGAGAAGGAGCGCGATCAGATCAAGAGCAAGACCCTGGAGACCTTGGAGGAGAACAAGGTGGTCAAGGGCGTCATCAAGAACATCACCGAGTACGGCGCGTTCGTCGACCTCGGCGGCATCGATGGCCTCCTCCACATCACCGACATGAGCTGGGGCCGCGTCACGCACCCGAACGAGCTCTTCAAGGTCGGCGACGAAGTGACCGTCCGCGTCCTCAAGTACAACGCCGAGACGGAGCGCGTGTCGCTCGGCCTCAAGCAGACCCAGGAAGACCCGTGGACGCACGCGGAAGAGGCGTTCCCTCCGGGCAAGCGCGTGTCGGGCAAGGTGATGAGCATCACCGACTACGGCGCGTTCGTGGAGCTCGAGCCGGGCGTCGAGGGCCTCATTCACGTCAGCGAGATGAGCTGGACGAAGAAGGTCAAACACCCGAGCAAAGTTCTCGAGATCGGCCAAGAAGTAGAGTGCCAAGTGCTCGAGGTCGACAGCAAGAGCAAGCGCATCTCGCTCGGCTTGAAGCAGCTCGAGCCCGATCCCTGGAGTGTCTTCGTCGAGAAGTACCACCCGGGTGACAAGATCGGCGGCAAGGTCCGCTCGATCACCGACTACGGCGTCTTCATCGGCATCGAAGAGGGCGTCGACGGCATGGTTCACAAGAGCGATCTCTCGTGGACGGCCAAGGTCAATAACCCCGCCGACCTCCACCACAAGGGGGACGACGTCGAGGCCATCATCTTGTCGATCAACCACGACGAGAAGAAGGTCTCGCTCGGCATCCGCCAGCTCTATGACGACCCGTGGCCGAACATCTTCAACGAGCTCCCGCCAGGGAAGGTCGTCGAGGCGACGGTCGTGTCGCTCGTCGACTACGGCATCTTCGTCCGCGTCCGCGAGGGCGTGGAGGGTCTCATCGCTCAGGGCGACGTCGTGCAGACCGAGGAGAACCCGCTCAAGATCGGTGACAAGGTGCAAGCCGAGATCGCCAACATCGACTCGCAGGATCGTCGCATCACGCTCTCGATGCGCCTCGGCGAGGCAGACGCCCAGCCCAAGCCTCAGGAGAAGCGCGTGTCGGTGATGCCGAAGAAGAGCACAAGCGAAGCCGACAAGGCGGGCGGGACGATCGGGGAGCTCATCAAGCAGAAGCTTGGGGCGAAGCTCGCGATCAACAAAGAGGACGAAGAGAAGGCCGAGGCTGAGAAGCCGGCGGCGGCCGAACACGAAGAAGAAGAGAAGAAGGAGGAGTAGGCCCTAGGGCCCCTCCAGCTCGTGCTCGCCGCGGTAGCTCCTGCACAGCGTGTGGGAGTCTAAATGAGCGCGATCCGATTGGCACCCCGGACTAAAGTCGACTTTAGTCCGCGGTGCCATGCCGCTCGTTCCCGAGAGTCGGAACCGGAGGCGGAGTCGGTGTATGGTGCGCGCGATGACGGAGAATCTCTGGGCGCCGTGGCGGATGGACTACATCCTCTCGAACAAGGACGGCGCCTGCGTCTTCTGCGATGCCCAAGACGATCTCCTTCTCACGCGAGAGGCTCACGCCTTCATTTGCCTCAACAAGTATCCGTTTGCGGCGGGGCATCTGCTCGTCGTTCCGACTAAACACGTCAATGATCTCGCGGCGCTCGACGAGGGCGAGTCCGACGCGCTCTTCCGGCTCGTACGGAAGGCCACCGCTGGGCTTCGCAAGGCGCTCGCGCCTGGGGGCATCAACGTCGGCATCAACCTCGGTCGGGCCGCGGGGGCGGGTATCGCGGAGCACCTTCACGTGCATGTCGTACCGCGGTGGAACGGCGATACGAACTTCCTGCCCATCGTCGCCGACGTGCGTGTGATGCCCGAGTACCTCGCGCAGACACGCGAGCGGCTCTTGCCCCATTTCGCCGTGCCGTGACGTCGGTGCTCGTCCCGAAGAAGTGGCACAAGCCCATCTTGATGGGCATCGCCGCGCTCGTGCTCGTCACGGTGATCGCGCTCGCACACGAGGTGATGACGCCCTTCGTGATGGCGCTCGTCCTCGCGTACGTGCTCACGCCTGCGGTGTCGTGGGTCGAGCGGTTCCGCGTGCCGCGCGGTTGGGCGGTGGTGCTCGTCTATGTCGTCGTGCTGGGCTCGCTCGCGCTCTTCGTGCGGCTCGCGGCGCCGCGCGTCGCGCAGGAGCTCGGCAACCTCGGGCGGGAAATGCGTCACAACGCGGCGGTCGTGCGATCCGAATGGACGCCCGTCGCGCAGAAGCGCCTCAGTGATCTCGGCCTCGCGGGCAAAGACAGCGAGCACGAGCACGCGCCCGCGATCGTCGTCAAGCCGCTCCCCGACGGCGCCTACGCCGTGGACGTGGCGCGAGGCCTCGTCATCGAGGCCAAAGGGCAGGACGAGTGGATCATCGCCCCGCGCGAGCCCGAGGGCCGCGTCGACCTTGCTCACCTCACCGACGAGGCCATCGCGAAGAGCTTCGCCTACGTCCACACGAACGCCGTCGATCTCCTCAAGTTCGGCGGCAACCTCGTGGCGACCTCGGTGCGCGTCGTCTTCCTCTTCGGGCTCACGCTCATGCTCGCGGCGTACCTCATGATCACGCGCGAGCGCATTCTCGCGTTCCTGTCGTCGCTCGTGCGAAAGGACGCCCAAGGTGCCTTCGACGCGCTCATCGAACGCATCGACCGCGGGCTCGCGGGCGTCGTGCGCGGTCAGCTCATCATCTGTTTCATCAACGGCGCGCTCACGGCCGTTGGTTTTGCGCTCGTCGGCTTGAAGTACTGGCCGATCCTCGCGCTCTTCGCGACGGTGCTGTCCCTCATCCCCATCTTTGGCGTCATCATCAGCTCCGTTCCGGCCGTCACGATCGCGCTCACCCAGGACGTCGGGACGGCGGTTTTCGTTCTCGTGTGGATCATCGTCATTCATCAGATCGAGGCGAACTTCCTCAACCCGAAGATCATGGGCGACGCAGCGAAGCTGCATCCGGTGCTCGTCATCTTCGCGCTCGTCGTGGGAGAGCATCTCTTCCAAACGAAGGGCGCGCTCCTCGCCGTGCCGTGCATGTCGATCGCGCAGAGCCTCTTTCTCCACTTCCGCGAGCGCGTCACGCCCGCGGACGAAGAGCCGAGCGAAGCGCACCCCGAATGACGTAGTCCTGATACGTCGCGTCGCCCGAGAGCCAAAGCGTGAGCGGGGACGTGAGCTCGCCATCGCGCGCACCACGAACGAGCTCGCTGACGCCGAACGCAGGGAGCTCCTGCAGATGCACAGCGGGCGGGACGGCCTCCTGCTCCTCGAAGCACGCGACGTCGTAGTGGATGCGCTCGCCGTACGCCTCGATGGCACCGCGATGCCGCTCGACGTCGAGCTCCGCGAGGGCCAAGAGCTCCCAGCCAGCGTCGATCAGCAGCGGGAAGATGTCGTCGTCGTCGCTGCCTTCGCTGAGTTGCGAGCCGACACCGAACCGCTCGAGCCTATCGAGAAGCCCGTCGGCAGCGCGCGCTGAAGTAGACTCCGCGAAGAACCATGAAAGGACCGCGCACATGTCCTCTTCGGACGCACGCCGCACGAGACGTTCGTCGCGCGACGCCTTGTCGACGTCATCGTCCTCGATGATCTCGCGCGCCCAGCGGGCGAGGTCCGTGTCGCCCGGTAGATCGCACGCGGCGAGCGCGTGGATGAAGTGCGTTTTCCCTGCGACGTAGCGGTGCTTGCCGAGCGCCCGAATGACGGCGAGGGCCTCATCGACGCGCGTTACGGGAAGATCGCGAGCCCACATGGCTTGGTCGAGGCGCTACGGCGCTCTCGACTGCGAGTGCGCATCGAGCGCAAAGAACTCTTTGATCCGACTGAGGATCCGCTCCTGCTCCACCTGCTTCTGCGCGGCTTTTTCTTCCTCGCTCACGCCCTCGCGCACGGACCACAGCTCCACCCGCCGCTCGGCGAGCGTTCGCGAGAACTCCGCGGCGACCTCGGGCCGTGCCTGCATCACGTGGTTGAACGCGTCCTTGTCGAGCCGGTAGCACTCGATGTCGGTCAGCGCGACGACGTCGGCCTGCCGCGGATCGCCGGTCAAGAGGCCCATCTCGCCGAAGAACCCCGGCGCCTCGATGCACGCGACGTCCTTCGTCACGACCTCACCGCGGAGCCGCACCTCGACCTTGCCCTGCTCGAGGACGTACAGCCAATGCGCGACGTTGCCTTGTTTGGTCGCCGTCTCGCCCTTCGTGAACGGGGAGTAGCGCAGGTGATCGATGAGCGACTCGAGCTCCTTGTCGGTCAGCGGCGCAAAGAGCGACACCGAGCGGAGCGCGTTCATGCGGCGCTGGCGATGCCGCACCACTTGGCGGGCCGCCTCGTCGTCACCGCCGGGCGCGTAGAACGTCGTCTGCGTCGGCATCGCGAGCGGGATGTCCGCGCGCTTCAGCGCAGCGTAGATCCGCGTGCGCATGACGGAATTGGTGGGATCGTCTTGCGAGAGATCCGTGAGCCAGTACCGCACGGCGTAGTACGCGAAGCTGTCCCGGTTGGGGCTCGCGAAGTCGAAGCAGATGCAATGAGGCTTCGGATCGGTCGCCACGTTGGGGATGGGCACGAGCTGGAGCGCCTCGTTCACGACCTCGATCACCCGCGATGGCGGGTGCCGGAAGTCGACGTTGAAGTACACCCAGTAGCGATGAACGTTGCGCGGCTGCCCTGCGCGCTTGCCGAGCACGAGGATCTGCCCCTGGAGGAGCGTCGCGTTCGGCACGATGAGCGTTCCCCAGTCGCGCGTCTCGAGCACCGTGTGGCGCCACCGGATGCGCCTCACGATACCCTGCCGGCCGTTCTCGAGCTGGAGCCAGTCGCCCTCCTGGAACGACCCATCGAGCTGGAGCGCGACGCCGCCGATGATGTTGCCGAGGGTCGACTGCAGCGAGAGCGCGATGACGGCGCTGACGACGGCCGACGCTCCGAGCACGGACGTCGCGTCGAGGTGGTGGGCGGTCGTGACCGCGAACGTGGCGGCGACGTAGCCCGCGCCGATGGTGATGTCAGCGACGATGTCGGGCAGTGAGATCGCCAACGCGGGCAGCGCGAGATCGATCACCAAGATGGCGATGAGATTCACCACGATGAGCGCTTCGAGAAGGTGCGAGGCGAGCTCGAAGCGCGGTGGCCAGCCCGTCGAGCCGGCAGCTTCTGCCCCGAACCGAAGGCCCTCCACGACGACCGTGAGGACCAGCAAGATGACGGTGCGCCGCAGCGTGCGGCGCCCGCGCTTGAACACGTTCACGAGGACCGCGACGACGATGACGGAGACGAGAACCGCGGGGAAGTGCCAGTGCTCGCGTGCGTAGTCGATGAGCATCGAGTCTCAGCCGAACGCCGCTTCGGTCAACATCTTCTGTTCGAGGTAATGGCTCGCCTTGCTTCCCGTCGCGGGGCTCGCGCTCTCGGCGCGTGACGCGAGCGACACTGGCAAGCGGCTACCGATGAAGCTCTCTAGCCGCGCGTGCATGAAGTACCACGCGCCCATGTTGCGCGGCTCCTCTTGCACCCAGACGAGCGGCGTGCCGTCCGGGTAGGCAGCGAGCACGCGCGAGAGATCGCCTCCGAGGGGGTAGAGCTGCTCGAGACGCACGATGGCGATGTCCGATCGCGCGAGCTTTCGCCGCGCATCGAGGAGATCGTAGTAGACCTTGCCGCTGCAGAGGAGCACGCGCTTGACGCCCGCCGGGTCCAAGTCGTCGGCGATGACGCGCTGAAAGCCGCCGTATGTGAAGTCGCTCAGCGGCGACTGAGCCTCCTTGTGACGAAGGAGGCTCTTGGGCGTCATGATCACGAGCGGCTTCCGCCAAGGCCGCAGCACCTGACGCCGCAAGCAGTGAAAGAGCTGCGCCGGCGTCGTGAGGTTGCAGATCTGCATGTTGTCTTCGGCCGCGAGCTGCATGAACCGCTCGAGCCGCGCGCTCGAGTGCTCGGGCCCTGCGCCCTCGTACCCGTGGGGGAGGAGCAGCACGATGCCGGAGAGACGCAGCCACTTGTCCTCGGCCGAGGAGATGAACTGATCGATGATGACCTGAGCGCCGTTGGTGAAGTCGCCGAACTGCGCCTCCCACATCACGAGCCCATCGGGGTGGTCGAGGCTGTAGCCGTACTCGAAGCCGAGCACGCCCGCCTCCGACAGGGGGCTGTCGTGGATCTCGACGCGCCCTTGGCTCGGCGAGAGGTTCGCGAGCGGCATGTACACCGCCCCCGTGTTCACGTCGTGGATGGCGGCATGTCGGTGGGTGAACGTTCCACGCTGGGAGTCTTGCCCCGTTAGGCGAACGCCGTATCCCTGAGCAAGGACGGACGCGAAGGCGAGATGCTCCCCGCCGCCCCAATCGAGCTTGCCACTCCGCGCGGCGTCGCGCCGATCATGCTGGAAGACCTTGGCGACCTTCGGATTCGCCGTGAAGCCTTCCGGGAAGGTCGCCATCTTGTCGAGGAGCGCGAGGAGCTCGCCCTCGGGCACCGTCGTGTCGACCTCCGGCACGGTGTCATCGAGGCCGCCCTTGTAGGGGCTCCAAATCCCTTCCATCGCCCGCGGGGGCTGGAGGTAGTCGCCGCTGCGAGCCTCCGTGAGCGCGGCGGTGAGGGCGGCCTTGCGTGCGGTGGCGATCTCCTCGGCTTGCTCGAGCGAGATCATGGCGCCCTCGGCGAGGTGCTTGACGTACATCTCGCGAACCGTCGGCTTCTTGTCGATCAGCGCGTACATCTGCGGCTGCGTGAAGCGCGGCTCGTCGCCTTCGTTGTGGCCGTACTTGCGGTAGCAGTACATGTCGATGACGACGTCCTGCTGGAAACGCTGCCGAAACTCCGAAGCGAGCTTCGCGACCCAGATGACCGCCTCGGGATCCTCGCCGTTCACGTGGAAGACGGGCACGCGCATCATGCGCGTGATGTCGGTGCAGTAGCGCGTCGATCGGCTGTCCTCCGGGATGGTCGTGAAGCCGATGAGGTTATTGACGACGACGTGGATGGTGCCGCCCGTCGAGTAGCCCTCGAGCCCGGCCATGTTGAGCGTCTCGGCGACGATGCCTTGGCCCATGATGGCCGCGTCGCCGTGGATGAGCAGCGGCAGCACGTTCTGGCGGTTGCCGCGGTCTTGCTTCGCTCGCACGCGCCCCTCGACGACGGGGTTCACGAACTCGAGGTGGCTCGGGTTGAAGCTCATCGTGAGGTGCACGGAGCGTCCGAGCTCGGTGACGACGTCGCTCGAGTAGCCGAGGTGGTACTTGACGTCGCCGGCGCCCAAGAACCGATCGGGGTGCTTGTCGTCAAAGGCGGCGAAGATCTCGCGCACCTTCTTGCCGAGGATGTTCACGAGCACGTTGAGCCGCCCGCGGTGGGCCATCCCGATCACGATCTCGTCGACGCCGAGCGCACCGGACTCCTCGACGAGGACGTCGAGCATCGCGATGAAGCTCTCGGCACCCTCGGCAGAGAAGCGCTTCTCGCCCACGAAGTTCTTCGCGAGGAACTGCTCGAAGATCTCCGCATCCGTGAGCTTCGTGAGGATGCGGAGGGCCCGCGCCGAATCGAGCGCCCCGCGATTGCGCGTCGACTCCATGTGATCGCGGAGCCAGTTGCGCATCTCGTACTGCTCGAGGTGGGTGAACTCGACGCCGATGCTCCCGCAATAGGTCGCCTGGAGATGGTCGATGATCTGCCGCAGCGTGGCGCGCTCGGGCAACCCACGGACGTTGATGGTGGGAAATGTCACGTCGAGATCGGCCCTGGAGAGGCCGAAGGTCTCGAGCGCGAGCTCGTTGCCCGGAAGGCGCGGCGCTTCGAGCGGGCTCAGGTTCGCGTAGAGGTGCCCGCGCACGCGATAGGCGTTGATGAGCGCATAGACGCGCCCCGCCGATTCTGCGCCCGTCGTAACACCTGACGGCGGGATCGTCTCGGAGAGATCGAGTCGAAAGGCCGAGCTGATCCTTCGCACGTCGATAGGGACGGAGGGCCGCTGCGCGTCCACGCCATTCGCCCGCTTGACGCTCGGAGGAGGAGCGGGGACGGCGACGTCCTGCGTCCCGTCATCGAAGAACTTCCGCCACTTTTCGTCGACGGATTGCGGGCTCTGCACCCATCTGGCGTGCATCTCCTCGACGTAGCCTGCGTTGATGCCGAACTCTGCGAACATTGGGGCGCCGCCACCCCACCCCTTATCGCAATTGACCGTGCCAAGCACGGTCAATTGCAGGATGTCCCGGAGCGGCGAAAGCCGCGACGAGGAGTTACTTGTACCGGGCTATTGGCACGTGTTCGAGACGCACTGCTGACCCGCGCTGCAATCCGAAGCGTCGAGGCATTGTGCATTGGCCTCTTGCTGATCGCGGCAGGTGCCGTCTTTCGCGCAGTAGCTGATGCGCGTGTCGATGAGCTCGCATTGCATGCTCACGCTGGAGCTCGAGCCGCTGTAGGTGCACGTGTAACGGCAGAACCCGTCGAGACACGTTTGGTTGCTCAGGCACTGCTGGCCCGTGCCACCGCAGTTCGGATCGGGCAAGGTGTTGGGGACGCACGCACCTACGGTCGGGTCGGTGCCGATCTGCTCGCAATAGTCACCCGTGGGGCAGGTCGTGGGCGTCGTCTCGGGGTTGCATTGCGCGACGCAGGAGCCCTGCGCACATACGGGCGTGCTGCCCGAGCATTGCGCGCTCGTCGTGCACTGCGTCGCCGTCGGCTCGCAAGCACCCTTCACGCACGCGGTACCGGCTGCGCAAACCTCGCCTTGGCTGCAATCGGCTAGGCACTCGCCATCGGCGCACACTTCACCGTTCGGGCACTCGCTCGAGTAGCTGCACGAGCTGTTCTGCGGGACGCATTGAGCCCATGCTCCCGTACCCACACACACGTCGCCAGAGATGCAGTCGGCGTTGGTGGTGCACACGAGTGGATTGGTGGTGGTGGTGTCCGTTGGCGGAACACAAAGGCCGTTCTTGCAAACGTCACCTTGCGAGCAATCGGTGTCGACTTTGCAGGTCGTCTCGCAGCCTTGGACGGTGCAGATTTGATTCGCGGCGCAGGACTTGTCACCCGTGCATGTGGTGTTGGGCGGCGGCGGAACGCTGTGGCAGCCATACCCGTCACACGTGTAACAGCCAGTGCTGTCGCAGTAGTAGCGCGTGTCGCCAGGACCACAGCCCTCTCCAAGCATCAGGACTCCAAGCCCGGCCAACGCCGAAAGCGCTACCGTGGTGCGAGTCAGAAGGGAAAAGCTCGTCATCGTCATTCCTCCGTGGTCCTGCCTGCACCATCGTATCCATATGCCGTGCCAGGTCCAGCTCGGTTCGAAATAGCCTGTTTTTGAAGGGATGGCGGAGGGGTGTGAACGGGAAAGCACACCCTGGCCGGCAACGCAGTCCCACACGTCGGGTCTCAGGGACTGTATTTGACGGGCGGTTTGTTCGGCGATAGGTGAGCGTCATGAATCAGTCAGAGCCCCTTCGGGGTATCGGCTCGCGAGCGAGGCCTCACCATCGGTTTCTCTTGGGAGGGGCAATCGCCGTCCTCTTGTCGTTGACGTCAGCGCCGGCAGCGCTTGCAGACCAGCCGCAAGGTGGGATGCGCGTCGCGGTCGTCGATGTACAGCGCGCGATGATGCAGACCGAGGACGGTCTCCGCGTTCAAGCGAACCTGAAGAAGGAGTTCGACAAGAAGCAGCAGGAGCTGAACAAGAAGCAGACTGATCTGCAGAAGCAGAAAGAAGACATCGACAAGCAGGCGAAGGTGCTCTCGAAGGACGCCTACCAGAAGAAGGTCGAGGAGCTTCAAAAGCAGATGCAGGAGCTTCAGCTGCTCTTCGTCGACTACAACAAGGAGCTCGAGAAGGAGCAGAAGGAAAAGACGGAGCCCATCTTCGAGAAGATCATGGCGATCGTGAAGCGCATCGCGACGACGGAGAACTACGACATCGTCGTCGACAAGACGACGGTCGCGTACGTGCGCACCGACCTCGATCTGACCGACAAGTGCATCCAGACGTACAACAGCGGGCAGGTGCCGACGACGACGCCGACGAGCAGCGCCTCGAAGTGATTCTGCTGCGTGCGCCTCAGGCGCTCGCCGAGCTTCGTGTACGGAGTGGCGGTGCGGTTGGCCCCGTGGCCGCACAGGTGATGATCACGGCCGTCGCGCGCGTGGAGGACGCGAAAGAAGGCGATCTTGCGCCCGTGCTTTCGGCACGGTTCGTTGGTGAAGGTCAGCGCGCTCTCGAACGTGGCGCGGCGCTTTTGGCGGACGAGTCGCTGAAGCTGCGAGGTGAACGCGTTTGGTCCCATCCGTGTGCGACGTGGGCGCTCGCCGAGGTGCTCGACGGGTGCGTCGCTCCGAGCGAGCGGCCCGCATGGGGCGAGTCGACGACGTTCGGCGACAACGTCGTGCTCTCGCCACGGGTCGTCATCGGGGCGCGCGTTCGCATCGACGCGAACAGCGTGATCGGCAGACCGGGGTTCGGGTGGGCCACGTGGGGTGACCGCGTCCGCGCGATCCCGCAGCTCGCGGGCGTCATCATCGAAGACGACGTCGCCATCGGCCCGCTTTGCACGATCGACGCTGGCACCCTCGCGCCCACCGTCATCAGGCGTGGCGCGAAGCTCGACGCGCAGGTCCACGTCGGCCACAACTGCGACGTCGGAGAGGGGTGCATCATCGCGGCGCAGGCTGGCCTCGCGGGGTCCGTCGTGCTCGGACGTGGCGTCCTCGTCGGTGGGCAGGTCGGCATCGCCGATCACGTGCACGTGGGTGACGGAGCCCGCATCGCTGCCAAGAGTGGCGTCATCGGCGATGTACCCGCCGGCGGCGTCGTGGCAGGATACCCCGCGCAGCCGCGCATGCGTTGGCTCCGCGCGCTCGCGAGATCCTACCGAACATGACGATCCTCGAAATCGATCGCATCCTCTCGATTCTTCCCCATCGCTATCCGTTCGTGCTCGTCGATCGCGTCACGGCCGTGACGCCCTTCAAGCGCATCACGGGCCACAAGTGCGTCACCATCAACGAGCCGTGGTTTCCGGGCCACTTTCCGTCACGGCCCATCATGCCGGGCGTGCTCATCATCGAGGCGCTCGCGCAGATTGGCGGGCTCCTCGCGTATGCGAGCGAGCCGTTCGATGCGCAGTCACTCATGTACTTCCTCGGGATCGACAAGGCGAAGTTTCGCCGGCCCGTGATCCCAGGTGACAGGCTCGATCTCGACGTGAGCGTGGTGCACCACCGTACGAACGTGTGGAAGTTCCGCGGCGAAGCGCTGGTCGATGGCACGGTGTGCGCGCAGGGGGAGCTGCTCGCGTCGGTCGTCGACCGCAACACGTGAGCCGCATGAAGGCGCACGCGACCGCGATCATCGATGCTCGGGCGGAGATCGCGGACGACGTCGAGATAGGTCCGTACGCGGTCGTGGGTGCAGGGGTGCGCATCGGCGCCCGGTGCCGAATCGCCGCCCACGCGGTGGTGATGGGCCCCCTCGCGATGGGCGAGCGCAACGAGGTGCACCCGTTCGCGGCGCTCGGCGGACCGCCGCAAGACAAGAAGGCGGGTGGGGGAGCCACGCGCGTCGACATCGGTGACGACAACGTCTTTCGTGAGCACGTGACGGTGCACCGCGGCACGCGCGACTCCGCGACGCGCGTGGGCTCGGGGACGCTCTTCATGGTGGGCGCCCACGTGGCCCACGACGTCACGATCGGCTCGCACTGCGTCATCGCGAACGGCGTGCAGCTCGCGGGCCACGTCGTCGTCGAGGACTACGCGACGTTCGGGGGCCTCGCGGGCGTCGCACAGTTCGTCCGCATCGGTGAGAGCGCGTTCGTCGCAGCAGGCGCGATGGTCGAGCGCCGTGTGCCACCGTTTTGCATCGTCCAAGGCGATCGTGCGCGCGTTCGCGCGGTCAACCGCGTCGGCCTCGAGCGCCGCGGTGTTCCTCGCGAGAGCATCGCCGAGGTCGAACGTGTCTTCCGGGCCGTGTTCCTCGGCAACCGCCCGCGACTCGAGACCCTCCGCGAGCTCGAGAGCGACGACCCCCACGCACGCAAGCTCCTCGACGCGCTCCGCTAAATTCGAGTAAGCGGTGCTCCACCATGGATCGAACGCTGTTCTCCGAAGATCACGAGCTCTTTCGCAAGTCGTTCCGTACGTTCCTACAGCGGGCCGTCGTCCCCAACCAGATGCGATGGATCGAAGCCGGCATCGTCGACCGCGAGGCGTGGCTCGAGGCCGGGAAGGCAGGGTTCTTGTGCCCGTGGCTCGAGCCGGAGTACGGCGGCCCCGGCGGTGACTTCTTTCACTCGGTGATCGTGAGCGAGGAGCTGTGTCGCGTTTACGAGTCGGGCCTCGGCGTCGCGCTCCACTCGGACATCGTCGTGCCGTACATCCACGAGTTCGGCACCGAAGAGCAGAAGAAGCACTGGCTACCGGGCTGCGCGACCGGTGAGCTCATCACGGCGATCGCGATGACCGAACCCGGCACAGGCAGCGATCTCGCGGCGATCACGACGACCGCCCGCCGCGACGGTGACGGGTACGTCATCAATGGCGCCAAGACGTTCATCTCGAACGGCATCCTGTGCGATCTGTGCGTCGTCGCCGCAAAGACCGACACGAACCCCGAGAACAAGCATGCCGCCATCAGCCTCTTCGTCGTGGAGACCAATCGCAAGGGCTTCATCAAGAGCAAGAAGCTGAAGAAGCTGGGCATGCTCGCCCAAGACACGGCGGAGCTCGCCTTCGAAGACCTGCGCGTACCCGTGACGAGCCGCCTCGGCGAGGAGGGTGCCGGCTTCATGATGCTCATGCGCAAGCTGCAGCAGGAGCGTCTGATGGTGGCGATCATGGCGCAGGCCGGCGCCGAGCAAGTGCTCGCGGACACGATTGTGTACACGAAGGAGCGCAATGCTTTCGGGCGCCCCATCTCGAAGTTCCAGAACACGCAGTTCAAGCTGGTCGAGTGCGCGACGAAGCTCGAAGTGGGTCGCGCTTTCCTCGACCGGCTCGTCCTCGAACACGCGAGCGGCAAGTACCTCGTGAAGGAGTGCTCGATGGCGAAGCTCTGGCAGACGGAGATGGCCAGCCAGGTCGTCGACGAATGCCTGCAGCTCTTCGGCGGCTACGGTTACATGCTCGAGTACCCGGTTGCCCGCGCCTACATGGACTCACGCGTCGCCCGAATCTATGCGGGGACGAACGAGATCATGAAGACCATCATCGCCAAACAGATGAATCTGTAAGGTGCCGACTTACTTCTTCAGCTGGTCGTCCTGGACGACCTCGGCGTGCAGCGGCGAGAGCACGAGCTTGTCGCCGGGCTGCTCCACGTCGAACACCGAGCTTAGGAAGCCGTAGTGCCCGTTGCCTTTGACGAGCACGCGGATGTCGTCGATGTGAGCGCGCCACTCGTCCTTGACCTTCGCGCCCTCGGCGCACGACGCCTGGGTCGCGGTCATGTCGGTGATGAGCTCGTGCTGAATGCTGCTCGGCACCTGCGCGACGTCCGAGGGAGCGAGCCATGGCATCTTGCAGCCGCCGAGGGCCTTGCTCAAGCGCGTGGCGGCCTCGACCACGGCGGGCGCCGACGTGGCGAGACCCGGCGTGGGATCTTGCCCCTGGCTCGTCTCGTGGCGGCTGCCGATCGTACCCCAGCGAATGGTGTTGTCGCCTAGCAGGATGGCACGCGCGTTGAGCTCGTGATGCTCGGATGGCGATGGCCGGGCGAGCTCGCCGAGCTCCATCTCAACGAGGACGATCGTGAGGTCTTTGCCGAGCACGTCGATGAGCTTCTTGTCGTCGGGGTCAGTGAGCTTGGCGACCGAATGAGCTGGGTCCTTCGCCACCCACTTCGGGTCGACGGGCTTGCTCGTGGCCGCGTTGACGATGGCCTGGGCAACGCCTTGCACGAACGTGGCGAGCTTGGCGTCCTGGGGATCCGGAGGTGACGTGGGAGGCGGTGCTGACGAGGTCGCCGCCATCGCCGAGCTCGACGGCATCGCGCTCGCCGACGCCATGGCGTGAGTGGCAGATGCCGACCCCGATGACGCAGTCGTCGACGTAGACGCCGAGGGTTGATCGCACGCGAGCCCAAAACCGCCCAACAGACCTAGAAAGAGAATGTGTCGCATGGCCGAACCGTATGCGTAGGCTGAGCTTGAATCAACCCACATGGTTCTCCGTCTCAATCGAGTGCCCTTTGGGTGAGTCCCCTCTTGACCGCAGGAGCGACACCCATTTACCGTCCCCTACGAGGTTCCCATGAGCGCCAAGGATGATGACAAGCCGATGTCCACGTTAAAGCGCCGTATCCTTGCGGCAATTGCAGCCGGTCCCGTGTGCCTTTTGGCCGCAACCGTCGTGTCGACGCCCGACGCCTACGCGGCCGCCAACGCTGCCCAAGCCAAAGATCCGGTCACACCGACCACGTCGTTGCCGGGGGACATGCCCGTCCAGCCGATCCAGTGGTGGGGGAACGGTTTCCGCCCGTGGGGCAACTGGAACAACTGGCACAACTGGCCGAACTGGAACAACTGGCACAACTGGGCCAACTGGTGACCCTCCCGCGTGGGGCGTTGCAGCTTCTGATTCTGCAGCCCACGCCGTTTTGCAACATCGACTGCGACTACTGCTACCTGCCCAATCGCAGCTCGAAAGAGCGCATGACCGACGAGGTGCTCGGGGCGGCGATCGACCGCGTGCTCGAGAGCGGTGTCGTCGGCAACGAGCTCACCGTCGTGTGGCATGCGGGCGAGCCGCTCGTTCTCGGACCCGAGTGGTACCGGCATGCCATCGAGCTCATCGAGAAGCGAATGCCCGACCACGTCCACGTCACGCACTGCATCCAAACGAACGCGATGCTGGTCGACGACGCGTGGTGCGCCTTTCTTCGTGAAGGCAAAATAAATATTGGCGTCAGCGTGGACGGGCCCGCCGCGCTCCACGATACCCGCAGGAAGACGCGGTCCGGCAAGGGCACGCTCGCTCCCGCGCTTCGCGGCATCGCCCGGCTTCGCGAGAACAACATCCCGTTTCACGCGATCACGGTGCTCACCCACGCCGCGCTCGAGTTCCCCGACGAGCTGCACGAGTTCTACGAGGAGAACGGCATCGGCCGCGTCGGATTCAACGTCGAGGAGATCGAAGGCGGCCATCGCGCGTCGAGCCTGCTCGCCTACGATGCGCAGCGGCGATACCGCGCGTTCATGCGGAGGTTCCTCGAGCTCGTCGACGAGCATCACGGCAACCCCGTCGTGCGGGAGGCAGACATGGCCTTCGGCATGCTTCAGGGCCCGCCGTCGGAGTTCGTTCGCGACCAGCAGAACGCGCCGTGGACCATCGTCAGCGTCGCCGTCGATGGAGGCTTCGCGACGTTCTCGCCGGAGCTCATCGGCGTGCAGAGCGTCGACTACGGGGACTTCACGGTCGGCAACGTCCTTCGCGACTCGCTGGCCGCCGCGGCGACGTCCGAGCGCTTTCGCACGCTCGTCGCCGACATCGACGCGGGCGTCGAGGCTTGCCGCAGCTCGTGCACGTATTTCTCCTTTTGTGGAGGTGGCGCTCCCGCCAACAAGTACTTCGAGAACGGCTCGATGCGGTCGACCGAGACGCTCTACTGCCGCCTCACGAAGAAGGCGCTCGTCGACGTGTGCCGCGAGTTCTTGACGTCGCGAGCCGCCGTGTCGTGACGCTGCGCGTTTGCCAGTATCGCCACTACCTCGGCGCATGGAACCCGAGCGACCGTGTCCGCATCGCGGCCGCAGCGCCGATCGAAGACATTCGCGATTGGCGTGCGCCCGAAGCGAGCGAGCTCGCCGAGCTCGGCGCGAATGAACCGCTAATGGACGGGGCGAAGCTCGCAGAGTCTTCGGATGGCGTCATCGCCGCTTTGACGGTGCCCGCGAGGGTGCGCAAAGGCGTTTGGGAGCTCGAATGGGAGGACGCCGAGGCCATGACCCCGCGCGACGAGGCCGCGTTCGCGGCGTACGGCCGGCGCGTCGTGGGCTTCTTCCGCGCGGCGGGCTTCCCATTCGGCGAGGCTTCGGCACCCACCGTGAGGCTCGTGGCGACCCATCCAGGCGTCAATCCCTCTCGTGATGACGCCGATGGCGGGGCGCTCGCGCTCGTGAACGTCGGCGAGTCGGACTGCTCGATCGCGACGACTAGCGCGATCGGCGCCGTATCGCTGCGCATCCCTCCGGGCGAGGGGTGTCTCGTGTCTTCCGGCGCGCGAGCCTATCGCGTCATCGTCCCACCGGATGCGGAGTTCGGGCTGCTCCTCGAGGTGGCCCCTTAACTCTTCCCGCCGAGCTTGCCATCCCCGAGCAGCTCGTCGAACGCCCGGTCGAACTCGTCGTCGGCTCCCACGGCGACCGCCCGAATGGGCGCCTTCGTATCGTGCCGCTGTAGCCGCCTGATGCGGTCCTGCACGTCGCGGTAATTCGCGTCGCGCCGCGCGACACGCTGGTAGTAGCTGAGGGCGTCCTTGCTGAGACGCATTCCCTCGTAGGCCGCGCCAATCTCGAAGCAGAGGATGGTCTCCTGCTCGGGCGTTCGCACGCGGGCGTTGAGAGCCTTCTGATACGCCGCGATCGCGTCCTTGAGGCTGCCGCGCTCCGTTTGGATCATCCCGATCAGGAAGCGCGCCTCGACCTCGAGCTTCGGATCGCGCGCCGCGGTCTCGAACTCGCTGATGGCGTCGTCCGCGAGGCCCATCTCCTTGTAGGCCTGGCCGAGATCGTAGTGCGCCTGCCCGTCGTCGACCGAGAGCGTCTTCTGAACGCCCTCTTTGAACTTGGCGAAGACCTCTTCGACGTCGACTTGGCCCGTCTCGTTCATCATCTGCTGCGCTTCGGGCGCCACCTCGAGGGCGTCGAGGGCCTCGAGTGACGCGGCGATGTCGAACTCGTCGGCCGCGAGCGAGGGTGCAGCAGACTGTGGACGCGCGCGTGTACCGGAGCCGCGCTGGGACGAGGTCTCTTGCTCGTCGATCTCGCGGAGCCGCTCGATGAGCAACCGATGTTGGGGGGCGCGCGCGAGCTGCTCGTTCAAGACGGTCTTGGCATCCTCGAAGAGGCCACGCGACGCGAAGAAGTCGGCTTCTTCGAGCGCCTCCTCGATCTCTTCGTTGCTGGGCTTGGCATACGCCGAAGTCGACGACTCCGACGCAGGGATGGCGCTCACCTGGGTCGTCTTGGCTCCCACGAGGTCGAACGACGTCGCGCTCTCTGGCGCATCGAGCGGGAAGCTTGGGAGCGGAGCGTCACCGGTCTCTGGCTCGTCAGCGAACGGGCTGGATTGCGCTTGCGTGGCGGCGAGCCCCTCGCCAGGCTCGTCGAGCTCGTAGGAGGGAAGGGGTGCCTCGGCCTCGTAATCGTCCTCGTTCAGCACTTCGTGATGGGCCTCATGATGCGTCTCTGGGGCGGGCTGGGCAGGCTCGTCGACGGGCTCGTAGCCGAGCTCGCGAAGCATCTGCATGGCGCGCTCGTTTTGGGGATCGAGCGCGAGCACGTCTTGCAACGTCTGCGCGGCGCCGTCACCATCGAGCGCGTCGAGCTGGAGGGATGCGATGTTGAGCATCTCGACGACGGCATCGTCCTGGGCGCCAGCTTCGAGATAGACATCGCGAAGCTCCGACCGTGCCGGGATCGAGCGGCCGTCGACCTCGAGCGCCCGGATGAGCGCGCGGATGGCATGATCGTAGAGGCGTACGCGGCGATACGACTGCGCTTCGGAGATGAACGCGACGACGCGCGGATCCTGCTCGGTCGGGAGTGCCGGTACGAGGTCCTCGCCCGTCGCGACGACCTCGGGTGCGGCGTCGATGGTGTCGAAACCCGCGCTGTCGAGCGCCGTCGCCTCCTCGGAGTCGGCATGCCGCAACAAGATGGGCTCGGCGGACGGGACCGCATCGGGAATGTCGTGAGGCACGTCCTCGATGACTTGCGAGTCCCCCACCTCTTCGACGAGCGACTCCGACTGAGGCTCGTCAGGGAGCTGCTCGACCTCGCTCGCGTGAGCGAGCACCTCGTCCCGCGAAGCGGCAAGCTCCTGCACCTGCTCGTCGTTCGGGGCACGAGCGATGAGCTTGTCGACGAGATCGCCGAAGATGTCGTAGCGGTGTTGCTCGCGCGCGATGCGCGCCATCTCCTTTTGGACTTCGATGCCCTTTCGCGGCTGCCCGAGGAGCCCGAAGGCGCGTGCGAGCAAGTCGAGCGTCGTGAGGTCCTTTGGGTTGGACTGCACGCAAATCTGGAGCTTCGCGAGGGCTTGCATCCCGTCGTTTGGCCCCGCGCGCTGCAAGTAGAGCTCGGCTGCGAGGCGTGCCTGCGCCGGCTCGGGCCGGTGGTGAAGCAGCCGCTCGAGCACCTTCAGGGCGTCGTCGCGCCGGCCGAGCTTGATGAGCAGGGCGGCGGCTTGCCCGAACTCGTTCACCGCGCCGTCGAAGTCCTTCGAGCGCGAGAGCCCTTCACCAAGCTGCAGGTGTGGCAGTGGGTTGGTGGGGTCGAGCGTGACGATCTTTCGGTAGGTGTCGATCGCCTCGCTGTCACGCTGCTGGCGCTGCTGCCGCATCGCGACTTCGTTCAGTGCAGCCAGCGCGTCGCTCACGAGTCCGAGTTGCTGATAGAGCTCGGCGAGCTTGGGAGGGATGTGCGCGTAGCGCTCCTCGAGGTGGGGAACGTGCTTGCTGACGATCTCGCGGATCTGCTTGTAGACGGCGATGGCCTTGAGCGCGAAGCCCTGCGTCGCGTAGAAACGACCGACACGCTCGTACGTCGTGATGGCCTCTGGGTAGGCCGCCACCTTGAGCTGGAGGTCTCCCATCTTGAGCAGCGTCCGAGCGTCGTTCGGATCGCTGTCGACGAGCTTTTGGTACTCGAGGATCGCTTTGTCGTAACGCTTCTTCTCGACGAGCTTTTGCGCCGCCTCGAGCACTTTTTCGCGATCAATCGCCACGGATCACAGCACTCCCTTCAACCATGAGGAAGCGTTCCGATGTCTGCGAGCCTCGCTCAGGGCACGAGCGATTGCTTGAGCAACACGCAGGCAACGGACAAGAACGCACAGGCAAGAAGAGCCCCCACTAGAATACCCCCTGTGCGGCCTGCTTGCATACTTCCAGCTGCGACTTTCCTCGCCCTTCCGCCGATGACGTGATGCAGCACGATCACCACCAAAACCGCCGTCAGCTTCGCGTGGAACCAATGGAGGTGCATGTAGTACGCGGGGTCCAGAAACAGGCGTGAAGCCCCAAACGTGAAGCTGACGAGGAAGGCTGGCATGGCGACCCGCAAGTAAAGGCCGCGCGCCAACCCTGCCGCCGTAGCGTCGTTCAGCTTGGATGAGGCTGCCGTCAGCAACCCCACCGACACGATGGAACCAATCCACACGAGGTTTGCCATCACGTGGATCACGATGAGCATCGAACCAAGCACGTCGTCAGCATAGGGATCGACGTGTGATTTGGCCAACTCGCCGCCGTCCTCTTGATAGAGTCCCCGGCAATGAGCCACAGCGTTCTCTACCGTGCGCCATTTGGTGTGGGTGGCCGCAACGAAGTCGATGCGGTGCTTGCCGAGCGGCTGCTCGCCGTCGCCCTGTCGAAGGGTGGCGACTACGCGGATTTGTTCTTCGAGTATCGCGCCGCGGGCGGGCTCGTCTTCGACGAAGGGATCTTGAAGAGCGCTTCACGTGGCGTCTCGATGGGGCTCGGGGTGCGCGTTCAGAAAGGCGACGCGATGGGCTACGCGTCCGTCGAGGAGCTCGAGTGGGACGCGATGAAGCACGCCGCGGAGACCGCCGCCCAGATCGCGAGCGGAAGCGCGTCCACACCCTCGCACGTCCACACCCTCGAGCTGCCGAGTCGCTACGAGCTCGCGAAGGTGACCCTCGACGAGCCAGGCATCGACAAGCGAAAGCTCCTCGAGCGCGCAGCGACGGCGGCCCACGCGTTCGACCCCCGCATCATCAAGGTCGAGACGAGCCTCGCCGAGGAAGTGCGGGAGATCCTGGTCGTGACGAGCGATGGCAAGATGGCGCGCGACTCGCAGCCGCTGCTTCGTTTCGGGATCCGTGCCGTCGCCGAACGCGACGGCAAGCGTCAGGAGGGAAGCTCCGGAGGTGGAGGCCGTACGACGCTGGGCTACTTCGACGGGAAGTCACCCGAGCATCATGGTCGGCTCGCCGCCGAGCAAGCCATCCGCATGCTCGACGCCGAAGAAGCGCCCGCGGGGACGATGGAGGTCGTGCTCGCCCCGGGGGACAGCGGCATCCTGCTTCACGAAGCCGTGGGTCACGGGCTCGAAGCCGACTTCAATCGTCGAGGGACGAGCAACTACAGCGACCAAATGGGCAAGGTGGTCGCGAGCGAGCTGTGCTCGGTGATCGACGACGCCACGCTCCTCCAATCGCGCGGCTCGATCAACGTCGATGATGAAGGCAACGAGCCCCAATCGAGCATGCTCA
>Ga0302326_10007845_pt1 | contig 23658 bp, 14 predicted proteins | sample Palsa_T0_3_FD_202264 | JGI IMG/M metagenome (GOLD analysis project Ga0302326, IMG submission 202264) | Peat permafrost microbial communities from Stordalen Mire near Abisko, Sweden - Palsa_T0_3 | ecosystem: Environmental > Terrestrial > Soil > Palsa > Peat permafrost | place: Sweden: Abisko... | reverse complement strand
GTCAGCAGCAGATGATTTCGGGTGGTCGAAACTTCCTGCTCGAACTCCTGGGCTGTGGGCGCGAAGACGACGGTGGGTTTCAGGTGAGTTGTGTCTTTGTTCAGTTCCGCCAGGTCGAGCGCGATCACCGACCCCTTGGCGTACTGCTTCGACGAACCCTCGGGCTTCCAGTCCTCATTGATGACGAAGAAAAGTTGTCCATCGAGAAGTCCGGCGGGTTCGATCTTCTTGGGCAGCGCGAGCAGCTTGACCCCGCTGGGCGTGACCAGCGACAGTTCAATGTCGAAGGTGGTCAGGGGGCGGTAGATCATCACCGCCTGGTGGCCTTGCGCATCATGCGCCACAAAGGGACTGATGCCGTAGCCGCCATCGGACTGGCTGCCGCGAAAGATTTCCCTGGCCTGGTCCAGCGGCTGGCCGCGCTTCCACTGCTTGATGATGTAGGGGTAGCCGGAAGGGGTCATCGAACCATTGCCCCAGTCGCGGGCGATCAGCAGCGTATCCTTATCCACCCAGGCGACGCGCTGCTTGGATTTGGGCAGGACAAAACCTCCTTCGACGAATTTGCTCGTCTTCAGGTCGAACTCGCGCAGGGTGTCGGCGTCTTCGCCGCCCGCCGAGAGTCCGGCCAGGCAGAGGCCGTCGCCGGGATAAAGGCAATTCAGGCCATGCTGAACCCATTTTTCGTTGTCGGCCTTGGCCAGCGCGTCGTAATCGAGGACGGTCTGCCAGTTTGGCTTGGCGGTCAGGTAGTCGGCGAGCGTCGTCCGGCGGACGATGCCGCGAACGTGCTCCGCGTCCTGCCAGGTGTTGTAGACCGTGCCGTTGCGAAAGACGGGCGTGGCGAGGCGGTCGGGCGATTCCAGCACTTTGAGCGCCTCGGCGGAAAACTCGGCGAAGCGCGGATCGGCTTCGAGCACCTTGGCGGTGCGCTCGTTCTCTGCCTTGACCCAGGCCATCGCCCTGTCGCCGTGGACATCTTCGAGCCACTGATAGTTGTCCGGCAGCTCGGTCGTCGAGCCGCCCATCGCAGAGGTTGCAGCGGAGGTGGACGCCATGGGCTGCGACCAGCCGACGGCCTGTCCTGTCACGGTCGCGGCGAGCAGCAACGTGCAGATCTTGAGAATGGCACTGGGAAAGTTGTTCATAGGAGGACTCCTGACAGGATTCGGGCGAACATCCGGGTGATCAAGCCTAAAGCAATGGCCGCGCTGTGGACAAGGGTTGACCTGGGATGCCGACGACAAGATGCAAACGGGAAAACTTCAGTGTAAACGCCGCTGCTGGTAACGAGGAAATCCTTGGTATGCCTGCGCAGGCGCTATGATGAACCCAATCCGATGATTTCCCTATCCGTATCTCGTCGCAATCTTCTTCTCGCATGCACGCTTGGAGCCTGCTGCCTCGCCGTGCCTGGCGCAGTGGCGCAGCAAGCGCCCGCAGGTGGCCTCGACTACCTGAGTGAGCAGCCGGTCCGGGCTCAGCATGGCATGGTGGTGAGCGTCCATCACCTGGCCTCCGACGCTGGAGTGCAGATTCTTGAGGCCGGCGGCAACGCGATCGACGCAGCCGTGGCGACGGGCTTCGCCCTGGCCGTGGTCCACCCTATTGCCGGCAACCTGGGCGGTGGTGGATTTATGCTGCTGCGCACGCACGATGGCAAGTCTACGTTCATCGACTTCCGCGAGGAGGCGCCGCTGGCCGCGACGGCCGATATGTATCTCGACGCCAAGGGCAACGTGCTGCCTTCGAGCGACCTGAAGTCGAGCATTACCGGCTATCGCTCCATTGCCACGCCGGGCTCGGTGGCCGGTCTGGCTTATGCGGAGAAGAAATACGGCAAGCTTGGCCTGGCGCGGGTGATCGCACCGGCGATTATGCTGGCCGCGGATGGATTTGCCCTCACGGAAGATGAGGCTCGCGAACTGCATTTCCAAGCGCTGGCTCTTTTCCCGGAGACCAAGCGCATCTTTCAACGCGACGGGCATTATTACGAAACCGGCGAGGTTTTCAAGCAGCCGGAGCTGGCCCGGACGCTGAAGCGCATTGCCGCCGATCCCGGCGACTTTTACCACGGCAAGCTGGCTGCGGAACTTGTGGCTGAGCTAGCCAAAGGCGCAGCGCTGATCACGCTGGACGACCTGGCGCATTACCAGGTCAAGGAACGCACGCCGCTGACCGGCAGCTTTCACAACTACACGGTGATCAGCGCGCCTCCGCCGAGTTCGGGTGGCGCGGTGCTGCTTTCTGCTCTCAATATTCTGGAGCCATACGACCTGGCCAAGTTTGGCGACCGCAGTCCGGAGTGGATTCACCTGACGACGGAGGCCTATCGCCGGGCGTATATGGATCGCAGCGAATATCTTGGCGATCCGGACTTCAATAAGATGCCCACTGCCGAGCTGACCAGCAAGAAATATGCGGACGCCTGGCGGGCCAGCATTACAGACAAAGCCGCGCCCAGCGCCGATCTGCACCGGCCGGAGGGATTTCTGCCGCCGGCCCCTAAAACCGCCGGAAAGCTCGCCGAGTCGCAGGACACGACGCACTATTCTGTGGTCGACAAAGATGGCAACGCGGTCTCCGTCACGACCACGCTGAACAACGCTTTCGGCTCGGATGTGACTGCGGGGTCTTTGGGGTTCTTGTTGAACGACGAGATGGATGATTTTGCCGCCAAAATGGGCGTTCCGAACATGTACGGCCTTATTCAGGGGCCGGCAGACGCCATTGCGCCGCGCAAGCGTCCTCTTTCGGCCATGACGCCGACCATTGTTCTGGAAGACGGAAAACTGCGCTACGTGCTTGGCACGCCCGGTGGCTCCCGCATTATTACTGTCGTGGCCAACATCTTTCTATCGGCGGCCGAGGGCGGCCTGAACATCCAGCAGGCCGTGGACGCGCCCAGATTCCATCATCAATATCTGCCCGACAAGCTGGGCCTTGAACCCGGTTTCCCAGCCGCGACCCAGGATGCGCTGAAGGCTCTGGGCTACGACCTGGCGCTGAGTGCGCGGCACTGGTCGGACGGCGAGTGCATTGCTGTCGATCCCAAGACTGGCGATCTGCTAGGCGGACAGGACCATCGCAGCCATTACGGCAAGGCGGCTGGATACTAGCTTTTCGCTCGGCCTATTCGCCTGATTCACCAAGGGTTCTTCAAGCCGCCGCCCCGGAAATGCGACAATAGCTTCAGTAACGCCGAAGATCCGTCTGGGCCGGGGGAACGACCACCATGCTGCGATGTCTATCGACGCACCTGTTTCTGAAGGAGCGCCTGCATCCCGGATTGCTGGAACTTGCCGCGCGCAGCGGCGCCCAGGCAGTCGAGATCTTTGCCGCACGCCAGCACTTCGACTACACCAGCCGAGAGCATGTGCAGGAGCTGGCCGGCTGGTTCGCCTCCAATCCGCTGGAGCCTTGGTCGATGCACGCGCCGCTCTTTCCCGACCGGGAGATGGGCCGCGCGGGAGCGCCGGCGGTCAATCTGCTGCATCCGGAAAAATCGCGCCGCATCGACGCCATGGACGAGGTGAAGCGCGCGCTCGAGACCGCCGAGCATATTCATTTCAAGGAGCTCGTCGTGCATCTGGGAGAGCGAACGGATACGTGGTCCCCGCGCACGCTGGAAAACGCGTTGACGGCGCTTGAGCATCTGGATGCCTTTGCCCAGCCGCTGGGAGTTCGGCTGCTGACGGAGAACCTGGTCAGCGAACCGACCAGCCCAGAGCATCTGATTGAAATCTTTACTCAGGGCCATCTCACCCGCGTCGGTGTTTGTCTTGACGTGGGGCACGCCCACATGACGGTGGGGGTTGGAGAGGCTATCGCCACTCTGGGAAACAGGATTGGCTCGGTGCATGTCCACGACAATCGTGGGCTGCGCGACGAGCATCTGTGGCCTGGGGACGGCACCATCGACTGGCCGGCGGCGATGCAGGCTCTCAAGGCGCTCGCTGGGCCTCCGGCTTGCGTGCTGGAGATTCACTACACGCTGCCCGAGACGCCCGCCTCGATTACCGAAAAGGCGCAGGCGGCTTTTGACCGCCTGACCTAATCCTCGGAGCACATCCGGTTAGTTTGTCACCTGCATCGTCATGCTCTTGGTGACCGAGATGCCGCCGCCGCTGGCCGTGATGGTCACGGTTGCAGAGGCCAGAGGAGCAGTTGTCGCCGACTTCAATGTCAGGGTTGACGAAGCCTGGCCGGCCGAGCCGCTGGGAGTCAGCGGGTTGGCGCTCCAGGTTGCGGAGACTCCCGCGGGCAACCCGCTGATTGAAAGGCTTACAGCGGTAGTAAAGGTGCCAGAGGTCGAAATCGTGATCGTGTTGGTGGCGGTTTTGCCTTTTTCCATGCTCAATGCTGCCGCTGTGGCGGATATCGCCAGCGAATTAGGCCGGGTTACCGTCAGTGCTGCCTGGGCTGTGGCCTTGTAGAGAATTCCGGTAACCGAATCATGCACCTGGGCAGTCACAGTCGGTTTGGAGGTGCTGGTGATCGCGGTGCTGCTGCCCGTCAGGGTAAGCGTAACCTGCATGGCGCCCGCTGCCGTCAGGCTCGGCGTGCCGAAGCTGGCTGTGAAACCCGCGGGCAGCCCAGTTACCTGAAAGCTCGATCCGCTCGTATCCGGTTTCACTCCGCCGATCGGGTTGACGGTGAGCGTAATCGCCTGCGACGCGGTCGACTTCATGTTGACGGTTGCGGGAGAAAACGCCACTGCAATTGCGGGGGCGGGAGTCACCTGCAAGGTTTCCGAGGCTTGCCCGGTCACACCATCGCCGGTCGCCGTGATTTTGAGCGCCGTGGTGGCTACGGCGGCAGCTGTGGTTGATTTCAGGGTTAGCGTCGAAGTGGTGCTTCCAGCGGTGGTGGAGGTGTAGGAGCCGTTGGTCCACGCAGCGGTAACGCCGGCCTGCAGGCCGGTGACAGAGAGAGCCACCACGCCGGCGTAGGAGCCGCCGGTTGTGGTTGTCACTTGCAGTGTGCCGGATTGGCCCGCTACCAGGGTGACCTTGCTGGCGGCAGGGGTGACCACCAGCGTAGGCAGAACGCGGGTGACGGTCAGGGTTGCCGAGGTGGTGGCGCTGAACGTCTTGCCGCTCACCGAATCGACTGCCGTGACCGCGATCACTGGCTTGGTGGAGCTGCCCAGGGCGCTGGCGCCGCCGGTCAGGGTGAGTTTGGCCTGAAGCGCACCGGCTGAGGTAAGCGTCGCTGCTCCCCATGTGCCGGTGATACCGGCGGGCAGGCCGGTCACCTTGAAGGTGGCCGTTGAGGCGCTCGATGCCAGGGAAACTCCGCCGACTGGGGCAACCGTGACCGTCATGGAGGTGGTGGCCATCGACAACATGCTAATGGTGGCTGGCGCAAGCGTCGCCGCGATTGCCGGAGCCGCTGTCACCTGCACGCTGGCCGTAGTCGAGGCCGTGAGCCCGTCGCCGGCGGCAGTGATCTTGAGGCTCGTGGTGGCTAGCGCCGCTGCGGTGGTGGGCTTCAAGGTAAGGGTCGAAGTTGTGCTGCCGTCCGCGCTCGAAGTGTAGGAGCCGGTGGTCCATGTCGCGGAGACTCCGGTGGGCAATCCGGTTACCGCGAGCGAAACTGCTCCCGAAAAGGAGCCGCCGGTGGTCGTGGTGACCTGCAACGTGCCCGCCGCGCCCTGGGCTACGGAGACCTTGGCTGCGCTTTCAGCGATGGTCAGTGTCGGCGTGCCCAGTATTGTCAGCTGAACCGATGTCGTCGCTGTGGTGCTGCCGCTGGTTCCGGTAATGGCGATGTTCGACGTTCCGGGCGTGGCTGTGGCGGCGACCGTAAGCGTTGCCGTCGAGCTGGCTCCGGGCTTGACGCTGACCGGGTTGAAGCTGAGCGTGACTCCAGCCGGGGTGGTGGCCTTGAGGCTCACCGTGCCGCTGAATCCGCCGGTCGCGGTGACCGCGACGGTAAAGGTTGCCGTCTTGCCTTGCAGCACAGACTCCGAAGCGACCGAGCCTTTCAGGGCGAATCCAGGCGATGGAATAACTGTGCCATTGGCGGGCCAGCCGTTCACCAGCAGGTTCGCGTCTACCGAGCCGAGGCCGGTGGCCAGGTTGTACGCCGCGCCGCTGGCGGTGAAGCCGGCCACTCCGGGCACGGAATTGTTGCCGCTGGGCGTCGCGTGGAAGGGATTCTGGCTGGCGTCGAGCATCGAGTACAGGGTGGGATTGGCATTGCCCAGTCCGCCGCCCAGTTTCTGGTCGACAATGGCCATGATTCCGGCAAAAGAGGGCGAAGCTGCCGAGGTTCCGGCGATGACATACCACGATCCGTTTTCGTTGATCAGGTAGCCGTCATGGCTGGCCGCGGTCAGGGCCACGTCGGGCACGGCGCGCATTCCGTTGCTGTTGGCTCCGGAGACGCCCTTTTGCCAGGTTGGCTGCGTGTAATATTCGCTGATGCCGCCGGTAGAGGCCCAGAGACCCGATCCGCCATCGCTGGCGCTCTCGTTCCAGACCTTTTCCGGGATGTACGAGAGCGCCGAACCCCCGCCCGCGCCATTCGTGGTGGCCCAGTAATTGCCTGAGCCCTCATTGAATTCGGTTCCGCCTACGCAGGTCGAGTAGGGCGAGCTGCACAGCCCGTTGACTCCCGCGCCCGAACCGCTGCTGGAGGAGCCGCCGTTGCAACCGGCCGCGCCGCTGTCTCCCGAAGAGACAAAGGCGCTGATGCCTTCGCTGGCCGCCTGTTCCCAGAGGCTGTTGTAGAAGGCCATTTCGCCGCTGCCCATGTCGGCTTCACAACTGCCGTAGCTGGTGCTCATCACGGTGGCCGTCTTGTTGTTGACGATGTACTGCGCTGAGAGATCGATGCCATCGGTGGTCGCGGTGGAGGCGCCCACTACGAACTTGACCGCGGCTCCGGAGGCGACTGCGCCCGACCACTCGACATCCAGGGTCGATTCGTCCTGATCTCCCGAGACCAGCCCAGGATTGGCCCCCTCAAGGATCACAGTCGGCTGGTTGGCCGGCAGTGCGGAGCCGCTGCGAAAGCTGCCTACGTCGCTCAGGTTGATGTTGCTGCGCCCGACGATGGCCAGCGAAATACCCGTGCCGGTGCGGCCGGCCGTATATTGCGGGTTCAGGTCGTAGATGGTCGCGTAATCCGCGGGAAAGATGTAGTGCGTGCCGCCCTGCGTATTCTGGGGTTTCAGCGTGGAGGGCTCAGGCGTTGCCACCGGGCGAATGGAGCGTATGTGCGAACTGCGTCGAAAATCGTGCAGCGAGAGAACTCCGCCGATCACGGGCGCGAGGGCGCTGGGAATCTGCGGGTCCTGCGAATTGGCGATGTGCATCTGGCCATCCACTTCATAGCGGTGCATCTCGGTATGGAAGGTGTCCGCGACCTGGGCAACTGATCCGGAAAATAGGATGGACCGATGGCCGGCCGGAATCGGCTCGACGGTGAATCCGCGGCTCTGGAGCCAAGCGGTCACCTTGGCCAGGTCGGCTGCCGAAGCGCCAAAACGGCTTCCGTACTCCGCGGGCGACAGCCACTGATGAAAGGACGCGGAGCCCGGCTCCTGCTGGGCCTGGGTCAGCGTGTCGAGCGCCTTCTGCTGGTCGGCGTCGGGCTGCAACAGCAGCACCATCCGCTCCAGGCGCGTTTCGTCGGAGAGGAGGCCACGGTCGAATTCCGGCCTGGCCAGCGGATGAACGTTGCCTGCAAGCGTGACCATATCGGAGTCCACAATCGGGCTCACGATGCGATTGCGCGGAGCGACGTTGGAGGTTTGAGCGAAGGCGCAGGAGGTGAAGAGACCGAGGGCGGCTACGGCAACAAAAGGGGAACGAATCTTGAGAACGCGGGCCATGATGTCCTTCCAGATCGAATCAGCCTGCTTCCTTAAGAGAATCTCATTCGGATAGTTGGCTTCCTTTCATGTATCGGCCCTAATTGCGGAGAAGATTAGAGCTTGCTCACGCACCCCGGTAATAACACCTTCGCGCCAGCCAGCCGCGTTATCCTAGAGAGTTCACGAAAGCGGCCTTGATCATGTCTGAAATCGCCACACCTTCTTCCGCACCTGTCTCCACAATCGCAGCAATTGGCTCGCACGAAGGCCAATCCGTCACCCTGCGCGGCTGGCTCTACAACATGCGCGAGAGCGGCAAACTGCTCTTTCCCATCTTTCGCGACGGCACCGGGACCATCCAGGGCGTGGCCCACAAGGCCGGCGTCGCGCTTGAGGTCTTTGAGACGCTGAAAGGGCTCACGCAGGAGTCGAGCGTCATTGTCACCGGCAAGGTTCGAGCGGACAAGCGGGCACAGGGTGGGTTTGAGCTGGACATCGAGCAGGTTCAGGTCGTGCAGCGCGTACCCGAGGACGATCCTTACCCGATCACGCCCAAGGAGCATGGCGTCGAGTTCCTGATGGAGCGGCGGCATCTCTGGGTGCGGTCTTCGCGGCAGGCGGCGATCCTGCGCATCCGCGCGGAGATCATGCGCGCGGCGGCCGAATACTTCGACAGCAATGGATTTACGCGCACCGATCCGCCGATTCTGACCCCGGCGGCCTGCGAAGGCACCTCGACGCTCTTTCCTGTCGATTACTTCGGTGATGAGGCGTTTTTAACCCAGAGCGGGCAGCTTTATATCGAATCCACGGCGCTGGCGCTGGGCAAGGTGTACAGTTTTGGGCCAACCTTCCGCGCGGAAAAATCCAAGACCCGCCGCCATCTGACCGAATTCTGGATGATCGAGCCGGAGGTTGCCTTTTGCGATCTGGATGGGCTGCTGGAACTGGCCGAAAACTTCCTTAGCCATATCGTTCAGAGCGTGCTGAAAAACCGCGCCCCTGAGCTGCAGGTGATTGGCCGCGACGTGGCTAAACTGGCGGCAATTCAAGCTCCGTTCCCTCGCCTGCGCTACGACGAGGCTGTGAACATGCTGAATCAGGCTCATAAGGATGGCCATCTGGAGCAGCCGTTTGAGTACGGCAACGACTTCGGCTCGCCCGACGAGACGTGGTTGAGCAGCCAGTTCGACCGGCCGGTGATGGTACATCGCTACCCTGCGAACGTGAAGGCCTTTTACATGCAGCCCGACCCCGTCGATCCGCAGTTCGCGCTGTGCGTGGATGTGCTGGCTCCCGAGGGCTATGGCGAGATCATCGGCGGCTCGCAGCGCGTGGACAGCTACGAACTGCTCAAGAGCCGCATTGAGGAGCACAAGCTGCCGCTCGATGCCTTCCAGTGGTATCTCGATCTGCGCCGCTACGGGTCGGTGCCGCATAGCGGCTTCGGCATGGGCATCGAGCGCGCCGTAGCGTGGATCTGCGGCCTGGAGCATGTGCGCGAAACGATTCCGTTCGCGCGCACATTGAATCGCATCTTTCCGTAGAAGTTGAATCCGGTCAATGCCCGGAGTTCGTTCTTCGCCCTGGCCTCGGTCTCCGGAACTAGAAGCTCGTAGTAAGGCGCAAGGCAAAGCTGCGTGAAGGCCCGATGGCATTTCCGGAGAACAGGCCGCCGAAATCGATGACGTTGAGCACGTTGTTCAGGTTCTGGCTATCGACCTGAAAGCGCACGGTCATGCGGTCCGACTTATAAACCTCCGCGCCCGCGGAGGCGTTGGCCTGAAATGCGGGATAGATGCGTCCCCGGTCGAAGTTGATGCGATTGAGGACCTGCTGGCCGTACTGGGCGAGCACCGTGGCGGGATCGCCGTCGAAGTCGAAGGGCAGGCCAGTGTCGTATTGGACGCCGAAGGCGAGCCAGAGCCGAGGCGCCGCCTGATAGCGGACGCGTCCGCGAACGGTATGGCGCTGATCCTGCGAATCCGGAGCATGGCCGGCCAACTGAGAAACAGCGTCGCTGGCGTCGGAACCGAAGAATATGCCGCCGGTAACCGGGAACCAGGCATTGCCGACGATGTAGGAGTAGCTTCCAAAGCCGGAGAAGCGATGCCAGTCGGGAATCTCCACCTTTCCTTCAGCGCCGTAGAGGATCGCCTTGCGAAAGGAAATGGGAAAGGTGATGGTGGTGTTGAATATCTGGCTGTCGTCCGCATAGTTACTGACAACCCGGCGGAAGTAGTTCGTTCCAATCTTGAGATGTTGGGCAAAAACCTTGGTCAGGCCTGCTTCGTAGTAATCCCCGACCGATGGCTGAACCGGAAGGTTCAGAAAACCCGTGGGGTCGATGTTTGCGGTTGCGGGCGAGCTCGAGAGCAGGATGTTTTCAAAGGACGGCGTCTGGAAGATGCGGTCGTAGGAGAAATGTAGGACGGAATCGAGCTTGGGAAAATAGTGGGATATGGCAAAGCGCGGCTGCACCGCGTTTTGGTTGAGCAAAAGCTGATAGTGGTCCCAGCGCAGGCCGGCGCTGATGGTCCAGTTATGCAGCCGGATCAGGTCCTGCACGTAGGCCGATTGCTCGAGGTCCGGGCGATTTGCCTGATACGCAAATGTGAGCGGCGAACCGGGATCGAATTGCATAGGGTCGGTGATGAGATAGTTCAGGTTTTCGTTCAGAAAGAGATTATCGGACTCTACGCCTGCCTTCCACTCGTTGCGCCCATAATCGATGGTGACGCCGCTCTTGAAATAGCCCTCGCGAAACCAGTTGTGCTGAAAGACGATGATCGGCGTCGACTCCGGGTTGGAGTAGAAGTCGTTCGAGTTGTCGCGAACCAAGCCATGCAGGTCCAGAGTGGCATTGGGGGAAAAGATGTGCTGCCAGGAGGCGCTGCCCATGGTCTCGATATTGTCGGCATTCTGGCGCTGCCCGGCCGCCTGCTGCACCATTTCGTTGGGAAGGTCGTAGCGGGCAAGTTCGTGGCGCGCGATCAGGGTGAGCTTATCGTTCGGCGTCAGTTCGCGGCGGTAGTTGACGGAGAAGTCGCCGAGCGTGCCGGTGTTCGAAAAGTTCTGCGGCACCACGGGATTCAAATAGTGGTCCGACTCGCTGCCGCTGGCGCTGCCACCCAGCGTATTCCTGCCCCAGACGTACTGTCCCTGCGCAAAAGCCCCGGCGGTGTCGAAGCTGCCGCCGGAGAGCACGACTTGCCCGTGAAATCCCGGCTGCAAATCCTGAAGCGTGTTGATCTCGACCACGCCGCCCATCTTGCGGCCATATTCGGCAGGAATACCGGCGGTGTAGATGCTCATGGACTGGACATCGTCCGCTTCGATCTCCGGACCGAAGCTGGGAGAACGATTGTCCGTGAGCGGAATGCCATCGACGACGAACTGCGTCTGGTACTCGGAGCCGCGCGGATGCAGCACCGCGTTGCCTTCGTAGAGCCAGCCGGGTTGCGAGTTGACAAGGTCCTGCAGCGAACGGCCCGGAATGGAGCTGAGGCGATTTTCGATCAGGTCTTTGCCGACCTGGTCGACGGAGCCGGCCTGGTCCGGGTCGATGAGCGTGTCCGCGGCGCTGACGATGACCGATTGCTTAACGGAAGAGAGCTTGAGCTGGATCGCGGAGTGTTCCGGGATGGAAGAACGAATCTCGATCGACTCCGACACATCGGCAAAGCCGGGCTCGTGGATTTCAACGCGATACAGGCCGAAAGGCAAGCGTTGTGCGACAAGCCGTCCTTCGGCGTCGGCGGTGAGGGTTTTCGCATAGTGATTGGCCTCGCTCACGATCCGCACCGAAGCCTTAACGGCAAGGCCCGAGGGATCGGTGACCTTGATCTGCAATTCTCCTTGATTTGCCTGACCGAAAGCAGGCAGTGCAAGCAACAACACAAGGAAGAGCAATTTCTTCACCGGATTTGAATACCGCCTTGAGCAATTCTACCCGGGATCGAAGGCTGGTATCTTGCGGGCGGCAAGACGAATTGGCCCCAATCTCCCCCACGCAAACGTGGAACCTACTCACGGAGAGAATACCCGGCATCACGAAGATGGCCAGCACAATCAACTGGGCGATGGCGAAGGGCGGTTCGCTCTGCGTAGGAGGCTAGGCCGTCAAAGCCGGAATGTTTTCCAAGGACTGCGCGATCAGGACGAAGACATTGAAGTAAAGAGCGACCACCGCGGTCACTACATAAATCCAGCGCCATGCGCGGGCGAGATGTCCGATGTAGAGGGCCACGATAGCCACTGCGACCACAAGCAGCGACAGAATTCCGACCGCGTACAAGGGTTCGTATTCGAATTCAACCGGGAGTGCAGGAAGAATGGCGCAGCCCTTACCCCATGAATTCCCAACAAGCGCCGCAGCATCCCTTGCAGTCTGCAATCATGCAGATGGCTTGCTGCTGCCGGCATTCCGGCGAAAGCAGTTCTCGCTGTGGTCGTTGACGATGCCGGTGGCCTGCATCCAGGCGTAGACGATCACCGGGCCCACAAACTTGAAACCGCGCTTCTTGAATGTCGCCGAGAACTTCTCCGACAGCTCGGTCTGCGCCGGGACAATGCCGGATGTATTGCGGATCGGCTTGCCGCCGGCCATGGTCCAGACATACTTCGAAAAATCTTCACCCGCATCCTGCATTTCCAGGTAAATTCTGGCTCCTGCAATCGTCGCTTCGATCTTGGCGCGCGACCGGATGATGCCCTGATTCAATAGCGATGCGGCAACTTCCTTCTCGCCGAACTTCGCGACCGCCGTGGGATCGAAGTTTGCGAATGCCTCGCGAAAGGCCTCGCGCTTGCGCAGGATAATGAGCCACGAGAGCCCGGCCTGGAAGCCTTCCAGCATCAGCATCTCCCACAACATGCGGCCGTCATGCTGGGGCACGCCCCATTCTTCGTCGTGATAGGTGCGCAGCAGCGGATCGCTCTCAGCCCATGCGCATCGATGGATCGTCTTCATGGCAACTTTATAGCCTTTCCTTCTTCGAAATTCATCATACCGGCCTTGCGCCTGTCTCCAAGCAAGTTGGATCTGAAGTAAAAACCCATGGACCGCCTTAAATCCAACGCTTATATTGGCTCATATTGCAAAACGCCTTTTCGATTGCCGGCTGCAATCCGTAATCAGGAATAAGCTGCAGTCGACCGTTTTGCAGTAACCATTGCCGACCTACCGGAGTCCATTCAAGAGTGATCTTCACGAACAACCATCCACCGGCGGCCGCGACACTTGGGCTGATCGGCCTGCCTGCTCCAGTTAGCGAGTTGGCCTCACGAACATGGGATGCAATCGTAGTAGGCGCAGGCCATAACGGCCTGGCCTGCGCCGCCTATCTCGCACACGGCGGCCAGCGTGTGCTGGTGCTTGAATCGCGCGAGCGCATTGGCGGCGCCTGCACCGTGGAAGAGGCATTTCCCGGCGTGAAGATGTCGCCATGTGCGTATCTTGCCGGGTTGCTGCATCCGTTAGTCATCGAAGAGCTGGACCTGCCTGCTCGCGGATTCTCCTGGACGCCCGCGACCAACGGATTGTTCGTGCCATTTCTCGATGGCCGCAGCATCCAGCTCTGGGATGATGACGCGCAGTGCGATGCCGAGGTCGAGCGTTTCGCGCCGCGAGACCTGGAAGGCTTTCGCGCCATGTGCGCTGTGATTCGCCGCCTGCGCGATGCGCTGCGGCCGCCAGGAGATCGCGATGTCTGGATCGGCGAAGCACCGACACGCGAGCAAATTGAAGATCGCCTGGGCAACGACGCCGAGGCCCGCGCGGTGCTCTTCGACTGGTCAATGGCGGAGTTTGTCGAGCACTATCTTCAGGACGAGCAGCTTCAAGTTGCTTATCTCGGACAAGGTGTTATCGGCACCAACGCCAGCCCCTTCGACAAGGGCACGGCTTCGGTGCGCTTCCATCATTCTTCTGGCCGTCTCGGCGGAATGCCCGGCATGTGGGGCTACGTCAAGGGCGGCATGGGCATGGTGTCGTTCTATCTGTGCGACGCAGCGCGCGAAGCCGGAGCCGTCATCGCCGCAGGCGTCCCGGTGGCGCAAATCGTGCCCGGCGAAGGCGTCCTGCTCGAAGACGGAGAGCGCATCGCTGCGCCGGTGGTCATCTCCAATGCCGACCCGCGCGTGACGCTGCGCCTGCTTGGCCCGCAAGCCGATGCGGCATGGAAGGCCCAGGTCGAGTCCGTGCCGATCGAGGGCTGTACCGTCAAGCTCAACGTGCTGTTGAACGAACTGCCCAACTTCAAAGCACGGCCCGGCACCAACCAGCCTCACCACTACGGCCAGATCAACGCCCCATTGACGAAAGACGAATGGAAGCAGAGCTTCGCCGCGGCCAAGGCAGGGCAGCTTCCCGAGCATCTCTGGTGCGAGCTGTATTTCCAAAGCGTTCACGACAGCAGCGTGGCGCCAAGTGGCAAGGACACCATGAGCGTCTTTGCGCAGTATGTGCCGCATACCTTTGCGCAAGGCTCCTGGGACGATCATCGCCAGCAGGCACGCAAGCTGGCGCTCGACTCCATCGGACGCTTTTGCAGCAACATCCCCGAGGCTGTCGAAGATGCGCAGGTGCTCGGGCCTCCGGATATCGAGAAGAAGGTCGGGCTTACCGGCGGACACATCTTCCAAGGCGAGATTCTGCCGCAATACATGTGGAGCAACCGCCTTACCTCCCGCACTCCGATGGAAGGCGTTTATCTCTGCGGCGCATGTACTCACCCCGGCGGTTCGGTAATCGCCATGAACGGCCGCAACGCCGCCATGGCTGTGCTCAAAGATGTAGGCGCATTGACCGGCAAATGAAGTAACTCTCGCAGCAGTAAAGGTGGCAGCTTGGCAGAAGCACCCGGCATTCAACCCGAGCTCAAGCGTGAGCTGGGCTTCCGCGATCTGGCGCTGTTTTACGTGGTCAGCAGCCTGAGCCTGCGCTGGATTGCTACTGCCGCTGCGTCCGGTCCAAGCTCCATTGCGGTGTGGCTGCTGGCGCTCTTTGGATTCTTTCTGCCGCTGGCAGCCTGCGTGCTTGAGCTTTCGTCGCGCTACCCGCAGGAGGGCGGCCTCTACGTATGGGCGCAGCGGGCCTTCGGCGACTTCTCCGGCTTCATGTCGGCCTGGACCTACTGGATGAGCAACCTGCCGTACTTTTCCGCCGTGCTGTATTTTGCCGCGGGCAGCCTGCTCTTCGCCGCCGGCGAGCGCGGCAAAGCGTGGGCCGGCGAGAGTAGCTACTTCATGAGCTTCGCGCTCATCGCGCTGGGCCTCATCACGCTGCTCAACATGCTGGGAGTGAAGCAAGGCAAGTGGCTCAACAATGCCGGAGCTATCGGTTCCTCGATTCCTGTGCTGGTGCTTATCGTTCTCGGCTTTCTCTTCTGGCAACGCCAGGGCAGCGCGACGCACTTTACGTGGGCCGCGATGATGCCCCATCTCAGCTTCAAGAACGCAGTCTTCTGGTCGACGATCTTCTACGCCTTCGCGGGCGTGGAGTGCGCGTCGTTCATGGGCGGCGAAATCAAGAACACGCGCCGCGCCGTGCCGCGCGCGCTGGTCTTTGCCGGCATCCTGGTCACCTGCGGCTACATCCTAGGGACCATCGCAATGTTGATCGCCATGCCGAGCGATGAGATCAACGGCCTCGGCGGCTTTATGACCGCCATGGCGCATATGTGCAGCACCCTCGGAGTAAGCTGGCTGGCGGTGGCCATCGCGCTCATGATCACGGTCTCATGCCTTGGCGCGGCAGGCGCATATCTCTCGTCCACGGCGCGTCTGCCATTCGTCGCCGGTATTGACAACTACCTGCCCGCCGCCTTTGGCCGCATCCATCCACGTTGGAACACACCCTACATCGCGGTGCTCGTCTACGGACTCACTGGGATGCTTTTCGCCTTTCTGGGCCAGGCAGCTACCAGCGTGAAGGGCGCTTACGATGTGCTGGTCAGCATGAGCGTCATCACTTACTTCATCCCTTACCTGTTTCTCTTCGCCGCAATGATCCGGTTGCAGCGCGAGCCTGCGGGACCGGATGTGATCCGCGTGCCCGGCGGCAAGCGCGTGGCCATTGGGCTGGCGCTTGTCGGTCTTGTCAGCACGATCGTCACCATAGGCCTCTCGGTGATCCCCGCGGACGACGAGCCAAACAAGCCGCTCGCCGTCTTCAAAACAGTCGGAATGACAGCGCTGCTGATCGCCGCCGGTATGATTGTCTACGCGCTAGGCAAGCGCCGCCAGGCGCGCGCACAGATCAAAGCCTTGCAGGTTCGGCCAGAATAGAAGCAGGAGTCCCTCGGATGGATTTCAATCTCAGCAGCCTGCTGGCGCTCTACGATGACTCCGCCTCGCTCGCAGAGGCGCACACCATCCCCGCGCCCTGGTATCTCGAACCAGCAATCGAGCGCCTGGAGCAGCAGTATGTTTTTGGAGGTAATTGGCAGCTCATAGGCCGCGTCGACCAGGTCTCCAATCCTGGCGACTTCTTTACAACTGAACTCGCTGGTGAACCTATTCTCGCCGTGCGCGGAGCCGATGGCCAGTTGCGCGCCTTCTACAACGTCTGCCGCCATCACGCCGCGGCTGTCGCCACCGAGCCATGCGGCCATGCGCAGTCCTTTCGCTGCCCTTATCACGGCTGGAACTACGGCCTCGACGGTAGCCTGAAAGGGATGCCGGAGTTCGCCGGAGTCTGCAACTTCGACCGCGCGGCCAATGGCCTTGTGCCTGTCGCCATCGATACATGGGAGAACTTCGTCTTCGTCCATCTTGCCGCAAATCTCGCGCCGCTCAGGGATTTCCTGAGCGATCTCGTGCCCCAGGTTGCGCCTCTCGGCCTCGGCGAACTTCAATTCCACTCCCGCCGGGAGTACACACTGAACTGTAACTGGAAGGTTTACGTCGACAACTATCTCGACGGCGGCTACCACCTTCCCCATCTGCACAAAGGGCTCAACAGCGTTCTCGACTACAGCCACTACACCATCGAAAACGGCGAGCGCTTCTGCCTGCAATCCAGCCCCATGGTTGCATCCTACGAAGACGCGCAGTTCGCGGCGACGCGCAAAGGCGAACGCGCCCGTTACTTCTGGCTTTATCCCAATTTCATGATCAACATCTACCAGGGTGTGATGGACACGAACCTCGTGCTGCCGGTAGCCCCTGACAAGTGCCGTGTGGTCTTCGATTTTTACTTCGCCGACCTGTCGCCCGAGCGGAAAGAGCACAACACCGCCAGCGTCGCCACCAGCGATAAGGTGCAGGATGAAGATGTGGCTATCTGCGAATCGGTCCAGCGCGGCCTGGCCTCGCGCGCTTACGGCGCCGGCCGCCTCTCGGTGCGCCGCGAAGCCGGCGAACATCTGTTCCACCGCCTGCTTGCTCGCGATCTGAAATCGGGCCTGCAATCAGGGGCAGGATCGCGCCCCGAGTCTTTTCCAATCGAAGAATGAGCCTGACGGATGGGGAGTAGTCGTGTTTTGGAAGGCTCCTTTTGTTCTTGGATTTTGCGTGAGTTTAGCAGTAGTCGTCGAGGCGGAGGGAATGTGGGAATCGTGTTTTTCGATTTCCACTTTTCCTCCGCCTGTTTTTAGTTTCGATTTCATCCGGTGGGCTGGAGTTGGTCGAAGAGTTTGGCTTTGGCTTGCTGCATTCGCCGTGCGGCATCGGTATCGCTGTGGGCCATCTGGATGCGTTGGAGTGCGTGGACGCTGAGCTCGTGGCGTAGGTATTGGCTGGGTTTTTCCAGCGCCAACAGGGTTTCAAGCGGGGTCCGATAGCGCTTGTAGCGGACGTTTTTTCTTCCCCTGGAGTCGATATCGATCTCCGGCTGGGCGCATGGCCGGTGGTAGTTGAGGTAGGGGTTGAGGTGGCGGCGGTAGAAGCCGTCGATCTTCTCTGCGTGGGCCTGGTCGATGTATCCGTAGCCGATGTGCTTGCGGATCACCCAACCGTTCTTGGTCTCGACCAGGCCGTTGTCGCCGGAGTGCCGGGGACGGCTTTTGGTTTGCTCGATGCGCAGTTTTTCGAGCAACTGGGCGACGGTGCGGTTGAGGAACTCGGAGCCGTTGCCGGAGTGGAAGCCCTGGATGCGGAAGGGGTACTGGCGCAGCATGGCCTCCGGCACGGGCAGCAGATAAGCCTCGCTGATTCTTGCAGTTGCAGTCGCGACCTGCCACTGCGTCACCTCGTCGACGGCGTTGATGTGGTAGACGCCCTTGGCGGTCGGGCTATCGCCCTGATGCACCGTGTCGAGGCGCAAAAACCCAGGTTCCCCGCGCGGATCGGGCTTGCGCCGCTCCCCGATCGAGACCGTGGTGGGGCGGGTTTTGGTGTAGTTCAACCGCCGCTCGCGGTAGCGCTGGCTGTGCGCAGGTTGTAGAGAGGGCCGTTGGAAATCCTCGCCAGCCGCTCGAACTCGGCCTTGCCGTAGACTGCCTTTGCTGGAATTCAATTTCCGGGTATACTAAGGGTTCGGCAGTCACTTAGCGAGCCCAAGTTTTGAGCGTTGTGGAAGCATCCAGAGCGCGTAGAACGCTCCGGCGCACAAGAAAAACCTCCTCGCTGGACCGCCGCGATCCCAGACCGCAATCCGGGAACGACCTTCTCAAGGATTTTGGAGCAAAGCAATGGCACAGGTATGCGACGTATGCGGCAAAGGCCCGCAGTTTGGCAATAACATCTCTCACGCCCACAACGTAACCCGGCGCCGCTGGAGCCCGAATCTCCAGGCCGTTCACGCCCTGGTCAACGGAGCCGCCAAGCGTATCCGCGTCTGCACCAACTGCATCAAGAGCGGCAAAGTCGCCAAGGCCTAATCGGCGTCGGCTCCCTACAGTTTTTAAGCTGTCTCTCCGAACCCCGCCTGCGCAGGCGGGGTTTTGCTGTTCCCATCAGGGATGTGCTGGCGCAGATTTTGCCAGCGGATCGTCCCAGCCAAATCCCTCCGCGTCGAGCCCCGTAGGCGACCAGCGATCCACAATCGCCTTGCCCAGCTTCCCCAGCGTCTCTTCCGCTTCATTGTCTCCAGTCCAGCGCTGGTCGGCATTGTCCTGGGTAAAGGCCGCAATCACCACCGGCCCCGTCTTAGTCGCGATGATCGCCACATCGTTCCGCACCGCGTTGAGAGCCCCGGTCTTGTTGCCGATGGCCGGCCCATGCTCGCTTGTATCCAGAGTCTCAATGTAGCGCGGCAGGCTGTTCCGGTCCTGCTGGCTGCGCAGCATGTGCAGCATCGCTCCACAAATGGCGCCATCCCCAGGAAGAGCCGGAGTTCCATCCAACGAAAGCCGGCAGGTAGCCAGCCGCTCCATCACCGAGGCCATCTCCCGCGCGGTCGTCTTGCCCAGGCCAAACTTCGGCTGGTCGGCCGGCATGGGTCCAGCCGGAGGAAGAAAGACCTTCTTGTAGAGAAAAGTGTCCTTGAGCCCGGCAGCCTGGAGCGTCGCGTCGATATGCTTGAGATCCAGCCGGTCGATGGCCAGATTGGTGGCAGTATTGTCGCTCAACACCACCATCAGGGTCAGCGTATCGCGCAGCGTCAGGTTCAACGGAGTATCCAAAATCCCCAGCACACCCGATCCGCCCACCTGGTTCGGCTTTTCCAACACCAGCCGCTCATCGAGCGACGCCTTTCCAGCGCGAATCTGCTCCGCCGCATCCAGCAGAATCCCCAGCTTGATCACCGAAGCCGTCTGCACCGGCTCATCCGGCAATAAAGCCGCCGTCTGCCCGGTCTTGAGATTGTGCGCAAACAGCGTCACCTTGCCGTGATGCGCCGCGGCAATTGCCTTGAGCTGCGCATCGAGCGCGGCATCCTCCTGCGCGCCAAGAAAGACTGCGGAGGAAAGCAGATAAACCGCAAAAACTCTCGCGAATAGCATAGAAAGCCAGCATACCGTCTCAACTCTCAGCCGGCGAAATCTCCATGTGCTTTGAGATTTCCAAAACGATGCCTTGACTATCTACACATCTCTATTGTAGATAGTCATAGTATGAAGAAGCCCAGCGATCCCGCGCACGCCGTCTTCGACTTTCTCCGGATACAAGCCAGAATGCTCTTCGGCCGCGACAAGGCGGCCCGCCAGTTGCAGGACGAGTTGCGCTTCCACCTCGATCAGCAGATCCGCGAAAACATTGCCGCAGGCATGAGCCGGGAAGAAGCGCGGCGGGCGGCGCTTCGTCTCTTCGGCAATCCCGGCCTGCTTCGCGAGCAGGCCCGCGCCACATGGAGCTGGACGAGCCTTGAGCTGCTTCTGAGCGACCTCCATTTCGGCCTGCGCGCGCTGCTTCGGTCGCCGGGATTCACCTCCATCACCATTCTGGTCATGGCCCTCAGCATCGGCGCCAATGTGGCCATCTTCGCCGTAGTCCGCTCTGTGCTCCTGAACCCCCTGCCTTACCGGCAGCCCGATCGGCTGGTAACAATCTACAGTTACAACCCAGGCCCCAAGGCCAATCCCTACTTGCCCGTCGATGCCGGAAGCTTCTTCGCATGGCAACAGGCAGCGCAGGGAATGGCCGAGATGGCGCTCATCTCCCCGTTCGAGGATTACAACGTATCGGCCGAAGGGGGCCAACTGCCGGAGACGATCGATGCGGCATGGTGTTCGGCAAATTTCTTCTCCACGCTGGGGGTTGCGCCAGTGCTGGGCCGCGGCTTCTCCGCAGCCGACGATAGCCCAGAGGCTGAGGCGACGGTTATCCTCTCCAACTCCTTCTGGAAACGCCGCTACAGCTCCGATCCAAACGTCATCGGGCGCAAAATCTGGTTGAATGCGCGCCCGTATACCGTGATCGGCGTAATGCCCGCGTCACTGGTCTTCTTAGGGCCATTCTCTTCGGGCAAGATCCAGGTGTGGACGCCGGCCAGTCACGAAGCCCCGCGCTGGCTGATGAGCACCTTCGAAGATCACGAATTCATCGCCGTCGCCCGGCTCGCGCCCGGAGTCACGCTCAGCGAACTGTTAAGCCGTCTGAACGCCGTGCAGAAGCATTTGAAAGCCGAGCACTCCGGCGCGGGAGTACGCGAGGCAACCAGCGGCCGCTCCATCCTTGACGACGCGGTGCAGGAGTACAAGACGCCTTTGTACGTCCTCTTCGCGGCAACCGGATGCGTGCTGCTCATCGCCTGCCTCAACGTGGCAAGCTTGCTGGTGGCGCGCACCTCCGCCAGGCGCAGGGAGATGGCCGTGCGCACCGCGCTCGGCGGCGGACGCATGAGGCTGCTGCGCGAACGGGTGCTCGAAAGCCTGATGCTCACTGCCGGCGGCGGCGCGCTCGGAATCATGCTGGCCGCGGCAGCTCTGCGCTGGCTCGAACACGCGCGCCCGGACCTGCGCCGCGTCGAGGGCATCCATCTGGATTGGGTTCTGGCCGCTTTCACCGTGGGAGCCGTCGCGCTTTGCGCTCTCTTCTCAGGACTCATCTCCGGCTTCAGCATCGACAGCCGCAAGATCCTCTCTTCCTTGCAGGAGGGTTCGCGCGGGCAAAGCGCCGGACGTCCCCGCGCCAACCTGCGGCGGGCTTTGCTGATGTTGGAGGTCTGCCTGACCGTCGTTTTGCTGGTCGGCGCGGGTCTGCTGCTCAAGAGCTACAGCCGCCTCCGCGCGTCCAAACTCGGCATTCCCGTGGAGAACGTGCTGACGATGCATGTGGGCCTGCCCGTAGCCCGCTACAAAACCGCCGTCGAACAAGTCGCCTTCTTCGAGCGGCTCATCGAGCGCGTGCGGGCTCTTCCCGGTATCCAGTCCGCGGGATTGGTCACCCGCGCGCCCGGCCAAGGCTGGGGCGGCGACCGGATCATCAGCGTGCTCGAGCATCCGCCCATGCCCAAAGGCACGGGGGTCGACATGATGGTGCGCGGCGCCGACCCTGGATACTTTGCCGCCGCCCAGATCCCGATTCTCCGTGGCCGCACCTTCACCGCGGACGAGCGTCTGACCAAGGATCACTTCATACTGATCAGCCAGACCGCGGCCAAGGTTTGCTTTCCCGGCGAGGATCCCATCGGCAAGCATCTCAAAGTAGACCTGGGCGGAGATATCTACCAGATCATCGGCGTCGTGGGCGACACCCGCTACAGCCTCTCCGAAACCGTTGCGCCAACCATGTACATGCCTATCTACGGCAACGGATTTGGCTGGGCGACCGTCCTGATCCGCTCCACCCGCGACGTCGAGGCCCTGGCCATGCCGGTTGAAAAAATCATCGGCCAGATGGACCGCGATCTTCCCGTTTCCGATGTGATGACGCTTCAGGAGTCGATCGCCAAGTCTGCTCTCACTTCGCAGTTCGATTCGCTCCTGGTGCTGGGATTCGCCATCATCGCGCTCGTCCTGGCCGCGGCCGGGCACTTTGGTGTGCTGGCCTACATGGTCACCCAGCGCACCAGCGAAATCGGCATTCGCATTGCACTCGGCGCCCAGCGTAAGCAGGTGCTGCGCCTGGTCCTTTTCGATGGCCTGCGGCCCGCGCTTGCCGGCCTGACGCTGGGTCTGGCAGCCAGCGCCGGCTTGTCGCATCTCATCCGCTCCATGTTGTATGGAACCGAACCGCTCGATCCAATGGTCTTCGCGGCGGTAACACTAACGCTGCTGCTGGTGACAGCCGTAGCCTGCCTGCTGCCGGCCTCGCGCGCCGCAAGGCTCGACCCCATGCAGGCGCTGCGCACGGAATAACGAATTAGGAATAGCGGAGGGAAACCCGATGCACTTGCTTAGTCGATGGAGGATCAAGCTGCGGATGCTCTTCCGCCGGGCAAATGCCGGCGAGCTGCTCCAGGATGAGCTGAACTTTCACCTCGATAGGCAAATCGCCGAGAACCTCGCGGCGGGCATGAGCCGCGAGGAAGCGCGCAAGGCAGCGATGCGCAGCTTCGGCGATCCGGGCCTGGTGCGCGAGCAGGCCCGTGCAACCTGGAACTGGTATACCTTCGAAAAACTTGGCCGCGACCTGAAATATGGACTTCGCACTCTGCTGCGCTCGCCCGGCTTCGCCATCGTTTCCGTACTCGTAATGGCTCTTGGGCTCGGCGCTACGACTTCGCTCTTCACCATGGTGCGCGCCATTCTGCTGCGCCCGCTGCCCTTCCGCGATTCCGGCAAACTGGTGATGCTTTACGAACACTTCCGGCAGGAAAAAGGGGGCGACGGGTTCAACGCGGTTGCGCCGGGCGACTATCGCGACTGGCGCAGCCAGACCCATGGCTTTGAAGACATGGCGGCGATGCGCGGCTACGGAGGCATCGTCTCCGGCGTGCATTCCGAGCTGCCTGAGGTCGTCCAGAGCGCGGGCGGCTCGGCCAATCTCTTTCCACTGCTTGGCGTGACGCCGGTTTACGGCCGCGTCTTCACGGAAGCCGAAGATCAGCCCAAAGGCGAGCCTGTCGTCCTGCTCACCTGGAGTTTCTTTGAGCGCCGCTTTGCCAGCGATCCCTCCATCCTGGGAAAGCGGATTCATCTGGACACCGTGCCAACCACCGTCGTTGGCGTGCTGCCGGACTGGTTCACCTATCCCGATGCGCGCATCCAGTTCTGGATGCCCTACGCCCAAACCTTCGAGCCGGGACAATACGGAATCCACGATGGCCACCAGAGCATGGTGGTAGCGCGGCTCAAGCCCGGCGTGAATGTAGGAGCAGCGACACGCGAAGTCAGCACCCTCCAATACCAGATCCATCTGGCCAATGCTTCCAAGCCTGTCGCTGAAGACGTCTGGTCGCGGCCGATGATCGACGACGTAGTTAAGAACGTGAAGACACCGCTGCTGGTGCTTCTCTGCGCGGTCGGCTGCATGCTGCTGATTGCCTGCCTCAATGTCTCCAATCT
>Ga0302326_10007844_pt1 | contig 23659 bp, 22 predicted proteins | sample Palsa_T0_3_FD_202264 | JGI IMG/M metagenome (GOLD analysis project Ga0302326, IMG submission 202264) | Peat permafrost microbial communities from Stordalen Mire near Abisko, Sweden - Palsa_T0_3 | ecosystem: Environmental > Terrestrial > Soil > Palsa > Peat permafrost | place: Sweden: Abisko... | reverse complement strand
TGCTGGCGATTGCGGGAAGCCTGGCGGCGAAGAAAAAAATCCCCATGACCAGCGGAACGTTTCCCACGCACGGCCCTCTTTTTGTGACGCTGCTGATAGCGACAATCCTCATCGTGGGCGCGCTGATGTTTCTTCCCGCGCTCTCGCTGGGGCCACTGGTGGAGCACTTGTTGATGCGCCAGACTGCCGCTCTTTCCATGGCCTTCGGCCCAATCGGGGTTTGAATTTATGACCGGTACAGAACTGCCTAAGACGGCTGGGAAGGAATCTTCGACGGAAGATTTTTCCGGTTCGCTGCTGCCTCGCAAACTGGCGAATGCCCGTCCTCTGTTCGACCGTGCGATCCTCGGGCGCGCCATCTCGGCGTCTTTTGCGAAGTTGAATCCCGCGACGCTGATCCGCAATCCGGTGATGTTCGTTGTGGAAGTGGGAGCGGCGATCACAACCGTTGCATTGGTGCGCGTGGCGATGCACCACACCAACACGGTAGGTTTCCACCTGCAGATTGCACTATGGCTGTGGTTCACCGTGCTCTTCGCGAATTTCGCGGAAGGCATGGCCGAAGCGCGCGGACAAGCACAGGCGGATTCGCTGCGTAAGACGCGCACGGACTCGACGGCGAAGCGGCTGCGAAACGAGCAAGTGGAAGTCTGCGCCGCGTCGGAATTGCGTACCGGCGACGAAGTGGTCTGCGAGGCGGGAGATATCATTCCCGGCGACGGCGAAGTGATCGAGGGTGTGGCCACCGTGGACGAATCGGTGATCACGGGCGAAAGCGCGCCGGTGATACGCGAATCGGGCGGCGACCGCAGCGCGGTGACCGGTGGCACGAAGGTGCTATCCGATAAAATCAAAATCCATATCACGTCCAATCCCGGCGAAACATTTCTGGACCGCATGATCGCGCTGGTGGAGGGAGCGCAGCGGCAGAAAACTCCCAATGAAATCGCGCTCAATATTCTGATTGCCGGGCTGACGCTGATTTTCCTGCTGGCGGTGACCTCCCTGCATCCTTTCTCGCTGTATAGCGTGCGGGCCAGCGGCGCGGGCAAGGTGCCCACCGTCACCGTGCTGATTGCGCTGCTGGTGTGCCTGATTCCCACCACGATCGGCGGATTGCTCTCCGCTATTGGAATCGCGGGGATGGATCGCGTGATGCAGCATAACGTGCTGGCCATGAGCGGGCACGCGGTGGAGGCTTCCGGCGACGTAAACACATTGTTGCTGGATAAAACGGGGACGATTACATTCGGAAACCGCCAGGCGGTGGAGTTTATTGCCACTCCCGGCGTGGAGGAATCGGAGCTGGCGGACGTGGCGCAGCTCGCCAGCCTGGCGGATGAAACTCCCGAAGGGCGCTCCATCGTGGTACTGGCGAAGGAAAAATTTGCGTTGCGCGGGCGATCACTTTCCGAGCATGACGGCCACTTCATTCCGTTTTCGGCTTACACGCGCATGAGCGGGATGGATATTGACGGGCGGCAGTTGCGCAAAGGCGCTTCGGATGCGGTATTGCAATTCGTGCGGGAGCAAGGCGGACACGCACCGGAGGATTTTCTGGAGGTATCCGAAAAGATTTCGCGGCAGGGCGGAACGCCGCTGGCCGTCGCCGATGGCGGCCGGCTGCTGGGGACCATTTACCTGAAAGACGTGGTCAAGGGCGGGATGAAGGAACGCCTGGCGCAACTGCGGGCGATGGGCATTCGTTCCGTAATGATTACCGGCGACAATCCGCTGACGGCAGCGGCGATTGCGGCCGAGGCGGGCGTGGACGATTTCCTGGCCCAGGCTACGCCCAAGGACAAATTGGATTACATTCGTCGCGAGCAGGCGGAGGGCCGGTTAGTGGCCATGACCGGCGACGGCACAAACGACGCGCCCGCGCTGGCGCAGGCGGACGTGGGCGTGGCGATGAACAGCGGCACCATGGCGGCAAAAGAAGCCGGGAACATGGTGGACCTCGACAGCAATCCGACGAAGCTGATCGAAGTGGTGGCCATCGGGAAGCAGTTACTAATCACTCGCGGAGCATTGACTACGTTTTCCATCGCCAACGACGTGGCGAAATATTTCGCGATTCTGCCGGCCATGTTCGCCGGCACGTATCCGGCGCTGGAAAGGCTGAACGTAATGCATCTGCCTACGCCGGAGAGCGCGATTCTGGCGGCGGTGGTCTTCAATGCGCTGATCATCATCGCGCTGGTTCCGCTGGCGTTGCGCGGCGTGAAATACCGCCCGGTGGCGGCGGCCAGCCTCCTGTGGCGCAATCTGATGATTTACGGCGCGGGGGGGATCCTGGCGCCGTTTCCGGGCATTTGGCTGCTGGCGCGCCTGCTGGTGTGGTTGAAGCTGGCCTAAGGGAGCAAAGAGAATGTGGCGTCAAATGAGCCGTGGATTGCGAATGATGGCGGCGCTGACCATGGTGACAGGATTGCTCTATCCGTTGGCGGTAACCGGCCTGGCGCGTCTCTTCTTCCGCCGCCAGGCGGAAGGCAGTCTGATGCGGGAACGCGGCGAGGTGATCGGCTCCGCGTTGCTGGCCCCAAAATTTACGCGCAACGATTATTTCTGGCCGCGACCTTCCGCGGCCGGGACTGAAGGTTATGATGCCACCTCTTCAGGCGCCTCGAACCTGGGGCCGACCAACCCGACCCTTCGCGATCATGTGCAGGCGGAGGTGGAAAAGTTCCGCAGGAGCAATCCAGGGTTTCGCGGACGCGTACCGGTGGATATGGTGACGGCTTCGGGTAGCGGCCTGGACCCGGACATAAGCCCGGCAGCCGCTGATGCTCAGAGCGCGCGCGTGGCCGCCGCGCGGGGCGTTCCGCAGCGTGAAATAATGGTGCTCATTTCCAGCCATACGACCGGGAGGACACTCGGCCTTTTGGGAGAACCGCGAGTAAACGTTCTGATGCTGAATGTGGATTTGGATCGCGCGTTCCCGCCGAAATCCGCGCAAGAGTAATTCGCGCTGGAACGCCGCTTGGAAGCGAGGCGTAACCCTTGCAAAATGTGTTTTCGATCCTTGCCACGGGTGAACGCTTTTCTGCTCCGCGATGCCGGGGCGGAAATCTTGGTTTAATGGTCGCCAGCGGGTCGGATGGATTTGGTTCGGTGATCAAGGGCCCGGCTTGAGACTAAGGGAACTAGCGGGCTTCTGATTGCAGGGAGGACAGGATGAAACGAAAGTCCGTGATTGTAAGCGTCGGGTTATTGGTGGTTGTGGTGTTGGCATCTGCCGGAGGGGATCCGTGGAAAGATAAGCCATTCGATCAGTGGACCGACCGTGACATCACCGCGGTCTTGCAGACCTCACCATGGGCCAAAGTGAATTTGCAAACAGGGCTCGGATCAAAGCAGATGGATGGTCAAGCGGTGACGGGAGGCTCGCTGGGCACGTCGGGCGGCGCCGAAGCCCAGGCTAAGACCGCCGCAGGCGCATTGCCCGGACAAACAGGTGGCGTAGCCAAAAATGCGAACGCGGGGCCTGCCGTTTACAATGCTTTCTGGTTCTCCTCACGGACAATCCGCGAGGCGGTGGCGCGGCGCGCCATGTTGCACAGCGAAATGGAGGAAGCCGCGGCGAAGAAATTCATCGACCAGACCTTTGACGAATACGAGATTATGATCCAGGGTTCGGATATGTCGGTGTTCGAACTTCGCGGGGAAAATGCGTTCAAGGATGCAGCATTCCTCCAGATGAAGAAGTCGAAACAAAAGATCGGCCCGGACCGCGTCGAATTCCAGAAAGGCGCAGATGGAACGTCGGTCCAGAGCGTCAAGTTCTTTTTCCCGAAGAAGGATGCCAATGGAGCGCCCACAATCTCCGCCGATGAAAAGGAAGTCGATTTCTATGTGCGCGTGGGCGCGGACCAGATCCGGACTTTCTTCGAGCCCATGAAAATGGTGGATTCGCAGGGCGAAGACCTGTAGCAACACGCAATGCCCGGCGTGCGCGATGATCGAGGAGAGCTCCCCTCGAGGACGGCGGGAAGAACGTGAGTTTCCGCGCAAGGTGCCGGCGCTGCCTCCTGCAAAGATCTTCAGAACCGTTTCGACGAAAGCCTGTCGGAGTTCCCTGCCTGTGCGGATATAATTTGGACGGACGCACGAAATGACAAAACCGCTGACACAACGGCCCAATCCGGAGAAGCTTCTGCGCCACGTGGAAGCCGAGGAGGAACGCAGCCGCCGTGGAAGGCTGAAGGTTTTCCTGGGTTATTCAAGCGGCGTGGGGAAATCGCTGCGCATGCTGAGCGAAGGGCGACGGCGGCACGAGCGGGGGGAGGACGTGGTGGTGGGGGCTACACAGCCCTCTTCTTCGCCGGAAGCGCGCGAGGTGCTGCAAAAGCTGGAAGTGATCCCATTGCGCGTCGTGAATGGGCAGCCAACCATGGACGTGGAGACAGTTCTGCACCGTCATCCGCAGGTCTGTCTGGTGGACGGTCTGGCGTACGACAATCCTCCCGGCAGCCGCAATGCCAAACGCTGGCAGGACGTCGAGGATCTGCTTCAAAACGGAATTTCCGTGGTCACGTCCGTGAACCTGCAATACATCGAGGACCGCCGCGAGCTGGTGGAAAAAATCCGCGGAAAATCGGCGACACAGACAATCCCGGAAAGCTTCCTGCGCATGGCCGATGAAATTGAACTGGTGGACGCCCCGGCGGAGTCCTGCTTGCTGCATTCGCCGGAATTGGCCCGGGGAAGCGGCGCGACGGAGGAGCAAAAGCGGCTGTCGGAACTGCGCGGAGTGGCCCTGCTGCTGACCGCCGACGTGGTGGAACATCGCCTGGAAGAGTATTTGAGGCGAAACGGCATCAGCCAGACCTGGGGCACGCAGGAAAGATTTCTGGTGTGGGTGACGCCGTGGGCAGACGCTTCCGCGATGATCGCCAGCGGAAAACGCAATGCGGAGCGTTTTCACGGTGAAATTTACGTGGCCCATCTGGCCGAGCCGGACCTGGATCCCACCGAACAAACCGTCCTGAGAAAGAACCTTGAATGCGCCGAAAAGGCAGGAGCGCGGGTGGTGGCGCTGGACGGAGTGGACGAGGTTGACGCGGTCCTGCAATTCGCGCGCGAACACAGCATCACACAAATCTTCGTGGGTCACGGCGCACGCGGGGCCCTATGGCAGCGTATTTTTGGCGGAACGCTGGATCGCATCATCCGCGAATCCGACGGACTGGACGTGCGGGTATTTCCGCTCTGAACAGGCTTATGTCCGAACCTATCCCTCGCGGACAATTGAAAATCTATCTGGGATACGCCGCGGGCGTTGGCAAGACGTACCGCATGCTGGAGGATGCGCATGCTCTTTCACGCACGGGAGTGGACGTGGTGGTGGGATACTTCGAGCCGCACGGCCGGAAGGACACCATCGCCATCGCCGCAGGGCTGGAAATCATTCCCCGCCGAAAGGTGGAATATCGCGGCCTCATGTTTGAGGAAATGGATACGCCCGCGATCCTGCGGCGCAAGCCCGAGGTGTGTGTGGTGGACGAATTTCCCCACAGCAATGTCCCCGGATCGGAGCGCGGCAAGCGCTGGGAAGACGTGGAGACGCTCCTGGAAGCGGGGATTGACGTCTTCACCACGATGAACGTGCAGCACCTGGAGAGCCTGAACGATCAGGTGTGGCAATTCACCGGGGTGCGCGTGCGTGAAACGATTCCCGACTGGGTGGTGCAGAGCGCCGGCGAAGTGGTGATGGTGGACTTGCCGCCGGATGCGCTGTTGAATCGCCTGCGCCGGGGCGCGATTTATCCGATGGAAAGGGCGCGGCAGGCCACGCAGAATTTCTTCCGGGAATCCTCGCTGGAAGCGTTGCGGGAGCTGGCTCTCCGCCAAACAGCTTATGAAGTGGATTTGCGGTCCGAGCAGGAGGCGCAGCGTGCAGCGTTGCGAACTCCGGCGGGAAACACAACGGAAGGCGGCGACAGACCGCCGACGGATAAGATTCTGATCTGCGTTTCCGATGATCCGGCGACAGCGGCCGTGATTCGACGGGGCAGGCGCGTGGCGGATTATTTGCAAGCCGACTGCGTGGCCGTTTACGTCCAGCCGGGAAATGGCAGTTCGCCACTGCCGGCGGCGAAGCGAGAGGCCGTCGAGCAGCACTTGAACTTCGCGCGCAGCCTGCATATTGACGTGCGGCTTATTCAAGGGGACGATGTGGCGCGATCACTGGTGGATTTCGCGCGCTTGAACCAGGTGACGCACATTTTTATGACGCGCACGGAGAAAGCGCCGTGGCTACGGATGTTTCACCGGAACCTGGTGCAGCGGGTGGCGCAACTGGCCGACGATATGCAGGTAACCATCGTCTCGAAGCGCGGGCTGGCGCGCACGCCGCAGGTAGAAACCACCGGATAATGGCCGGAAGACGAGCACCCCGAAAACCGGCGGACGGCCAAAGGGTACGCCGGACGGCGCGGCGTTTCTGATATTCTCGAATTGATGAGGTTTACCCCACGCGCAATGATCGGAATCGCGGCCATCGCGGGCGTTTGGCTCGTTGCCGTCGCCAACCCATCCGCGGATTTCCGCGCGGCAGCAATTCCATTACCCGAGGCGCGACAATCGCAGCCATCCGGTAGTCCCTCGACGGCGACAAATACGCAGATACCGGCCATAGCAGTAACGGCACAGACGGCGCCGGCAACGGGACGCGTATCGCTTCCGATTGTAGTTCTCGATCCCGGGCATGGAGGCACGGATTCCGGAGCGCGCAGCGAATCCAGCGTTCAGGAGAAAGATTTGACACTGATGCTGGCGAAGTGGGTGCGCGGAGAATTGGAACGGAATGGATATCGCGTGGTAATGACGCGCGATGGCGACCAGGACCCTTCGTTCGATGACCGCTCGGCAGTCGCCAACGCGCATCGTGATGCAATTTTCCTAAGCTTGCACGTGGGATCCACCGGAACGCCAGGAACGGTGCGCGCCTATGTCTACCCGGCAGTGCCGGAGGAGAGCACGCAGGCGGAATCACAATCCGGAGATGACGAGCAAGCCGGACGCGGGCTGGTGGAATGGGACCGGGCGCAACAGCCCTTCGTGGGACAGAGCCGTAAGCTCGGCGACCTGCTGCAGACTGAATTTTCGCAGAGGTTCGCGCATTCGCCCGAGCTTTCCACGGTTTATCCCATACGCGATTTGCGCTCGGTGACAGCGCCGGCCGCGGCCATTGAAATTTCCAGCGTGGCAGCGCCCGATGCGGACATGATCGCTCAGATGGGACCTAGCCTGGCGGCCGGAATTGCCCGCGCCGTGGCGGCGTTCCAGCCTCCCGGGGAAACCGGGGTAGCCCGATGACACGGAAAACATCCGCCGGCTTGATTCTTGGGCTGGTTGTGGCGGTCCTCGCGGGAATTGTCTATTTCCAGGTTCTGAATCAACGAGTGATGGGCTGGGGGGAAAGCGAGGCGTCGGAAGACCAGGCGCGGGAGGAAGTGGTGGCGCCTCCCATCACGACGCAGACGGACGCATTGACGGCCGCGCAGTTTTTCTGGATTTCGGCGAGCGATGCGGACCAGTTGGAGCCCCTCACGCTGCATTTGCCGCTTTCCGCCGACCCGGTGCTGCGGTCACGCCAGCTTATTCGTGAACTCATCTCCAGCGCACCCTCGCCGCAGCAGCGAACGCTTCCGGCGGATACGGAGCTACTGGCGTTCTACATGCTGGCGGACGGCACGGGCATCGCGGATTTTTCCGATAGCCTGGCGTCGGAGACACCGTCGGGAATTTTGAGCGAAGAGATGGTCGTGGATTCGATTGTGCGGACGCTCTCGGCCAATGTCCCGTCGCTGCGGCGGCTGAAGATTCTGATTCACGGGCAAGCCGCGGAAACGCTGGCGGGCCATGTGGATCTTACAGGCTACTTTGAAGCGCCGTCACAACACGCCGCTTCCTCATCCCATTGATGGCGTTGCCGCGCGGGTGAATGTGCGCCCAAAGTTCGCGGAGTTTTGCAATTTTAACCTTTCTGCGGAGAATGGGATTGCGGTACGCGAGATGGCAGCGGAACAGCGGCAAATGTTTTCCTTCGCGTCCAAGGCTCGCGTGCGCCGGCAGAACCGTACAAAATGAAATCTGAACTTTTCGCGCAGGAGGGAATTTGAAACGATCGGACGCGCGTTCCGCGAATGAACTACGCCCGGTAAAACTGACGCCGGATTTTATTTCCACGGCCGAGGGCAGCGTTTTGCTGGAGGCCGGAGGCACGCGTGTGATCTCCACGGTGACGGTGGATGACGGCGTTCCCGGCTTCCTGAAGGGCTCGGGCAAGGGCTGGATCACCAGCGAGTATGGAATGCTGCCGCGCTCAACAGACGAACGCACGCCGCGGGAATCCACGCGCGGACGGCAGTCGGGCCGCACGCTGGAGATACAACGGATGATCGGCCGGTCGCTGCGGGCCGTGACGGACTTGAAGGCGCTGGGCGAACGCACATTGTGGGTGGATTGCGACGTCATCCAGGCGGACGGCGGAACGCGCACGGCGTCCATTACCGGGGGATTTGTGGCGCTGGCGTTGGCGCTGCAACGGTTGGTGGCCGCCGGAATCCTGCGCAATATTCCGTTACGCGATTCGGTTGCGGCAACCAGCGTTGGCATTGTGGATGATGCGCTGCTGGTGGACCTGGCGTACGACGAGGATTCGCGCGCACAAGTGGACATGAACGTGGTAATGACGGGACGCGGGCGTTACGTGGAAGTACAGGCTTCGGCGGAAGGTCGCGAATTTTCCGGCGATGAATTGCATGATCTGCTGGAATTGGCGTCCGCGAGCATTCGGCAATTGACGGAAATCCAGCAGTCCGTGCTGAAAATGAATTTTCATGAGCGCGGCAAATAGTATTTTTCTGGCATCGTCGAACGCCGGGAAACTTCGGGAATTCCGCGCGCTCGCCGAGGACAGTTCCATCTCGATCGATTTGCTTCCGGACTTCCAGGCAATTCCGCCTTTGGATGAATCCGCCCCGACGATTGCAGAAAACGCCGCCGGGAAGGCGCTGCACTACAGCCGCGGGCGAGATGAACTCGTGATGGCCGACGATTCCGGACTGGTGGTGGCAGGGCTGGGAGGGGCGCCGGGCGTGCACTCCGCTCGTTATGCCGGAGCTGACGCCACCAACCCGCAGCGAATCGCCAAACTTCTTGACGCCATGCGTGTGCTGCCGGAAGGCCAGCGGCAAGCCCGCTTCGTCTGCGTAATTGCGCTGGCGCGGCGCGGACGGATGGTGATGATCACTTCGGCGGACGTGGAAGGCGAGATCACTACCGGGCCGCGAGGCGCGGGCGGGTTCGGCTACGATTCCATATTCCTGGCGCTGGAACTCGGACAAACGTTCGCGGAACTCACGCCGGAAGAAAAGAACAGGCTGAGCCACCGAGGCCGCGCCTTCCGCAAATTGCCCGCCTTCCTGAATTATCCGAACACGGCTCTCATTTTGTGGCCGGAACGTTTCGCGTTTTTTGGCATCGAATCATAGTGGCCGTTGAGCCGAGTTGAAGTTCGGCCAGCCCTCGCCGCACACAGCATTCTTGCGGGGCTACAGCAACGTGGCGGGGAAAATACATGGGCGGCTGTATTTCCGCGTGCCCCGTCCATGAGTAATGTTGCCGGGACTTGGTAGTATTGTCTAAACTACCGGCGATTGGCCTACACTGCTTATTGGCTGGCTTGAGGCACAAAATTGGCTCTTCCCACACTCATCGCTCCGAAGAACCCCTCGCTGCATTCGCCGTTTGAGCCGGATCTTTACGCTCGCCTGGAAGAAGCGCGAACGCGCACCGACTATTTGTTCACGTTGCTGGGCCCTGGAAGCACATATGACCGAGCGATTGCGGAACGCCATCGGCTGATATTTTACCTGGGGCACCTGGAGGCGTTCGACTGGAACCTGATTGCGCGGGGCGCGTGCGAGCGGCCTTCTTTTCACCCGGAATTCGACCGGCTTTTTGCTTTCGGCATTGATCCGATTGACGGGCAGTTCCCGTCGGATCAGCCGGCGGACTGGCCTCGGGAAGAGGAAGTTCGGAAGTATGTGCGCCGCATCCGCGAAGAGCTTGACGAGCTAATTGGGGGCTCGCCGAACGCCGCGGAAGCGGCCGAGCAATCGCGCTCGTCTATGGTTGGCGGAACGCTGCTGAACGTGGCTATTGAACACCGGCTGATGCACGCGGAAACGCTGGCATACTTGCTGCACGAGCTGCCGTTCGAGCGGAAGATTCCGCAGGCGATTCCGGCAGAACCAGCCGCGCCCGCACCCTCACACGGCAGCGTGGCGATCCCGGCGGGCGCGGCAACGTTGGGCCAGGCGCGTGCGGCGAAGCACTTTGGCTGGGACAATGAATTTGAGAGCCACGACGTGCAGGTACCGGTATTTTCGATCGCCAGGTATCCCGTCACTAATGAACAGTTCATGGAGTTTGTGCGCGCGGGCGGATACGAACAAGAATCGCTGTGGGATGCCGCATCATGGGAATGGAAGAACAGCATCGGATTGTGGCATCCGCATTTCTGGCGGCAGGAAAATCTGCAATGGATGTTTCGCGGCATGTTCCGAGCGGAACCGCTGCAGCCGCATGCGCCCGTTTACGTCTCGCATGCAGAAGCGAGCGCCTATGCGCAATGGGCCGGTAAGCGACTGCCCACCGAAGCGCAATGGCATCGCGCCGCGTATGGAACGGAAGACAGCACCGAGCGGGAGTTTCCATGGGGCGCGCAGCCACCGGATGCGTCGCGCGGCAATTTCGATTTCGCGCGGTGGCATCCCACGGCGGTAAACGCTCATCCAGCGGGCGGGAGCGCCTTCGGCGTGATGGATCTTGTAGGCAACGGCTGGGAATGGACCGCCGATGTGTTCGCGCCATTTCCCGGATTTCAGACGTTTCCATCTTATCCCGGATACTCCGCCGATTTTTTTGACGGGCAGCATTTCGTGATGAAGGGCGGATCTCCGCAAACGGCGGCGTGCATGCTGCGCCGGAGTTTTCGCAACTGGTTCCAGCCGCATTACACGTATCCGTACGCGACGTTCCGCTGCATGGAAGGCTAATCCATGATTCCGACGGTGCGGTATTCCACTCGTCCCATTGCGCTGGAATCCCAGGCAAGCTTTGCTTTGGACGTGCGCGTGGGCCTTTGCCGAGCGGGCCAGAAGGAACTTCCGTCGAAGTATCTCTACAATGCAATCGGCTCGGCGCTTTTCGACGCGATTTGCCTGCTGCCGGAATATGGCTTGAGCCGCGCGGATGCACGCCTGCTGCAGCGTTTTGCGCGGGATATTATCCTGCGTCTTCCACGTCCCGTGGTAATCGCCGAGCTGGGCAGCGGCAGCGGACAGAAGACACGCTGGCTGCTCGAAGAATTGGCGCACCGGCAGCCCGTTCATTACTATCCGATTGATATCTCCGGAGCAGCGCTGGCGCGTTGCCGTCAGGAACTGGGACAGATTGAATGCGTCAGCATTTTGGGATTCGAGCGCGCCTATCTGGATGGTTTGCTGGAAGTGGCCGCACGCAGGCATGCCGACGAGCACTTGCTGGTTCTATTCCTCGGCGGCACGATCGGAAATTTCGATCGCGGCGCAGCCGAGGCATTTTTGGCCGAAGTGCGACAAACACTGCTGCCGGGGGACGCGCTGCTGCTCTCGGCGGATCTGGAAAAATCGGTTTCGCAGCTTCTGTTGGCCTACGACGACCCCGCGGGCGTGACCGCCGCGTTTAATAAGAACCTGCTGGCGCGGATCAACCGCGAACTGGGCGGAGATTTTTGCCTCGAGCAGTTCGCACATCAGGCGCGCTGGAACGACAGCGAGCGCGCCGTGGAAATGCATCTGCGTTCCCGCCGGCGGCAGCGCGTTAATATTTCCGTCGCGGAAATCGGAATGGAATTTTTGGCGGACGAAACCATCTGGACGGAGACGTCGCATCGCTACCTTGCGGGCGAAGTGGCCGACATGGGTGAACGCGCGGGCTACCGCTGCGAGGCGCAATGGGTGGATGAGGAATGGCCGTTCGCACAAAGTTTGTTCTTCGTCGAATGACCAGAGGCGGAGTGCAGCTTGACGGGCGACACTCTGAGCCACCGCTAAGCGTGGTATAGTACGGTGCTCCAGCCATGAAAAAAACTGCACGCCTGCGAAAAACCACAGGCTCCACGCGCCCCAAGAAATCCTCAAAGAAAAATGCCGGTAAAACTCAAGACATCAGCCCGCGCCGCGTCGCCGCGATTCTGGAACGATTGAATGAGGCATACCCCGCAGTTACCTGCGCGCTGCAACACGAAAATGCGTTTCAATTGCTGATCGCCACGATCCTTTCGGCGCAGTGCACGGATGTGATGGTGAACCAGGTGACGCCGGCGCTATTCAAGAAATATCCCGCGGCGCGAGACCTAGCCCTGGCCGACCCGAGCGAATTGGAAGCCGCAATTCGCCCCACCGGATTCTTCCGCAACAAAACGAAATCCATCCAGGGGGCCAGCCGCAAAATCAATGACGAGTTCGGCGGAGAAGTGCCGCGCGCGATGGAACAGATACTGACGCTTCCCGGCGTGGCGCGAAAAACAGCCAACGTGGTGCTGGGCACGGCGTTCGGCATCGTCTTAGGCGTGGTGGTGGATACGCACGTCCAGCGGCTTTCCGGACGGCTGGACCTGAGCCGCAACACCGATCCCAAGAAAATCGAACAGGATTTAATGGCCATCATTCCGCAAGACCGCTGGATTCTTTTTTCTCACCAATTGATCTGGCACGGGCGAAAAATCTGCCAGGCGCGCAATCCCAAGTGCGCGGAATGCGGCCTGGAAACATTGTGCTATTCGAAGGATAAGACTTATTGGTCCGACGCGCGAAGACGCCGCACGGCTCGGTGAAACGCCTTAGATTGAATTAAGCAGGCGGACCCGCGGCGGCGCGGTCGGCGAGCAGAATGGCTTGAGTCTGCGAGATGCGCCCGGCAGGGATAGATGCGTCGGCGCGGATTAACCGCGCGAGCATCGAGGTTTTGTCAGCGCCGGTGATGAGCCACAGAATGCGGCGTGCGTGATTGATGATGGGAAAGGTCAGCGTCATGCGACGCCTTCCCTGATAGATGCCGGTTACGGCAACATCCGCGTCAGTGACCTCCAAGACCGGATCGCCCGGCACGAGCGAGGCGGTGTGGCCGTCGGGCCCTAGTCCAAGATGGACCAAATCCAAAACCGGCGGACGGCCTGCGAGTTCCTGAAGCGTAACAGCATAATGCGAGGCGGCGGCATCAAGATATGGCGACTCGACAGGCATGGGATAAATTTGCTCGGGCTTCAACGGAGCATGTTCGAGCAGGCTTTCGCGGAGATGCGTTAGATTGCGGTCGGGATCACCTGCGGGAGCTACGCGCTCGTCCACTTGGACGACGCGAACCTGTGGCCACGGAACATCCTCACCGGCGAGCTTGCGCAACATGAGCCAGGGGGTCTTGCCGCCGCTGACGGCCATGACGAAAATTCCGCGTTCGGCTACGGCCGCGCGAGCGTCAGCGGCGATGATGGCTGCAGCCCGCTGGGCGGCGGAATCAACATCCGCGAAGACTTCGATTTGCATGGCAACTCCCTTGACTTCTCCCGCGCTGAGACCACATCGGGCTTTCTTCTAAGATCCTATTGTCTTACTGCGGCAATTTCCAGAAATTCATCAGAAAGAACTGCCAATGTATCTCCTGACGGAGAGAGAGCGAAATCGAAGGCCGCCGAAGGATTCGGATTGACGGGGACTTCAAGCAACTTGCTGCCGTCGCTCGTTCGGTACACGATCACTCTCACAGCTTTCAGTTTGCGAGATATGTCAAGAAAGGAACTTCCCCCGCCAAAACGCCTCACGGCGACTGCTAAAAATTGGCCGCCGGCGCTAACTTCAACGTGACGGTCAACGACGTCGTTCTTCTTGTCAAAGCGACTTGTCCACAGCACCTTCCCGTTATGGACCAAGCTGATCCATGGGCTGTAGCCAGCCAACAGGATATCGCTATCGCCCACAAGCGCAGCGCTGACCGGCCCTTCCCAATTAAACGATGATTGGGAAGCGCCGCAAATGACACTAATCTCTACCGATCTCCAGGTACTCGCTCGGGTGAAAAATAATATATTTTTATCCGAGATTCCCAGTACGTGATCGAAACGATTGTACGGACAAGTCTTAGTTGGCTTTAGATCATCCCAATTCAGCAGCGCAATTGAAGCCTCTTCGGTATCAAAACCGGAGAGCAGAAAAGACTGCCGATTCGGCATGGGAACGATCTTCCAATTAACCTCCAGAGACAACTCTCTTTCGGCCAGTTTGTGGTCCGCTGAGGAAAGCGACTCCAGCATGGATCCCGCACGCAGAAAAATGTTGTCATCGTTGCCCATGAAGACCTGATTATCCTGCCAATGAGCCGTTGAAACGGTCCACTGAGATGACACGTGTCCGTTTCTTCCGAATCTTACGACGTGGAGGGTCAAAGGTGGCTCTTGTCGCGTAGCAAGATCTTCACTGTCTCTCGTAACAAAAGCCACAACCCCGTTTCCGTCCGGTCCGACGGAAACCATATGCGAGGAAAGACGCGCTAGAAAGGCCCTTCCAGAGGAATCCGGTGGTGCGTATCCCCATTGGCGGAGGTCAACTCGAACGTCTTGGGCATCCCCCTGGCAGCCCATAAATGCAAAGCAGATAAAACAGCCCAATCCTGCCAGTAAGAATCGGCTCATTCACTTTTCCTAACAAAAGAGTCACAGCATTGAGGGTCAGCTAGAAGTCTTCTTAGGCGAATCTTTTTCGAGATGGCCGCCAAATTCGAAACGCATGGCGGAAAGAAGCTTGTCGGAAAAGTCGGCATCACCGCGCGAGCTGAATCTTTCGTAAAGCGCCGCAGTGAGGACGTGCGCGGGCACGGCTTCGTCAATGGCGGCTTTGATCGTCCAGCGGCCCTCGCCGGAGTCCGAAACACGGCCCTCGAATTTGGAGAGAGCCGGATCCGCGAGGAGGGCCGAGGCAGTCAGGTCCAGAAGCCAGGAGGCAATCACGCTGCCGCGCCGCCAGACTTCGGCGACATCGGACAGATTGAGATCGTATTGATAGTGCTCGGGGTCGCGAAGTGGGGTGGTCTCGGCATCAATTTCATTCTGTTTCTGCTTGCCGATGTTGGCGGAGCGCAAAATTCCCAAGCCTTCGGCGTAGGCGGCCATGATGCCGTATTCGATTCCGTTGTGGACCATTTTGACGAAGTGACCCGCGCCGTTGGGGCCGCAGTGAAGATACCCCTGCTCGGCGGTGCCACCGATTTTTTCGCGGCCGGGAGTGCGGGCGATGTCGCCGATACCGGGCGCGAGGCGGGCAAAAATGGGATCGAGATGCCTGACCACATCGGCCTCGCCGCCAATCATCATGCAGTAGCCGCGTTCCAGTCCCCAGACGCCGCCGCTGGTGCCCACGTCCACGTAATGGATTTTCTTAGTCGCCAGCTCCTTGGCGCGGCGAATATCATCAATGTAGTAAGAATTTCCGCCATCAATGAGAATGTCTCCAGCATCGAGATGCGGCAGCAGGCCGGTAACGGTCTCATCCACAGCACCCGCAGGGACCATCATCCAGATCGCCCGCGGCTTTTCCAGCTTGCTCGCGAAATCCTGTATGGAACCGGCGCCGATGGCATTTTTCTGAGCCAGGTCATTTACTGCTTTTTGCGATCTGTCGAAGACCACGCATTGCTGGCCGCCCGCGATCAGCCGCTTCACCATGTTGGCTCCCATTCTTCCCAGACCAATCATTCCCAGTTGCATGAATCACTCCTTTTGGAATCGTAGCGCTGCCGATGTCGTTCTCGCACTGGCGCTCAGCGTGTTGCCTGCCGCATTTTGCGATACCGGCGAATCATTTGGTTTGTGGAGCTATCGTGCGCCAGATTCGGCTCGGTGGCGCTTTCAATTTCCGGGATGATGTGCTGCGCGAGAACCTTGCCCAACTCGACTCCCCACTGGTCGAAGGAATCAATCTGCCAAACCGTGCCTTGCGTGAACACACTGTGCTCATAAAGAGCCACAAGCTTTCCCAACGCAGCGGGAGTGAGTTTTTCCGCGAGAATCGTATTGGACGGGCGGTTGCCTTCGAACACGCGATGAGGGACGAGCCAATCCGGCGTGCCTTCGGCTTTCACCTGCTCGGGCGTTTTGCCGAACGCCAGCGCTTCAGCCTGTGCAAAAACGTTGGCCAGAAGCATGTCGTGATGGCGGCCAATGGGATTGAGCGACTGCGCGAAGGCAATGAAGTCGCAGGGGATGAGCCGCGTGCCTTGATGAATCAACTGGTAGAACGAGTGCTGACCGTTGGTTCCCGGCTCGCCCCAATAGATGGGGCCGGTATCGTAGTTGACGCGCGCACCGGCGAGCGTGACGTGCTTGCCGTTGCTCTCCATGGTCAATTGCTGCAAATAGGCGGGAAAGCGTTTCAGGTATTGCTCGTAGGGAAAAACTCCCACAGTCTGCGCGCCGAAGAAATCGGTGTACCAGACGCCGAGCAGGCCCATCAGTACCGGGAGGTTGCGGTCAAACGGAGCGGTGCGAAAGTGCTCGTCCATTCCATGGAAGCCGTCCAGCATGGCGCGGAAGTTATCCGGACCGATGGCCAGCATGGTGGAAAGGCCGATGGCTGAATCCATCGAGTAGCGTCCGCCGACCCAGTCCCAAAACTCGAACATATTCGCTGTATCAATGCCGAACTTGGCGACGCCCGGCGCATTGGTGGAGACAGCGACGAAATGTTTGGCGACCGATTTTTCGTCTCCGCCCAGGCCAGCGAGCGACCAGTCGCGGGCGGTGTGAGCGTTGGTCATGGTTTCCAACGTAGTGAAGGTTTTCGAGGAGATGATGAACAGCGTCTCGGCCGGATCGAGATTGCGAACAGCTTCGGCAAAATCGGTGGCGTCCACATTGGAAACGAAGCGAAAGGTGACGGCGCGGTCGTTATAAAACTTGAGCGCTTCGTAGGCCATCTCCGGGCCAAGGTCGGATCCGCCGATTCCGACGTTGATGACGTTGCGAATGCGCTTTCCCGTGTGGCCTTTCCAATCACCGCTGCGCACGCGATTGGAAAAGGCGGCCATCTTGTCGAGCACCGCGTGAACATCAGGCACAACATTACGGCCATCTTCAAGGATGCTTGCGCCGCGTGGGGCGCGCAACGCAACGTGCAGCACAGCGCGATTTTCGGTAACGTTGATCTTATCTCCGCGGAACATGGCATCCATGCGCAACCGGAGACCCGATTCCTCGGCGAGCTGGAGCAGAAGCGCGAGGGTTTCGGCAGTGATGCGATTCTTGGAGTAATCGAGAAACAGGCCGGCGGCTTCGCAGGTCATGCGTTCGGCGCGCGTGGCGTCCTGAGCAAAAAGAGTTCGCAGATGAATATCGCGAATCTGGCGATAGTGGGCTTCGAGGGCTTTCCAGGCCTTGCGCTCAGTAAGTGGGGCAACACCCTGAGTTTGGTTCGTGGTGTTCGGTTCCGCGGGTGCCGGCATGTGTGCTCCTTTCTTCGGTGACTGTCACCGGGTATAAGGCATTTTCTTGACCGGACTTGGAGCCAAAGTTCTAGCGGGAACTCGAACCGGGCCGGGCGCGTCCGCAGCCTGCTTCCAAAGCAGAAATCCGCCCGTGAAAGCACTGGCGTTGCTGCCCACGCGGCAGCGGGGAGGAAGTGCCTTCAATTTCTTGGCGTTCCCGCCACCGAGAACAATATCATCGGGTTCCAGGGCCGCCGCCAGGATAGCCACGACCTTGGCGACGTCGCGGCGCCATTTTTTCTTGCGGTGCTTTCGCAAGCCTCGAAGGCCCACGTAATCTTCATACGTGCCCTTTTTGTAGGGAAGGTGGCCTAACTCCATGGGCTCGACGATTCCATTCATAATCAACGCAGATCCCAAACCGGTTCCCAAGCCCAAGAATAGCAGCTTGCCGCCTCTATAGTCGCCGAGGGCCTGCATGGCGGCGTCATTGATGATTTTTGCCGGATGGCAAAAGGCGGAAGCAAAATTGAAACCGACCCAGCCGCCTCCAAGGTTTCTGGGCTCGGCAACAGGCCGATTGTTCAGAACCGGGCCCGGGTAGCCGACGGATACGACGTCATAATGCCAGTCTCCGATAATTTCCTTGATTCCGTCGAGCATTCGTCTCGGCGTGAGATGGGGTCCGGAGACAAATTCTCGAGATACTTTCTGGCCGGTGGCAAGAATCTTGACGTGCGTTCCTCCTACATCAACAACCAGGACCCTCATTGAAGAAATCTCCTTGGTGCAACGAGGACAGCACGGGGCAGACCGCCGCTGCGCCGCTCGAAGAGTTTACCAGCAGTTGTGTGCGAGCGGACGCGATATCCGAAACGACACGGGCAACCGTGCCGGGCACGGACCTGGAACAACTGGAAAGCCAGCTTAATCTGTTTTTTTTTGCTATGCTTCTTGAGGGGCAAGAGGAAAACTCAACGTCGCGGGCCTGCAGGGTGCAGGGGCGGATTGCACGCGGGCGTGCTTTGCGTGTCCGACTTTCCGGCTCGTGGTGGCTGGGAGAATTTTCCCAAGACATCGGTCGGGACTGATTAATTTTCTTATTGGGAGGGGCGCTTTAATTTTGGGGATTGCCGATTACATCTTTCTTGCCGCCGCTGCGATTCCGTTCATCTACTATCTTCTGGCACTGTATAGTTCGTGGCGATTTTTCCTGCATGTCAAGACCCCCAATACCGGCAGTCATGCCTTCACACCTCCAATAAGCAATCTCAAGCCCGTTCGGGGTCTTGACCCGGACGCCTACGAAAATTTCGCCAGCTTTTGCCGCCAGGACTATCCGGAATATGAAATCGTTTTCTGCATCGGGGATAGAGATGATCCGGCGCTGCAGGTGATCGAAAAAGTGGCTCGAGATTTTCCCGGCCGCAGCATCCGGGTGCTCTTCAGCGCCGGAAGCACGGCATCCAATGATAAAGTGGCCAAGCTGGTGCGACTGACCAGCGAAGCTCGGTACGAACACCTGGTGATCAGCGACAGCGACGGACGGGTAGGCACGGATTACCTTCGGTCAGTCATTGCGCCACTGGCCGATCCGGAGGTTGGGGCGGTAACCTGCCTCTACGTCCCGGCCGAGGAAAAAACATTCGCCGAAAGGCTGCAAACCACGGGGATGCTTTCCGATTTCTATGCCGGAATTCTGGTGGCGCGGCAGCTTGATGGAGTGAAGTTTGCTTTCGGAGCCACAATCGCCACCACTCGCGCGCGTCTGGCGGAATTCGGAGGCTATCAAGCGCTCGAGAATCGGCCCGCCGACGACCTCCTGGTGGGACGGCTGATTTCCGAGCAGGGCCACAAAGTGGAGCTCCTGCCCTACGCTGTACAGACGGTTCCCGACTTTCAATCCATGCATGGGCTTTTCCAAAAACGCCTGCGGTGGATGGTGGTAATGCGTCACATGCGGCCGTGGGGACATTTAGGACTGATTTTCACGTTTGGGCTGCCGTGGTGTTGGGCCGCCGTGGCGCTTCATCCAACCTGGGGTGTAGCGCTCGGCTACCTGGGTGGCTACCTGGCGCTTCGAATCGCGATGACAGGGATGATCGCGGGCTGGGGGCTGAAGCAGGAGGGACTAGTGAAAAGGATTCCGCTGATTCCGGTGTGGGATGCGGTGGCTTTTTTCGTGTGGCTGGCCAGCTTTCTGCGAAAACGGCTTCGCTGGCGCGATGTGGAGTTTTACATCCGCGAAGGGATGCTGGTGCCTGTTGCCACTGACCCTGTGGGCGATTGAAGTTGGAAGCGGAGTTTATTCGACAGTCCGGACATCCTCCGCGACATCCAGCGCAAATTCCAGGTCAAGTGGAAAGTCTCCATTCTTCAGCGCAGCCTCGAATTTGGCCACGAAGCGCTGAATGAGCGGCTCCGGCGAGCGGAGAAAATCGATGCAGGAAATGCGCGCGCCGTGGGACTCGACCCATACGTTTCGCTCATCAGGCTGCTCGTAGGCGCAGCGAATTTCCGACACCTCGGCGCGAGGCGTCGCGTATCTGCGAATCGCCAGAAGGTGACATCCTAGGTTGTCCAGCGCAGATATCCCCAGATGGTCGGCGCGGCTTAATACGAAGTGCCCGGCAAAGCGGAATCCACTCCCCCCGTCGAGTTCACTCCGCCATTTTTCCACGCCTTCAAGAAAACAATATTGGTAGTGCATGGCGACAAGGAGATTCCGGGCGTGCGCCAGCTTCAGCAGCAACTCACCCTCTGCTCGGGACGATAGCCACGGTTTTTCGGCTACGACGTGAAGCCCGGCGTCCAGCGCAGCCTTGATCAGCCGGGGAACATGCACGCCGGGAGGAACGCAAACCCAGGCAATCCGCGCTCCGCTCGCTTTCAATGAATCCGCGAGTCGCGATCCATAAGTCGTGTTGCTCTCCGAGGGCGCTTGCCTCGTCACTGGAATAGAGCATACCCGCCGGCCTTCGGCAGCAAGAATCTTCTGCATCATCGTTGCCCATCGTCCGCGGCCGATGATCGCGTAGGCAGGAGGCTCAGCCATTTTTCGCCACCCACTCGCAAACCAGGCGAGCCGCCTTCGCCGCGCTAACCACCTTGCCGGAAAAAATGTGCAGTTCGCGGGGCGCGCCCTCCTTGACGTAGAGGATTCGACGGTCCTCGGCGGGATTATGCTCCACCACGCGAAGGGCGAAGCGCGAACCAAGATAGATGGCGTCGCGTGCCGCGGGGGCGACGAGAGAGCAGTCCTTACGCATCGCGTCAAACCGTGTAAAAGGAACCGGTGAAAAATCCGGTTGATACAAAGTACGGGCGAAACGTTCGGGAACAGGTTCGTCAAGGTCCGTGGTTGACCAGTGATTCGTGTGTTTGGCAGAGCCGAAGAGCGACCGCGACGAACCGCCATAGGGATCGAAACCCGTAAACGGACCGTCGACCACTACCAGCGCCACTTGTTGCAATACCGCTGGAAGCTGGATGAATATTTTTTCGGCCACTTGAAATTTGGCGGCCTTGAATAGACCGCGGCTTTCGCCCATGCCGTATGTGGCCCAAATCACAAAATCATAGCGTTGGCGTATTTCCGGCGAGAAGGCGCGTTTCTCGAAGCGGATGCCGAGCGATTCGATGCGCGACTCGACGAGGCTGCGCAGGATTTCAGGATCGTAGATGTTCTCGTCCACTTCGTAACAACGGTCAATGAAATCGAAATTCATCCAGGCGGGGCGGCAGGGGCGGAGCATCAGTCCGTGGGCGGCCATCACATTTTCGTACAAATCCGGCGGCGTTCGCGATCCTTCGCGGGGAATGGCGTAATAGTGACGGCTGTTGCGGATGATAGCTGGAGCATAGGCCTCGATAAATTCCGCGCGAGCCTCGAGTATTTCGCTGATGGTTTCCGCGCTGCGCGGATAGTGATACCCTGAATGCACTCGGTATTGATTTATGGCGGAAGCTGCCCGAATAATTCCCCGGGGATCGAAGAGATGCACCTGGTGGCCGGATTCCGCCAGACGGATTGCGGTTGTGGCACCATAAATTCCAGCGCCGGCGACGGCAATTTTCTCACCCATGGCGTTTGACTGCCGAGAGGCTTTCTAACCCGCCGCCGGGTGCGGGACTGGACGAAGAGCGTGAATCGGCACGCGGCAATAGGAAACGGCTGCCGGGATTCTCAAAAACGCGCTTCCGATACGCGCTCGGTGGCCGCCGGCGTCGCGTGGCGGCGGCGTTCATTGCGAGTACGCCGCCAGTTTACCTGCGGCAGCATCAGAGACAAATCGATGCGATCCCGATAACGCAAAGCAATGTTCATCAGGGAATCCAGCAGGGAATCGGAAAGAAAATGAGGTTGCAGGCCGAGGTCGATCAACTTTGAGTGCTTGGCATTGTAATAATGAGCTTCGGCTTCGACTCGAGGGTCGGGCAAGTGATCGATTTCGATGGTCAAACCCAGCTTTCTCCCCGCTACCTGAACCATGCGCGCCAGTTCCAGAACCGAAAACTGCTCGGTGAACTGGTTGAAGACGCGGCACTCGCCCGACTTCGCCGGGTTTAGGCAGGCAATCTCGATGCAGCGCACGGTGTCGCGAATATCGAGGAAGCCGCGCGTCTGCCCACCCTTTCCGTACACCGTGAGAGGCTGCGCGATGGCCGCCTGCACGCAGAAACGATTGAGCACCGTGCCAAACACGTCATCGTAATCGAAGCGATTGATCAGCGCTTCGTCCAGAGCCACTTCATCCGTCACCGTTCCATACACCACGCCTTGATTTAGATCCGTGGCGCGGAGACCCCAAATCTTGCAGGCGAATATAATGTTGTGGCTGTCATGGACTTTCGATAGGTGGTAATACGAGCCGGGCTGCTTCGGGTAAGGAAGCACGTCCTTGCGGCCATTGTGTTCGATTTCGATGTATCCCTCTTCAATGTCAATATTCGGCGTGCCGTACTCGCCCATGGTTCCCAGCTTAATCAGATGGCAATCGGGCTGGTATTCGCGGAGGGCAAAAAGCAGATTAAGAGTGCCGACCACATTGTTGACCTGCGTAAATACGGCGTGTTCTCGATCAATCATGGAATAGGGAGCCGAGCGCTGTTCGGCAAAATGGACGACGGCTTCGGGTTCAAATGCACGAATGACGGAGGAAAGGAAATCGTAGTCGGTGACGTCACCGATGAAGGATTCCACCGTCTTGCCGGTGAATTTCTGCCAGGCGCGCAAACGCTCGGAAAGAGGCCGAATCGGCGACAAGCTCTGCGCCCCCAGCTCTTCGTCCCACTGGCGGCGGATGAAGCTATCCACAATGGCGACCGAGTGCCCCTTTTCGGACAAGTACAGAGCGGTGGCCCAGCCGCAATATCCATCGCCTCCAAGTACGGCGATCTTCATCGTTCCTCCTAAGAGTGTGACTACTTTAGGATGATGCCATGAAACCGCCCTTTGGCGCAGGCATCATCGCCGCCAACCTGTTGACATGACGGCGTATCACAAGAAAAGCCCCCGTACGCGACCTCTGTTCTTTACATACAAGCCGCAAGCAATGCAAGGATTTTTTAGAAACCTGCGGACAAAGACCCAGTCCTCGGCCAAAATAAGCTTGCAAGATGCCGACTGGGAACAGGCACTCAATTCTATAGAGCACCGGCCGCGGCAATGGGATGGTTGGTCACAAGAACCTTACCACCGCGGGCCGCCACAGTATCCAATTGGGCGCTTCCAACCAGTTGCGCCAGTCGAGGCAGCGCGGATTGCTTTAGCACGATATAGCAGCGCTGCGGTTCCAACCACAGATTCTTGAATTCCGCGTCGTCAAGGAAAACATCGGGAGCCCCGGGCGCGTACGATGCATATTCCAGGTTATTGAACCGGCCATTGAGCATCAGTCCGGTCCGATCAGCATAGAAGAAGACCGAGGAATATGTGTAGTAGGGCCGCTCCACAATCAGCTTTCCCGCCGGGGATCGTACCAAGTCCTCCGCCAAAGCTCGCGACGATAAATATGGATCAAACGCCACAAGCGCCATGCGCGCGGCGTGGAAGAACAATACCATCATTAGCGCGGCGGCGAGAAATGCACGCCGGCCGCCTCGCCACGTTCCCAGAGCACCGATGACAAAT
>Ga0302326_10007843_pt1 | contig 23660 bp, 20 predicted proteins | sample Palsa_T0_3_FD_202264 | JGI IMG/M metagenome (GOLD analysis project Ga0302326, IMG submission 202264) | Peat permafrost microbial communities from Stordalen Mire near Abisko, Sweden - Palsa_T0_3 | ecosystem: Environmental > Terrestrial > Soil > Palsa > Peat permafrost | place: Sweden: Abisko... | reverse complement strand
TTGGTGACAGTTTTTTCGCCATGGATAATTCATGCCAGCATGCCGGTGCTTCCCTCGGCGACGGCGATCTGATCGGCGCGTGCATTCATTGCCCGTGGCACGGATGGCGTTACGACGTGACGACCGGCGTGTGCCTGACCGATCCCAGGCGCCGGCTCCCGACCTATCCGGTGAAAATAGAGGGCGACGAAGTTTTTCTAGAGATCTGACGAACGTGCAAGATCTGACTTACGCGCGAGATCAGGCGAATGTGATCGATCGCGCGATCGAATTTTCGTTGTTGAATGACGGGGCTGCCGATGGGGCTGCATAGAGAGGCGCGACGGCTCGGCGAATTGGGCGTCGCGGGCTACACGCGCCGCATGCTGACCAACCCGTTGATCGCGATCGGCAATCGCGTTCGCGAGCCGCGCTATCATTGTCCCTGTTGCGGATGGCGCGGCGCGCGGTTTTTCGGCTACTTCGGCCACGGCTATACGATCGCCAACATGGTTTGCCCGGGGTGCGGCAGCCAACCGCGCCATCGCGGCCTGCATTCGCTGATCACGCGAGAAATCGCCCGGCGCGCACCCGGCGGCCGTATCTTGCACCTGGCGCCCGAACACGCCCTCGAATCCGTCTTTGCCGCCCATCCGGGGCTCCGCCGAATCCGCACCGACCTCCGGATGCGCGCCGTCGATGTCCGTGCCGATGCGACCCGGATGCCGTTTGCGGCCGCCAGCTTCGCGCTCGTGATCGCGTCGCATCTGCTCGAGCATATTCGCGATGACCACGCTGTGCTGGCGGAAATGGCGCGAGTCACTGCGCCCGAAGGCCGTGCGATCGTGGCGGTTCCGATGTTTCCGGATTGGCAGGTCCGTCCGACCGAGGAGTATCCCGCGCCCAATCCGCAAGTCGACGACCATTGGCGCACTTACGGCGGCGATCTGGCCGGCCGGATCGAGCGCGCCGGCTTCTCATGCGCACCGGTCGAGTTTCAGGACATGGTCGCGGCGGCTGAATTCGAATCGTTCGGCATGCGGCCGGGTGTGGTATTTATCGCCGGCAAACCGTCAGGGAGTCCGGTATCGTGAGTGCCGCCAATGTCGCAGGTTCTCAGGCGGTGGCCAGGCCCGCTCCTGGAGCAGCCAGAATGAGGCTGCCCGATTTTATCGCGGTCGGCCCCCCGCGCACGGCGACGACCTGGCTGCACGTCCAACTACGCGATCTCGTATGGTTGCCGAACGACAAGGAGACGCAGTTCTTCGTCTGGAACTACAAGCTCGGCCTCGAATGGTACGCGGCGCATTTTCGCGATTGCCCGCCCGGACGTATAGCCGGCGAGTTCGCGCCGACCTATTTTGATTCGGCCGATGCGCGCGATCGGATTGCCGCCGACATACCAGGCTGCAAAATAATCTGCACCTTCCGCGATCCGGTCGCACGGCTCTATTCACACTACAAGATGTGGCGGCGGCTGGGGCTCATCAAAGCGAACTTCGACTACGTTGCTTTCAACCATCGCCAGCTGCTTGGCTACAATCGCTACGCGGAACATCTGGCCGGATGGAAGCACCGCTTCGATCCCAACGTGCTGACCCTTTTCTACGAAGACCTGGTCGCCGATCCGCAGGCATTTATCGATAGCGCCACACAATTTATCGGCGCGCCGCGGATCGATTTGAGCACACAGCCGCGCGCGACCGAGAGGATTCACAGCCACGAGCGCGCGCCCAAGAGCCAGCGGCTGGCGCGGCGGGGACGCCAGCTTCGCGACGCGATGCTGCGGATGAAGCTTTACGGTTCGGTTCGCCGGATGCGACCACTGTGGGAGTACTGCTCGGGACGCGGCGAAGTTTTTCCGCCGCTCGATCCGGAACTCGAACGGCGGATTCGCGCGGCGATGCGCCCGGAAGTCGAAGCCTTCGAAAAGCTCGTCGGAAGGGATCTTTCCGCATGGAAGTAGGTCCCGCCAATCCCGCCAGCACCGGAAAAATCGACGGACCGACTGGTGTATCCGCGCCGAGTGCTGGACCGATACGTGGGGCGCTCGACCGCCTCTATCGGGACGGCACCGTTGTCGGCGACGACGGCGTCGAATACAAAATCCTGCCAATTGGCGTGACCCGCGCCCGCGGCGAGTTTATCGCCGGGCTGTGCCGTGCGGAGCGGCCGGCGGCGACCCTGGAGATCGGCATGGCGTGGGGCCTGTCGACGCTCTTCATCCTCGATGCGCTGACCGCAACCGGCGCCGCGCGGCCCGGATGCCACGTCATCATGGATCCCTATCAGGCGACCACGTATCACGATGCGGCGATTCGCACCCTGCGCGAGGCCGGCGTCGCCGATCTGGTCGAGTTTTACGGTGAGCCCTCGGGTATCGTGCTGCCCCGGCTGATCACCGAAGGCCGCCAATTCGATTTCGTTTTTATTGACGGCGACCATCGCTACGACGGCGTCTTCATCGACTTTTTCTTCGTTCATCAATTGTTGCGGCCGGGTGGGCTGATCGTGTTTGACGATCCGGAATTTGACGGCGTCTATCTCACCTGCCGGTTTGCCGAATCAAATTACGGCTATGCGGCCGAGGATCAGTTTCCAGCACCCCGCCGCCGGATTGCGCCGGCCTGGCAATTTCGCCGCCGGCGCCGACAGATGCTCGAACGGCCGCTGATACGCGCCTACCGCAAGCCGCTTGTCGATGTCGTTCGCGATCGGATGCACTTCGTGCCATTTTTTTCGGGCTTCGTGCCGTTTCACGAGATTCCGAAAGTTGCGCATTCGAGGGTCGAGTGCAATCGGCTGAACCATCGCGGCCGCCTAGCCCAGCGCGCCGGTGATCAGGCTACGGCGCGCCGCCTGTTCGCCGAGGCGGCTGCGATCGCGCCCTGGCACCTTCCGACTCGAGCAAGATGGCTGCGGACGTTCATGCCGCGGCGGATTGCGGCGCTGTTCAGCGGCGGCGGCCGCGCGCAATCGTAGTCAGGCTTTGCGGGTGCGGCCGGTCAGCGCGCGCGCGACTTGCGCGGGCAGAAAGGTGCGCGCGAGCCGCATCGCATTGCGGAAATTCATCGGATCATAGCTGAGCGCCGTCATGAAGCTCCGGCGGGCGTCTGCCTTGCGGCCGTCGCGCATCGCGATCAGCCCTTCGTGGCCGTGATGATTGACGTGGTCGCGGCGATGGTCGCGCTCGATCGATCGCATCAGTCGGCGGCCGGCCGCTCCGTAGCGCGCGATCACCATTTTGCCGAGCGCCTTGCGTCCTTCCCTGTTGGTTTCGATGTAGTCGGGGTAGGGCAGGATTCGGTAGTCGACCAGTGATTCGGGAACGTAAACGAAGTGGCCGAGTTCGCGCAGGCGCAGCCACATGTAGACGTCCTCGCAGGCCTTGAACACGCCGGGCGCCTCGAAAAAGCCGCCCACGGATTCCCATCCGGAGCGCCGAATCACCGCCATGCTCGGCACGATTGGCCACCAATGATGGAGCATCTCGTCGAGGGTTGGCGCGTGATCGCGGCCGCGCATCATGAACGACCCGCGGCGCGCGCCGCGGGTCTCGAACATCGCGGCGTCGGAAAAAACCAGCGAGCATGCCGGGTCGGATTCGAGCAGCGGTACGGTGCGGGCGAGCTTGTCGGGCATCCAGACGTCGTCGGCGTCGAGAAAGGCGATCAGTTCGCCGCGGGCGACGCGGATGCCGCTGTTCCACGCCGCGCTGCATCCGCCCTGTTCCCTGTTGACGATCCTGATGCGGTCGCCGTAGCTTGCGAGGATTGCCGGGCCGCCGTCGGTCGACCCGTCGTTCACCGCGATCAGCTCGAAGCCGTCGAAGTGCTGACCGAGGCCGCTCTCGATCGCCGCTGCGAGCGTCCGCTCGCTGTTGTAAACGGCAGTGATAATTGAGACGCGGACCATTTCAGCTCAGCTTAACCGGGAGCGGCCGGTCAGGCGATTGGCGATACGGGCGGGCAGAAAAGTCCGCGCCAGACGCAACGCGATCTTCACGTTCGCGGGGTCGTGGCGCAGTGCCGCGGCGAAGCTGCGACGGGCGTCGGCGATTCGTCCCTCGCGCATTGCGATCAGCCCGGCGTGACCGAGATGGTGGACGTGCTCGCGGCGGATTTCGCGGAACATGCCGCGCCGCAGGCGGCGGCTCGCGGCGCGTCCATAATGGTTGCGCACCTGGCGCAGGAAAATTTCGCGGCTCTCGTCATTCTTGTCGATATATTCCGGATACGCATTCGACTGAAAGAGCACCAGGCGCTCGGGAATATAATGAAAGTGGCCGAGCTCGCGCAGGCGCATCCAGAACAACCCCGCGCCGTTGGCGCGAAATGCGCCGGGATTTTCCTCGAAGCCGCCGACGGCATCATAGGCCGAGCGGCGGACGACCGTCATGCTTTCCAGGATCGGCCAGTAGCGCGTGAACATCTCGTCGAAGCTCGGCGCGTGCGCGACTGAATACGGCACGTAAGTACCGCATGGGCGGCCGTCGCGATCGATTAGCGTCGCGTCGGAGTATACCAGCACGCAGGCGGGGTCGGCGGCGAAAATCGGCACCGTGCGCGACAGCTTGTCGGGAGTCCAGGCGTCATCGCCGTCGAGGAATGCGATTAGCTCACCTTCCGACGCGCGAACCGCCGTGTTGCGCGCTGGCGCGATTCCACCGTGCTCCCGATTGATCAGCGTGATGCGGTCGCCGTAACGCCTGACTATCGATTCGGTGTCGTCTGTCGACCCGTCGTTGACGACGACGATTTCCCGGTCCGTGAAATCCTGCGCGAGCGCGCTGTCGATCGCGCGCGCGATAGTCGCCTCGACGTTCCATACGGCGACTATCACCGAGACCGCCGGCTTCAAGTCAATCGGCCTCCCGGTAGCCGGCCAGCTCGCACAACCGCCGGTAGATTTCCAGCGCGCGCTTCGAAACCTCACCGGCCGGCCGCGAACGGCGCAGCGTCGGGTCGGCAAAGCTGGTATCTATCGGAGCGTTAAGCTTGGCGGCTATCCGGTCGAGCGCACTGCCGTCCATGATCTGGTCGTAATGGACGAACATCCAGTCACCGCCGGCCGGATGGTGGATCTCAAGGATGTGCCGATACATCAACTGCCACACGCGCAGCGCCCGTTCGGCGTCCATCGGCAGGTCGTGCAGATATTGCGCGCGCTGGCACTCGGTCACGATGCTTGCGGCCGTGACGGCGGGATGGCGGAAAACGCAGATCAGAACCGCGTCGCCGATAAATGGCCGCCATACCGGCAGCGTGTACGAGAAGCGCGGGTCTTTGAAGGCGAAGGGACGGCGCGCGGTTACGGCCTTTATGCGAGCGAGTAGCTCCGCCGATGCGCCGATATGGACCGATTCGGGAATCCCGGCGAGCCAGCGCTGAAAGTAGTGAACTTTGGTGTCGCTGCGGCGACGCGGGTGGAAAAGTTTGTTGAACCGGCTATGACGATAGGCGCGCAAAGGTGGACCGAGGATGTCCTCGTTGATCCCGTTGATTTCGGGATCCTCGAACTGACCCTTCGGATTTCCCTGCGTGACGCCGACCTCATAAATGGCATCGCCCATGAAGTAGCCCGAGTTTGCGAGCAGCCCAGCCGTCAGACTGGTGCCGCTGCGGCCCGAACCGAGAATCAGGCAGTCGCGCCTGACGGCCGTTCGCGGAGCGGCGCCCGGATAGCCACCGGCTGAATCAGCCGTTGTGAGATTGGTCCCCATAGATATCTGTTCAGCCTTCGACGACCGGGCGACGAACGTTCGCCGACGTCTCGCGATTGCGGTTGTCGCGCCGCACTCCGCGCCGGTCGAGTCCGTTGCGCATCCGGAGTATTCGCGTGACCAGCCGCCGGACTTCGTCGCGGTTGAGCCGCTTTCCTATGTAGCTGTAAAGAAATCTCAGTCGGCCGGCGCGCCCGATGAAGCGCCCGATACTGCGATCAAGATGGACGAGGTTCATCAGACGCCGCCGCTCCGAAACGCGCCGCGCCTTTCTGAGATCCTCCAGATCGATGAAATAAATCTTCAGGCCGCCGGGGCCGTCCTCGAGCATCAGGTTGGTCTCCTGAAGATCGCGGGTGAACAGGCCCGCGTCGTGCAGGCGTCGCACCTCGCGGCCGACGGCGTGGGAAATCGAGAGCCTGCGGCCCATGTCGCGCCGCAGCTCTCCGTTGCGTCCCAACGCAAAAACGCTGAACGTCCGCGCCTCGACCAGCGCCTCGCTGACCAGGTACGACGCTCGCACCGCGCCGAGTCGGCCACGATCCTCTACCACGGCGAGCGGAGTCGGATGGGCAAAGCCGGCCGACTTCAAGATGGCGGCGCCGGCCAGCGCCCGCCGAGCGCGCGAACCGGTCATCGCTTCGTAAAGCGCGTGGCCGCGCGAGCGAGCCTCGGCGCGCTTGATGAAAACCGTGGCGGAGATATCGAGCTTGAGCAGGCCGGCCCGCACACGTCCTTCGTTCTTGTGCAAGTTGAAGGCGCCGGTCGCCATCAACTCGTCAAGCGATATGGCGAGATCCGCCCATTTTGGGGCATGCGCGAAAAGGAGCCGATGCATGGACGTTCAGATTAGCGGATTACGGCGCGGGCGACAGCCCGGGTGCGAGTCCCGGCCGGCGCAGTCAGAATCGTCTGCGCGCGCCGCCCTGTGATAGCCTGCCAGCGGTGCCCCGCGTCTCGGTAGTCATACCGGTTTACAATGGTGCCGCAACGGTTGCGGCGGCGATCGAAAGCGCCCTGTCGCAGCATTTTGAGGACGCTTTCGAGGTGATCGCCGTCAATGACGGTTCGACGGATTCGACCCCCGCGGTACTGGCTTCGTTCGGCGACCGGATCATTGTCGTTACCCGCCAAAATGGCGGTCTTTCCGCCGCTCGCAATTCCGGCGTGGCGATCGCGCGCGGCGAATTCGTCGCTTTTCTCGACGCCGACGATGTCTGGATGCCCGAACGGCTCGCCGTCACAGTTGCCGCGCTCGACGCCCATCCTGCCGCCGTGATGTCCTACTCCGACGCCATCCAGACCGACGAGAACGGCGCCACATTGGCCGAATCGGTCGTAACGCCGGCGCTCGCGCGGGCGCCCGCGATGGCCGACCTGTTCGAGCGATGGTGGCCGATTCTGCCCAGCACGATCTTGGTCCGGCGCTCTATCTATGACCGGCTCGGCGGCTTCGTGTCGGAGATGCGATCGTACGAAGACATGGATTTCTGGCTGCGGGCGCGCGAGCTTGGAGAGTTCGTGTATGTGCCCCGCGCGTTGGTTGTTTATCGAGTCAGTCCTTCCTCCGATCGCCTGGTCAAATATGAGCAGAGCTATGATCTCTTCGTGCGGCGTGTGACTGCCCGCTATGGCCGGGCGGCGCGACCGATGCTCCGTGCGGTGCGTCATGCTCATTCGACTGCGCTGGGCTTCAGGGGTCTGGCAGCGATGCGCAACGGTGACATGAGGGCGGCGCGCCGCAGCTTCATCCGTGCGCTGCGTTTCGAGCCGGCCGCAACAAAAATGATACTCCGTCTGATGAGAACATTTCTTCCGCGGCCTATCGCGCGCATGCTCACTGGCCGCACCCGCGGCGCACCGCTCGACTGAGCGTCGTTCAAATCGACGACTCAACTCTTAACTGACGGTAGGAGTGCGAGGAGGCGATCCGGAAAATTAGTGATGATCCCGTCGATTCCGATCCCGAGCAATTCGGACATCTCGGCTTCTTCGTTGACCGTCCAGACGTGGACTTCGAGGCCGAGCCGATGGGCCATCGCGACGCTTTCGGGTGTCGCCAGGCGAAGCGTTTCGTACACCGGTGGAATTTGCAGCGCGTCAGCAGGCGGCCGGTAATCGCTGGCGCTGGTTGCCAGCGCCTGGAAAAAGCCCGCAATCTCGCCGGCGGCAAAACTTGTCGGTATCTCCGGACGAAGCTGGCGAACTTCTGTCAACGGCTCCTGATGCTCGCTGGCGATCAAAACGCGCCGCGCCATACCGGCCTGATCGATCACCTTGAACATTGCCGATACCACGCTCGGCTTTACCTGTTTGATCTCAATGATAAACCGGCAATCGGCGGCGGCGCTCAGAACTTCGGAGAGAGTCGGCACGCGGATGCCCTGGCCGCGAAACGGAAACTCATTGCCGTCGAGGCTGAAGGTGAAGCCGGCGTCGGCGCGAGCCAGGGCGGCGTAATCAAGGTCCGCGATACACTCGTCGCGTCCGCAGGTGCGCCTGAGGTCGTCGTCGTGATGGACCACGACAGCGCCGTCGCGCGTCATATGGACGTCACATTCGATATATGGTGAACCGGCCTGACGAGCCGCTCTAAACGCCGGCAAAGTGTTCTCGGGGAACTTGCCGCTGAAACCGCGATGGGCAAACGCCCGGGGTCGCGAACCGGCGAAAAAATCGCTTTCGATCTTTGCCATCGCTAACGAAAAAGCTTATCGAAAAATCGATAGGAATGTCAGAGCTTTAGCCGGCCGCTAACCTGGCTGGCGGCCGTTGAGCGAGACTTACATGCCGCCTTCGTAGTCAACCACGGTCGCCCGGCTGGCGTGCCATCGACGATAACGATGGTGTCCGTAGTGGATTCCCGCATCCGAATCGGAACCCGTCGTCGACTCTTCCGCGACTCGGGCCGGCCCGACATGACTGCCGAACTCGGGCAGCCGCGACAGCGCTACCTCATACTTCGCCTTGATCTTGGCGAACATCACCCGCATATCAGGTGAGATGTCGTGCGTAATTCCGAATCGCTCGGTAAGCGGATTGACGAACCGGTCGCCCTTCTCGATCGCAAAATGCAGGTGGGCTCCTGTGGAGAGTCCACTCGATCCGACCCGGCCGATTAGTTGTCCGACTTGAACGGTGCTTCCTGGACTAACGTTTACCTCGGAAAGATGACCATAGATGCTGGCCATATCGCCAGGATGCTCGATCCGCACGCAGCGTCCGAGCTCACCGCACCATCCGGCCTGCGAGACCAGTCCGTCGCCGATAGCCTTGACCGGCGCGCCATAGTCGGTCGCCAGATCGACACCCAGGTGGGGTCGATAAATGTGCAGAATCGGATGGTATCGGCTGTAGGTGAATCCCGAGGAGATGTACTTGAACTCGACCGGGAAGCGCAGCGTCTGAATGCCAAGCGACTGGCCCTGAGCATCATACAAATGAGCGCCCGTGTGTCCCTCGCTGAAGGCAAAGGCGTCGAGCGTCGAACCGTTGAGCAGGTCGAGACGGGCGGCCTCGAGACCGGTCGGCAATCGCCAGGTACCGTCGCGCGAGACCTTTTCCTGGTAGATGAGCTTGACGGTAGTGCCGGGCCGGATCTGGCTCAGCGGATAGCGGCTCGCGAACGCCTGATCGAGTGTCTTCACGATCTGATTCGGCACGCCGTTGGCAGTAGCCGCATCCTGAAAGTCGTTATTGACCCGGAACGATACGCCGATCGGCCGGATGACGTATTGAATCGGTTGACGCCAGATTCTGACAATTCCGGCGCCGAGACCCAACTCGGTAACCGTCGCCCGATAGTCGAGATTGTAACGAAATCCGCGCAACGCCCCGGTGTCGGGATCTTTAAAGAGGGTCAGCGCATGACCACTTGCCATCTGGCGGCTATGGGCGATTCGGGCGAACAGGTCGCCCCATCGGGCAGCCTCAGTCTCGCCCAGGCCGGCGTCGATCAGATAGCGGATTACAGGGGCAGTACGATCGAGGACGGTGCTGATCGTGACCGGCGGTGAGGCCGGCTGTACCGAATCGACGACAAACGGAAACCGTGTTTGAGTCCTGCCGGCTGGAGCTTTTATCGCGGGAACCGGAATCGGAGATTCATACCAGGTCGCCCGCATCGAAACGCCCGCCGCCGCAACGCTGAACAATGTTAGTATCAGCGCGGCCGCGAGCCGCCGAGTCCACCAACTCCAATTCCTACCCGGCATATGCATCGGGCCAAACGCTAGGATATTGATTGCGTCAAGGCAACCCTTCGTTGGGGCAACTTTCCACTGCTTATTGTGCTCCAGGGGACTCATGGCGGACGTTGTTGGGCGTTGCTACCATTAGCAGCCGAGGTTTCCGATGAAAGTGGCGGCGCTGGACGTGGGCAGGACGCGCATCGGATTGGCGGTGAAAACACCCGAGCTGTCGTCGGCGCAGGCAATCGGCACCATCGAGCGTCGGACGCTAAAAGAGGATCTAGCCCGGATCGCGAGCGAGCTGCTGCCCCGCGGGATCGAGCGTATCGTTGTCGGCTTGCCGAGCAACATGGATGGGAGTGAAGGTGCCGCGGCGCGGCATATGCGTCGATTCGCAAGCGATCTGGAGGATTTTATCGGGATTCCCGTCGATCTCCACGACGAGCGGCTGACCACCTTCGAGGCCCGCGAGCTGATGCGCGACATCCCGATCGCGCGTGGCCGGCGAAAAAGCGCACTCGATTCGATCGCGGCGACGATCATCCTGGAGAGCTGGCTCGAGTCCCGCGATCGCACGTGATGAGGTCAGCCGGAGCTCGACGCAACCAACACCGATTGACGCCGATGCTTACCACTTATACGGCCAAAATCACTTGAGATACCGATGGTGAGGTTTGTTAAGGTCTTCGCGATTTTAGCTTTGATAATATCTGCTATTAGCGCTTTTGGTTATGTTGCCTTCCTCATGCCGACCGAAACGTTCCCGACGCTCAAAACAGTCACGGTCGAAAACGGCGCTTCCTTCCATCAGGTGGCGCGACGACTCAAGGCCGCCGGCGTAATCCGGAGCGAATACGCCTTGATCCTGTTGGCGGAATTGAGCGGACAAGCCCGCAAAATCAAACCGGGTGACTATGATTTTGCCGGCGGCGAGTCGTTGCGCGCGATTCTAGACGGATTGACCAGCGGCGCTTACGCGGCGGTTACCGTAACGATTCCGGAGGGTCTTACGGTCCGCCAGATAGCCCAAAAATTCGAACAGGCCGGGCTCACATGCCAGTCCGACTTCGAACTGGCGGCAGGCTACGGGCCGCTGATCAGGGCGGTCGGACTCGGTCCGATGGGCGCCGAGGGGTTTCTGTTCCCCGCGACTTATCGAGTTCCCCGCCATGCCGACGCGCCCGAAATCGTGGCCACGATGCTCATGCGCTTTTACGAGAATCTGACCCCGATGGTCGAGCAGCGTATGTTCGCGGTCGGCCTCGATGCGCGGCAGGTGGTCACACTGGCGTCGATTATCGAGAAGGAGGCAAAGGTTCCGGGCGAGCGCCCGCTTATCGCCAGCGTGTTTTTTAATCGGCTCCGATTGGGTATTCCGCTTCAGTCTGATCCGACCGCCCAGTATAATCTCGAAGGTGTAAGCCAGCCGGCCAGCTTAGCGGTCCATATGCGGTCCCAATTCAACACTTATGACTTTGCGGGGCTGCCACCCGGACCGATCGCGAATCCGGGCGCTTCGTCGATAAATGCGGCGCTCTATCCGGCCAGCACGGACTATCTTTATTTCGTGGCGCGTGGCGACGGAACCCATATCTTTTCCCACACGTTGAAGGAACATGAACACGCGATTGCAGCTCTTCGCGAGCATCGTACGCCGATCGAAGATTCCCCGCCGAATAGCCCCGTCGGCGCGGATTAGGCTATAACCGCCAAGTGGTCAAACCTGTCGAGCTGATCGCGAAAGCCCGCCGCCGGCTTGCGCTCGTGGCCGCCGCCGACCAGGCGGCGCGATGGGCCGTGCCGGCTCTTACCGGGCTAATTTTGGGCGCCGCCCTTGGACCGATCGGAGCGGTGACCTGGGAGCGTGCCGGGTACATTCTTTCCGATACTGCGACGTTCACAATCCGGCTGACCCTGCTGGCGATAGGCGTGATCGCTCTGATCATCGGTTCGATCGGCGCCTGGCAGGCCGCCGGCCGGACGGGATTTGTCGATGCGGCCGCCCGCGTGGATGAGGCCGTCGGCGGCCACGAGGAAGTCCTTACTCTTGCGTCCCTGAGCGAAGCCGGCCAAACCGACGCCGAGACGCGCAGCGCCCTGTTCCCGATGCTCTGGCGGCGGGTGACGAATCTGCTCGAAGCATTCGATCCAGATACCGTCTTTCGGCTTGATCTCGGCGAACCACTGCGCCGGTCGTCGCTCGTGGCTCTGCCGGTCGTTATCGGTCTGGCGCTGGCGACACTCGCCCTGATGCGGCCGCCCACCCCGATGCAGATTCAGGCGCGCAAGCTTATCGATCTGGCGAATTCGCTCGCCAACGAGCCCGGCGGCGAGGACTTGGCCAAGCAGGTTGAGTCCGTTGCGAAAGATATCGAAAATCCCGATGTTCCACAGCAAGAAAAGATGCAAAAGCTCGCCGACCTGATGAATCGGATCGACAAGCAGCAACAGCAGCAAGCGCAGACGCCGCCTGATCAGAAAAAGCCCGCCAACGGTGCCGACAAGAAACAGCAGATGGCGAGCGCGTCGAATACCGGCAGCAGCAACAGCGGCAGCGGCGCATCTAATGGAAAAAGCAACGGCCAGAGCAACGGCCAGAGCAACGGCCAGAGCAACGGCCAGAGCAACGGGTCGACTGGCAACGCGTCCAGCGGCAAGGGCGAATCCAGCGGCAATGGTCAGAGCGCCGGCAAAGGCAACGGTTCGGCTAACGGTAACGGCGCGGGCAACGGCAATGGCACCGGCAATGCCGGCAAGGAAGCATCGGCAGGCGGGGATTCATCGAACAACAATGCTTCGACCGGCGGCAATAACGCTAGTTCGAGCAACGCCAAGAGCGCGCAAAACCAGCAGATGATGGAGCTGCAGAAGCAGCTCGCCAAAGCGCAGGCGCAGGTCGCAATGGAAGGCTCCAAGACGTCGGGCCCAAAGACGGCATCAGGCGGAAACGGAAACGGTGCGGGCAATGGACCCAAGCCCGGCTCCAATCCGAACAATCCGCAGCTCGCTAACAATCAGAACAACCCTCACAATAACAAGGGTCCCGGACAGGGCAACAAACCCGGCGGTTCAAACGGCAATGGTCCCAAGCCGGGCAGCGGTCCCAATCCTGCCGGTGGCAACCAAGTGGCTGGCGGCAACCAGGGCGATACCCATCTTGGCGAGATGCCGGCGCCGGTGCGATTCGAACGGTTCTACCAGCCCGGTCAAACCGGCCCCGTGCTGAATATCCGCGACACGCGCTTTGTGCTATTCAGACTGCCCACCGCGACGCCGGGCGCCGCCGGCGGCCGGCTGTCGACCGACAAGGCAGGCGTTCACGCGTCGACGCCCTACGTTAACGTACCGCTGAGCCAGGCGCACTTGGAGGTCGCTCCCGACGAGCATCAACTGGTGCCGCCCCGTTATCGCGAGTTGATTCATTAAGTTTATCAGGCATTAGGATTCACGAAGGAGACAGGATGGGAGCTGCCGCACAGCCGTCGCCCGACGCCCGGGTCGCCGACTTTCGCAAGACCTTCAGCCGCGCCGAGGCCGAGGTCGGCCGCGTTATCGTCGGCCATGAGCCGGTTATCCGCAAAGTTCTGACCGCGCTGTTCTGTGGCGGTCACGTATTGATCGAAGGCGTCCCCGGCCTCGGGAAAACGCTGATGGTCAAGAGCGCCGCGGATTCGCTCGGCCTCAACTTCAAGCGAATCCAGTTCACGCCCGACCTGATGCCCTCCGATATTATCGGCACGCAAGTCCTGAGCGAGACCAATGGCCGGCGCGACTTCAACTTCAAGCCCGGTCCGATTTTCGCCCACATGGTGCTCGGCGACGAGATCAACCGTGCGACCCCCAAGACCCAATCCGCGGTGCTCGAAGCAATGGAGGAGCGGCAGGTGACCGTGCTCGGCGAGACCTATCCGCTTGAAGCTCCATTTTTCGTCCTGGCGACACAGAATCCGATCGAGCTCGAGGGCACCTATCCGCTGCCCGAGGCGCAGATGGATCGGTTCCTGTTCAAAGTTGTCATGACCTCGCCCAAACCCGACGAGCTGCGCGAAATCCTCAAGCGCACCACCGGACCTAAGCCCCCCGTCTCGCAGTCTATCTTCGATCCCCATCAGGCGCCGCGGCAAATCGAAGCCTTGAAGGCGCTCGTGCGCGAAGTGATCGTTGCCGAACCGCTCGAACGCTACGCGATAGCGATCATGGCGGCATGCACGCCCGGCAGTCCCGCGGCACTTCCCGAGGTGTCGCAATATTTGCGCTTCGGACCGAGCCCGCGCGGCCTGCAGGCGATCGTTCTCTCGGCCAAGGTTAGCGCGCTGCTCGATGGGCGGGTGAGCGTCAGCTACGACGATGTCGATGACGCCGTGGTGCCGGCGCTGCGCCATCGTCTGTTGCGCAATTTCCAGGCTGAGGCCGAGAACGTCGCCACCGAGACGATCCTCGAACAGGCGATGAAAAAGCTCAAGCGGCCCCGCAATTAGACGATGCTCGGCTTACCCGCGGAATTTAATTCCGACTTTCTTGCCCGGCTCGAACAGTTGCGGATCAAGACCCGCCGCGAGTACGCCGGCTCAGGCAAGGGCGGCCATCTGTCGCCCCGGCGCGGCACTTCGCTCGAGTTCAACGACTTCCGCCACTATACGCTCGGCGACGACGTCCGCTTTATAGATTGGGGGCTCTACGGACGCACCGACAAGCTGTACATCAAGCTTTTCAAGGAAGAGGAGGGGCTCCTCAGCTATATTTTCCTCGACGCCAGCGCCTCGATGGGCCTGCCCGACGGCGATCGCAAGTTCGAACTCTCGGTCGTGCTGGCGCTCGCGTTGGCCTATGTAGCGCTGACCTCGGGCGATCGCGTGATGGTCCGCGTGCTCGGCGGCGAGGGCAAGACCGCGGATATCGGTTTCGTCTATGGACGCCATCGGATAATCGATCTGGCGCGCCGCCTTGCTGCCATAAGACCGTCCGGTTCGATCGACCTTGCCCATGCGCTCGCCGGTGAGCTCGTCACGATTCGCCGCGCCGGCAAGGTATTCGTCATCTCGGACTATCTGATGGCGCCCGACTCGATCAGCCGCGGCCTGGGCTTGTTCACTGCCGCCAACATGGACGTCACTGCCGTTCAGATAGTCGGTGGCCGCGAGTTGGAAGGCGCGGGTCTCAGCGGAGATGTTGAGGTGGTCGATAGCGAGAGCGGCGAGGTCGTGCGTATCGCGATGGGTCCGCGTGAGCGCGAGCGCCATCGCGAGAGCTTAAAGCGCATGTCCCTCGATCTGCGCGCCTTTTGCCTGCGCAACGGGCTTCACTACACGCTCTACGATACGGCCACCAGCTTTCACGAGTTTTTCCTTCGTGCCGTGGCCGAACTCGGCCTCGTTCACTGAATCGCCGATGGGACTGCTGTTTCCCGGAGCGCTGGCGTTTTTTGCCCTGACCCCCCTGCTCGTGCTCGCCTATCTTGCGCGCGAGCGCCCGCGGCGGGTCAGCGTCTCCAGCATCATGATCTTCCGCTCGATCGGCGGCCGCGCGGGAGGCCGCTTCGGCCGGCCGAAACTCGATTGGCTGTTTTTCGTCGAGCTTCTGATTCTATCCCTCGCCGTACTTGCGATGGCCGGTCCGTTCATAATCGAGAGCAGCCGCCAGTTCGCCGTGGTGGTCGACAATTCGGTTGCGATGCAGGCGCGGATGGCCGACGGCACCGTCCGCTTCGCGGTCGCGCTCGATCGGATAAATATTGAACTCAAAGAAATGAACGATGGCGACCACGTGACCGTGTACGTCACGACACCGGCACCGCATCCGATCGCCGCCACGTTTCAATCGCCTGGTGCCGCGCGCTCGGCGGTCGACCGGTTGACGGCCACCGATGCGCCCGCCGACCCCGCTGCGCTCGCCGCATTGCTCGCCCAGTTGGCGTCAGATACCCGTCTCAACAACGTGATATACGCCGGCGCCTATCCTGTCACGCCGCCACTGCCGTCGCGCTTGCGGGTCTATGCTTTCGACGCGCCGGTGCCCAATGCCGCGCTCGGCTCGTTCACCCTGCGCCGGGACTCGTTCACGGCGACGACGTTGCATGGCCGGGTCGCCGTCGGCAATTACGGCGCATCACCTCAAACCTTTACCGTCATGGTGTCCGCCAACGGCCGCACCCTGGCTCAGCAACGGCTCGAGTTGCAGCCGGACGAAGTTGGCGCGGCGGATTTTCCCAATCTGCCGCTTGAGGACACCTACCGCGCCGACCTGAAGCCCACCGACGATCTGCCGGTCGACAATGTCGCATGGGCCACCAACGCCGCCGTGCGATCAATCGCTGTGCTGTTCGTCAGCCCGAGCCCGGCCGACGCCAACGGTCTGCAGTCGATTCCCGGCATCAAGGTTACGGCGCGCACGCCCGACGCCTACACGCCCGATGATCTGGCCCGCGCGGACGTCGCGATATTTGAGTACGCTGTGCCCAAGGTGATGCCGACGGTCAACACTCTATTGGTGATGCCGCCGCCCGAGGATCCGATTTTCGATTTCGTCACCAGCCCGGCGTCGAAGACTGACGTCACGAGCTGGCGGACGACCGATCCGATTACCGATGCGGTGAACTTCCGTTTGCTCAACCCGCGGGTCGGCGAATTTTTCGGCGTCCATCCGTGGATGCAGGCTGTCGCCAGCGGTACCGACGGCGCCCTGATTATCCGCGGTGAGCGCCAGAACCATCGCTTCATCGCGACCGGCTTCAATCTTTTTCCCTATCTCGGGCGTGAAAATCTGCCGATGTCGATCCTGACGCTCAACATGCTGAGTTACCTGGTCGGTCTCGGATCGAATAGTGCGGGTTATCGCACCGGCCAGCCGTGGATTGTGCCCGCCGGTACGGAAACGATAGCGATGCCATCCGGCCGCAGGGTCGGGGTCCAGTCCGGCACGGTTTTCGCCGACGTGACCGAGACAGGCCTCTATCAGCTTATCGGTGATGGCGGCGTCACGACCCTGCGCGCGGTGAACCTCGATGACTTGACCGCGTCGGATCTGAAAAACTCACCCGCGCTCAAGATCGAAGCGGATGAGTCCGGCGGCGTCGCGCCGACAGTGACCATGGAGCACAAGTCGCTCAGTGGCGACATTCTGCGGGTTATCGTCGCACTCGCGCTGCTCGAAGCGCTTGTCGTCTACAGCCGGCGCCGACGCGTGGCCGTGGTGCGCGCATGAGCCTTCCGCCCGCACTCGCCTCTGCGCTCAGCCCTTACCTCGACAACGTCGAGCTGGCCCATCCGGCGGCGATTTACCTGCTGATCGCGGTCGGCGTGGTGTTTCTGTGGTCGCTCATCCGGTCCGGTTCGCCCAAACGGATCGGCGGTCCTTTTATGCGCGCGCTCGTGCTGGTTTGCTTTGTGATCGCGCTTGCCGATCCGCAGGCCGTCACCCGTTCAACCGGGACCACGCGGCCCGTCGTCATCGATATGTCGGGCAGTATGAGCGATCCGATGCGCCTGTGGACGGCCGGGCTGCTGCGCGACGGCTTCCGGCTGGCGGCGCGCGACCCGGCGATCGTCTTTGGCAACACCCCCGCGTCGGCCACCGTCGGTGATGCCGTGAGTGCGCTCGCCGGTGGCAAGCCATGCGACGGATGCGACCCCGACGGCACCAATATCGAGGGGGTACTCGAACGGTTGGCGGCCGATCCTCAGGCCCGCGGCGGCGACGCCGTCTTCATCACTGACGGCTGGGAAAACCACGGCGACGCGAGTCGCGCGTTGAATGCGATTGCCGCCGCCCGAATCCGCCTGGAGATTTTCACGCCGCCGGGCGCCGGACACGTCGATGACGTCGCGATGACCGAGTTGACGATGCCGCCGGCGCTCGCCAAGGCGGCGCCGTTCACGCTCGGCGTCACGATGACGAATCTTGGCGCGCGACCTGCCGCCGGCACAATCACGCTGTTTCAGGACAACAGTCAGCTGCAAAGCCGTGCGGTCACCGTGCCGCCCGGCCAGCAGCGCTATGACTTCAATATCGAACCCCAGAAGCCGGGCCTGCTGTCCTATCGCGCAGTCTTCAAGGCCGACGATCCCGCGCAGGATCACTACCTCGAAAACGACTCGGAACAGGGCTGGGTGGGAATCGGCGCCCAGCACAAGATTCTCATTCTGACCGACAGCGCCCGTGACGCGCAGTATCTGACCAGCGTCGTGCGCGGCACCGGCTACGATCCGCAAGTCGTCGTGCTCGCGGGCGGTGAATATAACGGCGCGGTCAAGGATTACGACGTCGTGATACTCAATAACGTTCCGCGCTCCCGGCTGTCGCCCGCGACGCAGAGCGCGCTGGTCAGTTACGTGGCGGGCGGCGGGGCGCTCGCGATGATCGGCGGAGATCAGAGTTTCGGCCTGGGCGGCTACGAATCGAGTCCGATCGCAGCCGCGATGCCGGTGCTGATGAAGCCTCCGCAGCATAAGCAGCAGCAGCGCGCGCTCGTCCTTATCATCGACAAGTCGGGATCGATGGGCCGCGAAGACAAGCTCGAGTACGCCAAGGCGGCCGCGCTGACCGTCACCAAAACACTCAGCGACAGCGACCTGGTCGCCGTGATCGGATTCGACTCCCAGCCCTTCGTGGTCGTGCCGCTGGAGCCGCTGAGCGTGAGTCGTCCCTACTTTGCCCAGATGATCGACCGGCTGATCGCGCAGGGCACGACTTACCTGATGCCCGCGATGGAGGAGGCGGAACGGATGCTCGCCACCAGCACCGCGTCGCTCAAACACGTGGTTATCCTGACCGACGGCGAGACCGGCGGCAGCGCCGTGATGTACTACGATCTCGTTTCGAGCATGCATCACGACGGCAACGTCACCATTTCGACCATCGCGATCGGCACCGAGGCCAACCTGCCGCTGCTCGAGGCGATCAGCCGCTACGGCGGCGGCGGCTTCTACCAGACCGACAGTCCGCAGAACCTGCCGACGATATTCCTGCAGGACGTCAAGGGCCGCGGCGGTGAGATGACGATGGTCGAGAAGAGCTTCGTCCCGCATTCGGTGACACCGAGTCCGATCCTGGGCGCGCTCGCCGATCGACAGTTGCCACCGCTGGCCGGCTACGTCAGCACGACGCTCAAGCCCGACGCGTCGCTCAGCATGTATGTCGATCGCGCCGGCCATCGCGAACCGTTGATCGCGAGCTGGCGGTTCGGCGGCGGCAAAGTGCTCGCCGTGACCACCGATGCGAGCGGGCGCTGGTCGGGGCCCTGGATTCGCAACAGCTTCTTCGCGCCCTTATGGGACAAGCTGCTGGCCTGGATGGCGCCGCCGGTGAAGACCACCGAAGAGCAGTTCGCCGCCGAGTTCGGCTACGACAACGGCCGTATCAATATTCGTTTGATCGATTATGACGAGGGCCCCGGCCATCGCACGCCCGATTTGCTTACCGCCGTCGTCACGCGCCCCGACGGCAGCCACACGCAGGCGATCCTCACCGAAGCGGTGCCGGGCGAGCTTTACGGCGGCGTCGACGCGCCTCAGCCGGGCACTTACAACTTTAATCTCAGGGCGCTCGGCCCCCATCAGAAATTCACCCCGCTTGCCTATACGGTTAGTCCCGCGGTGCTGGCCGAGGTGCCACGCCCGGCGCCCAATTACGGATTGCTCGAGACCCTCACGGCGGCGACGGGCGGCCATCTGAATCCGCCAGTCTCGGACATCGCGATGACGCGCCCGACCTATGAGCATCGCGTGTCGTTCGGCGCCGATTTCGTGCTGGCGGCGATGATCCTCCTGATCTTCGAGGCGATCGTGCGTCGCCTCACCTGGTGAGATCATCTGATGAAGCATCCGCCGGATAGTCGCGGGCCGGTCGAGGCGAATCATGCCGTGCAGCATCGCCATCCCGGCGGCGTGCGCTTCTGCGCGCTATGCGGTGGCGAGCTCGAACCACGCGAAGTCCTGCCGGAACTGCGCGTCCTCAAGGTCTGCAAGAGTTGCGGCTATATCGATTTTCCCGGCCCGAAGCTGGCTGCCGGATGCCTCGTGATCGATCGCGGCCGCGTGCTGCTGCTGCGCCGGGGAAACGAACCGCGGATCGGATACTGGACGTTTCCCGGCGGCTATGTCGACCTCGGCGAGACTCCCGCTGCCGCCGCCGCGCGCGAGACTCGCGAAGAGGTCGGTATCGAGGCCGAAGTCAGCGTGCTGCACGGCGTCTATATGGACGCGGGCGACCCGCGCGTGATCGTAATCGTCTACCGCGCATCGGGCGGAGCGGATCCGCAGACTTCGGCGGAAGCGTCGGAGGCCCGCTACTTCGCGCCGGACGAGATTCCATGGCCCGAGCTGGCATTCTCCACGACGCACCAGGCCCTCAACGATTGGCTCGCCAGCTCCGCCCGCGATTGACTCATTTGTCCTTCTAAAACGCCTGTTATTCTCAGCTCCCGTTCAGATGATCCGAACTCCAATCCGTCCTCCGCCCGTCAGTCCGCGGCGGCATTGACACCGTGGTTAAGTTGATAAGCAGAGGAATGAAATGAGGAACAATAGAGCGCGAGTTATACCGATTTTCGACGAGCAGGCGCGCGCTACTTCGCCCGCCAGTGCGAGTCCGTCCGCGAGTCCGTCCGATGACGGCGCGCTGCTCGATGCATATTCCAATGCGGTTTCCGGAGCCGCCGAACGGGTCAGCCCGTCGGTGGTCAATCTCGAGATTTTCGGGCGCGAGGGTAATGCGGAACGGCCACTCGGGACCGGTTCGGGCTTCGTTTTCACGCCCGACGGGTTCATCCTGACCAACAGCCACGTGGTCGCCCGCGCCGGCCGTGTCGCGGTGACGCTGCTCGATGGCCGCCGGCTCGATGGAGTCGTGGTAGGCGACGATCCCGATAGCGACCTCGCGGTGGTGCGCGTCGGTGGCAACAGCGGCATGACGCCGGCGCTGCTCGGAGACTCCGGCAGCCTGCGCGTCGGCCAGCTGGCGATCGCGATCGGCAATCCGCTCGGCTTTCAATGCACGGTGACCGCCGGCGTGGTGAGCGCACTCGGCCGTTCGCTGCGGTCGAACTCGGGCCGGCTTATCGACAACGTGATCCAGACCGACGCGGCGCTGAATCCCGGCAATTCGGGTGGACCGCTGGTCAACTCGCGCGGCGAAGTTATCGGCGTCAACACGGCAGTCATTTTGCCGGCGCAGGGGCTGTGTTTCGCGATCGCGATCAACACGGCCAAATATGTTGCCGCGCGGCTTATCCGCGATGGCCGTATCAGGCGGGCGTATATCGGGGTGGCCGGCAGCAACGTGCCGATTGCGCGCAAGGTCGTGCGCTTTCATCATCTGGCGCGCGAATCCGGCGTGATGGTGGCTTCGATCGAGCCCGGCACGGCGGCGGAACGAGCGGGCGTTGCGCCGCGCGACATCATCGTCACCTTTAACGGCGAGCCGGTCGGAGCGATCGACGACCTCCATCGCGGTCTCAACGAGGATCGGATCGACGTCGAGACGAAGCTGATCGTGTTGCGCGGAACCGAGCTGATCGAGATGACGGTGGTCCCGTCGGCCGTCCAGCAGGCCGCCCGTTAATCAGCGCGGGCGCGAGATCTGGCGGTCGAACTCCGATGCGACTGTCGCGATCGTGTCGGCTTCGACCGCGCTCTTGTCGTCGCGGAGTCGAACGATTCGCGCGAATCGCAGCGCCATGCCGGCGTCGTAATTCGGGCTGCGCTGGATATCGCTGAAGGCGACTTCGACGACGAGCTCCGGCCGCACCCGCACGGTGCCGCGCGTCTCTTCGATTTTGAGCGCGCTCAGCCGCTCGGTCAGATCGCGAAACTCCTCGTCGGTCGGCCCCTTGAAAGTCTTGCCGACTTCACTGAAGCCGCCGGTCGCCTCATCGCGCGCCGCCAGATGGTAATTCGACAGCCATCCGTGGCGCCGTCCGTAGCCCCAGTCGGCCGCGACGATAACCAGGTCGAGCGTGCGCGAATGCTTGATCTTGAGCCATCCGCGGCCGCGCGCGCCCGGCGTGTAGGCGCTGTCGAGCGCCTTGGCCATCACGCCCTCGTAGCCGGCCGCGATCGCGTCGGCATAGAACTTTCGCGCGTCGTCTGGCGACGGCGCTATCATTCGTTCAACCATCGACAGGCCGGCGCGTGCGGACAACTCGGTCAGCCGCGCGATGCGCTCTTCATATGGATGGTCGATCAGCAACTCGCCGCCGAGTCCGATCAGGTCGAACAGAAACAGCCGCACGGGCAGTTCGGCAGCCATCTTTTCGATATCGTGGACGCGCCGGAAGCGTCGCATCAGTTCCTGAAAGGCGAGCGGCCGCTGATTCACGTCGACCGCTATCACTTCACCATCGACGATAAAGCCCGGGCCGGGAGCGGCCTCGATAGCGGAGGTCACCTCGGGCAGGCTGCGCGAGATTTCGTTGAGGCGGCGCGAAAAAATCCGTATCGACGCGCCGTCGCGATGAATCTGTACGCGCGCACCGTCGAGTTTATGCTCAAGCGCGAACCGCGGCCCGAGGATTTCAAGCGCCTCGTCGATATTGCGGACCGGATGCGCCAGCATCGGCTTTAACGGCCGCACCTGCGCCGGCTTCGTTGCCGTAGCGCTGTCGCTTGCGGTCCCGTTTCCGCGCAGGATCGCAACCACCCGGCCTGCGTCGCCCTCGAGCATATTCAGACGCCGAACCTCATCGACCGGCCGATGGGCCATCCGAGCGATCGCTTCGAGCATGATTCCTTCGCTCATGCCGTGGCGCATCTCGCGGATCAGAATTTTTGCGATATAGGCGGCTTCGAGAGCAGTCGCGAGCGTCAGTAATTCGCGCAGCGCGTCGAGCTTGCGGCGGCGCGAATTGCGTCCGTCCATTGAGGCGATCTCGTTAAGGCGGCGGCCGACTTCGGCAATTGTCAGGGTGGGCTCGGGCTCGTCGGCGCGCAGGCGCATCACCATTTCGATCGCGTCGCCGAAGTCCGCCGACGCCGCAAAAATTTCCTCGCCCTGGTCGGCGCCGCCGGCGATCTCGGCGGCGACCTGCCAAACCGCGCGGCCGCTCAACTTGATCTTTTGTTCGTCGCCTTGCGCGAGCGCCTGCCCGATCAGAAACCGCGCGGCGAGTTCAGCTTCGGAAGTATCGAGCGCGGCCAGGAAGTCGCCGACCAAGGCCGCCATCTGCAGGCGGCTGCGAGTCTGGCCAAGTCCGCGGCAGATCTCGGCGAAGTCGAGGAACGATGCCACGTTTGGAGATTAATTCAGGTCGGCGGCAACCGGCGCAATAGCGCCAAAGTTTTCGGTGATTACGTTGGACGTAACACTCATGATTCTGGGTGTCAGCGTATGGGCGACAGGCCTGTGTTTTCGGTCCTTACTGAAGGTAATTGTAGCGGGGATCGAGCATCACGAACATTCGGGTTGGAAATCGAGCCAAAGTGTAGGCCGTCCCACCCAACGGTTCGTTCGGACTGAAACCGTGGACTTCGGTTACTCCGTCGTAAGTAAGCAGGCCTTGATGGCTTGCTCCAAATCCAGTTTGATACAGAATCGGATTTCCGTTCGTATCCTTATACGGCCCTTCGTACCTGACGAACCCCATAAAGAATAGGGTATTTTTTCCCTCTCGAATTGTCTTCCATTGCGCATCAGTGATCATGTCGAGTGAGGCCGAGAGGGTAATTCCTTGCTCTGGACTGCTCAGCGGAGGAAGGACGTAAGACATCTGACGCGTTGCGCTGAAATCCACGTCACTGGGCGAATTCGGTTGCACGTCTGTACGATGGTCTACGCCT
>Ga0302326_10007841_pt1 | contig 23665 bp, 25 predicted proteins | sample Palsa_T0_3_FD_202264 | JGI IMG/M metagenome (GOLD analysis project Ga0302326, IMG submission 202264) | Peat permafrost microbial communities from Stordalen Mire near Abisko, Sweden - Palsa_T0_3 | ecosystem: Environmental > Terrestrial > Soil > Palsa > Peat permafrost | place: Sweden: Abisko... | reverse complement strand
GACTGGCGATGCGCATTTTATACAATAATGACTAACACAAACATGCACCCAGACAGCGTGCACGAGCGTATCTGATGCACAGCGGGGCAGCAGCAGCGGCACCGACCGCGGGAGCGCTTGCGCATACTCTGCGGCCGCGGCACGTGACGATGATTGCCTTGGGAGGCATCATCGGCGCCGGAATCTTCGTCGGCAGCAGCGCTGCCATCAATATTGCCGGACCGGGCGTGCTTGTGAGCTATGCGCTCGGCGGCCTGCTCGTCTTTTTTATCATGCGCATGCTGGGCGAAATGGCGCATGCAAGACCAGGTCTCGGCACTTTCGCGGAATATGCGGCACTTGGACTCGGGCGCTGGGCCGCATTCATGACCGGTTGGCTTTACTGGTATTTTTGGGTGATCACGGTCGGTGTTGAAACGATCGCCGGAGCCAAACTGCTGCAACCATGGCTGCAGCATTCGGGCATCGACGCGCCCGTTTGGGAGATCGGATTGGTATTGGTCGCGGCGATGACCGCTACAAATCTTTTTTCGGTCAGGACCTACGGCGAGTTGGAATTCTGGTTCGCACTGCTGAAAGTCGCAAGCATCAGTGCGTTCATCCTGGTCGGCATCGCGTTCCTTGCATTCTTCGGCCCAGCGCTGACCCATACTTATCAGACATTGACGGGCGATGGAGGCGCATTTCCGAACGGCCTGCAAGCGGTCCTCGCTGCCATTCCGATCGTCATTTTCTCCATGATGGGCAGCGAGGTCGCAACCATCGCCGCAGTAGAGTCCACGCGCCCGGCGGAGAATATCGCGCGTGCGGTACGCACCGTGGCGCTGCGCATACTCATCTTCTACGTACTCAGCATTGCCGTGGTCATTGCCGTCGTGCCCTGGAGGACATTGCCGGTCGGATATTCACCATTCATCGTCGCGCTGAATGTGATGCACATTCCCGGCTCCGCCGCTGTAATGTCGGTCATCGTTCTTACAGCAGTACTCTCCTGCCTCAACTCCGGAATCTACATTACTTCGCGCATGCTGCACGAGCTTGCCAGGAGCGGCGACGCGCCGAAATCCTTCACCGCCACCGCGGGCAACCGGGTGCCATGGCTCGGCATCATTTTAGGCAGCGCGGTGGGCTTCCTGGCGGCAACCGCGTCAATCGTCTCGCCAAATGGAGTTTTCCTGTTTCTGATCAATACCTCAGGCGCCATCATTCTGATGATCTACATGGTCATCGCACTCGGACAGATCCGGCTGCGCCATCGGCTCGAGCGCGAAGGTGTGCACCTGGGGCTCAAAATGTGGCTGTTTCCTTGGCTCAGCTGGGCGGTCATCGCCGGCATCTGTGCAGTGCTGATCTTAATGGCGATTACGCCTGAATTGAGAAAACAGCTTTTCTGGAGCACTGTGAGCGTCGCAATAATTGCTCTTGCCTACGTCGTACGTCGACGCCTAGCGTCCGCCGCGCGCTTCGAAGTCTCGCCATGAGTAGTCACTATCACGCGCTCGTTTGGATCGATCACCGCGAGGCGAAGGTGTCTCAGTTCAACGCGACGGAAGTCGATCGCGCGGTCGTGCGCAGCAGCCATCCGGATCAGCACATTCATCACAAAGCGAACGCCGGTGACAGCGGCCACGCGCCCATCGATCAGGAGTTCTTCAAACGCGTGGCTCAGGCGGTCTCGCAGGCCGGGGCGATTCTGATCACGGGTCCAGCGAACGCCAAGACTGAGCTCGTATCCTATATCAAGCGAACTCAGCCAAATCTTGCCGAGCGGATTTCCGGCGTGGAAGCCCTTGATCACCCATCCGATGGCGCGCTGCTCGCACTCGCGCGATCTTTCTTCAAGGCCGATGACCGGATGCACCCGCAGTCGCATCGGTGAAAATTGGCGCCCGGATCATCGCTAGGATCACATTGGCACCTACGCGAGGCTGAGGCCAAAGATCACCGTCGGCGACCGCGGCGCGCAGTTTATCTCAGCCTGGTGCGCGACCTTGAGCTTGAGGCAGCTGCCGAAGACTGCACAATCCAGACTTAAGCTGCCCTGCGCGGCTCTTTGCTGTCGTGGTCTGCTCGGGTACCCACCGTTGCGACGTTCAGCCGCAGAAGTCCAACTGCAAAAATAATTCGAGTGCTCCGCGGAAACCGATTAGCATCGGCGGGCACTCCCGCGAACAAACCTATGACAGAGCACCCAGAAGACGCCGCAGCGCTCGATGCGCGCCTCGATGAGGCGCTCGATGAGACTTTTCCGGCGAGCGATCCGGTCGCGATCCATTCGGTGGACGTGCCTGCGCTCAGAAGCGCAGTGCGCTGCCACGCGGCGCACCGCGATGATATAGGCAATCTGACGACCCGCCGGCCGGTCCCCGGACCCGGGCTAGATCGCCTCGGCGCGTTTCTGTTTCTGAACCACCATGGCCCGCAGAACTTTGCACCCGGCAATGAGGGGCTGCCATTCGGCCCCCATCCGCATCGCGGCTTCGAAACCATCACCTTCATTCTTCAAGGGGTTCTCGCGCATCGCGATACCGCCGGTCACGAGAGCATCATCAATGCGGGCGGCGTGCAGTGGATGACGGCGGGTAGCGGGCTCATTCACGAGGAAATCTCCCCCGCAAGTTTCAAGCGCGACGGCGGACCTCTTGAAATCCTGCAGCTGTGGGTCAACCTTCCCGCGCGTCTGAAGAAAACCCCACCGCGGTATGTGGGGGTGCAGCGCGATGCCATCCCTACGATCCGCGCCGACGAAGGCCGCACTACCGTCAATCTCATCTCCGGAGCCTGGCAGGGCAAAGAAGGCCCGGTGCATTCGCTCACCGGCGTCTTCATGGCCACAGTGGAATTGCGCGCCGGAGGACGGGTGAGCTTCGACAATCTAGCCGGACGCGACGTCTTTCTGTATGCCGTACGCGGAGACCTGAATGTCGCCGGCACTGCTGTGCCGGCATTTAACCTGGTCGAGTTCAGCGAAGGCGCTGCGGTTGAAATCGAAGCAAGCACCCAAGCCGTCGTCCTATTCGGCCACGCCGACCCGATAAACGAACCGGTCGTTTCGCACGGGCCCTTTGTCATGAACTCGACGGAGGAGATCCGTCAGGCGTATGCGGACTATCGGGCTGGGCGGTTCCAGATTCCAGGCTAAGGCGCAAGACCACATGCGCGCTGCGAACAATGCCTTGGCGCCACCCACTCTGCAGAACGTAAAGCGAGGATCTGTCTTCGGAAGGGGTCTTCGATGAAAATCGGTTTTGTCGGACTTGGACGCATGGGCGCCGCAATCGCGGCGAATCTGGTTCGCGCGCGGCATGAGGTCACGGTGTGGAACCGGTCGGCGGAGAAAGCCCGCCCCCTGATTGAGGCGGGCGCCATGCTTGCTGCATTCCCCAAGGACGCCGCCGCTTCCGGCGACGTTATCCTGAGTATGGTCGCCGACGATGCAGCCTTGAACGCCGTATTGTCCGGCGACGATGGCGTTCTGGCAGGCCTCAGACCGGGCGCGCTTCATATCTCCTTGAGCACGATTGCCGTCGCCACGGCCGAAGACGTCGCGGCGCGCCATGCAGAGCGCCGGCAACGTTTTCTGGCGGCGCCCGTATTTGGGCGGCCCGACGCTGCGGCCGCCGCGAAACTGTTTGTAGTCGCCGCGGGCGCTGCGGGCGACTTAGAAACCGCAAGACCGCTGTTCGCGGCGATCAGTCAACGGGTCTTCCACGTCGGAGAGACGCCGTCCGCCGCAAACCTTGTGAAACTGTGCGGCAATTTCATGATTCTTGCGGCGATCGAATCTATGGGAGAAGCGATGACGCTCGCCGCAAAGGGAGGCGTTGCAAAAGCGAAGCTGCTGGAAGTATTGACGGGTACATTGTTCGATGCACCGGTGTTTCGCACCTACGGCGCCATTCTCGCGGAGGAAAGATTCCGGCCGGCGGGTTTTGCTGCACCGCTTGGCTTGAAGGACATGCGGCTCGTGAGTCAGGCTGCGGAAGGCGAACGAGTACCGATGCCACTGCTCAGCCTGCTGCGCGATCATCTGCTGCAGACGATTGCCACAGAAGGCGAGGACATCGACTGGTCGGGGATCGGACATACCATTGCCAAAAATGCCGGGCTTTGACCCGCGCCGCGACTCGAACAAGAAGACTTTCGGCCACGGCGTGCGGCGCACGATTGACGTCGCAGCGGGTCCAAAACCCCGGCATATCTGCGTTGCCTGGCTGGCACTTCCACTGGTGCTATGCTCGCGTTACCCACGGAGATTGCCCCATGCGTCGAATCACGATTTCTGTCGATGATGCACTTGCCGATACTTTTGACCGACTGGTCAAAGAAAAGGGCTACGGCAACCGGTCCGAGGCATTCCGCGATTTACTGCGTGATGCTTTAGGGGAAGAGCGACTCGACGAGGGTACCGCCGAGTACTGCGTCGGCGCGCTGAGCTACGTATACAACCACCACGAACGCCAGCTATCGCGCCGACTTACGAGCATGCAGCACGAGCACCACGACATCACTGTGTCAGCGATGCACGCGCATCTTGATCACGACAACTGCATCGAGACCGTGATACTTCGCGGCCCTACGCTGGCGGTCATGCAGTTTGCACAAGCGGTTATGGCACAGAACGGGGTGCGCCACGGGAATTTCTATCCCGTGCCGATCGACACGGCGACCGCCAGTTCTAAACACCGCCACATTCACGCTCGCCCTTACACGTAAGGGGATCCTTCGGGCGTTCGCCCCGGCGTCGCCCAGTCCGCACGTCCGGATCTGCGGCGCCAGCGGCCGATAAATGGCGTCCGGGCTGCATCCACTACGCTGTAACGTTCGTACTATGCGTATGACGAATTATCCAATCGTCATACCAGGCAGTTGGCGCCCATCGGGAAGATCGGATGAGATGAGCACTGTGACCCAGGCGAAGGTAAAACCAAGTGCACGGGAAATCGGTATTGCAGGACCACGTGCAACGGCACTTTAGGCCGTGTGTCGAATGTCTCCCCGCCCGGCCATAGCGCCGGATCATCCCCGCCAGATCTGCCATCTGCTGCGAGGCTGGTCGCAGCGGCAATTGCCAAAGTCATGCGGTCCGATTGCGGCTACGCGGCGGCCCAGCATGCGCAGCCGCGCTTCGGTGCAGTGCGCGTTGGAATGAGCAGCGCAGCAGCTAACGCTTCATGGAATCAACAGACACATCCAGGCACGCCCAAAAGCAGGCGGCAAGCGGCATGACGGTTGATCGCTTTGTTCGCAGCATCATCCGCTGTTCCGGGCGCGCGACGTTCCTGTGCGGAATAGGTGCCGTCAGTGCGCTCTGCGCCCCAAGAGCGGGCGCCGCGCCGGCGTCCGAAACTGAACTCGCCCTCGCCATGCCATTGCTCGATCAGATTACCGTGACGGCTAAGCGGATTGAGCTCCTGGGCACGGCCGATACCGCGAGCGTGGGCGTGGTGGCTGACGAGGAGATCCAGCTCACGCCCGCCTATCGTCCGGGCCAGTTCCTGGAAACCGTTCCGGGTCTGATCGTGACCTTGCATAGCGGCGAGGGTAAGGCGAACCAGTATCTGATGCGCGGCTACAACCTCGATCACGGGACGGATCTTGCGACCTTTGTGGATGGCATGCCCATCAACCAACCGACCCATGCGCACGGCCAGGGGTATACGGATCTCAATTTCATGATTCCTGAGCTTGCGGACGAGATCACCTATACGAAGGGCACGTACTACCCGAGCGTCGGGGACTTCGGCGCCGTCGGTTCCGTGCGGGTCGGCTATCGGGACACGATGCCCGATGAAATCAGCGCCTCAGTCGGCACACTCGATTTCCAGCGCATCCTCGTGGCAGGCTCCGCTGCGCTCGGCAATGGTCATCTCTTGGCCGCTTCGGAAGTACAGCACTACGACGGTCCCTTTGTGACGCCCGATGACGCCCGCAAGGTCAACGAAGTGCTGCGCTACAGCGAGGGCGACGAGCACAACGGCTACTCCATCACGGGCATGTACTATCACCAGCTGTGGACTAACACGACCGACATCCCCATCCGGGCGATCGAGGAAGACATCGTTCCGAACCGTTTCGGTACGCTCAATCCGACCGACGGCGGCCGCGCACAGCGCGCGAGTCTCTCGTTCCAATATCATGAGATTCTCGGCGACGGTCAATTCTCAGCAAGCGCCTTCTACATCTACAACCAACTGCATTTGTACAATGATTTTACCCATTATCTCGTCGATCCCGCTCACGGCGATCAGGAGGACCAGTTTGAGAACCGCCGCGTGACGGGCGGCGCGGCGGACTTCACGCTGCCGGTACCCTTAGGTCCGATTCAAAACGAGATCTCGGTCGGTGTCTTCACACGTTACGATGATCTGGGCGTCGGACGACTGCCGAGCGAGGATCGCGTGCCGCTCGCGCCGCAGAATGATCCCGCGTCCTTCTCCAATTCAGATCAGGTGTATCTGTTCGCCGGCGCTGCGTATTTCCAGGCGACCACGCACTGGAGCTCGACGCTTCGCAGCGTGCTCGGATTTCGCGACGACTATCAGCACGGAACCGACATCGACTACCTGGCGGCGTTGCACGAGACCGCCGGGTACACCAACGGGGGCACGGCGGACCAGTCGCTGTTCCAGACCAAGGGCAGCGTGATCTACACACCGGCCGACTACCTTGAATTTTACTTGAGCGCCGGACGAGGCTTTCATAGCGCCGATCTGCGCGGGGTCAATCAGGACACGAGCGTCGACTTAGGCCTTCCTCATACACCGCTTCTGGCAAGGCAGGAAGGCCAGGAAGTGGGCATGCGCGCGCAGGTGCAGCGCGATCTGACGGTGACGTTCGCGGTTTATAACCTGTGGCAGCAGTCCGAGACCATCATTGACCCGGACGTGGGCGCGGATACGGCAGGTCCCCCGAGCCGACGTTACGGCTACGAGGTCAATGTGACGTACAAGATTCTTCGCTGGTTGGAGTTCTATGGTAGCTATTCGGGGGACCACACGCGCTTCACCCACGACTTTGATGATGGCACGGGACATCTTGGTAAGTTCATCACTGACGCGCCATATGCGACTGGCGCGTTCGCCCTTTATGTGACGAACCTCGGCCCGTGGAGCGGCGGCTTGGAATATCGGTATCTTGGCGATTACCCGCTCTCCTCCGGACCGTGCGTCGACTCAGCGGCTGCCAAGGATTTCCCTGCCACCCCGAGCTGTGCTACCGCCCCAACACTTGCCGGGCAGGTCAACGGTAAGGGATTCGGTGAATTGAACATGGACGCCCATTACGCCTTCTCGCAAGGCTGGAGCGCCTCGCTCGGCGTCTACAACATCCTGAATACTCACGCCGCTGCGGCGGAATTCTGGTATGTCGATCGCTTGAAATCCGAAATTACGGCCTATCCGGACGGTCGAGCCGATATTCATGAACATCCGCTCGAACCCATCATGGCCCGATTCACGATCTCTAAAAGCTTGGGGATGTAACATCCGCCATATGAACGCGCCCGTATCGCGGCTCCTATCCGCGCGCCGAACGAGGCTGCGATGAGTGCGGACTCGCTTGACTTGGCGGCACTGATCGATCCGGTTCCTCTTGAGCAGTTCTTTGCGATGTATTGGGAGGCAAACCCGCTTCATATTCAAGGTCGTAACGCGCGCTACTATGATCAAATCCTCACGGTCGGCGATCTGGAAAATCTGATCGCCGCCCCCGATGCGCGCTACCCCGCGATCCAGCTCAGCAAGAACGGTGCGTATTTTCCACCGGAGGTGTACTCACAAGACTTCAAATTGGGAGAAGCCTGCTTTAGTGGTGTTCCGGACGTGCACAAGATCGCCTGGGAGTATCGCGCCGGCGCCACCGTCGTCATGCCGGCACTGCACCGAACCTGGAGGCGGTTGAAGCACCTGTGCACGAGCATCGAGCACCAGCTCGCTTATACGTCCGAAACGCACTCCGCGCATGTCACGCTCGGCATCGCTGTGTACACACGGCTCGATCTTGCAGGAGAGCTCCTGCACTGCGGCATGGAATCGCTCCGACTTCGCAGGGCGCTACCTCCTGGCTTTGCAAGACGCGCCGAGTCGCGCTCAAGTTTGAAGGATGAGCTCATAAAAGCGCTCGTCGATCTCCGAGCTAGCGCTGACGACGCTCGCCTCATTGATCTCTTCCTGAACCGCGTACGGTCGCACCGCGCCAAACCCGAAGGAGCGTTTCGTGCGGACGCGTCGGTAATCGGGCTGCACACCGTGCTCACTGCCCCGGATCCGCAGGAGTATCGAATCGCGCAGCAGGACGGCAGAACAGCGATTGAATTTCAGAGCCGCAAGTGGCTCCTGCCCGCCACCGCTCGCGCGGCCCTGGATGCCATTCGCGACTGGCGCGTATTCCGCCCCGATGACCTTCCCGGGCCCTTGGACGCCGACGCGAAGCTAAGTCTCGTGCGTTCACTCCACAAGCCAGGATTCCTCACACGTTGCGATGATGAGGCCCAATCGTAGATATTCACCGGCGCACAGGCGTCGCTAGGCCGACTGATGAACTGCAAACGGGAGTATCGCGATACCAACTGTGAAGCCACTCCCCCGTTGGTGCCGCAGCTGCAGCTGAACCTGCATCACAAGAGTACCGACCAGGGCGCGCTTGCCGACACCACCGACACCGCCGGCACGGTGCTCTCCGTGCGCCCGGGTTTGACGGTGCCGGCGCTGAAGCACATGCATATTTACGGGTTCGTGCAGCTGACAATCTTCAGTAAGATCGATGGCTATCAGGTCTTTCCGCACTGGACCGCGAGCGTGGGAGCAAGCTATGCGTTTTGAGCGTCGCCGATAATGACTCGCTACCCGCATAATAGAGCACCTGCGAGCGTGCTCCTGGCCGGCCTGCTTGCGTGCTCCGCTTGCCTCGCCACGGCCGGACCTCCGCCCGATATCACCCCGTCGGTCACCGTGAGCAACGCCTGGATCCGATGGCTGCCAGCGGCTTTGCCGGCGGCCGGCTATGTGACGCTGCGCAACAGCGGCGATCAACCCGTGACGCTCGTTCAGGCATCGACACCTGACTATGGAATGACGATGTTCCACGCGAGCCGCAATCAACAGGGTGTGGAACAGATGGTGCCCATCGACAGCGTCCGCGTCGCACCCCATTCGCAACTGAGCTTCGCGCCGGAGGGACTCCACATCATGCTGATGCAACCGACGAGAGCCATCCAGCCTGGCGATTATGTAATGCTCACTCTGCGCTTCGCCGATGGCCAATCACTGCAGGCCCGATTTGAAGTGCGCGGGGCCGACGGCAGCGTGGTCAAGCGTACGACCGCGCCGAACGGCGGGTAGCACACGATGGCACGGCGGCCTGAATCAGGATGCGATGCCTCGGCATCGCGCATCACGCGGCGGACTTTGCAGCGAGGCGCGGCTGCGAGTGCGCTGCTCGCGTCCGGCGGTCTCGTGCCGCTGCGGGCTCTTGGGAGCGCGCTGCGAGTAGCCGCCTCGGGAAGATGGGAGCGCATGGTCCACGATCCCATCTGCCCGAGCGTGCAGTCGGCGCCGTGTGGAGAACAGCGATCATCCATGAGTCGTGCGCGCACTGTACAGTGCGGCAAGACGCGGGCTATGAATGTCGCGGACGGCTCGCGCTATCGCATCGGAGCGACAGGATTTGCTGCGTGCAAAGCCGTCGAGATCGCGCGAGTCTGCTTCCGGACACACTGCCTGTGCTGCGCTAGCGATGCGGCGGTACAGAATGCGCGCACCTTCATCTGAGGTCAGGTCGAGAGGAGAATATTGTACCGCGACCGACGGAACATCCTCGGCGGCGGTCGCAGCGTGCGCCAGGCTTGATCCGATGCCAAGCACGCATCCAACGAGCACTAAGGCTCGCACACGCGTTGGCAGCAGGGATTGGCATTTGATCGTGATTGCAGACATTGTGGCTCTCCTAAATTTTGTAACCGGAATATTGCTTCATTTGCCGCATACCTTCGCGACCGGGATATGAGACTCCCATCCGCGCGGCGCGCGAAGCCATCCCCTGTCGAAGTTATCCCTGCAACCGACGCGTTCGTACCAAAGTACGCGGCAACTCCAGAAGTGGCGCGGAAACCTGCGCTGATCAAGCAGATTCGCTTCATCGCAACCGTACCTCGAGTCGTCGCGGCTTCGTCCCTCGCTGCGACGGTATCGTCCCCGGAACAGCGGCGATGGTGCGCCGCCCAGGCCGCCGCCGGGGTAGGCTAGGTGCGTCTGCTAGATCGCTTGAGAATAAGGAGGCGTCTGAATGAACGCTTTGCCATTGGTTCAGCCCGCCGGCAGCGCCGACCGACCTGCTTACGAGATCGGCCATAGCCCGCTACTTGCGAAGCTGACTATCTCGCCCTATTTCGGGATTCTCACCGCGTTCTGGGTCTACGTTGCGCTATCAAATGTGCTGTACGCAAACAGCATGCAAGCAATGCTCCTCGTGCTGAACGCCGGGTACGTGTTCGCGCCCTGGGACGCGCGGCTGCTGCAACACATCCTGCTCTATCCGGCGCTGCTGACCTGCGTGTGGGCATCGCTGCGCGTCGGATGGCAGCCGCTCTGGCGAGCCGTCCCCACCCAGCTGATATTGGGCCTCGCATTTTCGGTGCTGGCGTCGCCGGAGCTTACCCTCGCAGAGATCCTAGTCGGCGCGATGCCCTGGCATCATGGGCCAGTACATGACGAGCATATGGGTTTTGCCGCCTTCGTCTCCGGGCCTGTCATCCCGATTTGGCTCGCGAGCATCACGAGCTTCTTTCTGACCTACGGTTTTGGCCTCGCTCTGGTTGCCGGCTTCGACTTCTACCGGCGTCTGCGCGATGCGCAGCTGCGTACGGCTGCACTTGAGCGCTCATTGAATGCGGCGCATCTGGCGGCATTGCGCATGCAACTCTCGCCGCACACGCTCTTCAACCTGTTGCACACCATACGCGGACAAATCGATTGGGATCCCGTGACGGCACAATCGATGGTCGTGCAGCTTGCCGACCTGCTGCGCCGCCTCCTGAAGGCGGGCGAGCGTGAACTCTCGCGGCTGAGCGACGAGCTGCAATTTGTACGCTTGTACCTCGATTTGCAGCAGAAGAGATTCTCCGACCGGCTCACGGTGCGCGTGCCGGCTCACGACTCACTTCCGGCGGCATGGGTACCGAGTTTGATCCTGCAGCCGTTGGTCGAGAATGCCGTCGTTCACGGCCTTGCAGGAGACGCGGGTGCTGTCGTAATACGTGTCGAGGCATTTATCGATGAAGAGACTCTATGCCTGCGAGTGGTCAATTCGATGGTGCGCAGGCAACAGCTGGGCCGCGACGGAATTGGCCTTAAAAACGTCCGGGAGCGCCTCGCCATTCAGTTCGGCGGACGCGCAAGCTTTCGCGCCTGCGCCGGTGACGACAATGATTGGATTGCGGAGATTCGTATGCCCTACTTGCGGGATGGGCCGTAAGCGGTTGGTCATAGAAGCGCGCGCGCGTTATTCTCGCGCTCAGGCGTTATGATGGAAGTGGTCATTGTCGACGACGAACCGGCAGCGCGCCGGTCGCTGCGCGAGTATTGTGCGCGCGAGCCTGACCTGCGGATTGTCGGCGAGTACGGCGACGGCCGCAGCGCACTTGAAGCGATTCGCGCGCGCCCGCCGAACTTGCTGTTTCTCGATATCCAGATGGATTTGCTGAACGGCATCGCGCTCGCACGTGCACTGGATCCTCAGACGCTGCCGTTGATCGTGTTTGTGACCGCTTTCGATCACTACGCGCTGGAAGCATTTGAGGTCTGCGCGATCGACTACCTTTTGAAGCCGTTCGACTATGAGCGCTTCAGCAGATCTCTCGCGCGCGTCCGTCGCCGGCACGCGACGGAGAGCCTTACCGACCGACAAGCGACCATGTCATCGGCGCTGCAACAGCTGCATCTGCAGGCTGCGGCCGCGGCGAGTGCTCCACCGCGCATCCTGGCGGAGTCCGGAAGCCGCATGCATGTTCTTGATGTGACTCACGTCGAAGTCGTGGAAGCGGATCGTAACTATGTCAAGATCACTGTGGGGCGCGAGGTTTTTCACGCACGCAGCACGCTGCAGCAGGCGGAAAAATCCCTGCAATCGCAGCCGATGCTGCGGATCAGCCGCTCCTGCCTCGTAAATATGCGTCACGTCACGGAGATCAGTCGCACCCCGCGCGGCGACGCCATTTTGGTGCTCGTCGGGGGCGCCACCGTAACGAGCAGCGAGGGCTTTCGCGAATCGGTCAGGCAGTATCTCGACACTTTGAAAATCGGCCCTGGGTAATGACTGGACGGGCACCCTGATCCTCGGCAGGGATGCTTCAGAACTCACGAACGAGTGCACAGTAGTCGGCTCCAAGGCCATGCGCTTTGCTGGAATCTCGGGTCGCAATATCGAACCAGACCGTGGCCGCCGCTGTCGAACCGCGAGCTTCGCCCCGAAGACCTCCTCAAGCAGGATGAGGCGGATATGGCGCAAGCGCCGCAGTGATCGGCTCCGAATCGTTCAAGTTGGTCTAATGCTACGTGCCCGGTCGTCTTGGGCCTGCTCGCAGAACCGTGTAGAGCCCGAATCTCACGCAGAATGCCGGGATGAAGCCGGCGCAGCGCGCTCTGCGAGTTCCCGAGCCTCAACGCGCGGCACGCCCTGGCGAATGTCGGCCGAATATGTCGCGCTGCGGCCGGACTTCTTGGCGCGTTCAGTGATGCGCCCAAATGCCCGCAGTTGCTTAAGCGTATAGCGTGTATCAAGACCACCGATACGGTAAACGTATGCGGGAAGATAGCCCGAGAGCAGCAGCCGGTAATCCCATGGTAGGTATCCTACGATGTGTTTCACCATATGATAGACAAGCGTGGTGCAGTTGACGCTTAACGTATTGTAGAAGCGCGGTGCCACTACAAGGCGGTTCGCCTGGTCGACATAGGCCAGAAACAATGAGCGCATGGCCGGCACCGGCAGCCGAATTCGATAAAGATAGTCGTCCTCAGCGCGTATGTTGGCTCGAACGCGAATGACGTCCCGCTCATCGGCAGCGATGACGCTGAGCTCGAATTCCTTGAAAAAACCTCCGATTTCTGAAAATCCGTCGCCCTTCCTTCTTCGGATTTCCACCGAGAACACCACATGCTCGCCATTATTGAAGCCGAATGAAATCAATACATGCGCGATGGCCTGATTCGACCAGTACGACAGAATCATGTCGACGCAGTCCAGGCTCTCAAGGTCATAACTGCGCGATTCCCAGCGCCGCGTATAGTCCGAATCGCTGCGCCAGTCGAAATTGCGCACGTTGTGCAGGGTCACGCGACTGCCCTCCACCGTACCCGTTGTCATTTCAGCCACGTCATCGGCCCACACCCGGTCATTGGACGGCACAAGTCTGTGCCACCAGCCAAGCAGAGCAGCAAACGCAACTGTGAAGCCGAGGAGCCCGAGTACCAAGCAGCTCTGCCATAGCGCAATCAACATTGCGCCGCTGAGCGCGGCCCAGGCAGTCACCGACACACTCTTGCGGATTCGTCCGCCCGGGACCTGATACCACAGCGCAAGACCGCCCCAGCCTGCTAATACAGACACCATCACGAGCGCGAGGCGTGTTGTGCCAACCCCCGCAAAGGCTGCAGCGGCACTATTCATCCGCAGGGATTCACGGCTCGCTCACTGCCCGGCGGGCTTGTCGACGTCGCGCACCTTCGGTTGATCCTTGACATGCAGGGCGTCGTCCTCGATCAGCTCCCTGTGTACGTAGAGGAAGCGAACCGTTTCGTACTCGAACGGGGAACCGGTAGCGTAGTAACGGAAACTGGTATTCGCGCGCTGATCGACCGCATCAACGACCCCAAATGCCCAGGTTTTATCGCCGCGGTACAGGTCGGCCAGATTGATTCCGTACGCGACGCCGAAATCCGCGAGCAACCCAACACTATCGCGCAGCGTCGACGGCCCGAGTAACGGCAGCACCACATACGGACCCGGATGCAGGCCCCATCTGGACAGCGTCATGCTGAAGCCCGTCGGCTCGCTTTCGAGATTGAACTTCGTCGCGACATCGAACAAACCGCCGATTCCCAGCGTGGTATTGATGAGGAATCTTCCGAGACTGTGTGCGCCGGCCGCCGGTTGCAGTTGTACCGCGTAGTTGATTATTGTCTTCACCTCGTCCAGGTTCCTGAAGAAATTATGCACGCCGGAACGAATCGGTGCCGGCAAGCGCCCATAACCATAAGCGACGGGCAAGAATACGGCTTCGTCAAACCGCGCATTGAATCTATAGGTGAAGCGGTTCACGCGCTCCCACGGATCATAGGAATACATGGACGGCGCGTCAGCCGTCGTTAGTGGAATTACTGCATGCTCGCTCTCTTCGGCAGCGGGCCCGTGGGATGCTGCCGTCGCAACGGCAGCGAGCGCAGCTGCATTCTTGATGGCTGCGGCGTTGTCGGCTGCGGGCGTCTCGGGTGGCAGGCTGCGTATAGACAGCTCCTGTGAGGCGCAGCCGTCCAGGGCCCAGACAGCAAAGCATAAGCATAGTGCGACTCTCATTGCCCCGACTCGCGCCAGTGCCCGGAGAGCATGTCAAGCATGTCGGATATTTGGCGGCGCTCGCCGAGATTGCCCAAATGCCCACCGTGATCATAAACGGCAATCCTGCTGCCGAGTGTGGCTTGCAGCCATTCAAGTTCCGGCTTATCCAGAATCAAGTCGTCGCTGTTGGTCTGCGCGTAGTAGTCGGGATTGCTGCGCAGGGTTGCGCCCATGATGGCCAGATTACTGTCGGCTCGGAGTGACTCTGGGGTCGAATGAGGGCGGTGCGCCAGATAGTACGGTGCGAACACTTGCGCGAAATAATCCGCGAACGGCTTGCCGCGCAGGATCCGTGCCGTTTCCTCCAGTGAATCGCCGGGCCGCGGCGGGTGCCGCGGATCGATCACGACGCCCGTGCCGGCATACAGGTCGCCAGCAAAGAACATGTCCATTAAGGCGATGCGAAATGTCAGTGCAATTGCCGCCGAAAAGTCGGCATCGCTCTTCAGCACACTGGCGGCCGCGGCCAGCAAATCGGTGTCGTCGTTAGGAACTCTTTCCGACATCCGGTACAGGTTCGCAAGCCGCGTGTACAGGCGCCTATACAGACGCTCGACGCCGGAGTCCGCGGAGCCAATGCTGATTGCGAAGAGCTTGTCGAGCCGGGCGACCGAGTTGAACAGGCTGACCGGCGGATTAATCATGACGGCGCGATGGATTTTCAACTTTCCCTCGACCGCGTCGATGGACTTGACGACGGCCGCATTCGCGCCCCCCAGGCTGTAGCCGAGTATGTCGATGTCGGTGATCTCAACCCGGCGCGGAAGATGCGCGATAATCTGCTGCATGGCTGCATACAGATCACGGCCGTCCTGCTGCAGGTCGCCGGCAACCCCGGTGGTCGACGTCGATACAATGAACCCCGGAAATGTCGGCGATGGCATCGTCAGAACGTGGTAGCCCGCGCCGTAGAGGGCTGCACGCAGTGTCGAGAGCTTTGCTGTGTTGCCGTCGCTGCCGATGCCCGAGATCACGATGGCGAGCGGTGCGGGCTTGTTTTGCGCGGAAAACCAAACTCGTAATCGGCGGTCAAACCAGAACACGTCCGGGACCGTGCGCACCCAGGGCAGCGCAATGTTAATTTCTGCCAACGGCACCGATTCGGGCAGTGGCGCGACATCCTGGGGCGCTGTTCCGAACACTGTCGCGCGCAGCGCCGCCGAATCGGCAAGACCAGTGGCGGGACCTGTCTCCGCAGAGGCGCCGTCGAGTTGTGCGCCAGAGGCGCTCGCTGCCGCGCAAAGTAGCGCAGCAAGCGCAAGCGCGACCGGATGTTTCATTCGAATCCCAAGGCAGCCGGCTGCATGGAGACCCGAAGCCATAGACGTCGTAGTTTGCCGGTTACGCCAAACCCGCGTTTGGCGTCCTCAAACAAGGAAATGCGCGGACAGGGGAGCTTACGTCGACCACTGTGCACGCTGTTCCGCTCCATCCAGGATTTCGTAATAGTCGGATTTGTCTGCGACGAAAATGTGCTGCTTCAGCTTGAGTTGAGTCGGAGGATCCAGGGTCCCGGCCATAATGCTCGTCCAGCCGCGCTCATTCTCCAGCAGGCGCCAGAAAAGATTGCCGCCGCATCGGCCGCAAAACCCCCGCTCCGCCCTGTCTGACGAAGCGAACCACACGAGCGTTTCGTCTCTTTCGAATGTTATGCGGTCGGATTCGGCGCCTGTAGCGGCGACGAAGTGACCGCTCGTCCGCCGGCATTGGGAACAATGGCAGGCGATGACATCGCGCAGAGCTCCGCGCACCGAATAGCGCACACCGCCACAGAGGCATCCTCCCTTCGAAATGCTGCGCTCCGGTTGCAATGCGGCTCTCCTGGGTTGGAAGAGTTAATCAAATTACTTTCATTGTGCCACAGCAGCTTCCCGACATCCGCGACGTCCGGCGCAGTTACGCCTCCCAGCCCATCAGGTCGTTCGGATCGCTTGCAGTCCCGAAGCGACGCCTGGAGCGCCTGCCGCTCGTCGCCCGTGGCCCATTTCGGAGTCCCAGCGCCCAGGAGAACCTTGACGGGTCAACTGCTGCAGCGCGACCCCCATGGCGCTCAAGTAGAATAAGGTTGAATGTCTTGGGCGATGCTGATCGAATGCGGTTCAACACCAACCTAGGGGGAGAGGACGATGGGAGAAAACGTCTACAAGGTCATAGAGCTCATCGGGACCAGTACGCAGTCGTGGGAAAAGGCGGCTGCAGCTGCTGTTGCACGTGCAAGTAAGACACTGCGCGATTTGCGAGTCGCTGAGGTTTGCGAACTGGATTTGCAGCTCAAGAACGGCAAGGTCGAGGCCTACCGGGCGAAAGTAAAAATATCATTCAAGTACGAAAAAAAGGGGTAGCGGGACGGCGTCACCGTGCAGCGCTGCAGTCGCCCGGCATCGAATAAGCCTCGGTACGGCTGGGTAAGCTGCACGCATCTACCGAACGCCCCGGCTTTCGACGACGGGCCAAGGCTTCAGCGGCTCGCAGCGCCTGTGACGACCGGTTCGCTAACGCTCGCCGACCGTTGAAGTCTCCTAGCTCATGCCGTGGACGGCAACCGTCGGTGGGTGGTTTTGCGCCCGATGTGACGGCGCGACTGAATATGAAGCCGAGCGATTCTTGGAAGGTGGCACCCTCGACGCCGCGAATCCGGATGCAGGAAGGGGGTTCACCGCGTCAGCACGCGGGCGCCGAGGTGCCGAACTCAAAGATAAGGTAATCGAGTCGTCATTGGAAAATGCGTTTGCTTCTATGCAGATGACGAATCTGCACGCAATGCAAGGAACGGCAGCGAACCTACGCGCGCAAGCTACATTTCTCGAGCAGCAGCTAAATTCGGAGCCCGTAATGTGAGGCAGGAAGCAGCGTCACAAACGCAGTTCGCATCGCGGGCCTCACGCCGCAGTCAGTTCCGAAGTGCCGTACGACCGGGGTCCTCGGAGCCGCGGCGCGGTGCTGCGGTGCGCGGCCTGCGCCGCGGAGCTGTCAGTGCAGATTGGGTTGCGGCGTGATTCGTAGATACGGCCTGACGGCAACGTAACCCTTGGGAAATCTCTCCTTGATGACTGCAGGATCCTGCAGTGAGGGCACAATAACGACCTCCTCACCCTGCTTCCAGTTTCCCGGCGTCGCCACACTGTAATTGTCAGTGAGCTGCAAAGAGTCGATGACACGCAGGATCTCATCGAAATTACGCCCCGTGCTCGCCGGGTAAGTAATTACGAGCCTTATCTTCTTTGCAGGATCAATCACGAATAGCGACCGCACGGTTGCAGTCGCGCTCGCCTTCGGATGGATCAGATCATACAGTTCGCTGACCTTGCGGTCGGCGTCGGCAATGATGGGAAAATTTACTGTCGTCTGCTGCGTTGCATTGATGTCGTCAATCCACTTCTTGTGTGATTCAACGGGATCCACTGACAATGCGATGACCTTGACGCCGCGCTTGGCGAATTCATCCTTCAGCTTGGCCGTCAGGCCGAGCTCGGTAGTGCATACAGGTGTGAAATCGGCTGGGTGCGAGAAGAGTACGGCCCAGCTGGTGCCGAGCCACTCATGGAAGCGGATTCGACCAAGGCTAGAATCCTGTTCGAAGTCCGGCGCTGTATCGCCGAGTCGTAAGCTGGCCATGGTAATACCTCATAGATAGACGCGGTTTGGACCATTGTTCGGCGCAGGCTACCGCAGCTCCTGCGGATGCAAAAAGAACGGAATTGCACAAGCTCATGCAGATAAATTCCCTGAACCGAGTCCGCATACGCAGCGCCTGGCGACGCGGCCGGGTCGGATGAGCCCACACGCCACGCTCGTCGAGGGCACGTGCCGACGGACCCGGGCGATTTTGATGCTGAGAGCAAGAAGTGATCATGCGCAGCCTCTGCCGGCGCAGCCAGTGCAGAGCCGCTACCGCGCCTGGGAATTTAAAATATCAACGTGCAGCGTGCGCGGAACTGACCGTGCAGTTCTGCCGGCGATCATCTGTTTGTGAAGCTCGGCCACCGCACGACTCCCAGTGCTGACGAAGAGAAAAGGGAGCACGCCGTGCAGGATGCACGCAACGCCCGCGAGCACCATGCGGTACCCAAAGGACGTCGCCATCCCCAGGTGTTCGGAGTAGGTCTCCCCCACAGTCTCGGGATGAGCGGTGAACCATCTGCCAATATCCATACGAGCCTTGCTACCGGGTTAGGAAATATTGAGCAAAAGGACAAAATTGCACAGCGAAGTCGCTCTGTTGATGCAGGATCTGCGATCTCATGGACAACCTCGGCAGGCCTCGCATTCGACGCGCTTCACGATAAAGGAGCATCGGTAACCAAGTCAGTCGCGCACGAGTGACAAGATGGTTTTGAGGCAGGCGGAAAAAGCCTTTGTGCAGGTGCCAGACCCGCGCAGCTTCTTATCCGGGTAGCTATGGCCCGCATCCGAATTTTTCCGCAGCGCGAGTGCGGCGAAATGAGCTGGAACTACGGCGGCGCTAACCGACTCACGCGGATCCCCAGAGTGCGGAAGTCGTATAAAAATCAGTCGCTTATTGAATACGACATCCGCTGCCGGTGGGCTTATACAGGGGGTGGCCAGAACGTCAGCTATGCAGTTGCACGGCAACGCTCACCCGGTACGGCGCGGGATGTCCCGAGCGGCGGCACCGGCCAAACAGTGGCTCGCGGTAAAATCGACTTGCAATATGCTCGGTCGGGAACTACTGGGGGATGTGCCGCGCTAATGTAGGAGCGGTCGAGAGGAGACAAGCATGGCAACCGGTTGGGCGGGCGATGGTGCGGTTCAGGATCAGATTGACGCGACGGTGAAGGATGGGATCCGCCGCGCGCGCAGCCGCCTGCCTAGCGGTCCGGGTCCCACTCATTGCACTGGTTGCGGAACAACGATTCCGGAAGCCCGGCGGATCGCGATACCGGGGGTTCGATTGTGCTTGCAATGCCAGGAGGCTGAAGATCGCGACGGCACGCGCTTCAGCGGTTACAACCGCCGCGGCAGCAAGGATAGTCAGCTGCGCTGATAGCTGACCGTAGTCCGTTCGGCGGTACCGTCTCTGACGCTACCCGCGTAAACCACGACGCGGGGCAATGTTGGTGCATCGCTCGTCGAGCCGTCTACCACACTGTGTGTTCCCTTTCCGCCCGAGCCTCGAGGATTACCACCCGAGCGCCAAGCCATCGCGGCGGCCATCGGCGCCACCGTGCAAAACCCCGCTCTGCCAATCGATGCGGATGGCCTGCGCCGTGCCGAGCGGATCGGCGCTGGGAACGACCGGATGTCCCAAGGCGAGTAGACCTTCAATAGCATCTCTTGATATCGAACGCTCGACCTCAAACGAATTGCCGCGAGCAAAGAACCGCGGTTGGTCGATCGCCTGCTGGAGTGACATTCCATGGTCAATCAGATTGCTCAGCAGCAGGATCTGCCCCATCGGCTGAAAATGCGTGCCGGTCACGCCAAAGGACATCACGGCTCTGCCGTTGCGCGTCAGCAGGGCTGGAATGATCGTATGCATGGGGCGCTTGCGCCCGGCGATCGTATTCGGATGCCTCGCTTCAACAACAAAACCAGAACCTCTGTTATGAAGCACGATGCCTGATGCAGGTGCAACAATTCCGCCGCCGAATTCAGCGAAAATCGAATTGATGAGAGCAATTGTATTCTGGTCTCGATCCACCACCGTGAGAAATACCGTGTCGCGGTGGGTCGGACCGAAGGGCGGCGCGAGATCCGCGATGCGACCGGAAGCCGAAAAGCGCCGTGCGAGCGCATCGGCATAACGGTCGCTGAGGATTTCCTCGACTGCAACCGGTGCGCTGCGCGGATCGCCGACGACTGCATCGCGAACCGCATAGGCGAGTCGCGCGACCTCGGCGAGAAGATGCAGTCTCTGCGCGCTGTTCACCGCCAGAGAGCCGACATCAAACCGCTCCAGCGTCCGCGCGATAAGAAGCGGGATCACGCCTTGGCCATTCGGCGGGCACTCCCAGATGTCATAGCCGCGGTACGGGGCGTGAATGGGGCGCACATACTCGGGCTCGAACGCAGCGAAGTCATCGAGCGTGTGCAGCCCACCGAGCGCGCGCAGGCATGCAACAATGTCTTCGGCAATCCATCCCTTGTAGTAGGCAGTCGCGCCCTGCTCAGCGATGGCGCGCAGCGCTTGAGCGAGCTGCGGCTGACGGTGGACGGTGCCGGCCGCAGGCGCGGCGCCACGGGGGAGAAAAATGCTTGCAGCGACAGGCTCCTGCGCAAGCTTGGCGACCTGCGCGCGCCAATCACGCGCCACCCGTTCCGTCACGGGGTAACCCTCGGCGGCGAAGCGAATCGCGGGGGCCAACAGCCGATCGAGGCCAAGGGTCCCGTGATCCATCGCCAGGCGCTCCCAAGCGGCAACCGCGCCCGGCACGGTGACCGCGTGCGCGCTCGTTGGGTCGATTGCCGCCAAGCCGCGCTCGAGAAACCAGTCGGTTTCCGCTGCTTGCGGCGCCCACCCCGAACCATTCATGGCGTGTATTGCCCCAGTGCCGCGCGGCATGTAGAGCGCAAAACAGTCGCCGCCGATTCCCGTTTGCGTCGGCTCTACGACACCGAGCACTGCAGCGGCGGCCACCGCCGCGTCCACGGCATTACCGCCCGCGCAAAGGATTTGAAGCGCAGTCCAGGTCGCGCACGGGTGCGATGTCGCGGCCATGCAGTGCATCCCAAGCGCTTCGGAGCGGCCGGAGTTTTGGAAGTCGCGTTCCCAAATTGCGGTCGGTCCATCTAAAGCCATGTGATATCCGTGCAGATCGGGACGCCCGCATACGCGGGCAGCTGCATCGCCGAAGCCGCGCGCACCGGCCTCAAGAATTGACGTGCTCGCCAAGCAGCGCGGAGCCACCATCCCCGATGTTCGAGAGAAGTATCATCAATGCGTTGAATGGGATGACGCTCGTGATTTACTGCGCCATATTCGTGCTTCTATCTCAGCCCACAGTGCGGAATAAACCTGCCCTCCTGCGCTTTTGGGGGCGTACGATGGGATTGGCGCGCGCCGCAGACTCATACGCTCGATCTCGCTCGAGTACGGAACCTGCGTGGCGAGGAGCGCTGGAAACTGCTCGCGCGTGCTCGCGATCAATTCGTGGTGCAGCGACTTGCGACTGTCCACCATCGAGAAGAACGGCAACAGCGTCACGTCCGTCCAGCCGTTCGCCTCGATGAAATCCTGCAGTTGCACTAGCATGCGCACAGATAACGGCGTGGGCAGGAGCGGAACAATCACTGCGTCGGCGGCATGCAAAACATTTTCCGAGAGCAGTGAGACCCCGGGAGGACAGTCGAGGATCAGCGCCGCATATTCATCTCGAAGTGATCGGCTCATTTTCAAGAGACGCTCGGCTGGGCGCTTGAGTTCGCTTAAATGCAAGTCGAAATTGCGATATGAAAAATCCGACGGCAGCACGTCTAATCCGTCATGCCCGCTCGGCACGACCAATTCTGGCAACTCACGCTTACCCGAGACCAGCTTTCTCGCGGACACACGCTCGCTCGGTTCGCACCGCAAGGTATGGGTTGCGGCTCCCTGCGGGTCCAAATCCCACAACAGCGTAGTACGGCCGACGGCCGCGGACAGAAACGCGAGATTGACAGCGGTTGTTGTCTTGCCAACTCCGCCTTTTATATTGGTGATAGCAAGGATCTTCATTCGATGCGATACCGGCATAAGAGCCGCGATCGTCGGCGCTTAACAGCCCGAAACTGCGTGAGCGTGCGATGCGACGACGCCGTGCCGAGCTCCCTGCGATACCAGCAGCATCGGCGCCCACGCTCCGTTGCGTTTCACATCATAGGACCATTCTAAGGTCAAGGAAACATTTCTGGGCCTCGGCATGAATGCCAAAGCGGCGCGCGCCCGATTACCGCGAAGCGCCCGTGCCGAGTCAATCCACTGCGCCGCGGCGCACCATTGTGCGGTGGTACGCGACCCTCATTTCTTTTCTTCCAATTGCAGTTTGGGAATCCCGAATTTTCCCTCGAGTCGACGTAGCTTCTGCAAGTCGATCGATCCCACGATGTTCACGACCGTGAATTCGCGCGGCTCGCTGGCGATGATCACCAGGCCGTTGACGTTGTTCTGATTGACGGACATATAGATGTCGACGTTGGCCTGCTTCTTGCCGCTGCGAACTCCAACCAACCGCTGCCATACGGGCGCCGATAATTGCTTGCGCAGCAAGTCTACGTCGGCGCTCGGATAGGTGAAGTCCTTGTCGAATGTGTAATTCCTGACGTAGATACTTTTAAGCCCGCTGATCAGGTCCTTGGCGGCAGCGTCTTCGGGCTTACTGGAATCCAGAAAAGCCGCGGCAATCCCGAGCAGACCGGAGTCGAGAGTGATGCTGACGGAATCGCTCGCGTTCGAGGCCAGCGAGTCGAAGTTTGGCATCTGCAATTGCACATCCGGCGCGGCCGCGGTCGCTAGCGCGAGCCTGGCTCCCAGCACTATGAACGCGAACGTCAAGTTCCCGGCAGTCATTCTCATACGTTACGCTCCGGAGTTCTCGCCGGCTGTCCCATGCGCTTCATCATTGACGACTCGATATGCGAGATCGAGTTTCTCCCCCGTTACCCGCAGAGCCTCGAGCAACTGCTTGCGCGCCTCGAGCCCTTGCTGCTCGCGCCGCACCTGCCAGGCGTGCGCGGTGAGGAAGCCAAGCACCACCGCTGCCGCGAGTGCCGCTGACAGCCATTGCAATCCCGCTGGCGTCGACCACCGTGATCGCCGCTTGTCATGCGCCAGGCGCTGCACGACGTGTTGCGTGAATTCCTCGCCGGGATCTACGGGTCGCAGCGCATTTCGCAGCTGATCATCCAGATGATTACTCATGTCACTGATCCACGTTGGGGGAGGAAGGGTCGAGCTTCGAAGGGTTGGCCCCGCCAGAGTCCACGGCGGTAGTATCCCGAACCTGCTCGCGCAATATCGCGAGTGACCGTTTGAGATGACTCTTTACCGTGTTAATTGACATGCTCAAGGTTCGCGCGATCTCAGTCGGATCGAGATCCTCCTGATAGCGCAGTA
>Ga0302326_10007837_pt1 | contig 23671 bp, 18 predicted proteins | sample Palsa_T0_3_FD_202264 | JGI IMG/M metagenome (GOLD analysis project Ga0302326, IMG submission 202264) | Peat permafrost microbial communities from Stordalen Mire near Abisko, Sweden - Palsa_T0_3 | ecosystem: Environmental > Terrestrial > Soil > Palsa > Peat permafrost | place: Sweden: Abisko... | reverse complement strand
TCTATGAAAAGATGAGCCAAAACCGGGCTAATGTGCTCTGGTAAGATTACGACGCCACCCCGAACGAGGCAATTAGTACAACGGTTTGGTACATTACGGCAGGTTTTCGATCGCGCCTGGGGCTCGCCGATCAGGATGTCCGCCGCGCCGCGCCGGGAGTTCACCCCGGCTGCCCGAAACTGATGAGGGCAGGCATTAGGCGTCGCCTCCGATCCTGCTAAAATGGGCTTAACCATGTTGTCACTCGCACGCGGCACCGAAGGCACCTTCCAGTTGGTCTCGGGCTATACGCCCCAGGGCGATCAACCCGGCGCCATCGATGCGCTCGTGCGCAACCTTGGCGACGAGGTCAAGCATCAGGTGCTCCTCGGCGTCACCGGGTCGGGCAAGACGTTCACGATGGCGAATATTATCGCGCATCTTAATCGTCCCGCGCTCGTCATAGCGCCCAACAAGACGCTTGCGGCTCAGCTTTACAACGAGTTCAAGAGCCTTTTTCCCAACAACGCGGTTAGATATTTCGTATCCTATTACGACTATTACCAACCCGAAGCGTACGTCCCGTCGACGGATACCTTCATCGAGAAGGATTCGAGCATCAATGATGAAATCGACAAGCTGCGTCATTCGGCCACCAAGGCGCTGCTCGAGCGTAACGATACGCTGATCGTCGCCTCAGTGTCGTGCATCTATGGTCTGGGCGAGCCTGAAGTCTACTTTGAGATGTTGGTCTTTCTCGACAAGGGCCAGACCGTCGATCGCGACCGCGTCCTGCGCAAGCTGGTCGATATCCAGTATCAGCGCAACGATTATGACTTTCATCGCGGGACGTTCCGCGTGCGCGGCGACACCGTCGAGGTCTTTCCGGCCTACGAAGAAAATCGCGCGGTCCGAATCGAGTTCTTTGGCGATGAGGTCGAGGGGCTCTATGAAATAGATCCGTTGCGCGGCGTGGTGATTCGACCTCTCAATAGCGTCGCGATCTATCCGGCGTCGCATTACGTCACGACTTCGGACCGGCTCGAGACGGCAGTCCACGACATCCGCCTGGAGCTCAAGGATCGGCTCGCGCTGTTTCGCGCCGAGAACAAGCTTCTCGAAGCGCAGCGAATCGAGCAGCGTACGCTGTATGACCTCGAGCTGCTGGCTGAGATGGGTTTCTGTCCGGGAATCGAGAATTACTCGCGCCATCTGACCGGCCGCGCGCCCGGCCAGCCGCCGCCGACGCTTATCGACTACTTCCCGAAAAACTTCATCACTTTCGTCGACGAAAGCCATGTGACCATTCCGCAGATTGGCGGCATGTATCGCGGCGATCGATCGCGCAAGCAGACGCTCGTCGATTTCGGCTTCCGGCTGCCGTCGGCGCTCGACAACCGGCCGCTCAACTTCGAGGAGTGGGAGAGCATCATCAGGCAGGCGGTCTATGTCTCGGCGACGCCCGGCGACTACGAGATGCGTCAGTCGGGCGGTCTGATCGTCGAGCAGTTGATCCGGCCGACCGGCCTCGCCGATCCGGAAATTGAGGTGCGCAAGGCGGGCACGCAGGTAGATGATCTGCTCGAGGAGATTCGCAAGCGGGTGGCTGTCAACGAGCGCGTGCTGGTCACCTGCCTGACCAAGAAGATGGCCGAAGATCTGACCGACTACTACCAGGACCTCGGCGTGCGCGTTCGCTATCTGCATTCGGATATCGAAACGATCGAGCGCGTCGAGATCATCCGCGGACTGCGCAAGGGCGACTTCGACGTGCTGGTCGGAATCAACCTGCTGCGCGAGGGACTCGACCTGCCCGAAGTGTCGCTGGCGGCGATTCTCGACGCCGACAAGGAAGGCTACCTGCGCTCAGCGCGATCGCTCATCCAGACGATCGGCCGGGCGGCGCGCAATCTGAATGGGCGTGTGATCATGTACGCCGATACGATGACGGACTCGATGCGCAAGGCGATCGACGAGACCGATCGGCGCCGCACGCGCCAGCTTGCCTACAATGTCGAGCATGGGATAACGCCGACGACGATCATCAAGGCGATCGACGCCTCGCTGGTCGAGATGTATTCGCCCGAATGGGCGGTGGTGCCGGAGATCGACGGTGAGTCCGGGCCGGCGGCCGACGACGTCTCGCCGCACGAGCTGGCCGACCATATCAGCGACCTGCGGCGCGAGATGATGGAAGCCGCCGAGAAGCTCGACTACGAGCGCGCCGCCAAGCTGCGCGATCGCATCAAGAAGCTGGAGCGCCGCGTCTTCGGCCTCGACAAGTCAGGCGCCCATCGGCCGCCGGCGGCGCCACCCGGGAGCGCGGGCACTCACGCGAGCGACAAGAGCCGCGGCCGGCTGGAAGGGCACAAGATCAAAAACCTGGGCGATACAGTTCCGATGGCGAAAAGGCGCCGTGGAGCTGGCGCCGCCACCGGAGCCGCTGCGGGCGCCGCGTCCACCAAGCGTCCGGCCGCCCGGCAGGGCCGCCTGAAACTCATTCCCGAAACGCCCAAGTGATTCGAATCGGGCTTCCGGATTCTTCGGACGTCCCGCGCGATCTGACCGTCCTGGACGACCAGATAGTCAGACAGAATCGTCGGCCATTACTGCGCGGGTTGGATTCGTGCCGGCGCGACCTTGCCGTTCATCTGATCTACCTTGGCATTCAAAGTCTCAACCTTGCTGGACATCTTGTTCATCATGATGAGGGTCGTCTGCTGGGCGCTCAGGATTGCCGCTATCTGCCTGACCTGGAGAGACGGTCCGCTTTTGACGATCGCAGCGGCGAGATGACAAGTCTGGCCGGCCTTGGGATCGTCCTGGCAGCACATCACGTCGCCATCGTTGGTACACGCCACGTAATGCGGATTGCTGACGCCGTTGTTGGTCTCATCTTCGCCCTGGATAAAGCAATCAAGGGCGCCCTCGTTATTCACCCAATTCGAATTGCATTTCGATCCGCTCGCGCGGGGCAAGGCCATGGCGGAAGAAGAAAGCAGGACAATCATCGAGACCAGCAGCAATATTCCCACGCCAGCCGAGCGTAACATTCGGATGGCGGACAAATCGGACCGCAAATAATCCGGTTTACTCATCATTACCTCCCACTGTTCTGTCTATCAGGTACGGACTCCTGAATATGCGCGCGCAATCCTTACGGGTTGCGCGGTCCAGATCAATGGAGGTTTCGACGACGACGAGTTAATGCGTGAGGGCTGGCGCCGTCGCGGCTTTGCCGTTCATCCCGTCAACCTTGGTGTTCAAAGTGTCGACCTTGTTGGATAGCCTGCTGAGCATCATGAGGGTCGTCTGCTGGGAAGCGAGGATTGCGGCTATCTGCTTCGCCTGGACGGGCGGGCCGGCTTCGACGACAGCGTTGACCGCCACGCAATCCTGGTCGCCGCTCTTGTTGTTGACGCAGCAGAAAATGTCGCCCTCGGTGGAACACGCCACGTAATGCGGGTTGGTGACGCCGCGGTTGCCTTCATCTTCGCCCAGGATGAAACAATCGAGCGCGCCCGAATTATTCACCCAGTTGGAGTTGCAATTTGATCCGCTCGCGATTTTCGGCAAGGCGCTGACCGGTGAGCTGCCCAGTACAAGAATTGAGAGCAGCGCCAGTACCCCGACACGAGCCGAATATGCGACATGAGCCGAACATGGAATCGTGAATTTGCACAATGTGGATGCTATCCGGGCCAGTCGCTTCATCGTGACGTTCCCCTTTTCCCGCACCTCATCATCGGCCTCGTCATCGGCCCGAGTGCTGACTTACGGCGCTGCTGAAGCTATCTCATCGATTGGTTGAGGCCGCTGACCGTCGAGTAGCGTTCAATGTCATCGTAGTTAACGCCGCTTAAGTTGCGGCAGGCCGAATTCGCGACATTACCCTGTCCGCCTCCGCCAGACGTTATCCACGCGCTCAGATGCTGATGATCCAGCGACCAGAACGTCTCGACCTCATTCTCGGTCTCGAACTGGGTACCCTCGTCGGGCACCGGCGATGCAATATGATTACACATTGCGGTTTTGATGAATTCCATTTTCTGATTATAGATGTCCTTCCACAGCAGCTGATAGGAGTACTTGTCGATCCACATTATCTGCTTGCCGTAGCAATAGCCCGATCTCATCGAGGGGATTCGCTGAACATCTATAATGGAGGTCGAACGAACTTCCCAGGAACCGATAACGGGCTTGGGAAAGAACAGTGAATCGTAATTTGTCTTGTAGCCGTAAACCGCGGGCTGGGCATTGACCAGCGACAGAATCGATTGATCGCGGAGATAGTCGGCGTCGAAGCGCGCGATACCGCCGTTGAAGCCGCCGCGGAAGTCATCGAAAATGAAATCGCTCCCGTAGGCTGGCGCGCACCGGCTGCTGGGTGATTCCCGGATCACCCTCCGCAGGCTCGGCACGAAGACGAAATCGTCCTCCGGCTTCGACGGGTCGGTGTAGTAAAGAGTAAGCGTCTCAGTGTACTTGAGCTGTTCGGGTTCGAGCACCAGTTCCCACTCGCTGAGGTCCACTCCCTCAGCGCGCGGATCGTCGGTCGGCTGGTCTTTCTCGGCTATATGGCTCAGCCGGCGGTCGACCATCGCATACTTGGAAGTGGTCATGCTACCGAAACTGTCTTCGAGATACTGATGGCCATCGTCGCCGCAAATGAGATGCGGCATATAGCGATACCAGTTATCAACGAGGAGTTTGTATCCCTTCATCGGTTGCTGTGGATCCGGAAATGGGGTGCCGGAGACGTACCCGGTGATCGTGTGGCCGCCGTCGGGAAGGTCTGCAATCTTGACCAAGGCGCTGTTTTTCTTCGTAGCTTCCAGATAGGTCTGCGGCAATGGGTAATGGCTGGTCGGCCCAACCACGATTTCGAAATCCGCGGGAAACTTCCATACATATTTGCCGGCCAGCATCCCCTGCAGGCCGTCGGGCATAAATTGCTTGTATTGCTGCCAGTTGGAGAGCGTAATTTTGGTGCCGGGCGCAATCGGATTGGCGTCTTCCGCCGCGCGAGACGGACCCGGAATAGCCAGTCCAAGGGCAGTCAGTGTAATCAGCATAGCAATCGCGAACGCAATCCTTCTCATCTCAGTCGCTCCCCAATCATCGCCCATTTGAAGGCGCGTATCAGTCGCCTGCGTCGCATCGAAACCGACGCGCGGTTAATTCCGGACCAGGTTGTCAGTTGCTAATCGGCGGACAGGCCCCTGCGCTCGCGGCCTTGCTCTCAAGCCCCTTCATACCCTCGCCGCACCTGCCCCCAGTTACCCCTTCAGGCCGAGCAGCGCCTGCGCGTTGCGATCGAGAATCATCTCGATCTCCTCCGGCGGCAGGCCCGAGTCGCGGACGTAGGTTACCGATTCGAGATATTCCGAATGGAGCTGATAAGGATAGTCACTGCCGTAGACCAGGCGGTCGGCGCCGAAGATATCGCGCGCGAGCTTCAAACCGCGGACGTTGTTCTGCGCCACCGTGTCATACCAGAAGCGGCGCGCCGTCACGCTGGGCGCCTCGTTCGCGTCTTTCGCAAACATCGGCTTGGTCCGGTCGATCCGTTCCTGCAGTACGTGGATCGCACCGCCGAGATGCGGAATTATGATCTTGATGTTCGGATAGCGAATCGGAATTCCCCGGCGGATCGCGTGCAGCACAAACATCGCGTCCTCGAACGGCGCGCCAACCACCCAGGTCAGGGCGTGATCGCGTATAAGCGGCGAGCATAGGCCAAGGCCCGCCGGATGGACGAACAGCGGTGCGCGGCGCCGGTTAAGCTCGGCGTAGAACGGCTCGAAGGCCTCATCGACGGCTGAACGCTGATTGACCGAGGTGCCCACCGTCGCGCCGACCATCCCGAGCTGATCAATAGCCCGCTCGAGCTCGCGTAGCGCGGCGTCGATATGCGGCAGGGGCACGGCGGCGAACGCCGTGAAGCGCCGAGGATAGCGCGCGACCAGCTCGGCGTACAGATCGTTGGCCTGGCGCGCGGCGTCGACCGCGTCACTTTCGCGGGCAAAGTAGGGCTGCGTCGCTGAGACCGACAGCGCCTGCATATCGACGCCGGCCTCGTCCATCATCGCAAGGCGCGCCTGCATATCGCCCTGCGCCTCACTCGCCAGCGGTATCGGCGTGACGGCCGACAGATCGGCGCCGAGCTTGCCGGCTTTTTCAATGTACGACTTCGGATAGTAGTGCGCATGAACGTCGATTCGCATAGGTGCCCCCGGGGTTCAGTTCCAATAGTTCGCAAACGTCAAGAAGCTAGCAAGAACTTATAAGGTCCGATGACGGCGCGCGCAGACGCGTCGTACTCCCCGCATCCTGTTTAGCGCTTTCCGGCGGCAAAGCCCAACAGGCGTGTCGCATTGTCGGACAGAATCGCGTTGGTGTCGGTGGCAGAAAATCCGGCGTCGCGAATATACGAAACCGATCGGACGTAGCCGTCTCCCAGCTGGAATGGATAGTCGCTGCCGTGAAGCAGGCGCGAGGCGCCGAATACCGCGTGGGCGCACCGCAGCGCCGCAATCGATCCATGCGCCACGGTGTCGAACCATAAGCGGCGGGCGATCGCGCTCGGCGGCTCCGGCGGATGGCGCGGATCGAGGGTGAACAGTTCGGCATGATCGTCTAACCGATCGAGCGCCAGCGGCAGCAGTCCGCCCAGATGCGGCACGATAAACTTGATCTCGGGATAGCGAATCGGAATCTGCCGGCGAATCAGATGGAGTGCGAAGATCGTGTCCTCGAACGGCGCGCCGATCGGCCATGTCAGGCCCTCATCGCGCACCAGCGGCGAGCAGGCGCCGTTGCCGCACGGATGCATGAATACCACGGCGGCGCGCCGATTCAGCTCTTCATAAATCGGTTCGAATTCAGCCGCCGCGACCGATTTTCCCAGCACCGTCGGGCCAATCGTGATACCGGCCATTAGAAGATCGTCGAGCGTGCGCGCGAGTTCCCGCAGCGAAGCGTCGATATGTGGCATCGGCAGCGCGGCAAACGCGGCGAAACGTTCCGGATAGCGCGCGACGGCGTCGGAGTAAATGTCGTTGGCCCGATGGGCGGTCTCAACCGCGTCGTTCTCTCGATCGAGGTACGGAAACATCGACGATATCGACAGCACCTGCATTTCTACGCCAGCCGTATCCATCATCGCGAATCGTGCGGCGAGAGCTTCGGGCTGGTCGCCGGCGGGCAGCACGCGCGGCACGTCGGGCCCGGCGAGATTGAAGCGGTCGAGGACGGCGAAGAGCGCATCAGGAAAAAAGTGTGCGTGCACATCGATTCGCATAAAAATAATCGTGGTCCTTTCAGCGCCGCGCGAGCCTAATCTTCGATATCGCGCCCGACCGTCTCGCGCATCGTCAGTACGACTACGCCGGATATCGCCGCGGCGACAATAACGTACACGGCCGGCGCCATCCGGCTGTCGAAGTGCTCGATCAGGAAGGTCGCGACGGCGGGCGTCGTACCGCCAAAGATCGTCATCGTGATGTTAAATGCGAGCGCAACACCGGTGCATCGGATCGCCCGCGGAAACGATTCAGCCGCCGTTGCCGGCGTTGCCCCTTCGTACAGCGCGATGATCGCAGCCAGGCCGATCTGCGCGCCCAGCGTGACTAAGAAATGTCCACTCGAGAGCAGCTCAAACAGCGGCCAGCCAAAAACGATCGCGCACCCGACTGCCGTCAGCAGGATCGGCTTGCGGCCGATCCGATCGGATAGCGCCGCCGATGCCGGGATTACGACCAGCGCCGACGCCAGGCTGAGCGTGCTGATCGCGAACGCGTCGCTTTCCGGCAGGCCGCCGAAGCGCGGCACATAAGTCGCCAGGTAGATGAAGACCGTATAGAAGCCGACGCCCTCGAAAATCTCGAAGCCGCCAACTTGAAGCATCGCGCGCCAGTTGTTTCGGATCATTTCGCGCAACTTCATCGTCGGACGCTCGGGCTCCGGGAGCGCGCTCAGTTCCTTGCGGATAAAGGCGCCAACACCCGCCAGTACGACGCCGAATAGAAACGGCAGCCGCCAGCCCCATCGATCGAGCGCCGCGGGAGCCATCGCCCATCCCAGCAGCGCGCCGGCGGCCGAGCCGAGCATCCCGCCTGCGATACTGCCGAACAATCCGAACGACGCCATCAGCCCGCGCCGTTTGCCGTCCGAGCGCTCGGCCAGAAAAACGATCGAGGTGGTATATTCGCCTCCGGCTGAAAGGCCCTGCACGAGCCGCAGCACGACCATCATTATCGACGCGGTCACGCCGATCGTTTCGTAGCCGGGCATCAGGCCCGTGAGCGTCGTCGGCAGCGCCATCGCGAGAACCGACGCGACCAGCGCGCGTTCGCGTCCGTAGCGATCGCCAATCCATCCAAAAAACAGCGCACCGAAGGGGCGGGTGAGAAAGCCGGCGCTAAACACGCCGAACGCCGCGATCAGCGAGGTTGCTGGATTAGTCGAAGGAAAAAAATGATGTCCAATCACCGGCGCGAAGTAGCCGTAAATCGAAAAGTCGTACCATTCGAGCACGTTGCCGATCAGACCGGCGGCGATCAGCCGACGATTACTGGTGGGGGCTGGCGGCGGCGTGCCCACCGGCGCGGTGGTCGGCATCAGGAAAAGAGCGTAGTGCCGTTGCGGTCGAGAATCTTCTCGACGTCGCCGGCCGGCAATCCGGCGTCGCGGACATATGTGACTGACAGCCGATACTCCTCGTGGAGTTGGAACGGATAGTCGCTGCCATAGACCAGGCGATCCGCACCGAGCGCCTGATGGGCACATCGCAGCGCCGCCGTCGAGCCGTGGCCGACGGTGTCGTACCACAGGCGCTGGACGGTTGCGCTCGGCGGTTCAGGAGCGCCGGCCGCGAAGAAATGTTTTTGATGATCGAGTCGATCGACGACCAGCGGCAGCAGCCCGCCCATATGCGGGACGATAATCTTGATCGCTGGATAGCGCGACGGAATCGCACGGATGATCAGGTGGGTGACGAAAATGGTGTCCTCCATAGGAGCTCCGATCGGCCACGTCAGCCCATGATTGGCAATAAACGGCGAGCAGCATCCGGAGCCCGCCGGATGCAGGAAGAGCACCGCGCGGCGGCGATCCAGCTCCGCATAAATCGGCTCGAACGCCGGATCGGTGACCATCCGGCCGAGCGCCGAGATACCCATCGTAACGCCGGCCATCCCGAGACCGTCGAGCGCGCGTTCCATTTCGCGAATTGACGCGTCGATATGCGGGAGCGGCAGCGCGGCGAACGCAGTGAACCTTTTGGGGAATCGCGCGACGATCGCAGCATACGTGTCGTTGGCGGCGCGAGCCGCCTCGACGGCGGTATCCTCGCGCTCGAAGTAGGGGACTGCCGGCCCGACCGACAGCACCTGCCGATCGACGCCCGCCTCGTCCATCATCGCAAAGCGCGCATCGAGGTCCTTGCCGGTGCCGCCCGCCAGCAGGTGTGCGTAGGCGCGGCGCGCGCCGGCCGCGGTCGGATCGCCGAGACGTTCGAGCAGCGCCAGGTAGTCGTCAGGCAGATAGTGTGCGTGCACATCGATTAGCATGATTGCCCCCGCAGCTTTTTTTGTCGCCGCCGCATGTTTTTGCATTATAGCCGCGGCTGGTTCAGCCTTTCCGCGGGAGGAACGACGGGCCTGAAAAGACAGCGATGGGTGAGGTCATTGACACGCCTTGCCCACCGCCAACCTGACTACTTCCGACCGTCAGGCCGCCATCGATCACGATTGCCTCACCGGTGATCCATTGCGATTCGTCGCTGGCAAGAAAAAGCGCCACCGCGGCAACGTCGGCGGGAGTGCCGGCGCGCGGAATCGGCTGGGTCTGCGAAAAGATCTGCGCCGCCACCGGCTCGCCGCCGGGAATGTGGTTGTACACGAGTGGCGTGTTGATAAGACCGGGGCATATACAGTTGACACGGATACGATGCTTGCCGACTTCAAGCGCGACCGAACGGGTCAGGTTGATCACGCCGGCTTTGGCAGTCGAGTAAGCATGCGGCCCGCCAGCGTAAAAGCCGGCCACGGACGCCGTCGAGATGATCGAGCCCCCGCCGACCGCGCGCATGATCGGCACGGCGTGCTTCATTCCAAGCATCGCGGCGCGCAGCAAGACGTTCATCGTGCGGTCCCAGTTCTCGATAGTGGTCGATTCGATCGAGCCGACGGCGCCGCCCAGACCGGCGTTGTTATACATGACGTCGAGCCGGCCAAATTCCGACGTCGCCCGATCGATAAGCCGTTTAATCTGGCTTTCATCTTCGACGTCGGTGGTCTGGAAAACCGCGCGGCCGTCGGCGGACCGGCATTGGAGGGCAATCTCCTCGCCGCCGGTATGATTAAGATCGCCGAGCACGAGGGCGGCACCCTCGGCGGCGAAGAGCGAGGCTGCCGCCGCGCCGATTCCCGAAGCGGCCCCGGTTATCACGGCGACTTTTCCATCGAGCCTGCCCATACACGTACCTCCGCAAAGTACCCGCGCGCGCTTTCAGCCCGGACCTCAAACCTAATGACATGTGATATTATCATTCGGTGACGATGGCCAAACCGGGTCCGGCCGCCGATCCGTCCGCCGCGGCCGGACATAACGAAATTTCCGAGTCCGTCGATCCCGGAGTTACTCCCCAGGGAATTGACCCTGGCTCAGGCGATACCACCGAGAGCGCAGCCGCGCCGACGCTTCCGCGTGGGCGTTCTCTGATCGATTACCCGGTGGAACCGCCCGATAAGTCAGCGGAGGATTCGCCCACCGAAAACTCTCGCGACGCCCTCATCGCCCGCAAGCTCGACGCGGTGCCGGCAGAGCCTGGCGTCTATCTCCTGCGCGACGGCGCAGGCAAGGTGCTCTACGTCGGCAAGGCGAAATCGCTGCGATCGCGAGTGCGAGCATATTTCCGCGACAACGGCGATACACGCTTCCAGGTGCGCTTCCTGATGAGCCGCGTGCGCGACTTCGACACTCTGGTCGCCCGCAGCGAAAAAGAAGCGCTGATTCTCGAAAACAATCTCATCAAGCAGTACAAGCCGCGCTACAACATCCGGCTGAAGGACGACAAGTCCTATCTGAGCGCCAAGGTGACCAATCATCCGTGGCCGCGGATTACCGTGACCCGCAAGATCATAAAGGACGGCGGGCACTACTTCGGGCCGTTCGGATCGGCGGACGGTCTGCGCGAAACTATCGACGTGATCCGCAAAGTATTTCCGCTACGGACTTGTTCCGATGCCGTTTTCCGCAATCGCGCGCGGCCGTGTCTCGAGTACCAGATCCATCGATGCATGGGGCCGTGCGTGCTGCCAGTCGATCGTCAGGAATACGAGCGCCACCTGCGCGCCGCCCAGATGCTGCTTGAAGGCCGCAACCTGGAGCTTCTGCGCGAGATGCGCGATCGGATGAAGGATCACGCCGACAAGCTGGAGTTCGAGGAAGCCGCGCGCCTGCGCGACCGCGTGCGCGCGCTCGAAAAGACCGTCGAACATCAGACCGTGCTCCATCATTGGGGCATCGATCAGGACGTCTTCGGACTCTATCGGGAAGGCGGCGCAATCGAGGCGATCGTGCTGCTGGTCCGGGGCGGCAAACTGACGGCGACACAGGGTTTCAGCTTTGACGACATCGAATTTGCTGACGAGGACGTGCTCGCGGATTTGCTGACGCAGTATTACTCCGGCGCGCGATTTATCCCCGACGAGATTATCCTGCCGGTCGAACTCGAGGACGCCGAGGTCCGCGCCGAGCTTTTGACCGAGCGCCGCGGCCGCAAGGTCGAGGTGCTCGTGCCGCAACGCGGCGACAAGGTGCGGCTGCTCGAGATGGCGCTGGAAAACGCGCGGCAGAGTTTTGCCGCCCGGCGCGACGACGATCTGGCCCGCGGCCGCACGCTCGAGGAGCTCCAGCGCAAACTTCATCTGCGCAGCACGCCGAAGCGAATCGAGTGCTACGACATTTCAAATCTGCAGGGCTCGATGGTGGTCGCATCGCAAGTGACCTTCGACGAGGGTATGCCGCAAAAAGACCTCTACCGGCGCTACCGGATGCGCACGGTCGAAGGCCAGGACGACTTCGCCAGTATGTTCGAGGTCTTGCGCCGGCGGGTGAAACGGATGGGCGGCGAGGACGGCGTGCCGGACCTCTGGGTGATCGACGGCGGCAAAGGCCAACTTAATGTGGCACTTGAGGTTTTGCGAGAAAGCGGCCTCGACGCGCAAATCGATGTCGTCTCGCTGGCCAAGCAGCACGTGCTCAACGAACCGATCGCGCGAACCGTCGTCAAATCCGAGGAGCGCGTCTTTCTGCCGAATCGCAAGGACCCGATCGTACTGCCGAAGAACTCGACCGCGCTGTTCATGCTGGTGCGGATTCGCGACGAAGCCCATCGCTTCGCGATCACGTACAATCGCGAACTTCGCCGGCGAGCGCGACTGCGCTCGGTGCTCGACGATATCGATGGAGTGGGGCCGACCCGCCGGCGTGCGCTGCTGAGACATTTTGGCAGCCTCAAACGAATCAACGAGGCCAGTGTCGATGAGATCGCGGCGGTCAAGGGACTGAATCGTGATCTTGCGGCCGAGGTTCGGCGCCATCTTGACGAAATGGCCGCGCTGCTTGTCGGCCCGGATGACGAAGGCGGCGAAACTCCGGGAATCGATGATGCGGTAGCTGGTTCCTGACGTCCGCTCAGTCGGGGCTTGGTAAAAGGGGAGATTGCGATCGCGGCACCCGTCCTACGGCATCCCGCGGCGCCGTCTCTTCCGCCGCCGATCGGCGGCCGATTGCCGGTCGCCAGTCCCGACAGATTTTCCAGTATTGCGCCGATCTACCTGGTTGCCGCTGTCATCGTAACTGGCGATGTCCTCGGTAACGCGGGTCTGAATCTGCCAATCCATCTCGCGTCAATCTTTGCCGCATTCACCGCCGTCCTCTACGCGATGCGCCGACCGCGAGAAGCGCTGGCGCTCGCACTTGCCACGATCGCGGTCGCGTCGTCGATCAGTGCATATGCCGCGCTGCATCCGTCCTCGGGCAAGGATGACGTGACGCGATATGCCGACCGCTCGCCGATAACGATTGAAGGTCTGGTTGCGCGTCCGTCCGACAACCTCCCCGGTATCGTCCGGATTTATGTGGCCGTTGCGAGCGCCTCGATAGCCGGAGGCGACCTGACGCCTGCCACGGGCACGATTCGGATCACAGTACCGGCGCCGGCGCGCTTCGAGATTGGCGATGAGGTTCGCGCGACGGGCGCGATCCGTTTTCCATATCAGCTCGGCGACCTCGGCGAATTCGACTATCGCGGCTACCTCTATCGGAACGGCATCGCCGCGACGATGTACATTTCGGGCGGGCGCAGCGGCGCGGCGATCACGATCATCGGACATCGTAATCTTTTCCCCGCCACGTGGATTGAGCATATCCGGCGGCGGATCGGCGATCAGATCGACGCCAATCTGGCGCAACCTGAGCGCGGCGTACTGCGTGCAATCGTGCTTGGCGATCGCAACGGAATCGACCAATCGATCCGCGATCGTTTCGCCCTGACGGGCATGGCCCATCTCCTCGTCATTTCGGGATTGCAAATGGGATTGCTGGCGGCAACGATCTTCGCGATCGTTCGCCTGATTACGGGATGCTTCCGCCGGCTGACCGAGCGCGGGATGGGCAACAAAATTGCCGCGGCGTTTGCCCTACTCGCGGTTGCTGCCTACGGCGTGATTGCGCAAGACCATGTCTCGACGGTGCGCGCGATTATCATGGTCGCCGCCTACACGGCGGCCGTTATGCTCGATCGGCCGCGCGCCGTGATGGCATCGCTCGCATTCGCGGCGATCGTCATTTGCCTCGCTTATCCTGCCTCAAGTGGCGATGCCGCGTTTCAGCTGACTTTTGCCGTCGTAATCGTGATCGTGCTGGGCATGCGTCGGGTCACGGCGTGGCGTAAAAAATGGTCACGCATAACTGCTCAAAGTCCACCGCCGACTGTCGGGTGGATAATGTGGGTGGCCTGGTTTATCGGCGCCAGCATCGCTGTGTCATTCTGGGCGATGATCGGAACCGCGCCGCTGACGGCGCGCCATTTCAACCAGCTCTCGATGGTCGGCCTTGCGGCCAACGCCGTCGTCGTACCGATAATCGGCCTCGGTGCAACGGTTATCGGGCTTGCCGGCGCGGGACTGTGCCTAATCTCGACGCCCGCCGCGGCAGTGCCGATTCATGTCGCGGGGATATTGATTGCGCTCGGCATCTGGCTCGCAGGATGGTTCCTCGCATTGCCGGGGAGCTGGATGCGCACGTTCACGCCGACCTGGCTGGAAGTTTCGCTGGCCTATGGATTTATCGTCCTATGGCTGGTCGGGCCGACCGACGATAAATTCGCCTCGCCGTCACGACTACGATGGATCGCGTTTGGCGTTCTCGCGATCGTCTCGATCGGCGATGCGGGTTGGTGGATTGCCCAGCGCGACTACAATCGCGACTTACGCGTAACGTTCCTTGCCGTTGGCGAAGGCGACGCGGCGGTTATCAGATTCCCGGGCTCGCGCGTGATGGTGATCGACGCCGGCGGATCGTTCTCCGGACTCGATCCGGGCGAGACCGTGGTCGCGCCGTATCTGTGGTCGCGCAAGATCATGACTGTCGATTATCTCGTCGTCAGCCATCCGGACTTCGATCACTATGGTGGCATTGCATTTATTGCCCGCAATTTCCGTCCGGCCGAGTTCTGGGTCGGCCCTGAGCCGGGGCACGACCAAAGCTATGCCGAGCTACTCGGGCTCCTCAGCCAGATGCGGGTTCCGCGCCGCGTAATCGACGCGTCAGAGCCTCCTATGGATATCGGCGGCGTGACCGTCCGATGCCTCGGGCCGCAGCCCGGTGACATCCGCGACAATGACGCCTCGATGGTTCTGCAGTTCGCCTATGGGCCGTGGTCGTTTCTATTCACCGGCGATATCGAGGCGCCAGGCGAGCGCACGCTGATAGCCAGCAGCAATGCCGCCGGCGCGCTGAGATCCACGGTGCTCAAGGTGCCGCATCATGGCAGCGCCACCTCGTCGACCGATGCATTCGTCCGCGCGGTCGATCCGGCGCTAGCGGTTATCTCATTGGGCTACCTGAATCGATACGGGTTTCCGTCGCCGGCAGTCGTCGATCGCTACCGTGCGTTGGGTGCGCGCGTCGCTCGCACTGACGAGACCGGCGAGATCGACGTTGACGCCGGTCGCGACGGGATCCGTCTATCAACCTGGCGCGAAGACGTGACGTTTGAGCGTCGCTTCGACCCGCCGTGAATCGGCGGTCCTCGAGGTTAGGTTCGTCTGGTCATATGTCGCACGGATGGGCGCTATACGAACGCGGCCGTTGATTGTATTCGAAGCACTGTGGAACTATTTATCTCCTGGGGGAACTGTCGAAGCCGTCCGATGGCGGCTGAGATAGTGCCGCAATGGAGGTTCTGAATGGCTGAACAGGCGAAAGCCGCGACCGATACTGGTCCGCGGCCGATCGTTCCTTATCTGAAGCTCGATCCCACACCGCACCTGATTGGTCAGAAGTGCGGCATATGTGGCGCAACCTACGCTGACGTCAGCCGGATGGCCTGCTCCAAGTGCGGCGGGACCGGCCCGTTCGAAACCGTTTCACTCTCGACCCATGGCAAGGTTTACGTTTTCTCAGTGATCCATCAGTCGTTCCCGGGGATCAAGACTCCTTACATGACCGCGATAGTCGACTTGTCCGACGGCGTCAGCGTGCGCGCCACGATCGACGATGTCGATCCCGAGGAGGCCGAAAAGGATCCGCATAAGTTTTTCAATATGCCGGTCGAGTTACTGACGCGGGTGGCAGCGAAAGATCAGGAAGGGCGCGACGTGATCGCGTTCGCGTTCAAGCCGTCGGCAAATTGATCGTCGATTATCGAAACTGGAATGGCGGCGCGTTGGGCTGCCACGGAAATATCGTGCGGGAGGACTTTTGATGCGAAACGTTTACGTGTTGGGCACGGGAATGATCAAATTCGGGCGCTATCCCGAAAAGAAGGTCCATCAGCTTGGCGCCGAGGCCGCAATAATCGCCATCAAAGACGCAGGTATAACGATCAACGATGTCGAGATCCTCGTATCGGGCAACCTGTTCCAGGCAAGCGCGATGATCGGGCAGCGTATCCTGCAGCAGATCGGCCAGACGGGAATCCCGGTGGTCAACGTGACCAACGCTTGCGCCACCGGATCGACGGCCGTTCGCGAGGCCTACCTTGGCGTCGCCTCGGGCATGTATGACATCGCGCTCGCCGTGGGCAGCGAGCAGATGGGCAAGGCTGGCCTGCTGGGCGCGAATCGCGACGGCGTGGCCGACCCGGCCTATAATACCGAGGGCAAGCTCGGCTCCGGCCTGATGCCGGCGGTTTTCGGACAGGCGGGAATCGAGCACATGCGAAAGTATGGAACCAAGCTCGAGCATTTTGCCAAAATCTCGGTCAAGTCGCATCAGCACGCGAGCCGCAACCCTTATTCGCAGTATCGCAACGAGATCACGCTCGATGACGTGCTGAAGTCACGCATGATCGCCTATCCCAACACACTCTACATGTGCTGCCCGACCGGCGACGGCGCCGCGGCGGCAGTGCTGGTATCCGAAGAGAAGCTGCGCGAGCTCGCCGGCGGCCGCACGCGCCCGCGCATTGCGGCGTCGATTCTGACCTCCGATCCGTGGACGGAACGCGACCTGGCGCTGCCTGATGTCAGCACGTTGACCCGGCGCGCGGCCAAGCAGGCCTACGAAACCGCCGGTATCGGACCGAAGGACGTCGATCTGACCGAGCTCCACGACTGTTTCGCGACTGCGGAGCTTGTCCATTACGAGAATTTGCAACTGTGCGGGGACGGCGAGGCGGCGAAGTTTATCGACGAGCGCGGCGGGGTCCATCCAAATCTCGGCGGTAAAAGTCCGGTCAACGTCTCGGGCGGACTGCTTTCCAAGGGACATCCGCTCGGCGCGACCGGAGTGGCCAATATCTGCGAAGTGACCTGGCATCTGACCGAAGACGAGCGCGCCAAGGAGCGCCAGGTGCCCAACGCCAAGGTCGGCATGGCCCATGTGATCGGGCTCGGCTCCGCCTGTACGATCCACATCCTGACCGTCTAGGCGTCGGCTGCAAGCTCTGCTAGCCTTAAAAAGGGCCGCTCAGGAAGGGCGGCCCTTTTTGTTGTACCAACGTGGAAACCGATTTCGCCCCCATTAAGCCCAAATTAACGGCCCGAACTACGCCTGAATCGACAGGTGATGTCACCACTGCCGCGCGGATGGGCTTCGGTTCGGATGTGCGCCTGTTGATGATCAACGCCGACGACTTTGGTCTGTGCGGCGACGCCAATTCGGCGACTATCGAGGGTCTGGAGTCCGGCGTTTTCACGTCCGCGACGGTAATGGTGCCCGCGCCCGGATTCACGGAAGCCGCGGCGTTTGCTGCAGGCAATCCGCATATCGATATCGGCGTGCATCTGACGCTCAACAGCGAATGGCCGGATTGGCGGTGGGGTCCCGTGCTTGGAGCGCGGCGAGTGCCATCGCTGGTGGACAAATCAGGCTTCTTCCGGGCACAGGTCCATTCGCTATTCGCTTATGCGAAACTCGACGAAATCGAGATGGAACTGCGCGCCCAGGTCGATTGCGCGCTCGACGCGGGGATCGATGTATCCCATCTGGATTGCCACATGGGGCCGCTTAATCTGCGCGCCGATTACCATGCGATCTACAGGGCGCTCGCGCAGAGCTACCGGCTGCCCATTCGTATTCCGCCCCGTCCGATGATGCGCCGACTTGGGATGACGTCCGCGCTGACGCAGCTCGACGCCGACGGCATTCTTTATCCCGACAACTTTATATCCGGAGTCCGCCGCACCCCCAAAACCACCGATTCGAGCTGGCGCGCCGTGCTTGAATCGCTACCGGCCGGCATTTCTGAAATCTACTGCCATCCCGTGCATCCCGGCGAGGAAATCCGCCGATTTGCGAGCGACGCCGGCCAACGCATCGCCGATTTCGATTTCTTTCGTTCCAATGCAACCGCACTCCGCGATTCAATGGAACTGCGGGCGATCAGCTATCGCGACTTGCGGGCCGCGATGCGCGCGAGCGACGCGTCGGTGTTGTCACCGTGACGCTCACTCGCCTGAGAGGCTTTCAGGACCTGATGGGAGCCGCTGCCCGCTCGGTCGGCTACATCGAGGATCGTGCGCGCGCAATCGCGAGGCGCTATGCGATCAACGAGATTCGCATCCCGCTGATCGAGCGGCTCGATCTGTACGAGCGATCAAGCGGCGAAACGTCCGACGTCGTTGAAAAGCAGATGTATCTGGTGCGGCGCCATGCCGAGTCCGATGCGGATAGTGGCGAGATGGCGCTGCGGCCCGAGGGCACGCCAGGCGTGGTGCGCGCGTACATCGAAGCTGGCCTCGACCGCAGCGACCCCGAGCAACGGCTTTACTACAGCGGGCCGATGCTTCGATATGAGCGTCCGCAAAAGGGACGCTACCGGCAGTTCCATCAGTTTGGTGTGGAGATGTTCGGCCGCGCCGACGCCGCGATCGACGCCGAGCTGATGCTGATGCTTGACGATTTGCGGGGCGATCTCGGCCTCCAGCTTGAATTCCAGGTCAACTCGCTAGGCTGCCAAAACTGCCGCCCCGCGTTTCGCGAGGCCCTGCTCGCATGGGGCCGCGAGCACTACAACGAGCTCTGCGAGGATTGCCATCAGCGGCTCGAACGCAATCCGTTGCGGATTCTCGACTGCAAGAACGACGTGCGGCTGACGGAATCGGCGCCGCGCACGATCGACTACCTGTGCGAGGACTGCAGCCGCCACTTCGAGACCGTCACGACGCTGCTCACCGCCGGGTCGGTGGCCTACGTGGTCAACCCGCGGCTGGTGCGCGGGCTCGACTACTATACGCGCACGACGTTTGAGGTGACTTCCAACGCGCTCGGTTCGCAGAACACGGTGGCGGCGGGCGGCCGCTACGATGGACTGGTCGAGCAACTCGGCGGCGCGGCAGTCGCCGGCACTGGCTTCGCGATCGGAGTAGAGCGGTTGGCGCTGGCGCTGGCGGCGGAGTCGATCGCTCCTGGCAGTCCCGATGCGGTCGTTATCGCGCTAGGCGACAAGGCTCTCCCGGTTGCGATGAATATCGCGCACGATTTGCGCGCTGCGGGATTCCGGATCGAGGTCGCCTCGCCGGACCGCGGACTCAAGGCGCAGCTACGGCGTGCCGATCGCGTCAAGGCGCGCTTCGCGCTCATCCTGGGCGATAACGAACTCGAGCGCGGCGTCGTCCAGCTCCGGCGGCTCGGCGACGGCAACCAGTCGGAGATTCCCACTGGCGGCATCGCGGCAGCGATCGGCGAAGTAAGAGATTGACTATTTCCCGGCCAATCGCGGCCAGCTATCCTCCTGCCTAACTATCGCAGCCCAGCTATCGGACGGCATTTTGTAGACGGCAATTTGAATGGCGAGTGAACAAACATTTTCCCCGCTGCCACCCTGGCAGCGTTCGGACTATTGCGGTGCAATAAGGGCGACCGATGAGGGTCGCGAAGTCGCGCTATGGGGATGGGTCGGCGCGCGCCGCGACCATGGCGGTCTGATCTTTATCGATCTGCGCGACCGCGAGGGTATCGTTCAGATCGTCTTCAATCCCGAGCGGGCCAACGAGGCGCATCGCATCGCCGGCGAGGCGCGCTCGGAATACTATATCGCGGTGAAAGGCACGGTCGTGCGGCGATCGCCGGCGACGATCAATGCTGAACTGCCCACCGGGGAAATCGAAATCGCCGCGACCGAAGCGCGGATTCTGAACCCTTCGGCGCCGCCGCCGTTTCCGCTCACCGGCGATCCCGCCGCCGAGGATGTGCGCCTGCGCTATCGTTATCTCGACCTGCGCCGGCCCGAAATGCAGCGCAATATCCGCCGTCGCCATCTGGCCGTGCGCGGCGCCCGCGAGCATCTCGACTCGCTCGGTTTCGTCGAAATTGAAACGCCGATTCTATGGCGCGCCACTCCGGAAGGTGCGCGTGATTACCTGGTGCCGAGCCGGGTCAATCCGGGCCGTTTCTATGCGCTGCCGCAATCGCCGCAACTGCTCAAGCAAATCCTGATGGTCGGCGGTTTCGATCGCTACTACCAAATCGCACGATGTTTCCGCGACGAGGATCTGCGTGCCAATCGCCAGCCCGAGTTCAGCCAGATCGATATCGAGATGACCGGGCCGCGAATCGAAGACATCATGACGATGGGCGAAGGGATGATCGCTTCGATGTACCGGCGCGCCATCGGCGTCGAGCTCGAATTGCCGTTTCTGCGGATGCCGTGGTCGGAGGCGATGGACCGCTTTGGCAGCGACAAGCCGGACATGCGCTTTGGCCTCGAACTGCGCAATCTGACCGAGGCGTTCGCTGGCACCGGATTACGCGTGCTGGCCGATGCGCTTTCGCGGGGCGAGTCGATCTATGGGCTTGCGATTCCGGCCGAATATCAGCTTTCGCGCCGCGAACTCGATGAGATGGTCGAGTGGCTGAAAGCTCGCAACGGCCTCGGGCTCGCGTGGGTCAAGGCGGCGCCCGACGGATGGCAGGGGCCGATCGCACGCCATCTTGATGAAACCGCGCGTACCCGACTCACCGAGGCGGCCAGTCTCGTGGGTGGCGAAACGATCCTTATCAGCGCAGGTCCACCGTCCAAGGTCCGGCCTGCGCTCGGCGATATCCGGCTGCAGCTTGGTAATCGTTTTGGCCTCCGCGACAAGAGCGTGATGCGTTTTTTGTGGGTGCGGGATTTTCCGCTGTTCGACTACAGTGATGAGGAGAAGCGCCTGGTCTCGGTCAACCATCCGTTCACCGCGCCGAATCCCGAGGACCTCGATCGCCTCGACAGCGATCCGACTGGCGTGCGTGCGCTGGCCTACGACATGGTGCTCAACGGCGAAGAGCTTGGCGGCGGCTCTATTCGTATTCACAACTCTGAGTTGCAATTACGGGTGTTCGAAAAGCTCGGCATTCCGCGCGACGAGGCGCGGAACAAATTCGGCTTCCTGCTCGATGCGCTCGGTTTCGGCGCGCCGCCGCACGGCGGAATCGCGTTCGGCGTCGAACGGATCGTGATGCTGCTGTGCGGCACGGATTCGATCCGCGACGTGATGGCCTTTCCCAAGACGCAAAAGGCGGTCGACCTGATGAGCGGCGCGCCGTCAGAAGTGGGCACGGATCAACTCCGCGACCTGGCGATTAGGGTGACCTCATGACGGCACGATGGTTCCGGATTGCGTTGATGGCGACGATAGCGCTCGCAATCGCCGGCTGCTCGAGCGAGCAGATTGAAAATTTTCCGGACAAGATTCCCGGACTCGCCGACGCGAATCTGCACGTCAAATCCGTCCGCTCGATCAAAACGATCGTCGTCCATAGAGTCGCCGTGATGCCGCTTATCGACTATCCCGACGTGACCGAGCCCGATTCGATCCAGGAAGGCGCCGCGCAATCGCTGACTGCCCAGATCTACAGCCAAATGCAGCTCGCCGGCGGCTGGGAAGTCGTTCCCGAAGACGACGTGAGCGACGCGATGCAGAAGCTGCCGCCAACCACGCGCGCCAATCTGGAGGAGAACGCGTTTGCGCTGGCTCGCCTGGTTTCCGCCGACTCAGTTATCTACGGCACGGTGCATGAATATCAGGACCGCGTCGGTTCGAGTTACGCGGCTTCGCAGCCGGCCTCGGTCGCCTTCACCCTGATGTTCGCGTCGCTGACGGTGCGGCAGGAGTTATGGCGCGCCCAGTTCGCCAAGACCCAGGAATCGCTCTCGCAAAACGCGTTTAATATCGTCAACTTCTTCCAGAACCAGGCGCGCTGGGTCAGGGCCGTCGATCTAGCCAGCGAGGGCGTGGAAGATGCGATCCGTAATCTCCACGGGCAGCTCAACCTGACGCCGAACGTCCATTACTTTCCCGTGCCCAACGAGCTCAAGCCCGGTCCACAGTAATTACGGCGATTGCGCAAGACGGCTGATGCCTATGAACATGCCGCTGCATCCGACCTGGGATGAGATTGCGCTGCGCCTCGTCGTCACAATGGTGGCGGCCGCGGTAATCGGCTCGGAACGAGGGGTGCGAGGCGAGGCCGCCGGCCTCCGCACAACGATCCTTGTGGGCCTTGCCGCCTCGGTCGCGATGATTCAGGCCAACGTCCTGCTTTCCGTCGCGGGAAAAACGGCCGATTCGTTTGGCGTCATGGATCTGATGCGGCTGCCGCTGGGTATTCTCACAGGCGTCGGCTTCATCGGCGGCGGAACGATTTTGCGCCGGGGAGATCTCGTTACCGGAGTGACCACGGCAGCAACCCTGTGGGTCACAACGGTTATCGGGCTCTGTATTGGCGGCGGCCAACTCGAGCTCGGTATGGCCGCGACCGCCCTGGCGGTCCTTACGTTGTGGGGGCTCAAATGGCTAGATCAGCGGATACCGCGGGAGCATCATGCGACGCTGGTGATCAGAGCCGATCGCGGCCTGGTGCCGGCATCTGAGCTTTCGAGCTTAATTGGCCCTATGGGATATCAGGCGCGGTTCCGTCGGGAGCAACGCCGCGACGATGCGTCGCATTTCAGCCTATGGTTTGAAATTTCATGGAGACGGCCGGAGGCGGCCGGTCCGCCGCTGGATCTCCTGAAACTCCTCAACGAACACTATCCGGTCGTGTCTTTCGAATTGTCCTCGTACCACAGCTCGCGATGACGGCGGGCCGCGGTCGTCAGTTCTCCCAGGGCGCGTGCGGCGACATGCGAAGCGCGCCCGCGACGGCAGGATGAACCACATTGCCGTCGTAAGTGTTGAGTCCGTGACGCAGCGCCGCGTTGCGTTTGCAGGCGTCGAGCAGGCCGTAATCTCCGAGTTCGAGCGCATAGGACAGCGTCACATTGGTAAGGGCATAGGTCGACGTATGCGGCACCGCGCCGGGCATGTTGGTTACGCAATAATGGACCACACGGTCGCGGATATAGATCGGGCGCGCATGAGTGGTGGGCCGCGAGGTCTCCGCGATTCCGCCCTGATCGATCGACAGATCGACAATCGCAGCGCCCGGCTTCATCCGGCGGACGATTCGACGGCTGATTAATCGCGGCGCCCGCGCGCCGGGCACCAGCGCAGTGCCGATCACGAGGTCGGCCTGCGGAATTTCCTCCTCGAGCGTGGCGCGGTTCGACATGACGGTGGTCGCGCCGCCGCTCAGAAGATCGCTCAGGTAACGCAGGCGCGAAGGATTGACGTCCATAATCGTGACTTCCGCGCCGACGCCGGCCGCCACCCGCGCCGCATTGGCACCCGCGATACCGCCGCCGAGCACCAGCACTTTGCCCGGCCGCACGCCTGAGGCACCGCTCAGCAGGATGCCGCGTCCGCCGTTGCGCGCCTGCAGACACCACGCGCCAACCTGAACGGCGAGCCGCCCTGCGATTTCGCTCATCGGCGCGAGCAGGGGCAGGCTGCCATCTTCAAGCTGCACGGTCTCGTAGCCCAGCGCGGAGACGCGGCGACGGATCAGTTCCCGGGCAAGCGCAGGATCGGACGCGAGGTGCAGATAGGTGAACAGGATGAGGCCGGGACGCAGCATCGCGAATTCGGACCGCTGC
>Ga0302326_10007836_pt1 | contig 23672 bp, 18 predicted proteins | sample Palsa_T0_3_FD_202264 | JGI IMG/M metagenome (GOLD analysis project Ga0302326, IMG submission 202264) | Peat permafrost microbial communities from Stordalen Mire near Abisko, Sweden - Palsa_T0_3 | ecosystem: Environmental > Terrestrial > Soil > Palsa > Peat permafrost | place: Sweden: Abisko... | reverse complement strand
GTGGGCACAACCGCGCTGACGCGCAGGATCTGGAGCGCCCTGACGGCGCGCGAACACTTGTGGCAACAGCGAGATCCGGGGCGGCGACTTGGCATTATCCGCTACCGTCCCAAGTCCAACCGCAATACGCGCGGGGAGGACCTGCCCTCCTGGGGACCACCGATGGCCGAGCTGGTACGCACCGGACCGGCCTCGGTCATCCACATAGGCCACAGCGTGGAGCTGCTGGCCGAGTGGCTGGCGCGCTTCGATCCGCACTACCTGCTTACCTATCCCAGCGTTGCCACGGCGCTGCTTGATGTGTTGCCCTCCAAGAGCGCCCATATGCCGAGCCTGGAAGAGGTGCGGCTGATCTCAGAACCGCTGGATCCGGAACTTGAAGCACGATTGGTCGCCGATTGGGGCGTGCGCGTCAGCGACATGTACTCGGCCAACGAGGTGGGACACATCGCCTTTCGCTGCCGGGAATTCGCTCAGCTGCATGTGCAGTCAGAGAGCGTCTTGGTGGAAATTCTTGACGAGCATGGCAACGCTTGCGCGATGGGCGTGCCGGGTCGCGTCGTCGTCACTGCGCTACACAACCTCGCGACGCCACTGCTGCGCTACGAACTTGGCGATCTGGCAAGCTTCGGGCCACCGTGCGCGTGTGGTCGCGGCCTGCCGGTACTCGAGCGGGTCATGGGCCGCGTGCGTAATCTCGTGCGCACCCCGGACGGTCGCCGGCACTGGCCATTGGGGTTGGGTTTGATCCGCGCCATCGCAGCCATCACGCAGGCGCAGTATGTGCAGCTAGCCGATGCTTCCATCGAACTGCGGGTTGTCCTCGCCCAGCCCCTCAGCGCCGCTGATGAGGAGCAGGCCGTCGAGCTGGTCCGCAAAGCGCTGGGCTATCCGTTCGAAGTGCTGATCACGCCGGTGCCGGCGATCGAGCGCGGTCCGGGCGGCAAGTTTGAAGAGTTCCTCTCGCTGATGGAGAGCTAGCCGGGGCCGAGCGAGGGCGCGCTGGTGAGCGGGCTCAGCGGCCGCGCAAGCGCTGTAGCCATGCCGGCGACCACTCGCGCGGCGGTGAGCCGCAGGCAAGTCGCGAGTGACGCGCAATACTGCGTGCAATCGATGCGACCCGCAGATCCTCGACGGTGCCGCGACGTACATGTTGCTGCGCTGTGAGCTGCCAGAGACGCAGATCGAGTCGCGTGCGCGCATCGAGCAAGGCCATCGCGCGATCAGTCAGCTCCTGATGCATCGACACGGTCCGATGGGCTGGCAGATAAGTCGTTACGTTTTTCTCGGCGTAGCACAGCGGGTGCTGGAGCCAGCTGCTGAAATCGTCCAGGAAATCGGGGTTCTCAATCACATCCGCATAAGCCAGTTGCGAGAGGCGCTCGCGCGCCGCCAACATCAGGACGGCATCGTGCCCCGGCGCGATGAAGCCATCGTCAGGAATCAGCGGGTGCGGCCACAGCAGCATGCGCAGCAGGATGTTGTCAGTGACGCAGGCGACTTCCGGGGTCTCGAGAAAGCTTGCTAGCGTGCCGTGGCTACAGCGGACGCGTTCGGCCCAGTCACCCCAGTGACGGAGCTTGCGATTGCCAATCGAGCGCCAGTATATCCAGTGCGAGAGCGTGCGACTCAAGGGCTCACGCAGAAACGTGATGATCTGCGCCTCCGGGTATGCCGCCTGGAGCGTCGAGAGTGCAAAGTGGCCGGCCATGAAATCCCGGCCGCGCGGCAGATCCGCTGGAGTCGCGTAGACCCGATCGACGATCGTGCGGCTCATCGATTCGAAGCCGGTATAGGCACCAAAGGAGGAGCGATCGAGGCCGTAGAAGGTGCGCTCCGCGCCGATGGCGGTGGCGATGCCATGGCGCATGGCAGTCCCTGAAGTCTTCGGCACATGCATGTAGGCGAGCGTGAGTCGCCGGTCGTAGGCCTCTGGAGGCCCATCATCGCTCAGTACCGCACTCACGGCACACCTACCGGCGGCGGCCGCAGGTGATCGCGGGGGCGGAGGCTTGGAATCCGGAGGCGTGCTGCGCTCATTGTGCTGTGCCTTCGTCGGTTACTTCAGGGCTATCACAAAATCCGGATCCGCATACAGCGCGGCCAATAGCCGCTGCATCATCAGCGGGTAGTGGGACTGTGCACGCGGAATGGCCTCCTTGCCAACGAATGAGGAATTCCACTCCTCATGAATAAATTTGAGCTGGTCATAGCGGACCGCACCGCCCTGGGTCACGACAAAGCGCGCCTGCAGCTCGCCTGCGCCAGGCCCGAGCCCAGGCAGGTCGATCCAGTTCTTCTGCAAGGTGCCGGAAACGGTGATCGCAGCGTGAGCGCTTAGCTTTCCGGCCTGCTGAAATTCCTCGCGAACCGCCTCGGTCAGGTAATCGGCGTAGGAGTGATGGTAGGGGGAATTGAGCGGCGCACCGCGCAGCAGGATGGGGTTGGCATTGTCGTGCCCAGGGATCACGGCGAAGGCAGTGACCTGCACCGAGTGGACGCCGGCATCGCTGAGCTTCTGGACGTTTTCGAGTGCCGGCGTATAGCGCGGGGCGCTCAAGGACGCGCAGGCGCACAGCGCCAATGCTGCGCCGATGATCAGGCTCCCTTGCAGGATCTGAAAAATAGCCTTCCCCAGACGACTCAAGACCTGAAACAAATATTAACGCGACCTGAACCGGACTATCGTTAACTGCATTTAAGAATCGTCAACCGTACTTTGAAATCGGCTTAATGCGACGCATTATTTGCTCCCTATGGGAGTAGATACGCCGGGTATGCCGAGAAACTAAGGCAATCCGCTCTCACCCATGAGATACCGATCACACTCACGCGCAGCCCCTCTGCCCTCATTGATAGCCCATACGACCAGACTCTGCCCGCGGCGGCAGTCGCCGGCGGCGAACACGCCTTTAACGCTGGTGGCGAACTTGCCATGTTCGGCCCGCACATTGCTGCGCTCATCCGTGGCCGTGCCAAATTCCTTCAACAGCGGCTGCTCGGGCCCGAGAAAACCCATCGCCAGCAGCACCAGCTGCGCCGGCACGGTGCGCTCGGAGCCCGGCACTTCGAGGGCCGTGAAAGCCCCGGCAGCATTAAAATGCCACTCGATCTGCACGGTCACCAGGCCGCTTAGGGTCCCCTGGGCATCGGCCACGAACTTCTTGACCGTGGTCTGGTAGGTCCGCGGATCGGAGCCGAAGCGGGCCGCCGCTTCCTCCTGGCCATAGTCGAGCTTGTAGACCTTCGGCCACTCGGGCCACGGGTTGTCGGCGGCACGCTCATCGGGTGGCCGGCTCATGATCTCGATCTGATTCAGGCTCCGGCAGCCGTGGCGCATCGCCGTGGCGACGCAGTCCGTGCCGGTATCGCCACCGCCCAGCACCACCACGTCCTTGTCGCGCGCGTGGATCGGGGTGTTGTCGGCACCACCATTCAGCAGCGCGCTGGTGCTGGCCGTCAGGTACTCCATCGCAAAATGCACGCCGGCGAGCTCTCGGCCCTCGACTTTCAGATCGCGCGGCAGCGTAGCGCCGGTACACAGCACCGTCGCATCGAACTCGCGCAGCAGTTGCTGCGCTTCGAGCTGCTCGCCGACCGCTGCGTTGCAGAGAAATTTGACGCCCTCGCGCTCGAGCAGCTCGATCCGGCGCAGCACAACCTCGCGCTTGTCGAGCTTCATGTTCGGGATGCCGTACATCAGCAGCCCACCGGGACGGTCGGCGCGCTCCAGTACCGTGACGCTGTGTCCGGCGCGGTTCAGCTGCGCCGCGGCAGCCAGTCCCGCAGGGCCTGATCCGACCACGGCCACCTTCTTGCCGGTGCGCACGCGCGGCATCGTCGGCGTGACCCAGCCTTCCTCGTAGCCGCGATCGATGATTGCGCTCTCGATATTCTTGATGGTGACCGCGGGGCCCGAGATACCGAGCACGCACGAGCCCTCGCACGGTGCCGGGCACACGCGCCCGGTAAACTCTGGAAAGTTGTTGGTCAGGTGCAGCCGCTCGAGCGCTTCACGCCACAGGCCGCGGTAGATCAGATCGTTCCACTCCGGAATCAGGTTGTTGATCGGGCAACCCGAGGCCATGCCGCTGATGAGCTTGCCGGTGTGGCAAAAGGGTACGCCGCAATCCATGCAGCGGGCACCTTGCTGGCGCAGGTGCTTCTCCTCCATGTGCAGGTGAAACTCGTTCCAGTCGCGCACGCGCTCGGATGGCGCTCGATCCACCGGCATCTCGCGCAAATACTCTACGAACCCCGTCGGCTTGCCCATATGCCCGCGATACCCTGCTTCAATTGCCGCCAACGCGCGCCAGATCGCGCGCGTTTTCCTCAAAGGCCGCCATCACGGCCTCGTCCCCCGACAAGCCCTGCTCGTGCGCGCGCTTGATGCACGCCAGTACCCGCTTGTAGTCCTTCGGCAGCACCTTCACGAAGCGCGAGACAGTCTGGGCCCAGTTCTCCAGCAACGCTCGGGCGCGGGCGCTGCCCGTGTATTCCAGGTGCTGCCCGATCAGTGCCTTCACCGAGGCGATCTCCTGCGGATCATCGAGCAGTTCGACGCCCACCATCTGCTTGTTGACGCGCGTGGCGAAATCGCCGCTCTCATCGAGCACGTAGGCAACGCCACCGGACATGCCGGCACCAAAATTGCGCCCCGCAGCACCGAGCACCACGACCCGGCCGCCGGTCATGTACTCACAGCCGTGATCTCCTACTGCCTCCACGACCGTGGTGACGCCGCTGTTGCGAACCGCGAAGCGCTCCCCGGCCATGCCGCGGATATAGACCTCGCCGCTGGTTGCGCCGTAAAGAGCCACGTTGCCGATGATGATGTTGTCCTCGGCCGCGAAGGTGGCCTGCGGTGAGGGGTAAATGATCAGTTTGCCGCCGGAGAGGCCCTTGCCCACATAGTCATTGGCATCGCCTTCGAGTCGGAAGGTCATGCCCGGAGGCATGAAGGCGCCGAAACTCTGACCAGCCGAGCCGCGGAACAGGATGCTGATCGTATCCTCGGGCAGGCCGGCCGGACCGTGGCGTCGCGTGAGCTCGCTGCCGGTGATCGTGCCCACGACGCGGTTAACGTTGCGGATCGGCAGCTCCGCCTTGACCGCTTCGCCGCGCTCGAGCGCCGGAGCGCACATCCCGAGCAGCTGGGTGACATCGAGGGACTTCTCGAGCCCGTGGTCCTGGGCAATCTGGTGGTATTGCCCGACATCCTCGGCGACATCCGGCTGGTAGAGGATGTTGCTGAAATCAAAGCCACGCGCTTTCCAGTGCTCGATGGCACGACGCGGCTCAAGCTTATCGACGCGCCCGACCATCTCCTCGACGCTGCGGAAGCCCAAGCTTGCCATGATCTCGCGCATGTCCTCGGCAATGAAGCGCATGAAGTTGATGACATGCTCGGGCTTGCCGGCGAAGCGCTCGCGCAGCTTCGGATCCTGGGTCGCCACGCCCACCGGGCAGGTATTGAGGTGGCACACTCGCATCAGGATGCAGCCGACCGAAACCAGCGGCGCGGTCGCGAATCCAAACTCCTCGGCACCGAGCAGTGCTGCGATCACCACATCGCGCCCGGTCTTGAGCTGGCCATCGGCCTCGACCACGATGCGGCTGCGCAAATTGTTGAGCACGAGGGTCTGGTGCGCCTCGGCGAGCCCCAGTTCCCAGGGCAGACCGGCGTGCGCAATCGAGGTCTGCGGGGCAGCCCCGGTGCCACCATCGTAACCGCTGATCAGCACCACGTCGGCGTGCGCCTTGGACACGCCGGCGGCGATCGTGCCGACGCCGACCTCCGCGACCAGCTTGACGCTGATGCGCGCGTGCATGTTGGCATTCTTCAGATCGTGGATCAGTTCGGCCAGATCCTCGATCGAGTAGATGTCATGGTGCGGCGGCGGTGAGATCAGCCCGACGCCCGCGGTCGTATGGCGCGTCTTGGCGATCCAGGGATACACTTTGGTGCCGGGCAGCTGGCCGCCTTCGCCGGGCTTGGCGCCCTGTGCCATCTTGATCTGCAGCTCACGGGCATTGACCAGGTACTCACTGGTCACGCCAAAGCGCCCCGAGGCGACCTGCTTGATGGCCGAGTTCTTCGAGTCCCCGTTGGCAAGCTTCTGGTAACGCTCGGGGTCCTCGCCGCCCTCACCGGTGTTGCTCTTGCCGCCGATGCGGTTCATCGCGATCGCGAGCGTCTCGTGCGCCTCCTTGCTGATCGAGCCGTAGGACATGGCACCGGTCTTGAAGCGCTTGAGCAGGCTCTCGACGGACTCCACCTCTTCGAGTGGTACCGAGTCGCCGCTCTTGAATTCGAGCAGGCCACGCAGCGTGCTCAAGTGCTTGGACTGATCGTTGATCAGCGCGGCATAGGACTTGTAGGTGCTGTAGCTGCCGGTGCGCACCGCCTTTTGCAGGCGATGGATGCTCTCGGGGTTGAACAGATGCTGCTCGCCGCCGCTGCGCCACTGGTACTGGCCGCCCACCTCCAGGGTGAGCTGCTCGGCATGACGCTCGCCAAAGGCGGCGCGGTGGCGCATCAGCACTTCGCGGGCGATGACATCGACGCCGATGCCGCCAATGCGCGAGGAGGTCCAGCTGAAGTACTCATCGATGACATCCTGGCGCAGGCCAACGGCCTCGAACACCTGGGCGCCGTGGTAGCTCTGGATCGCCGAGATGCCCATCTTCGAGGCGACCTTGACGACGCCTTTGGTCGCGGCCTTGACGAAGTTCTTGCAGGCAAGCTTGTGATCCACGTTGTTGAGCATGCCCTCGTGGATCATGCCATCGATGGTCTCGAAGGCCAGGTAAGGGTTAATGGCGCTGCACCCGTAGCCGATCAGCAGCGCAAAGTGATGCACCTCGCGCGCCTCGCCGGTCTCAAGCACCAGGCTGACCCGGGTGCGCAATCCCTCGCGAATCAGGTAGTGATGGAGCCCCGCCACCGCCAGCAGCGCCGGCACTGCCGCATAGTCGCGGTTCACGCCGCGATCGGAGAGGATCAGGATGTTGATCTCCTCCTCCTCGATCATGCGCCGTGCCATCACGCGCAGCTCCTCCATCGACTTGACCAGCCCGAGCTCGCCCCGGGTCACCTTGAAGAGAATCGGCAACACGCCAACCTTCAGGCCCGCCAGATCCATGCGGCGGATGCGCGCAAACTCCTCGTTGGTGAGGATCGGACCATCCAGCTGCAGCTGGCGGCAGGCAGCCGGCCGCGGTTGCAGCAGATTGCCCTCGGAGCCGAGCAGCACTTCGCTCGAGGTGATCAGCTCCTCGCGGATGCAGTCGATCGGCGGATTGGTGACCTGGGCAAAGAGCTGCTTGAAGTAGTCATAGAGCAAGCGCGGCTTGGCCGAGAGCGCCGCGAGCGGCGTGTCATTGCCCATCGAGCCGGTGGCCTCGACGCCGGCGCGGCCCATCGGATCGATCAGGATCCGCTCATCCTCGAAGGTGTAGCCAAAGGCCACCTGGCGGTGCAGGCGCGTGTTGTGATCCGGGCCGGGAATATCCCCGACCGAGGGCAGATCCTTGAGGTACACCATGTGCTCATCGAGCCACTGGCGGTAGGGTCGCTCGGAGGCTACGGCGCGCTTGATCTCATCATCATCGATGATCCGGCGCTGCACGGTGTCGACCAGGAACATTTTCCCGGGCTGGATGCGGCCCTTGCGCACGATGTCCTGCGGCGGGATATCGAGCACGCCGGCCTCAGAGGCCATGATCACCACATCATCGCGGGTCACGTAATAACGTGAAGGCCGCAGGCCGTTGCGATCCAGGATGGCGCCAATCTGGATGCCGTCCGTGAAGGCGACCGCCGCCGGGCCGTCCCAGGGCTCCATCAGGCAGGAGTGGTACTGGTAAAAGGCACGGCGCGCATCATCCATGCTCTCGTGCGCCGACCAGGGCTCCGGGATCATCATCATGGCCGCGTGCGGCAGCGAGCGCCCGGCGAGCACCAGCAGCTCGAAGGTGTTGTCGAACTTGGCCGAGTCGCTGCCGTTTGGATTCACAATCGGCAGGATCTTGCGGATGTCATCGCCAAAGACATCGGTGTCGAACAGCGCCTCGCGCGCCTTCATCCAGTTGATATTGCCGCGCAGGGTGTTGATCTCGCCGTTGTGGGCGAGGTAGCGGTAGGGGTGGGCCCGGTCCCAGCTGGGGAAGGTGTTGGTGCTGAAGCGCGAGTGCACCAGTGCCAGCGCCGTCTCCATGGTCGGGTTGACCAGGTCTGGAAAGTACTGCGGCAACTGCTCGGTCAGCAGCATGCCCTTGTAGACGATGGTCTTGAACGAGAGGCTGGCCAGGTACCAGTACTCGGCTCCATCGATCGTCGAGGTGCGGATCTCGCTGTAGGCGCGCTTGCGGATCACATACAGGCGCCGCTCGTAGGCCATGTCATCGGCAAGCTCGGGGCTCCTGCTGATAAAGACCTGGCGAAAGTACGGCTCGCTCGCACGTGCGGTCTCGCCCAGCATCTTGTTGTCGGTGGGCACGCTGCGCCAGCCGACGACCGCGAGGCCCTCGGACTGCACGATGTGCTCGAACTGCTCCTCGATCCGGCGCCGCTTGGTCGGATTACGGGGCAGGAACACCAGGCCCGCGCCGTACTGGCCGGCCTCGGGCAGCAGGATGCGCGCCTTCTTGCAGGCCTCGAGAAAGAACCCATGGGGCATCTGCAGCAGCACGCCGGCACCGTCGCCGGTGTTGACCTCGCAGCCACAGGCGCCGCGGTGATCGAGGTTGCGCAGCACCTCGATGGCCTGCTGCAGGATCTTGTGGGAGCGACGGCCCTGGATGTCGACCACAAAGCCGACGCCACAGGCATCGTGTTCGAAGTTCGGGTCGTACAGACCCTGCTTCTGGGGCGGACCCAGTTGCGGTTTGCTCTGCGGCACCGGCATGCACTCCACGTCGCCAAATCCCATGAATCCCCTGCAGCTGCGGTCCCGGTAGGTCCGGATGCCAAAGCCACAAGCGCACGACAAGGCCGCACCGGCATGGACCCGGAGAGGGACCGTGCTGCGGCTCTTGCCTTGCCAGGCGGCTCGTCGCCGCCATGGCCAAACATTTTTAGAGACTTGCGTTCGGGAATCCTGGGCTCGACCCCCCAGGACGACTCATCTTCATCGCACCGTCCCCCGTAAGTAAGGAGCGCGGTACGCGGCGCCGGACACCCGCTGTCACCAGTCAACTGTGTCATCGAATATTACCGAGCGCGGCCCGCCGGTCAATGCAAATGAGCGAAATGCCCGATATCAGCCTGCCAGGCCCTGATCCGGCTGGCGCCGGGGCGCGCAGCAGGGCACCCGAAGGTGCCCCGGACGCGCCCGCGAGCAACGCCTGGCGCCCGTGGCCACTCCGAGCGCGCAAGCGCCGCGTACAGGCCAAGCATTGATCAACGTCGCGGCAGCGCTTGAAGGTTCAGGTGCGCGCTGCGCGCGCACGCGTTGTGATCACGGCGCGCACGAGGCGCGGCAGATTTTGCGCAGCGTGAACTGGCGCACTTAATTGCGCGTAAAAGTTTTGCCGCAGCTCTTGCATCAGCACCCGATGTGCCTTAAGTTTCGCGCGCGTTGCGAGGTGTGGTTCCGCTCGTGACGTCCAGAAATGGTTGTCCGGACCCGCTTGGAGGTGAAACTACCCTAATGAAGAAGCGCAAAGCGTCCGCTATCAGCGAACCTGGGCCCCGTCTTCATCGTGTTAACGATTATCTTGCGAAGAATTTCCCCGATTTTTTTGCCGAAGCACGCTTTCACGTCGGGGATGATGACTACTATCTCTACAGCCGCTTCGGCCAATACCTCGCCCGCTCCATCGAAGCGAACCGAGTCCCCCGCGAAAAGATCTATCGCGGTTTCACTGTCCTGAACAAGATGGCGCGCGTTTCGGCACGCGATCCGGCGGTGCGCCGGATGCTGGTGTCCGGGCCGCTCGAGTACATCATTGATGCGCCCAAAGCCCACGCCCTGGCGCGCAAACGGCTCTCGGCCGTGGCGCAGGGCTACATGGAAAGCCTCTGCGAATGAGGCGCGGCCCGCTGTGCCGGGCCGGCGCGCCAATCAGCTCGCCTCCACCCGTGGGCTTGGGTCGGAGAAGGCGCGCGCGCAGCCGATCAGCGCCGGATTGTGGGCCGTGATCAGGTAAGTCGCGATCGGGGCCAGGTAGGCGGCGAAGCGTCCCTTGGCCTCGAAGCGGGCGCGGAATGGGGATTTCTCCAGGAATTCCGGGATCCGCGGCGCGATGCCGCCACCTATATACACGCCGCCGCGTGCCCCAAGAGTCAGCGCCAGATCTCCGGCCACAGTCCCGAGCCAGCCGCAGAACATCGTCAGGGTTTCGCGGCACAGGCCCGAGCCGACCGCGAGCGCCTGGGCCGTGATCGCCTCGGCGCTCAGGACCTCACCACTCAGTCCGTCGAGCTCGCACAATGTCTTGTAGAGCAGTTCGAGTCCCGGGCCTGACAGCACTCGCTCAGCCGAGACATGGCGGTGATCGCGGTGCAGGCGCCTGAGCACCGCAAACTCGCGCTCCTCGGTCGCCGGCAGCGTCACATGGCCGCCCTCACCGCCCAGCGGCACCCAGCCCTGGCCCAGTGGTACCAGACCCGAAACGCCAAGGCCCGTGCCCGGGCCAATCAGCGCGATCGCCTGGCCGGCGACGCGGCTGCCGCCACCGATCTGCTGCTGGCCACCCACCGGCAGGTGCGGCAGCGAGAGGGCGAGTGCCGTGAAGTCGTTAATGAAGATCAGGCGCGCCAGGCCCAGCGCCTGGCGGGTCGCGCTCGCCGAGAAGGCCCAGACGTGGTTGGTCATCGCAATGTGATCGCCAACCACCGGACAGGCCACCGCCATGCAGCCCTCGCGCGGCGCGCCCACGGCGGCAGCATCGGCGCTCGCCAGGAAGTGTTGGGCAGCGGCTGTCAGCGTCGGATAGGCCGCGCAGGCCAGTACCTGTTCGGCACGGATGATGCCGCCCAGCTCGAGCGCGAAGCGGGCATTGGTGCCGCCGATGTCGGCGATCAGACGTGGCAGCTGGAGACCTGGCATTGCACCTGCACTCGCACCGGATCGTGTCTCAGGAGCCGTCATGTTGGGTGCCGATGCGGCTTATCGCACGCGTGCCTAATGAGTGGCCGGCGGCGAATAATCCGGCGCCGACAGCGGTTTTTCGCTTACGGGTCCGAACTTGGCCACTTCCGCGCGGATCTTGGCCGCATCGCCGATCAGTACCAGGTCCAGGTCTGCCGGTTCCGGAAAGGCATCCGCAATGACGTGGGCAATGTCCGCGGGCTGCACGCGCAGCAGTTCACTGCCATAGCCACTGATGCGGCTGATCGGGAATGCAAAGAAGTCCAGGTCCGCAAAGGTCTCGGCCCAGTCGCCAGCACTCTGGTAGGCGAGCGGGTACTGGCCAAGGATGTAGTTGCGTGCGGCGTTGAGCTGCCTGCCATCGAGCCCGTGCTCGTGCAGCGTCGCGAGCGTATCGAGTGTGGTTTGAATCGCGCGGGCCGTGTCTTCGGTACGCACGAAGGAGCTGATGGCGAACTCCCCTGGCACGCTGCCGCGCACGAAATAGCTGTTGATCGAGTAGGTCAGGCCGCGCTTCTCGCGCAGCTCCGTGCTCAGCATCGAATTGAGCGGGCCGCCGCCAAAGGCGATGTCAGTGATATTGAGCGCACCGCGCGCCGGATAGTTGCGCGCCACCCCGACATTGCCCAGCCAGAAATAGGTCTGGGTGGATCCGGGTGAATCGATCAGCAGCACGCGGCGGCCATGGCGCCGCTCCGGCACCGGCAATCGTGGCAGTGCGCGCCCGAGCCGCGGCCAGCCGCCGAAGACGCGCTCGACCGCGATGCGCATCCGGCCCGGATCAAAGTCCCCGGCAATCACCAGCGTCGTACGGTCAGGTCCGAACTGCTCGTGATAGTAGCGTGTCACATCGGCCAGCTTGAGCGTGGCCAGGGTCGCCTCGCTGCCGCCGACGGGCTGCGCAAACGGGTGTCCGGCGAACAGCAGGGCGTGGGCGTAGTCGCCCAGCAGCGCCTGCGGCTCGGAATCCTTGGCGGCGCGCAGGCCTTCGATGCGGCGCATTCTCAGCTTCTCGAATTCGGCCGGCTCGAAATGCGGCCGCAGCAGCATATCGCCCAGCAGGCTGAGCATCAGCGTCTCATCGCCGGCCAGGAACTGGCCGCTCACGCTCAGCGACTCGTCACCGGCCGCGGCGCCGAGCGAACCGCCCGAATCCTCCAGCGCATCGGTAAAGGCATAGGCATCGCGCGCCCCGGCGCCGCGCGAGAGCAGCTCCGCCGTGAGCGCCGCAACGCCGGCCTGCGAAGGCTCCGCGACGCGCGCCCCGCCGCGCAGCACGGCCTCGAGCGCCAGCAGCGGCAGCTCATGGCGCGGCACCATGATCAGCTTCAGGCCATTGGGCAGCGTCGCGCGCACGGCGGTCGGCATGGGCACGTTCGGCGCCGCGAGCGAAGCGGCGGCCTGAGCAAGCGCGCTATCGCCCAGCGCGTACCGGCCGAGCAGTGCGCTGCCCACCAGGATCGGCACCAGATACGCCTTCATGGCTGGGCCGCGCTCGGATCCGGCACGAGCTCACCCACCGTGCGGTGCAGAGGATTGAGGATCTGCTGCGCCACGGACTGCACCTCAGCGCCGCTGACGCGCTCGAGTGCCGCCGGTGCGGAAAACAGCAGCCGGTAGTCGCTGTGCATCAGCGCGTACTCCCCGAGCAGTTCGGCGCGCCCATCGAGCGTCGTGACCCCGCGCCAGAATGCGACCAGCGACTGGCGCTTGGCCCGGGCCAGTTCGGCATCGCTCACGCCCTCGTGCACCACGCGCTCCAGCTCCTCCTCCAGCGCCTGCTCGAACTGCGCACTCGTAGCACCTTCGGCCAGCGTCGCGTAGAAGCCCAGCAGGCTCGGATCCAGGCCCTCATTCCAGTCGCTGTCGATATCGATCGCCAGGCGCCGCTCCTCGACCAGCGCGCGGTGCAGGCGCGAGGATTCACCGCCGGTGAGCACCATCTGCAGCAGATCGAGCGCCGGCTGGCGCGGATCGGCGGCCGAGATCGCCGGATAAAGCACCTGCACCAGGCCGGTCTCAGCCGGGCGATGCAGCTGCAGGCGCCGCTCGCCCAGCTGTTCGGGTTCGCGCGTGCGCACCGGCTCGGGCAACGCGCCGCGCGGGATCGGGCCGAAATAGTGCTCAATCAGCGCAATCAGCTGCGCCGGCTCGACATCGCCAACGATCACCAGCGTGCAGTTATTTGGCGCGTAGAAGGTATGGTAGAAATTCTCCAGGTCCGAGAGCGTCCAGCTCTGGATATCGCTCGGCCAGCCGATGGTCGGAATGCGGTAGGGATGGGCCAGCAGTGCCACGGCCTCGAGCTGCTCGGACAGCAGCGCCGGGGCGCTGTCCTCGACGCGCAGCCGGCGCTCCGAATACACCACCTTGCGCTCGTTCTCGACCACCTCGGGCACGAAGGCCAGATGCGCGATGCGATCGCTCTCGAGCATCAGCACGGTCTCGAGGGCCGAGCGCGGGAACCAGTCCTGGAAGACCGTGACGTCCTTGCGGGTATTGGCGTTGCTCGAGCCTCCGGCCTCCCCGAGCAGGCGTTCGAAGTCGCCCTTGGGATGATCAGTCGTGCCGTTGAACATCATGTGTTCAAAGAAGTGCGCCAGCCCGGTGGCGCCGGTGCTCTCGTTGCGGCTGCCGACACGCACCCAGTTATAGAGCACGACATTCGGGATGTTATGCACCGGCCAGACGATGATCTGCAGCCCGTTGGCCAGCGTCTTGGTCTGCACCTGGCCGGCTGCGGCCGCGAAATCGGCACTGCGCGAGGGCGCGCTCCACACCAGAGCGCTCATCAGCAGCAGCGAGCAGGCGAGTCGCGCCCAAGAAAAAGGCGCCGCCAGCTGGGATAAGCCGCGGCGCCTAGGGGAAGCGAACATGAGGTAAATGTTCGCGCTGAAGGTCGGGGGTAGACCTTACTGACTGGAAGGAGCAAGTCATGTGCCAACCTGCAATGTCATTAATTTTCAAGGGCTTGAGTAAATCTCCCCGGCGACGGAACTGACGCAAAAGGTCAGTTACCGACTGCGCCGGGGTGCCGGCCGTCAATTTGCGGCCACGCACTTCTGGCCGTGATGTGCGAGCGATGCGCATAGTGACTTGACGGCTTTATGCGTCGGCAGTTCCACCTGCAGGCGCCACAAGGTCTTGGTGCCGGTCTTGGCAGCCACGTAACGGACTTTCAACGCCTTGAGATCTGTCGGGTATTTTTCCTGCAGGTGCTTCCAGGCCGTCTCAGCGCGCGTGCGCGAGGTATAGGCCCCGAGCTGCGCCAGCGGCGTGTGGCTGGTGGTGGCGCTCTTAGCTTCGGGCTTGGCTTTTGCCGCCGGCTTGGCCGGTTTAGGCGCAGCCGTCGACGGTTGCAGCGCGGCCGGGGGCGGTGGCGCCAGCGTGCCGGGCGGATTGGTGCTGCCTGCTACAACCGGCCCACCGGCCGGCGGGCTCTTGGATTGCTGGAAGTTCTCGATCCGGACTCGGGCTTCCTGCGCCCACTTGCTGTCGGCGTGCTGCGCCACAAACTGCTCGTAGGCATCCGGTGTATCGGCTGCCGAAGCAGTCTGCCAGTCCTTGTCCTCGCTCAGCTGCTTGATACGGGCCTGGGCCTGGACGCTGTACTCGCTGTCCGGGTGCTGGTGCAGGAAGTCCTGGTAGGCCTCGCTCGTGTCGGCCGCCTGGGCCGCCTTCCAGTCCCCGCCCACGCGGCTGCAGCCGCCCAGGGCCAGCATCGCACTTGCCGCAAACAGCATCGAATAAAACCGAAAATTGCGCATCAGGTCCTCCCCTTCAGACCTACCATTGTAGCAGCCTGAGCACCTTGGGCTGCCTGCCGCTTGTGGCGCGCGTCCCCGACTTGCCCCTTAGGACGCATCGATGTGCGCGCACGGCATCGAACGGAGTTCGATCTCATGAGTGATTTCCCGCGCCGGCGACTGCTGGATCGTTTTGCGGCCGCCCCTTCGCTGATCGCATCGAATGCGCGCCTCGTGGGCGACTTCGAGACCGAGGGCGCCCTGCTGCTCAATGGGCAGATCACAGGCAATGGCCGCATCGGTGGCGAACTGGGCATTTCCCAGGGCGGTCGCTGGGATGGCGAAGTGCGCGCACAGCGGGCGGTCATCGCCGGCCATATGCACGGCACGCTGATCGTGGCCGAGAAACTGGAGATCGGTTCCAGCGCCCGGATCAGTGGGCGCGTCACCGCCAAGCAGATCGCGATGGCACGCGGCGCCATCATTGATGGCGAACTGGCCGTCACCGGTTCGGAGCCGATTGTCGAGTTTGAAGAAAAGCGCGTGCATCCGAGCCTCGAAGCCGTGTAAGACCATTGCCGCGGCGCGCGCGCCGGGGCGATGGCTATAATCCCTACGGATCCGCCCGGTGAGGAAACGCCGGCAGCGCTCGGCTGCCGCGCAGTTTACCGACCCTGTCGGTAGATTTCCGCTCGCACAAGACCGGAGCCCCGTGATTTGACCGATCAGCGCCTGATTCACCTGGTGGCCCACCGTGGCAATGCGCGTGAATGCCCCGAGAACACCCTGCCCGCGTTCCGCTCGGCGCTCGAACTCGGGGTCCGGTTTCTGGAACTGGATGTCCAGCTGAGCGCCGATCACGTGCCGATGGTCATCCACGACCATCAGCTCACGCGCACGGCCGGTATCCCCGGCAGCGTCTTTGATCTCAACGCCAGTGAGCTCACCCAGATCGAGGTCGCCGAGACCGGGCGTTTGGGCGAGAAATACCGTGGTACCTGCATCTCAACCTTGAGCGAAGTGCTGCTGCTGCTCGAGGGTCACCCGGAGGTGACGATCTTCGTCGAGATCAAGCGCGAGAGCCTGAGCCACTTCAGCCACGATCTGGTGGTCTCGCGCATCGTCGAGGCCATCGGGCCCTGGCGCGCCCAGTGCGTGGCCATCTCCTTTGATCTGGCAGCCATCTACCGCGCCCGCCAGCTCGGCGGACTTCAGATCGGCTGGGTACTGCGCGACTACGATGCGCACAGCCAGCTCAAGTGCGAAGCGCTGCAAGCCGAGTACCTGTTCTGCGATCAGCTCGCGTTGCCCGACAGTGGCGCGCTCTGGCGCGGCCCGTGGCGTTGGGTGATCTACGAAGTCGAAGCACTCGCACCGGCCCAGGCGCTCGCCGAGCGCGGCGCCAATTACATTGAGACCATGGCCGTGCGCGAGCTGGTCGATGCGCTGCGCGCCTTGCGTAGCTGAAGCCCGTGGCGCGCAGCTTTGATCTGATCATCGTCGGCGGCGGTATCCACGGCGCCGGTGTGGCCCAGGCGGCCGCGGTCGAGGGCTACTCGGTGCTGCTGCTCGAGAGCCGCCTGATCGGGGCCGGCTCCTCCAGTCGCTCGAGCAAGCTGATCCACGGTGGGCTGCGCTACCTTGAGAGCGGCCAGTTCCGCCTGGTGCAGGAGAGCCTGCACGAGCGCACCACGCTGCTTAGGATTGCACCGGAACTCGTGCGCCTCGAGCGCTTCTACCTGCCGGTGTATCGCCACACGCGTCGCCGGCCGTGGCAGCTGCGCGCCGGTCTCACCCTCTATGCTTTGCTGGCCGGGCTCCGTACCGGTGCCGGCTTTGGCACGCTGCCACGCGCTCGCTGGGGCGAGCTTGATGGGCTCGATACCCAGGATCTGCAGGCTGTGCTCTGGTATCAGGATGGTCGCACCGATGATCAGGCGCTCACGCGCGCGGTGATCGGCAGCGCGCAGGACTTCGGCGCTGAAGTGCAGATGCCGGCCCGCTTCATCGGCGCACAGCTGCTCGAGCAGGTGGTGCGCGTGCGCTACGAGCAGGATGGCACGCCGCATGAATGCGAAGCGCGCGCGCTGGTGAATGCGGCAGGCCCGTGGGTCAGCCAGGTCGCCAGAGCCGTGAGCCCCGCGATCAGCGTGCCAGCCACCGAGCTGGTGCAGGGAACGCATATCCTGCTGAAGGCTGAGATCTCGCAGGGTGTCTACTACGTCGAGGCCCCGCACGATGGCCGCGCGGTGTTCATCATGTCCTGGTACGGGCAGCTGATGGCCGGCACCACCGAGGTCCCCTACCACGGCGATCCGGCGCAGGTCGCGCCGACAGCCTCCGAGATCGACTACCTGCAGGGCATCGCGCGTCACTATTTTCCAAGGCTGCGCGATGCCGCCGAGCATCCGCTGACCGGCAGTTTTGCAGGCCTGCGCGTACTGCCCTCAGGCAAAGGGCGGGCCTTTAATCGCTCGCGTGAAACACTGCTGGTCACTGACCGGCGCCGACAGCCGCGCGTGCTCTCGATCTATGGCGGCAAGCTGACCACCTGGCGCGCCGTGGCCGCGCGCGCGCTCCGGCAGCTGGCCCCGAGCCTGCCCAGGCGCGTCGCGCGCGGCCGCACGGATGAGATTCTGCTGCGCCCGCGCTAGGGCGGATCGTGTGCGCTGGCCGCAGCTTCCAGTGCGGCACACTGGCGCGCGATGAAGCGCTCGGCATAGCCTGGGCCCGACAGCTGATCCACAAAGCCACAGTGCCCACCGTGCTCGGTGATCCGGATCCTCAACAGCGAGCTTGGCGCCAGACGCTCCAGATCCGCCATTGGGATGATCGGATCATCGGCTGCGGTCAGCAGGAACGAGGGCACGCTTAGGCTGGCGAGCCGCGCGCCGGTGATCGCATAGCCACTTAAGTAATCCGTGATCGTCGGGAAGTCGGTGTACTCACGCACCAGATCGGCGGTCATCTGCCGGATGCTGCGCGAGCGTACCAGCGGCTCAAAGTGAAAGACGCCGGGCCAGTGGCGCGCCTTGATGCGCAGGGATTGCGTCCAGCGCCGCACAAAATAGCTGTGATACAAGGGCAGGCCCTTTTCCAGGGCATCGAGCGTGCGATTCGGATCGAGGACCGGCGAGATTGCAATCACGCCGGCAAGGTTTGTCGGGGGCGCAGGCTCGGAGGCAACGCGCAGCATGAAGTTGCCGCCGAGTGAGAATCCGCCCAGATACAGCCGGCCCGGTGCCACGCGCACGGCCACGGCGGCGACGGCACCGACCACCTCGGACAGCCGGCAGGAATGGAACAGCTCCCGGTTGAGCGCCTGCGTGCCGCCGTGGTCACGCAGGTTCAGGCGCACGACATCGAAGCCGCGCCGCAGCAGCTCGGCACCGGCGGACTGCACATACAGCGCCTGCGCACCGCCCTCCCAGCCATGCAGCAGCATGGCCGTGCGCCGCGCCGAAGGGGCGTTCTGGGCCTGGGTGTAGAGCGCGAGCAGTCGTACGCCCTCGCCGCACTCGAGCAGCCACGGCTCGGCGCGCGCTCGCAGCTCACGCGCTCGTGCGCGGATCAGCCAGCTACGCGGTGGCAGACTCGTGAGCGTGGATTGCAGGTGCTCGTTTCGCAGCCAGGCGGCGGGCTGGAATGGTTCATCGCCCTCAGGGCTCGGCAGCGGCAGCAGAGGATCAGCTCTTGCTCGGCGCGTGCCAGCGCACTTCAACGCGGTTGTTGAGGGCGGCCGCGCGGTTCCAGTCCCCGGCGGTGAGCGCACTCGTAACAATTGGATAGTCGCCGACAGTCTCCTCGGCCGTGCCCTCGGACAGCTGCACGGTCAGTGCCGCGCCGGCGCGCTGCTTGGCCGCGGCCAGCATGCCGCTAAAGGCCGGCGACTCGTGCTCACCGGCGGCGGCGGCGGCCAGCGGAGAGGCAAAGGCCGCGCACTGTGCGTAGGGCGTCGCGGCGGCGGCCAGTGCCGCGCCATCGGCACTGGCCAGGCAGAAGCGGCCTGGGAAGCTGCGGATCTGGATGTTGCCGTGGAAACCCTGCGCCTGCAGCCGATCGAGCACCGACTGGATGCGCGCGATGCGCGCCTGTGCCAGCGGTGGCTCGCCAAAGGGCACGCTCAAGGTCATCGAACCAGTATCAGCCAGCGGCGCTTCGTTCTCCGTGGCAGTTGCGGTCAATACGGCGTTCTGGCTCTGCAGTGTCTTGAGCTGCGCCATCGCAGTTGCCAACTGCGCCTGGCTCCCGGCCAGCTGCGCGCTGAGTGAGCGCTCGCGGCCGAGCTCCTGCGTCCACAGGAACGCCAGTGCCGCTGCCACCAGCAGCGCCACCGCTGTCAGTACCAGTGGCAGAGCGCGCACCGTGCGCGCAGGCGCCGCTCGCGCGACGCCCTTATATTCCTCAAGCATCAGGCGCACATCAGCGACGATGCGTTCGGCCTGGGATTCGAGCGCCTCATTGAGTGCGCGCTGCTGCTCGCGGGGCGAGTCGGCCTGCGCCAGGGCGCTGCGCGCGCGCTGTGGCAGGCTCGGCACGGCGCTCAGTACCGTGAACGGCGCCGGAGCACTCATTGCAGGCTCGCTCGCGTACAAGGCTGGCTCAGCGCGCTCCCCGGGTGGCAGGCTGATCAGCTCGCTCTCGGCAGAGGCCGGGCGCAGCAGGTCGAGCTGCTCGAGTGCCCGCGAGACATCCGCCGCGCGGGTCTGCTTCGGAATGACGCCGGCGGCGCCGAGGGCCCGCGCCTGGCTCAGATACAGCTCGCCGGACTGGGAGGTGTACATCAGTATCGGAATTGATGAGGTGCGCGGATCATTCTTGATTGCCTGCACCGCCTGAAAGCCATCCATGCCGGGCATCAGATGATCCATGAAGATCACATCCGGCTGCTGGCGCTTGAGATAATCAATGGCCTCTTCGCCAGACTCGGCCGCATCGACCTGAAGCTCGTGGCGTTCAAGGATGCGCGTCAGGAAGACACGCGCTGACCTGGAGTCATCCACGACCAAGGCACGCTTCAGCGACATGTGCACTCCGACAGGCGCCGCAGCGGACGCGGCGGCGCGAATCTTAGCGCATCAGGCCGTGGCGGCAGAATCTTTGGGGATTAAGTCCACAACCGGCCTGCGGCTTTTAGGAGCCGGCGCCTGGATCTGGTACTTGGTGCGACGCCGCGGGAGCCCCGGGCGCAGTCACCGGGACATGCGTGCTGATCACTTCGCGATACAGTTCGGCCAGGCGCGTGGCCATCAGCGCCGAGGACCAGCTGAGCGCGTAGCGGCGCGCCTGCTCACTGAGGTGCGCAGCGCGCTGCGGATCTTCGAGAATATCGGCCACCAGGCGCGCAAAGGCTACCGGTTCCTCAGGTGCCACGCGGGCGCCGCAGCCGGGCGTCAATATCGAGGCCGTGCCCAGGTGTGCTGTCGAGACCACCGGGCGCCCCTGTGCGAGCGCTTCGAGCAGCACCAGTCCCTGGGTCTCGGTGCGCGAGGCAAACACGAACACGTCAGCGGCCGCGTAGCAGTCGGCCAGTCCCTGCTCGCGATCAAGGTAACCCACGAAGGTGACATCGGGCCCGAGTCCGAGCTCGGCGGCCTCGGCCATCAGCGACTCGCGCGCCGGCCCCTCGCCGGCGATCACGAGCAGCGCATCGCGCCGCGTGCGGCGCAGCTCGACGAAGATGCGTAGCAGGAAGCCGATGTTCTTTTCATGGGCCACGCGTCCCACGTACAGCAGCAGCGGCCGATTACGGGCGATACCAAAGCGCTCGCGGAAGCGCGCCCCGTTGCCGGCCACGAAGCGGTCGGCCGGCAGGCCGGTCGGGATGACGCGGATCGGTGTCGCGACACCGTAGTTGGCCAGCAGCTCGCGCATCGGCTCGGACGGGGCGATCAGGGCCTGTACCTGGGCGCACTGCGAGCGGGTGAAGCGCCGCGCGATCATCCGCCCGAGCGGACGCGGCAGCAGCGGCACGTAGTGGTGCAAATACTCTTCGAAGAAGGTGTGATAAGTCGCTACCGCTGGAATCCCGGCCGCGCGCGCAAAGCGCACGCCGGCATAGTGGGCAAGAAACGGGGTGTGGATGTGTACCAGATCGAAGGGCTCACGGCGCAGGGCCGCCAGTGCCCGGCGCAGTGCGCCCAGGTGCATGCGCCGATCCTCAGGGTCGCGCGGGACACCGCTGGAGGCCACGCGCACGATGTCGCTCTGGTTTTCATGGGATTCGCCCGGATAGTTCGGTGCGAGCAGCACACTGGTTACGCCGGCCGCCGGCAGATCGTCGCGGAAGGTCTTGATTGAGGTCGAGACGCCGTTGACTCGCGGGAAGTAGACGTCCGAGAGCAGCAGTACCCGCACCACTAAACCAGCGCGTGGCCACAGGCACCGAGGGCGGCGCCGATCAGGGCGCCTGCGGCGACATCGGTTGGATAGTGCAGGCCGAGCACCACGCGCGAGGCAGCGACCAGCAGTGCGAAGGGCACGACCACCCAGGCAAGTTCCGGAAACTGGGCCGCAATCTGCCAGCTGAAGCACACGGCGTGCAGCGTGTGGCCAGAAGGAAAGCTGTAGCGATCCAGCGGCGGCATGGCAAGCGTGATCCCTGGATGGCGGATGAAGGGGCGCTCACGGACCAGCCAGTGCTTGAGCGCCCGATACAGCAGCAGCCCGGCGATGCCGGTTGCTGCCATAAGCAGCGCGCAGCGCACGCCCGCGGCACCGTAAACCAAAGGCAACAGCGCCATCAGCACGTACCAGAACACGCCGTTGCCGAGCCGGCTGGCCGCCTGCATCACGATGCGCAGGCCGCGGTGCGCGGCGACGCCGTTGAGTCCCCGGCACAGGCGGTACTCGGCCAGATCGAACCGGGCAAACATGGTCGGTGTGCGGTCCATGGGCGCGATGCTGCCCATCGGATGCTGCCAATTGATGACCGTGCTGTTACGGCCGTGTGACAGTGGCCCGGCTGCCACGCTTTTCGCACAGTGCATGCGAAATCTGTGAATCCTTTCACAGAGGCCCTGTAGCGGAAGATATTTTTTACCCCGCCGAGCGCGCTCGCTGCGCGCGCTGCGAAGCGCCTGTTGCGCGCCGCGCTACTCGCGCATTCCCACGCCGCGATACATCAGCGCCATCGCGGTACCGAACAGCACGACTGCCAGGCCAATCATGATCGTAAAGGCCACGGTAACCGAGACGTCACTGATGCCCAGGAACCCGAACCGGAAGGCATTGAGCATATAGAGGATCGGATTGCCCTTGGACACCACCTGCGCCCAGCCCGGCAGCATCGCGACTGAATAGAACACGCCGCCAAAATAGGTCAGTGGCGTCAGGATGAAGGCCGGCACGAAATTGACCTGGTCGAAGTTCTTGGCGAAGACCGCGTTGATGAAGCCCCCGAGCGAGAACACCAGCGAGGAGAGCAGCACCGCCGCGAGGCTCAGGCCGATGTGGTGTATGGGCAGGCGCGCGAAGATCAGCGAGACCGCGGTCACGACCAGGCCGACCATCATGCCGCGCAGCAACCCGCCGGCTGCGTAGCCGGCGACAATGATCCAGTTCGGCAGCGGTGAGACCAGCAGCTCCTCGACGTGCTTGCCGAATTTCGCGCCAAAGAATGAGGAGACGACATTGCCGTAGGAGTTGGTGATCACCTGCTGCATGATCAGGCCGGGAGCGAGGTAGGAGATGTAATCAAAGCCGGCCACCTGGCCGATGCGCTTGCCAAAAACCGCGCCGAAGATGACGAAATAGAGCGTGACGGTCACGGCCGAGGGCACCAGCGTCTGGCCCCAGATGCGCACGATGCGGTTGTACTCGCGGATCACGATGGTGCGAAACCCGATCCAGCGGATCGTGCTCATCGGCAGCTCTTGGGGCTCAAGCATGGGTGTTCCGGTTATCGACCAGCTGCATGAAGATCTCCTCGAGCCGATTCACCTTGTTGCGCATCGAGACCACCTGGATGCCGGCGGCTGAGAGCTGCGCGAACAGCTCGTTGAGGTTCTGATCCTTGGAGACCTCGACCTCGATGACCTGATCCTCGATGCGGGTGAGCTTGAATTCGGCCATCGCAGGCAGCACCTTGCACGGTGCGCCCAGATTGAATAGGAAGGTCTCGTTGTGCAGGCGCCCGAGCAGGCTCCCCATGCGATCGCGCTCGATGATCTGGCCGTGATCGATGATCGCAATGTTGCGGCACAGGTTCTCGGCTTCCTCCAGGTAGTGGGTCGTCAGGATGATCGTCGTGCCCCGCTCGTTGATGTCCCGCAAGAAATCCCACATCGAGCGGCGGATCTCGATATCGACGCCGGCGGTGGGTTCATCGAGGATCAGCAGCCGCGGCTCATGCATCAGTGCGCGCGCAATCATCAGCCGCCGCTTCATGCCGCCGGAGAGGCCGCGCGCCGGGCCATTGCGCTTGTCCCACAGCTGCAGCTGACGCAGATACTTTTCGGCGCGCACGCGTGCGATGTGCCGCGGTATGCCATAGAAACCGGCCTGGTTGACCACGATGGTCAGCGGCGATTCGAACTGGTTGAAGTTCAGCTCCTGGGGCACGATGCCGATGCAGGACTTGGCGCGTTCGAGCTCGCGATCGATGTCGTGGCCGAAGACACTCGCAGTTCCGCCGGACTTATTGACCAGCGAGGTGATGATGCCAATCAGTGTCGTCTTGCCGGCACCATTAGGCCCGAGCAGCGCGAAGAAATCGCCCTGCTCGACATCCAGATCCACGCCCGCGAGCGCCTTCACCCCGTTGCCGTACACCTTGGTCAGGCCGCGGATTGCCAGTGCCTGCATGGATCAGGACCAGAGCGCCGCGCAC
>Ga0302326_10007835_pt1 | contig 23675 bp, 25 predicted proteins | sample Palsa_T0_3_FD_202264 | JGI IMG/M metagenome (GOLD analysis project Ga0302326, IMG submission 202264) | Peat permafrost microbial communities from Stordalen Mire near Abisko, Sweden - Palsa_T0_3 | ecosystem: Environmental > Terrestrial > Soil > Palsa > Peat permafrost | place: Sweden: Abisko... | reverse complement strand
TTCACTTGGATTAGTATCCGCGGGAGCGCGATTCGAAAATGAAGATCGTAGACACGCATCAACATCTCTGGGATCCGGAACTGTTCGCCTACGCCTGGTTGAAGCCGTTCCCGGCTCTGAATCGTCCCTTCCGCATGCCTGACTATCTCGCCGCGACGCGCGGCCTTGAAATTGAAAAAAGCGTGCACGTCGAAGCCGATGTTGATGAACCGCTCATGCTCGAAGAAACGCGTTACATCCTCGCGCTTGCCGATCGCCCGGACAACCCGCTCGAAGGTGTCGTGGCTTGCGCTCGGCCCGAAAATTCATCGTTCCGCGATTATGTCGACCAAATCGCCGGCCATCCGAAGCTAAAGGGCGTTCGCCGAATCCTTCACACGCAGCCGGATGAGTTGGGCCGGGGCAAGACGTTCATCGAAAACGTCCGCAGCCTTGCCTCCTACGGCCTCTCATTCGATATTTGCGTGCTCGCGCGGCAGCTTCCCATCGCGATCTCGCTGGTCCGCCGATCTCCCGGCGTGAATTTCATTCTCGACCATTGCGGAGTGCCTCAGGTGAAGGAGAAAGTTCTCGATCCTTGGCGCGAGCACATCCGTGAGATTTCGCAACTTCCCGGCGTCGCGTGCAAGGTCTCGGGGTTGGTCGCTTACGCCGATCCCGGGCGCTGGACTCTCGAGGATCTGCGCCCCTATGTCGAGCACGTCATCGAATGTTTTGGCTGGGACCGCGTCATATTCGGCAGCGATTGGCCGGTCTGCACACTTTCGTCCACCTACGCGCGATGGGTCGATGCGCTATCGGCTCTCACCCGCAGCGCGGGCGAAGCGAATCAAAAAAAGCTGTTTCACGACAACGCCATTTGCGTTTATCGCTTGGGCTGAGTTTATGATTTCGACGGCACACAAACTACTTTCGGGCGTTCTTCTCGCGGGCTCCGCCGTAGGCCACTCTCCAATCTCATGACACAACAATCCAATCCCGAACTAGTCGAGCGTCTCGCCGCCATTCCGTACACCGGCGCCATCAGCGACATTCTTGACGAGATGGGGTTCACCACGCAGGTCCTTCCGCACGAAATCCAGGCCGTCGAGCGCGGCCAGACACTCGCAGGCCGGGCACTTACAATTCTCGGCGAGCCGACCACGAGCACCGACCCAGAAATTATTTTTGTGCCTTTTCTAAAGATGCTCGGCGACGTCAATCCAGGCGACATTCTCGTCTCCCAACCCAACGACAACATCGCCGCTCACCTCGGTGAGCTCTCCAGTGAAACGGCTCAATACCGCGGTGCCCTTGGCGCAGTCATTGACGGCGGCGCGCGGGACACCGAGTACATCTCGAAAATCAAGTTTCCAGTTTTCGCGCGTTACAGGACGCCGTCGGACATAGTCGGGCGCTGGCGGCTCGTCTCCTACAATGTTCCGATCCAGATCGGCAAAGTGCGAATCGCGCCCGGTGACTATGTGCTCGGAGATTGCGATGGGGTTCTCGTGATTCCACAGGACGTCGCGGAAGAAGTCATTTCGCAAGCTGAGCAGGTTGTTCAGATGGAAAATCTTGTCAGGAAAGCAATTCTCGAAGGCGTCCACCCGGTGGCCGCGTACCGCCGTTTCGGAAGATTCTGAATATGGCACGCCACGAATCTCTGCGCGGCGCAGCTCTATTCGAGTTTAAATTCCTTCTTAATAGAGTCAGTGTGCTCGCCCACTTTCGGCGCGAGTTTCGGACTCGTCAGCAACTCATGGCCAATTCGTATGGGCAGCCGCGTTGTGAGAACTTGAAAGCCGCGTGCATCCTCCAGCGTCTGCACCATTTGTAGCTGCTTGAATCCTTCGCTTGCAAAAAGTTTCGACCAATCGAGAACTTCCGAGCACCAGATATCCGCCGGGTCGAGAATGCTGAGCCAATGCTCTGTGGTGTGCTCCCGCAGCCTGTTCGCAATCAACCGTTTCAATTCATCACGGCGAAGAAAACCCTCGGCAGAATCCGAGATCGTTTCGAGCTCCCGAATGCCCAGAAGTTTCCCGAGCGTCGGCAGATGGCCCATCGCCAGAGCCAGATAACCGTTCGCCGTATCGTAGACCCCGTATGGAGCGGCAAGATATGCGTGCGCGTTTCGATAGGCGCTGCGCCGTGGTGGACGCCGGCCGTCGTTCATATGTGTTGTCAACACTTCGAATTGGAAATCCAGCAGAGATTCGAGCAGGCTGGTTTCCACCAGACCGCCGCGTCCCGTCGTACCTCTGCTCACCAGGCATGCGAGTATTCCTTCGCAGAGATTGTGACCGGCAAGCATGTCCGCAACTGCCAATGCCATTGGTGTCGGCGGCCCTCCTTCGTCGCCGCTCAGCCACATCACCCCTGAGCGCGCTTGCGCGAGCAAATCCTGTCCCGGTCGTTCACGCCACGCCGTTGCACCGCCGTAACCCGTCACCGACCCGTAAACGAGCCGCGGATTGATCTTCAAAAGGGAATCGTAGTCCAGATTCAAGCGCTCGATCACTCCCGGGCGGAAATTCTGGACTATCACGTCGGTCTGCGCGATCAGCTTCCGCAGCATTTCAAGATCCTTCGGGTTCTTCAGATCTGCCGCAAAGCTCTCCTTATTTCGATTGATTGCGTGAAAGAGCGTATTCTCGCCGTGAACGTCGGTGTCGCTCAAGTAGAGCGTCCGGCCGAGGTCTCCGGTGCCGGGCCGTTCGATCTTCACGACTCGCGCGCCCATATCGGCCATGCGCAGCGTAGCCAAGGGCCCGGATAGAAACTGGCAAAAATCAAGAACGAGCAGGCCTTGGAGTGGTTTGTCGTGATTGTCGGAAGTCATCGGCTACCGCCTGTCTGGAATATCGTCCGCCCGGAATCGCCGCAACTCCCTTGGCAGCGCCGCCGGGAACGAACCAGCAATAGTATTGCACGAGTGAAATGCTATTTTCATTAGCAAAAGTATGAGGTATGCTGTTCTCCGGATCTATGGCCCGCTCCCGCGCTCTACCGGAACTCAGCCGCTACGCTGCCCCCGCCCTCGAGAAGGGCCTGGACATCCTGGAAGTCCTTGCGTCCGAGACCGCCGGGCTCACCGGCACGGAGGTGGCTCGCCGCCTCGGCCGCAGCGTCGGCGAGATCTTTCGCATGCTCGTTTGCCTCGAAGGGCGCGGCTACCTCTGCGAAGCCGATTCTGACGGCCGATTTGAATTGACTCTGAAGCTCTTTGAGCTTGCCCATCGCCATCATCCGCTCGAGCGCCTGGTTGCCCATGCCCGGCCGCTCTTGCAGGAAGTCGCGAATCTTACGGGGCAATCCTGCCATCTCGCGATGTTGAGCGATGGCGCTGTAATCGTCGTTGCGCAAGTGGATGCTCCCGGCAATATGGGGTTCTCGCTCCGCCTTGGTGCTCAGGTGGACTTGTTTGATACGGCCTCGGGACATGTAATTCTTTCGTTCCAATCGCCGGCAGCTCGGAGTCGCGCGCTCGCCGCGTGGAAACGACGCTCACGGCGGCGCATTCCGCCGGGCTTGGAAAAGCATCTTGCCGCGATTCGCGCGCGCGGCCACGAAGAGATGCCAAGCTATCAAGTTCATGGCGTCGTGAATATCAGCTATCCGATCTTCAATCAACACGGAGAAGCAATCGCCTCAATATCCGTTCCATATATAGAGCGCATCCGCGATCGTACTGGTCCAAAACAGGTGAAGGAATTCCTACACGTGGCAAGTGGCAGACTTACCGCAGGAATCGGCGGCAAGCGTGTGCCGCTGCTGGGCGGAGGCAACAGCCATGACCAAGGTTGAGTATTACGAAGATTACGTTGTTGGCGCAGTCCGCGAGACTTCGGGACGCACGATTACCGAAGCGGATGTCGTGATCCACGCGGGCCACAGCGGAGATTTTTTTCCTCATCACATGGATGAGGAGTTCGCGCGGACGACGCCTTTTGGCCGCCGCATCGCCCACGGCACCATGACGTTTGCAATCGGCGTCGGTCTGACTGCGAGCCAGATCAATCCGGCCGCCTTTACCTATGGTTACGACCGCCTGCGATTCCCCAAGCCGGTCTTCATCGGCGACACAATTCACACACGCGTCACGATCAAGGAAAAGAACGATGAGCCCAATCGGCCGCGTCACGGCCGCGTGGTTGAGGCTTGCGAAGTGCTAAATCAACGTGGAGAAGTCGTGATGTACTGCGAGCACATCTCATTGGCGCAACGTAAACCATCCGTCTAGCTCGTCGAACAGCTCGGCTGGCTGGCACGAGGACACATTGGAAGTGAAACTCAAAGGTTTGACGTGGGACCACCCGCGCGGATACGCACCGCTGATCGCCGGCGCTCGCGAGTACAGGCGGTCCCATCCAAATGTGGAAGTCACCTGGGATCGCCGCACGCTTCGCGAATTCGGGGAAGCACCGATCGAACAGTACGCGGATCGCTACGATCTGATTATTGTTGACCATCCTTTCGTCGGGTATGCCGCCGCGCACGATGTTCTCGTAAATCTTGCGCCGTTCGTCACGCAAAGCGAAAGAGATGTATTCGCGGGTAATTCAGTCGGGCCGTCATGGAGCTCGTATTGGTACGCCGAAGGTCTCTGGGCGCTTCCAATCGATGCTGCCACGCAGGTTTCTTCATATCGCCCTGATTTGCTATCGAAACTTTCGAGCGCGCCGCCAAGATCGTTTGACGAAGTCTTGAAATTGGCAGCCAGAGCACGAGCGCGTGGCCAATTCGTGATTGTGCCCGCCTGGCCGACCGACGCCATCAGCCTCGTCTTCACCCTTAGCGCAAATCTCGGCCAGCCCATCGCTGAAACGGCGGAAACATTTCTTGAGAGCGGCGTAGCCAGCGAAGTGCTTGAACGCCTGCACGCGCTCATCGGCGCTGCGCATCCGAAATCTGTCGATTGGAATCCGATTCAGGTCTACGATTTCATGGTTTCAACGAACGAAACGGTCTATTGTCCCTGGGGCTTTGGTTACTCTAACTATTCGCGCCGCGGAATTCCTGTGCCGCTGAAATTTACTGATGCTCCAGCCGCGGGAAACATCGGCTGCGACGGAACGATGATCGGCGGCACTGGTGTCGCCGTCACCACCACCTGTGCGAATCGCGCGGAAGCCGTCGCGTATGCGAAATGGCTTACAAGTATCGAGCATCAGTGCGGTACATACTTTCGCGAAGGTGGCCAGCCTGCAAGCCTCGCCGCGTGGAGCGATGCCGCGAACGACGCTGAAGCGAATGGATTTTTCTCCGGAACTCACGCCACGCTGCATTCCGCATACGTGCGCCCGCGCTTCGACGGTTTCGTCCGCTTCTTCGAAACGGCGGGGATCGAAATCAATCGCTGCCTGCGCGGCGATCTGAGCGACCTCAAGCTTGTCGATTGGCTGAATACGCAGTTCGCATCGCGACGGGCAATGGCGACGAAAGTCTAAATCGTACGGCTGGGAGGAACATCGTGCAGAATCCAAATCCTGATCCAGCAAAGCACAAGGAAATTCGGATCTGGAATGCCGAGGACTGGCACTACGAAGATTTCGAAGTCGGCTTGCGCGCCCGCTCGATCCGCCGAACGATTTCCGAGGGCGAAAGCATGCTCTTCAATTCGATCGTTCTCGACATGCATCCCTACGTCGCCGACGACGTCTTCGCGCGCGAAGAGGGAGCCTTCGGGCGGCGGCTCGTTGCCGGCGCGATGGTTTTCAGTCTCGGACTGGGCCTGATGGCGCACAACTGCGTCCACACCTTCAGCTACGGCTACGATAAGCTGCGCTTCATCAAGCCGGTCTTCATTGGTGACACCATCTACACGATTCGCACGAATCTCGAGAAAACTCCGAAGTATCCGAAGATGGGCATGGTGCGAGTCTCTTACGAGGTCTTCAAGATGCCAGGCGAACTTGTCCTTTATTGTGAGCACCTTCAGACGGTGACGTATCGCGAATCCGCGAACTTCGAACATTTGATCGAGAAAAAGTAGTGGGCGAATCGAAACTACGAAGTCGAGTGGCGCTCATCACCGGTGCCGGCACTGGCATCGGTCGCGCGATCGCGCTGTCGTTCGCGCGCGAAGGCGCGAGCGTCGTGGTGAATTACAGTCGCTCCCGCGATGCCGCCGAAGGAGTTGTGTCTCAGATTCGAATCGCCGGGGGAAAGGCCATCTCGGTCGGAGCCGACGTTTCGAAAGACGATGAAGTGCACGCCATGCTTGCGCGCGCGGGCCGCGAATTCGGCCGCCTCGACGTGCTCGTTAACAATGCCGGTTGGAGCACTCGCATCCCGCATCGCGAACTGGATGGTCTAACCGACGAAATCTGGAACAAGACCCTCGATGTCAATTTGAAGAGCGTATTTTATTGTGTCCGCGCCGCAGTCCCGCTATTACTGCGACAGCCGGGTGCTTCGATTGTGAATATCGCATCGGCCTCGGGCTTTACCGGCATGGGCAGTTCCATCGTCTACGGAGCCGCAAAAGCTGGCGTCCTAACGCTGACGAAATCGCTCGCTCGCGCCCTGGCACCCGAGATTCGCGTGAACGCAGTCGCACCAGGATTAATCCGCACCCACTTTGCCGGCCGCGCCGATTCAGATCCATTGTTCAATGCTGAGGATAAGGCAACTCCCTTGCAGCAACTTGCCACTGCCGACGATTGCGCTTCCGCAGCACTCTTCCTGGCTGCCGATGCCAAGTCAGTGACCGGCGAGACCATTCTTGTTGATGGCGGCCGATTCACGGTTGGAGCAATTCGCTTATGAACGCATCGCCGGATCGATACTGATGTCGCAGACACATAGCGCATCGGAATTTGTCGGTGGCGTCGCGCTGAATACCAAAGGTGATCTGTGAAGTTTCTTGTTACAGGCGGCCTCGGTTTCATTGGTCAGCGAGTTGTGCGCAATCTTCTCGGGCGCGGCATCCCAACTGTCTCTGCCGATCATTCTCCTGATTCCGAGGCGATCACTGCCTTCCGCGAGATAGCCAACGGCGTCAATACGGAGTTCGATTCCGTGCCTGCGGACGTAAGCGACTTTCGCGACGTAATGGCAGTTTGCCATCAGCATTCCGACATCACTCACGCCATTCATCTCGCGTACGTCATGGGTCCGCTTGTGGACGAAAACACTTCGCTCTCCACGCGCGTGAATATTCTTGGCGTGACGCACATGTTCGAAGTCGCCGTTCAGCGCAAATTCGCGCGTCTCGTCTTCACCAGCAGCGAGACCGTCTACGGCCCGTCCCAAAAGCCATACGGCGATCGTCCCGTCACCGAAAATGATTTCTGCGACCCAGCCACTCACACCTTTACTTACGCCGTGATGAAACTTCTCAACGAACATATGGGCCGTCGCTACATTGCGCGCCTCGGCGCAAACATCGTTTGCACGCGGCCTCCTGTCGTTTTCGGCCACGGTCGAAAGCGAAGCGCCGTCATGTGGGCGGAGCATTTCGCGTCCAAACCTGCCGTGGGTGAAGCTGTAACGCTTCCGTTCGGCCCGCAAACGCGGGATACCTGGATCTACAAAGACGATTGTGCCGAACAACTCGTCCGCCTCGCGCTGAAGCCCAAGCTTGACTACTTTGCCTACAATAGCGGCGGCCAATGTGTCAGCGCCGCGGAGCTTCGCGCAATTGTCAGAAAATGGCTTCCCGACGCCCAAATCGACTTCGACGCCAGTCGCGGCGGAACGCCGCTGATTGACAATCAAGACGGGAAGCGCCTGATTCGCGAGATCGATTTTGTCCCGCGCCCGCTCGAAGAGGGCGTTCGCGCGCACATCAATGAGGCGCGAACAGCCGCGGGTTTGCCGCTCGTATGATTCGCGCGCGATCAAAAATATGAAGCCCTTCACGAGCACCGTTATCGGCAGTTATCCGCGCAACGCGAGCGTCGAAGACACGATGAAAAAGCCAACGCTCTCTCGCTCTGAAATTGACGATTTGATTCGCTGGGCCGCGCGCGACCAGGCGGATCTCGGTCTCGACGTCATCAGCGACGGCGAAGGCTATCGCGAGAACATGTATTATTTTTATCAGAAACGTCTTGACGGCCTGACTTTCGACGGCATGCTCAAGCAAAGCTTCGGCACAGCCGGATTCGCCATCGAATGCGCGCGTGTTGTCGGAGAAATCAGGAATCCGCGTTTCGATCTCGCTCGCAACTGGAAACTCGCCCGGGACGCCGCGCCCGCAAGCTGTCGCGTCAAGCAGACCGTCACCGGCCCGCACGTACTCACGCGATTCAGCGTCAACCAGCGCCCCGACTTATACCCTGACGAGCAAACACTGTGCCGTGCGTACGCGAAAGTCCTCGCCGACGAATTGCGCGAGGTGATCGCCGCTGGTTGCGACTACATCCAATTCGACGAGCCGATGTGGACTGAGTCGCCCGAAGACAGCGTGTGGTCCGCCGAAATTCTGAACGAACTCATCGAATCACTGCCGCGCGTTCGCTTCGCTCTTCACATCTGCGGCGGCAACCCGCGCCGCAAGCGCATATACTTCACGAAATACACGGATCTCGTTCCAGCGTTCCGCACTGTTAAGATTGACGAAGTCTTGCTTGAGCACTGCACGCTTGGCTACGACTTGATGGATTTGTGGAAGCAGTGGGACTACAAGGGCGATCTCGCCCTCGGCGTCGTCGATCAGCGCAGCGACGGCATCGAAACGCCGCAAATGATACGCGACCGCATGAAGCCTGCGCTCGAATATTTCTCTCCGGAGCGTCTCCTGCTCACGAGCGAATGTGGCTTCGGCCACGTTCCGCTCGACATCACACGCAAGAAAATTCGCGTCCTTACCGAAACTTGCCGCGAACTACGAATATAATTTCTGCTTCCTGCGCCAGTCGTGCGTCTCGGTATCCTCCTCAACTTCGATCCCTACTTCGCGGAAGTGGCCGACGAGACCTAGTGGATCACATCATTGCGGTGAATGAACTCCATCTGAAACGGCTGCTCGCAGATTACGTCTGCTACTATCATGGCGACCGGGCACATCTCGGACTCGGGAAGGGAACACCGAACTGCAGGAATCGTTCAACAGCTTCGGGCCGCGTCTTCTCTTTCTCGCGAATCGACGGGCTGCATCATCGTTACGATCGAGCAGCTTAGTCCGGACCGAGTGTCCACCCATCCTTTTATATTTATATGTGTGCGCTCGACGCGCACTCGGGTTCCTGCCCTCCAGAGTCTTCTTGCTGCAGCGAGGTGATGATTGTATTCAGGGCCACTTTAGCAAGAACCTGCCGTTTTGGTCCGCTGAGGTTTTGGCGAGCTACGACTTCTGTTACCTGCTTTCGATGATCAAAGAGAGCTTCATGTCGCGAGCAAACTCAATCGTTATTCCCGGCGGCAAGCTTGATCTGGCGATGCAGCTTATTCTTACTCCTCTGATCCTCCAACTTGTCGAACGCAAACAGAGAGCATCGTGACGGGCAGAATACACACCGCCCCCCGACATTCAGCCAATCGCACCTCACCGTTTTAAGCATTTCGAGACGACACGATTGTCTTGAACTGCCGAGAGCGAACGCAATGTTCGGTACCCCCTTTTGTCGATTGCGCGCTTCCCCTTCTTAAACGAATGGAGAGCCCTTTTGTCGAGGCCACTGCCTTCACTTTTTGAGGCGGGTAAGGCACACTCTTGGAAAAGCAAATTCTCTACAATTTTGGGATACCTACAAACAGGGATTCTGGGCAGGGACGGTTTTTGGGCAGACTTCACTTGTCGAGTAGCCCGACTAATCGTCCTTTTAGGCGCGCGTTGCCGCCCGGATTAGCTCGCGAGCCGTTCCATCACCACCTTCGCTGGCTTTTCCTCCTTGAAACCAACTACAACGCGCCCGTTAACCTGCCCCTTCTTGAGCCGGCTGAACACGTCATTGATGGATTCAAGTGGCAATATCTCAATCGTCGCCTTTACTTGGCCCTCTCCGGCAAACGCAAGCGACTCTTCAAGGTCCAAACGCGTGCCAACGATGGAGCCCCGTATCGTGTAGCCGTTCAGAACTACATCGAAAATCGAAACAGGAAATTCCCCGGGCGGCAGGCCATTCAGCACGCAAGTCCCACCGCGACGAAGCATGCCGACCGCTTGCTTGAAGGCGATCGGTGAAACGGCAGTTACCAGCACTCCATGCGCACCGCCGATTTGTTTTTGGATTTCCTTCGTAGGGTCCTGCGTTTTCGCATCAATTGTGATTTCAGCTCCGAGTTTCCGCGCCAGCGCCATCTTCTCCGGACCCAGGTCCACCGCCGCGACGTGCAGTCCCATGGCCTTTGCGTACTGGACGGCCACGTGACCCAGGCCGCCTACTCCTGAGATCACAACCCACTCACCGGGTCGCGCCTCGGTCATTTTCAATCCTTTGTAGGTGGTGACGCCGGCGCAGAGGATCGGGGCCGCATCCACAAACGAAAGATTCTTGGGAATTCGGCCCAAATAATCTGCTTGTCCTAATGCGTACTCCGCAAAAGTTCCGTTCACCGAATACCCCGAGTTTTGCTGCTCTGGGCAGAGCGTTTCCCATCCAGATAGACAGTAGTCGCAATGCCCGCACGCGCTGTGCAGCCATGCGATTCCAACGCGGTCGCCTTCCTTCAAGTGCGTGACTCCCGGCCCGAGAGCTGCGACGATTCCCGTCCCCTCGTGGCCCGGGATGAGCGGCAGCGTTGGCTTGATTGGCCAGTCGCCGTCAGCGGCATGCAGATCTGTGTGGCATACTCCAGTCGCGAAAACTTCTACCAGTGCCTGCCCCGGCCCGGGTGTTGGGATTGGAACTTCTCGCACGACCAACGGCTCTCCAAATTTTTCAACGATTGCCGCTTTCATGGTTTTTTTGTTTGGCACGTTTCGTCTCCGTCTTGCCTGGAATGTAACCACCGTAGTCCCGGTTTAAGCAGATGTATGTGTCATTCAGCACAGTTGGGTGTGACGCGGGTCACAGAGTCTGATTGAAATCGAGTCTGCACAGGTTCAAGTCCAACTACGCAATAGCCGGCAACGGATAAATGCTTTTAGTCGGTCGCTCGACTACCTGAGATCCGGCACAAAGCCGTGTTCCCCGCAGCGTTGCTATCCGATGAAATCCCCTGATCCGATCCGCGGATCTTGGAGTTCGTGAATACCACAAGGCGTTATGGTTCACCGCCGAAAGTCTGGTTAACATTCGCGAGATCGGCGTCGTTAAGTGACTGCGTTCTTTGTTCCCAATCGCCATCTTCCAATGCCGGCCAATTCATTTGCGAAATCCACGGAGGGTACATTTTGCTTGAGAGGACGACCCTCTCTCCACGATCGTTTTCCGTGAATCAAGAAGAGGAATCGGTGATGCCGTGACCCGGCGTAAGGAGAGAACTTGTCTCATTGCGCTTCATCGCGACTTGCTGGATTTGTGCGACGAGTCTTCTTCCTCTCAACGCGAGTTACGGCTCTCACCGGGCGGCAACAAACACCAGCGACACCAGATACACCAGAATGCCCAGGCCGATCAAAGTCGCGGCTACGAAGGCAAATAACACAAACGAGAGCGGATGAAACCAGAGCAAACTCAAAATCTCGAGGAGCAGACCAGCGATCACCAAAGTGCTGGAGACTTGTAGAAAACGCCGGATTCCGATTTCATTCAGTTTCATTGGGCAGGCTTCCAGAATTTCTCGTGGGCCAGACTCGCCACATCGTGCGCTGTATCGTGACAGCCGCTGGTCAGGCAGGGCATCTGATTCGACGTGAGCGAATCCATAATTGCGACGTGGATGGGATTTTCTTCAAAACTGCGAGCGCCGAGATGGCAGTGCAAACATTGAGCGTTCTTGAATCCCCCCTGTATGCGGATCGAGGCCGGATCAGGCGGCGTGCTCACATACTGCACATAAATTCGCTTCAAGCCTTGCATCTTATCTTTCAACGGACCGTAGATGGTGTAAGTCGGTGTGGCAAGCGTAGCAGGCCATGCCCGGCGGCACTCTGTGGTTTTGAAAGTGTTGGGCGGGAATGTGCGCGGCGGCGTCTATGTATAGGCTACTGTCCATAGGGGGCTATGACATGGCAGGAAATGCAGAATTTTGTTTGTTCGGAACGCTGCACGTGAGTGTTTATTCCTCCCACAATGCACAGAGCCGGGAGAACGCACAATCCTATAAATGCCAGGATCTTCCAGGCCGCTCCGGTCATCACCGAAGGGCGAATCAGGAAAATGGACGCCAGCACGATGTTGACGACTAATTGACAGATAAGAATTCCAATCACGAGACCTCATGCTGCTTCCCCATGTATGGAAGCTGCGGTAGTTCCGCGCTGCGCGAGGCTCTAGCTATTCTTCGCAAGCTCGCGAATGTATCCCACCAGCCCCTTGATTTGATCGTCCGTCAGCTTGCCCTTATAGGCCGGCATTTTCTTGCCTTTTCCGTTGGTTATGCTGTCGTTCAATTGCGCGTCGGTTTGCTTCTGGACTGCGTCCGCGCGCAGATCGGTCACGCCCAATTGCTTCCCCATTGAGCCACTGCCGCTCCCGTCAGCGGCGTGGCATGCGGCGCATTTGGCCTTGAAAACACCAGCCGCATCCTGCGCGTGCGACGGCGCATTGTCCACCAACACGAGAGCGCCCAACAGAAGAACGGCAGACCCTATTCGAACCATTTGATAATTCATTTCATCCCTCCCAGGACAATCGCCGAAAAATAGCATGAGGCCAGCATTGCGTCAGATCTGTGCCTTTTAGAACGCATACTTGAATGAAAATGTCGCGTTGCTTCCGTTGAAATCCTGCAACTGGATCGACGCAACTCCAAATGGGTTCGTGTTTCCTGTTTCGTTGAACCCGAAGTAATTCCACGCCATCTTGTAGGTGAAGTTCTGATAAACCTCGATCGCGATCGACGCGTAGGGTGTTTGGTAGTTGAAATCAAGCGATCCGGAAGGTGTTAGTGGGTTCAGGAAAATCGTATTGCCGCGGACAAAGCTGCCGCTATAACCCACCATCGCCGTGACCCGCTTCACCGGCTTCCACATCACCGCGGCGTGGGCGAAATGATCCGTGCTGCCATAAGTTGAAAGCGCACCGAGGGGCGATGTCGCGGCCGTAATCGGGCATGCCGGACCCGTCGGCAGCATCGGCACACCCGGAGGGAACGTGGACACCGGCACAGTGGTCGGCGGCGTCGTCGGAATCGCGTAGGAAGTGGAATACGCGAAACAGATTAAGGATTGCGTGAAGACGTTCCAGTAGTTGTACCCGAAATCAACCGACAGGCGCGGATTCGCCGTCAATATCGTGGCAAAACTGTACGAGCGGTCGTGCTCGAGATTGTTCACCGTCAAGACATTGTCGCGGTTTTCATGAATCTCAATCGCGCCTTCCACATTCGCCCACGGCCGCGGCTGATAATTCGCGTGGATTTTGTACGACTGAACCTGCCGCGGATCGATTCGCGTATATGAGTTGTCGTTATAGCCGAACTCCAGATCTCCAGTGATTCGCAGTGCATCGATAGGGCGGGCGACGACCCCGAGAAGCAACGCATCCTCATTGATGGTTGTTAGAGTGCGAGTGGGGCTCGCCGCCGCAGGAGCGGCAAAGGTCACCGACCCATCGGTGTTGAGCGTGCAACCCGTGAAGGAAGGGTTTGTCAACGGGCTGCAACTACCGCGTGCGGCGTAGAAATCAGTCGCGGCCGTAGCGCCCGCCCCACCCGGGTAATAGATCAGCTCCGAATCGTTTGTATCGCTATACTGCGCGATGGTTTGGTTGGTGTACAAGTAGCCGATATGGGCGCTCAGCCGCTTGTTGAAGTCATATCGCACGTCGAAAGTATTTGATTTCAGGTTCTGACCAAGAAACGATGTAGCGTAGCCGGCGATTACATCCGCCGCCGAGCCTGCCGAGGCAGGAGTCGGACCCAAATGTTGCGGGCAAGTCATCGCATTCGAGCCCACAGGGCAATTGGTAACGTTGAACACTGCCTCACTCTGTTGCATGCCGGCCAGACCGGGATAGCCTGTGCCAAAAATATTCGTTTCGTCGAGCGCCCACATTCCCGGAATGCGCCAGTTGTCATAGCGGAACGTATCGAGGATCCCGAGCTTGTCGGTTACAGCATACACACCCGACCAGTCCGCGTTCACCGAGACGCGCTTCGCATCCGCCGGGCCGCCAGTCGTGCTTCCGCGCTCGGAAGTGCGCGCTGTCCAATCGTTCACCGCCTCAAGGAAATTCGGAATTGTGTTGTTGCTGGTGCTGTAACCCAACGAGCCGGACATTTCGAAGTTCTTAAAATAGTTCGATTGGAAACGCAACCGTTCCGTGGGCATAAAATTGTGAGGATTGTTGATCTGGTTGTAGGACAGGAATCCGTTGCAAGTGGGCGTGGCAATATTGGTTCCGGCGGTTACTACCGGAGGCGCGCAAGGAAGCGTCTCGGCGGGCGTTTGCGTACTCCAAATGTTTCCCAGGTCCACCGGCGTGCCGTTCGGCGTGCCCACTCCTGAAGGGTTTGCAATGGCGAATCCGAAATTCTGCGGGTTGACGGTGGGGTTATCGGTAACGACGTTGTCCTGCTTGTAGTAACTCAGGAACTCGTCAAAGGAGAGCGTGGTCCGAGGCAGGATCCGGAAATCGACTCCAAAGCGATAGGCGTTCGTCGTGTAGCTATCGACCGCGTCAAAGGCCGAAATCGTCCCGCCATCCGTGGTGAAGAAACCGGGTCCTTCGTCGCGGTTACGGGAATACCCCAGCCGGATTCGCACCGCCGAGTTCGGAAGTAGCGTCAGATCGTAATCCTGCATGCGGCGCACAAGATCCAGTCCGTGAAGTGAATTGTTCTGCGCCACTGCGGGGTTCGAGCAGTATGCGGGCGCGCCCTGTGGGAAGGCCGGCGTGGTTGGTCCCACGTAGCAGCCGGTCGATAGAGATCCTGCCGCGTTCAATCCGGCTGGGTTCAATGGGTTTGCCCACAGGTTATAGTCCCAAAAGTTCTTGTCGCGGCGGAAGAGCAAGCGGAAGTCATACCATTTATTCTTTTCGATGCGCAGGCGCGTCACGTCGTTTGGATCGCCGCCGTATCCGAAGTTGCTGAAATTCAGGCTATCGAAAAAGATTCCATTGTGATCGATTGAGCGCATCTCCAGCGTGTAGTCGAAGAGTCGGACGCCGGAACCGAGGTTCTCAAACGTGTCGTAGGTGTTCATGTTGCCGTTGATTTCGCTCGCTCGATAGCCGAATTCGGTCGAGGAGTGGATATTGTAATCGCCCGAATTAATTCCTTTCGATTCTGCGGGGGCGTCTTGGGTGCGAGCAGCGGGAGAAAGGCAGAGCGCTGCGATAAAGATAGCGAAAGGAATCGAGCGAAGTCCCAGATGACCTTTCATGCCCTTATCTCCCCCATCGAAAATCCCTGTCATCGCTCCCTGCCCGTTTGGCTTGCGTGCCTTCTCCGCAATTGAAAAGGAGTTTATGGCGCCTTCTACTTGAAGAAGGTCGCGTCGAAATTGGAGCCGTGGATGGCGACGTGGCACAACACGCACGACTGGAAAAGGCTCGCTTGGTTGTGAAACGACGGCATGCCGGGTGCGCTGCTAAAACTGGATGTCGTGTGGCACTGGAGGCAAAGCAGGTTGACGTTGCTCAGCTTTAACATGTGTGGATTTGGTCCGCCGTGCGTCAGATGGCACGATTGGCAGCCCTCGACCTTGATGGGCGCATGTTCGTAAACAAACGGACCCTGCTTGTCCGTGTGGCACTTGAAGCAGACCGCATCCTGGGTGGAGGAAGTCCGCACCTGCTTCGGTTTGACTGTGCCGTGTACGTTGTGGCAATCGCTGCATTGAATCAGACCCTCGTTGACGCGGTGGTGAAAGGGCATTTCGAATTCAGCTTTTTTATTGACGTGGCAGCTGTAACAAAGTTCAGGCTGGGCTTTCACCAGGAGGAACTCTTTCGTCGTCGCGTGGTGCGGGGAGTGGCAGGAGGTGCAACTGACGTCGTTCCTCGAATGCTCGGAGTTGATCGCGTTCATGTGCTGCGTGCCGCCGGCGTGGCAGGTCAGGCAGCGTTCGTTGATTTCCTTGGCAGAATGATCCTCGAAGATGAAGATCTTAGTTTTGTCGCCGCCTCCGGCGACGTGAGCAGCTCCGGGACCGTGACAGCTTTCGCATCCCTGATGCGATGGGCCGCCTTTCGTGTCGAGGGTCGTCTTCCAGTGCGGCGTCTTTTCCCAATTGTCGTAAACAGCTTCGTGGCAGGTCTTGCATGTCTCTGCGCCGACGTAATCGGAGGAACCTGCGGACGCGGTCGCTGGCTTATCTTGGCTCGGCGCCGGACTCGAATGAATCGCCGTCGAAGTTTGTGCGTGTCCGGCTATTGATCCTGCAAAAGCCATTGACGCGCCAACGAGCATCATTGCAACGCGGGTCCTAAGCACAACAGAGCCGCTCGAATATTTCATCTGCTTGGCTGGATTCCTCTCGAACAGATTTGGCCGAGGATAAAACCTTCCTCGCGCCGGCATTGTACGAACACGTTGAGTGATAAACTGTCTCTTTTTGCACAGTCGCCACAGGACTGCGTGCGATCCTCGTATGTTTCACAGCGGCACTGTGGCGACAGCGGAGCCTGTACAAGGTTCCTCGCCATCATTTTCGTGCCCGGAATTTTTATATCGGCGAAAATAGACGAGAATTTACAACTCTTCGAAGATTTATTTCCGGAGCGAATAAAAAGTGAACGGAGCTGAACGTGAACCTGCATTGCTGGCCCGGCGGCTTTTGGCGGGCGGCCAGACACCTGCTCAGACATCGAGGATGAACCGAAAACTTTTGTCCTAATCTTTGAGACCGGCAACGAGATCGCGAGCTTCCTGGAACAGTTCGCGAGGGAACAAGGTTTAGCGGGAAGCAGCTTCAAAGCCATCGGCGCTCCCTCTTACGCGAAACTGGGTTGGTTCAACTGGGAGACGAAAAAGTACGATCCAGCCTGCGTTCTCGACGAACAAGTGGAGCTGCTTTCGCTCATAGGCGACATCGCCCTCAGGGACGGAGAGCCGCCGGAGAATCGACATGCCCATTCAGCCCGGGAGAACCGTTGCGGAACTGCTTGCGCCGATGTTGAATAAGACCCTGTTCGTCGCGATCAACGCGTCGCTGCGCCGGCCAGCGCGATAGAGCCCTTCGTTGCCGAGCACCTCACCCACATGAATGGGCTGGAAGTAGAGGGGCGTCTTTGGCCCTCCGGCCCGTTTATCGAGGAGGGCGTCCTCGCCGGCGATGGCCTGACGATCCTTTCGACCAGCACGAGCTGATAAAATGGGAGCTGCGCGGGGGCCGGATCGACATCATCGGACTGGACACGAAGTCAGCAACGTACAACAGAGGCACTGCGCACGAAATTCGCAACACCATCGGAACCAGAGTGTTCCGCCCAACAGGGAAAGGCTTAGACTATAACTGGGAAGCAAGTTATCAGTGGGGAAGTTCCGGGAGCGACTCGATTCGCGCTTGGAGCGTGTCGACGGAAACTGGATTTACATTTGATCGCATACGCTTTCATCCTCGGCCACTGTTACGGGCGGACGTATACAGCGGCGACGGCAATCCGGCGAATCAGACTTTGGGGACCTTCAACCCCCTTTTCCGCCGTGGCGCATACTTTTCCCCTAAGACGGTGCCTTTGCTGGGGCCTCAGAACCTGATCTATTTGCACATCCCCACATTCGGCCATCCGCGTACACGATCGCCTTATCTCCACGTCTTGCCCGAAATCGGAGCCTCGAAACGCACGACGAGCGCGATCGCGAACGACTCACCGCACTCGCGCAACTCCGCCGCTTTGTTTAGAAACTCATCGAACATTTCGGCCTATCTCGCGATGCCTCGCGTCAGATGCCGCTCGAGCTCGAGCAAACTCTTCAAGGAATGCCCCGGCGCAAAAACATCCGCATGCGGCAGCACGGCAGCCATGCCTCGTGTAATCGGCTGGTAGTCGTGAAGACCGAGAAGCGGATTCAGCCACACGATCCTTTTCGCACGGCGCCTCAGCGCTCGCAATTCAGCTGCCAGAACATCGGGTTCGCCCGTGTCCCAGCCGTCGCTCAAAATGATCGCAAACGTATCCCGCGACATCGATTTCTTGGCGTGAAGCCGGTTGAAATCGCTCAAAGATTCGCCGATCTTAGTGCCGCCGGACCAACACGTCACAATTTTCGAGAGCGATCCGAGTGCGTCGGCCACTTTCCGCGTTCGCAGCGCGTCCGTAACATCGTGAAGCATTGTGCTGAAAATATAAGTGTCGGCCCGCTTGAAATGCCTTTTGAATAGCGTGCGCAAATTTCAGAAGAAAAATGCTATAGAGATTCATCGAGCCGCTCACGTCCAGCAAGATCACGATTTGAACCTGTTGCAGCTTCTTTCCCTTGTAGCGCAGATCGATGGGTTCACCGCCGCGGCCGATGTTCCTGCGAATCGTGCGGCGGAGGTCGATCTGGGCGCCGAATTCCGCGATCTTGAGACGTCTCGACAACCGCCGGCTCATTTGCTTGAGAAGGCGCTCAGCAAACCGCTCAAGCACCGCCTGATCGCCCGAGGGCACCTCGCTGAAGTCAGTCTTCTGGATTCGATCGAGAACGCTCGCGCCCGCGAACGCTTTACCTTCTTCCTCAGCGGGGCGCGTCGAAGTCTCGCCGGTCGCGAAAAGGGCTGTGGGCGCGGCTTCAATTCTTTGCGAGGTCGATTTCGGCTGAGGCTTTCTCTCCTCGCGCTCGGATTCATCGCTCGAGCTTCGTGAGGCGCTATTCCAAAAATCTTCGAACACCGTCCACGAAGAAGCGGTTCCGCAAGTCGAGAACACGCACGATATGCTGGGCGGTACCGTCGAACAAACGCTTTTCTCCACTTAATAAGGGAGGAAGATGCAGATGGAATACACAATAGTGTCCGGCTCGGAAATGAATGTATCGCGAATTGCGCAAGCCACGCTCGGTCCCGATTTCATGTCGCCGCCTAGATTGGTGAACCTGCCAATCGTATTATGTTTGTAAGTGACGTAAATTAAAATCCGACAGCAGCTGCTGACGAACTTGTTCAGCCGCCGGCGAAAGGGGAATCCGGTATGAATGCAATCACACCAGAAAATAAGAAACTCGGATTTGTGGGTGTCGGCTACATGGGCCGGCCAATCGCGAAGAGGTTGCTTGAGGCGGGCTTCAAGGTTACGGCTTACGACCGAGACCGCAGCAAAGCAAATGACCTGGTTCAGTTTGGCGGCACGGTTGCGGAGAGCATTGCGGAACTTGCCTCGAGCTGTGACGTCGTGTTGTCGTCGCTTCCAAATGATGAAGTTGTTTTGGACGTTTACAAAGGGCCGGACGGCGTGCTCGCGAATGCGCGTCGCGGCTCGCTGGTCATCGAACTGAGCACTGTGTATCCGGAAACCTCACAGACTCTCTCGCGGCTAGGTTCAGAGCGTGGCGTTGACGTCCTCGATGTGACTATTTCGGGAAGCGTTCCAGTCGCCGAGCAGGGAGCGCTGACTCTGTTCGGGGGCGGAGACGAACAATGGTTCGACGCTGCAGATTCCATCTTCCGCGCGATCGCCCGAAAATGGTTTCATCTGGGGTCGAACGGTTCCGGGGCGACGATGAAGCTTGTTGTGAACAGCCTACTGGGAATCGGAATGCAGGCGATTGCCGAGGCAGTCGCACTCGGTGAGAAATCTGGTCTAGATCGCAATCGTTTGCTCGACGTGCTGTCCCAAACCGCAGTCGTTGCTCCAGCGCACGCAGGAAAGCTCCAGAGAGCCACAAATAACGACTACACCCCTCAGTTTCCACTACGGCTTATGAACAAGGATTTCGGCCTGATTCTAAAACTCGCGACGGCAGTTGGTGCGCGGATGCCCGCGGCAGAGGCGTCTTTTGAGGTTAATGCGGCACAATTGGCGGAAGGAGCCGAACAAGATTTCTCTGCCGTAATTCTGCAGATGGAAAAGCAAGCTCATTTGGGTTCCACAAACAATGGACGGACTCGAGTCGCCGCAGCTTCGACGAAAAATCAGGTCTAGTTGGATGAAGTTCATCGCTTCTGCACCTATCCGTGGGAATGTGCGGAAGCGGTCCAACCGAAGGTATACGGAACTGAACAGCCGTTTGACGGCGAATCTGAGCGAGAAAATCATTTGTGAAGATTTTCAAGCACGGAGGAAAGGAGCAAAGCTATGGTCAAAATAGAATGGCTGGGTTGCGTATTGGCATTGATTGGGATCGTCGGCTTGACAGGGTATTCCCAGGAAAAGGCAAGTGAATATGTCAGCCCGTCGGAAGCCGTTCCAACGGGCAAGGCTCCCAAGATGCAGGTTCAATTGCTGAACCCTGGAGAACCGGCGAAGCAATATGCGCTCATCTTCTACCAGGGAGACGAGGCCTTTTCCGGACTGCTGGAGTTTGCGGAGAATTATCACGTCACGAGCGCGCATTTCACTGCGATTGGAGCAGTGAATGGAGCAACGTTAGGGTGGTTCGATCCACAGCGCAAAATGTACAAGAAGATTCCCGTCAATGGTCAGCACGAAGTGATTGGGATGAGCGGCGATATAGCGCTATATCAAGGAAAGCCCGTAGTCCATGCTCACTTGGTCGTGGGGAGTCCAGACGGAACAACGCACGGCGGGCATGTTCTCGAGGCGTATGTGTCGCCTACGCTGGAAGTGATGGTTACAGTCGATCCAGTAACGACGCAAAAGCGGTTTGATCCGGCAACGGATCTGACGTTGATCGATCCAGCTTTGAAGTAGCATCGCAATGTGCCTCGATTGTAAAGCAACCGCGAATGCAGGAAGTTGAGCAAGGACTTGACCCAGCCAAACGGCTTCGGCGAAATCTAAACAGATCGATCAGGAGGCTGCGGCGATCCCGGGTCGAGACAGCATAACCAGAGCGAAGGGGGTTGAGTGGGAAAGTGCAATGGAGGACCTAAATATGAACAGCGGTGAACGTGCCATTAAGGGAGAGGTCGCATACCGGAAACGAGACGAACCCCAGGGCGAGCACGGCTCACCGGTCAGTCGCAGGCAATTCTTGGAAGCTGCCGCTGGAGCCGCAGCCCTTGCAGGCTTCCCTCTGTATACGCCTGTGGCAGAAACCAAGGGAGATGTCCCCCGCCGCGTGCTCGGCCGGACGGGAGAAAAAATTTCGGCGATAGGACTCGGGGGATATCATCTTGGCAAACCAGACCTCGAGGAGTTGGAGAGTATCCGCATCATCCGTTCCGCAATCGACAATGGGATTACTTTTCTCGATAACTGCTGGGACTACAACGGCGGCGAGAGCGAAATTCGCGTGGGTAAAGCACTCCTGGACGGCTATCGTCAGCGAGCGTTTCTGATGACCAAAATCGACGGGCGCGACAAACAATCGGCTGCGCGGCAGATAGAAGAATCGCTTCGCAGATTGCAAACCGCGGACTGGCAGTGTGCGTACCTCCAGCACCGTGACCGCACTCTGCGAATCAGGGAACAGGCTTTCCGGAAGTTACCCTCCGTCGGATCATCGATCATTTTCTCGAAGAATTCTCAATCGCCGCCGCAGCCGAGTCCTTGGCGACCGCTCCATACTCCTATGTTTCGAAACCTGCTGATCGCCGATTTGGTTTTGCGTGATCGCATCGCCAAGACGCAATGGACTCCCGAGTACCCCACCTGATGGAGACAAGCCCTAGTCCTGACGCAAGACTCGGAGGGCGATTACGCACTGCGCAAATACTCTTGCATTCCAAAACCACAAGATGATAGGGACTCCGAATGCCACATAAACTTACGAAGATACTTGCCTCAGTTCCCAGCGATATTGTGATCGCGCAAGCCGCGACTCCCATCCCAATCAGCCGAATCGCCAGCGACGCAGGAATCCTTTCAGAAGAACTGGAGCCGTACGGGAGCACCAAGGCCAAAGTGCACCTCTCAGTTCGCGATCGCTTAAAGCACGTCACAAACGGCAAATACATTGTGGTGACCGCAATCACCCCCACCCCTTTGGGCGAAGGCAAGACAACCACCACCGTCGGCGTGAGCCAAGCCATCGGGGCACACTTAGGCAAGCGGGTATTTACGTGCATTCGTCAGCCCAGTCAGGGACCGACGTTTGGGATCAAGGGTGGGGCAGCCGGCGGCGGCTACAGTCAGATCATTCCGATGGAAGAATTTAATCTCCATCTTACGGGAGACATCCACGCCATCACGGCTGCGAACAACCTGCTGGCTGCCGCCATTGACGCACGTATTTTTCATGAAAATTCGCAAAAAGACGAAGCGCTCTTCGAGCGGCTATGCCCGCCGAACAAAAACGGCAATCGCACGTTTTCCCCGGTAATGTTGCGCCGGCTGCATAAGCTCGGAATCGCGAAGTCTGATCCGAATGAATTGACATGCGAGGAACGTAGCCGATTCGCGCGCTTGGACATCGACCCGGAGAGCATCGCTTGGCGGCGCGTGATCGACACCAACGACCGCATGCTGCGCCAGATCACCATTGGGCAGGGCGCTGAAGAAAAGGGATTCACGCGCACGACAGGGTTCGACATAACTGTTGCAAGCGAAGTAATGGCGATTCTCGCGCTAACCACCGGGTTGAACGATATGCGCGAACGCCTGGGGCGCATGATGGTCGCGATCAGCAGGGCTGGTGAGCCGGTCACGGCCGACGATGTCGGAGTCGGTGGCGCTCTGACAGTCTTGATGAAAGACGCCATCATGCCAAATCTCATGCAAACTCTCGAGGGAACGCCGGCGTTCGTCCACGCAGGACCCTTTGCAAACATCGCTCACGGCAATTCATCGATTGTGGCGGACCAAATTGCCTTGAAACTCGTCGGGCCGGATGGCTATGTCCTAACCGAAGCAGGCTTCGGCGCGGACATAGGGATGGAGAAGTTTTGCAACATCAAGTGCCGTTATAGCGGGCTGATTCCGAGCTGCGTCGTTTTAGTCGCGACAATTCGAGCTTTGAAGATGCATGGCGGTGGCCCCAAGGTCACAGCTGGCCAGCCACTGGCCACCGAGTATTCGCAGGAGAATCTGGAGTTGCTAGAGAAGGGCTGCGCCAATCTGGTAAAGATGATCCAGAACGCCCGGGCGTTCGGAATCCCTGTCGTCGTGGCGGTGAATCGCTTTAATGACGACACGGCAGCCGAAATCGACCTTGTTCGACGCATCGGCGTGAATGCCGGGGCCGAAGACGCGGTCATGAGCAATCACTGGGCGCAGGGCGGAGCCGGAGCGATTGAGTTAGGCAAGGCTGTGATCGCGGCCTGCGAGAAACCAAGAGATTTTCAATTTCTCTATCCGCTCGACATGAGCATCAAACAAAAAATCGAAACGATCGTTCGCGAGATGTACGGCGGTGCGGGAGTCGAATACTCGCCGGAGGCGGAGAAAAAGATTGAGCTGTACACGCGTCATGGATTCGACAAATTGCCGATCTGCATGGCCAAGACCCATTTGAGCTTAAGCCACGATCCCAGCCTCAAAGGCGCTCCGACTGGATTCACCGTGCCCGTACGAGATGTTCGAGCGAGCGTCGGAGCGGGGTTTGTTTATCCGCTACTCGGTGCGATGAGCACGATGCCGGGACTTCCGACACGACCGGCATATTACGATGTGGATCTGGACCCGCAAACTGGCCGCGTGGTCGGACTC
>Ga0302326_10007833_pt1 | contig 23679 bp, 14 predicted proteins | sample Palsa_T0_3_FD_202264 | JGI IMG/M metagenome (GOLD analysis project Ga0302326, IMG submission 202264) | Peat permafrost microbial communities from Stordalen Mire near Abisko, Sweden - Palsa_T0_3 | ecosystem: Environmental > Terrestrial > Soil > Palsa > Peat permafrost | place: Sweden: Abisko... | reverse complement strand
GGCGGCGTCGCCGATTCGATCACTTTCACCCAGGGAATCGGCTTGATGGCGGCGAAATATTCCGCTGCCGCGCGCACATCTTCATCGGACGTGGCTTTGGCGATGGGGCCCATGCGCCCATCGTCCTTTCGCGCGCCGCTCTTGAAATAGCGCATCTGGCGCACAAAATATTCCACGGGGAGGCTGGCGATGTCCGCGGATTCGGGATGCCCCTGTCCGGACATGAGATGACAGGTGCCGCAGGCCATCGCGGGGCCTCCGGCTCCCCCTGTCACGATCCGCGGCGCGGGCCCGTGTTCATCGGGAAACCAGTCCGGCGCCTCCGCGTTGCCGCCAGTCTTGGCGGCGTCGTACTCTTTGCTGCTGCCCGGTATGTGCACCATGCCGGTTGCCGGCACGGCCGGCGGCTGCACTTTGTCGGGGATGTTGTACGCCCAGGCTGGCAGGCCGTTGGGAATCGCCTGCGGTTGCGCTACTTGCGCCCCAGCAGCCAGGGCCAGCAGGGATGCCAAAGGCAGAATTCCGATCCAGTTATTAGCGCAAATGAGGCGCATCACGGAGGCGCTCCTCCCCGGCGTGCGCCAATCGTATCATCATCGATACTGGGTGCAACCATGACATCAACCTCAGCCTCTCGAACCTCCCGCTTTGTTGACACCACTTGCCGCCAGCAGCGTGAGACGGCCCCTCTAACAATTGCCGCCTGGCTGAAAACCACCATGCCTGCTGAATTTGCACCGTTTCCGCGAGCCATCCATAAAATCTGTTCTTGCTAGCCCCCTGTATCTTGCTGAAAGAGTGGATGTTATCGAAGCCGACGGGGCGCAGGATTTGGCACTGTCGTTGCACTTACTTCAGTCGGGCGGTGTCTTATCGCGCGCAGAGCGAGCCGCCAAGGTGGGTCATGAAGAAGATTTTGGCTGCCATTGCAATTCTGATTTTGGCAACTTTCCTAGTGCTTTCAGCCAGCGCCCAGGCGCCACCGGACCAGGCGCCTCCGGGGCCGCAGGACCAGCAGCAGCCGAGCGTCGATCCGAGCGCGGCCCCGGGAGTCGCGCGGGTGAGCTTTATCCGTGGCGACGTGTCCATGCAGCGCGGCGATTCCGGCGAGACGTCCGCCGCAACGCTTAATACGCCGCTGGTTGCGGGCGATAAGATTTCCACCGGCGATGGCTCGCGCACGGAAGTTCAACTCGATTATGCCAACGTCCTTCGTCTCGACGAGCGCGCCGAGGCCAACATTGCAACGCTGACGCAAAATCGCATCCAGGTGCAGTTATCCCAGGGATTGGCAAGCTTTTCTGTGCTCCGCGGCTCGCAAACCGACGTGGAGATTGATACTCCCAACGTGGCCGTGCATCCCACCAAGGAAGGGCAATACCGAATTCAGGTGGACGCCTCGGGAAATACGTATGTCACCGTGCGCGAAGGCCAGGCGGATGTATCCACCCAGCAGGGCAGCACTACAGTCAACAAAGGCGAGCTCATCACCATTCAAGGAACAGGCGCCGACGCCGCTTACCAGACTTCGCGCGCCTCTTCCAACGACGATTGGGACGATTGGAACAGGGACCGCGACAACGTCATTCAAAATGCCGAAGGTGTGCGGCGCACCAATCCCTATTACACCGGCGCCGGCGATCTCGACACTTATGGAACCTGGAGCGACGTTCCCGACTATGGACCGGTGTGGGTGCCGCGCGTGGCAGCAGGTTGGGCGCCTTACCGCGACGGCCGCTGGGTTTGGGAGCCTTTTTACGGATGGACCTGGGTTTCCTATGAATCCTGGGGCTGGGCGCCTTATCACTACGGCCGCTGGTTTCTCTATGGCGCGTCGTGGGCCTGGTGGCCGGGTCCCGTGTATCGGCCGTACCGGCCGATTTGGGCGCCGGCGTATGTCTCCTTCTTCGGGTTCGGAAGCGGCATCGGCGTGGGCTTTGGATTCGGCGGCGGTTTTGCGTCCATCGGCTGGCTGCCCATCGGGCCGGGCGACTATTTCCATCCATGGTACGGCGGATATCGCTTCGGCGCGGTCGGCGTAACCGGGCTTTACGGCCTTCACGAAGGCTTCTCGCCGCTGCATGCCGGCGGCGGTTTTTCAAATCTTCGCGACGTGGCCTCCAACGACCGGCTTCGCGCCGGCGTCTCCACCGTGGGCGCGGACCGTTTCGGCAGGGGAGCGGTTCAGGCAAGGGCCGTGAGCGCGGAGGAGTTTCGCAGCGGCCGGGCTTTGACCGGCAGCGTGCCGGTGACCCCCACGCGCGAAAGCATGCGCGCGTCCGATCGCGCCGCTCGCCCCGGAGCGTTTTCCGCGCGTTCCAACAGCGATCATTTTTTCAGCCGCAACGCGTCTACTAACAGGTCGCAATCGTTCAACGAACAAAATGCGCGGCCGCAGGGCAACTTCCAGGCCGGGCGATCCGCGCAGGAAAATGGCGGACGGAGTTTTGGCAATTCGCCGAATAACGGAGCGCGAGCGGGAACAGCGCCGGGCGGCGGCAGCTACAGGCCTCCATCGACTTCTTACCGCGAGCCGCTCAATCTGAACCGGCCGATTGTCAACGACCGCGCCTATTCCGCTCCGGCGAGTCGCGGAGAAGGCTACGGAGGCTACGGAGGCTACAGCGCCGCTCCTAGAGCGCCTGAGTCCGGCTATCGCGGAGCCGCTCCTCAACCCAGTCGGAGTGCGCCAGCCTATCGCAGCGCGCCAGCGCCGAGCTACCACAATGCGCCCGCGCCGAGCAGCCGCGCCGGAGACAATCGCGGAGGGTCTTCGAGCCGGTCATCGGGCGGAGGCCGGTCCTCAGGCGGAGGACGCCATCGCTAAGGTTTGAAGCAAGGGTTTACCACCGGGGGCCTCGCTTCTCCGACCCCTCCTTTTCGGAGTCCAGCGAGGCCCTTTTCTATTTCGTGCGATTTCCTGTTTTGCTTGCGATGCGCGGCGGAAATTAGTTACAGCTGCACTGCGCTTGTATCCCGTCCAGGCCTTTCCACATGGCCAGAGCGGCATCTTCCACGGCCGCGAGAATCTCCTCGGCCGACGCGCTGCCATCGTCAATCCGGCTGTCGATCTGCTCGGCCCAGACGCGCGAGTGATGCACGTCCCACGTCGAATGCAAAGTGAAATAGGAGCACGTTTTGGCATCGGCGCCGTATTTTTCCTTCAGCCCCTGTGCCTTCAGCCCGGCAATGCGCGCCACCTGCGATTCATAGGCATAAAACGCGCCCAGCGCGGCGAGCGGAGAACGCCTGGCGGCAATATCCCGGAACGTGCCGATAAACTCTTGCGTGGATTTGGACGGCGCGGCCGTGCGCACAGCCTCGCGCCGCGCGCCCATGCCCTCGGCAAAATCCAGCCACAACTCGGAATGCGGGGCCCCCTCGATCTCCTCTTCGCAAAGATTGCGCAATACCGCCCGGCGCAACTCGCCGTCGGGCAGCCGGGAGTGCAGCGCGCTCAGATAAGCCGGAAACGCGGCAACCTGGTGGTAATACTCCTCGGCATAGCGCCGCAAATCTTCGGCGCGCAGCGTGCCCGCGGTCCATGCTTGGTAGAAGGGGTGTTGCAACAGGTCGTGGCGGGCAATCGTCTCTTCGATCCGTGACCAAAGCTCGGGATGCTTCATTATTCAGTGGCCTCCTTGGCGTATGTGCAGTTTTCGAAGATAAGGCACGGAGCGAAAATAGTAAAGATCATGCCTCGCATGCCAAGGGAAGCCTGCGGTCGCCTAAAACTCCAAGTGCGCTTGCAATGCGATCATGCGCGGCGCGCTGTCGCCGCCCAGTCCGACGCCCAGCAGCCCGGTGGGCGGAGAGGTCGCGTAGGTGAGCGCTCCGAAGCCGGTTTGCGTGGAGGGTTTTCCGGGAATGCCGGCGAGGACCATGCTGGGAAGCGCGTAATTGACGTGGTTGAACACGTTGAACATCTGCACGTCAAAGCGAAGGTTGAGTCGCTCGTTCAAGGGAACCATTTTCGTGATGTACAGGTCGCTCCAGAAGAAGTCCGGGCCGCGCAAGGCGTTGCGGCCGAGGTTTCCGAATTGGCAATTTTGCGCATCGTCTCCACCAACGCAAGCGCCCGTGCTGGGATCAACCGTGGAAACAAATGCATTGGGATTGAGCCACTGCACCGTTCCCGGCTGGGTCACGCCCGGAATGGGATTGTGCTCGTAAAGCGGCACGCCGGGAACCACGCTGGCGTACTGCGGCCCGCCGGCTTGCACGATGCCGTTTCCATTTGCCGAATACGGCGTACCCAAGACCGAGAAGGGAAGCCCGCTGTGCCAAAACAGGGTTCCTGAAAGTTGCCAGCCGTTCACGATATGGCCGAGGAAATCCTGGCGGACTTTGATCGGCAGTTCATACACGTAGTTGGCGTTGAAATTTTGCCGAACGTCGTAATCGCAGGGGCCATAGCTGCGGCTCAACTCCCCGGGCAGCGGCGACAAGATCCCGGCGGATGAGAAGGAAAGAAATCCGCCGTTGGAAACCGTGTCCATGCAGCGGCTCCACGTATAGTTCACCTGCCCTTGCAGGCCGTGCCCGATGCGTTTCATGCCCGTCAGTTGCAGCCCGTTGTAGTGGCTGTTCGCGCCGGTGGAAAGCTGCGTCACCGCTCCGAATCGGGGATCTGCCGGCTGCCCGTAGGGGAATGGAGCGAAGCAGCCCTGGCACACCGTCTGGTAGCCGTTCACCTGCGTGGTGTAGGGCTGGTTCACAGCGCGCGTCCCCACGTATTGCGCGCGCACGCTTCCCGTAGTCCCAAATTGATGTTCGATCCCCGCGCTCCACTCCATGAAATACGGCGCGTGGAGCATGCCATCTGGCACCGCCGTGATCGCCACGGGCGGAAGGCAGGTTGCCGGATTGGCCTGTGCGGATGCGCAGGAAAGCTGGCCCTGCGGAAATCCCGTACTAAAAGTCTGATTGGCGGCCACGACGGCGTCGATGGCGCTATTAGGCACGCCCGGAGCGATGGCCGTTCCGCCAACCGTCCCCAGCAAGCCGCCTTGAAAGGTCTTGACGTAGGGCGGATTGACGCCGACGGCGTCCGCAACGCTGCCAGGCAAGAGGTCGCTGAAAATTCCGAAGCCCGTGCGAAATACGGAGTCCGGCGCGAACTGCCAGGCCACCGCGGTTCGCGGTTGCAGGATGGCCAGTGGTGTGGACGAAAATAGATTTCCGAGATGAGTTTGTATCGCCAGATTCAGGGGCTGATTCACGTCGTGGGAGATGGAATCGAACGATCCGCTCAGGCGCGCGATCTCCGCGTGTGGATTGAGCGGATTGGAGTTCAACGTATCGCGCACGCCAAAGGTCCAGGTGACCTTAGGGGTCACCTTCCACGTGTCCTGCGCGTACAGGTCCAGATTCAGGAAATTGAAAGGCTCGTTCGCCGTCGTGGGAAAGGTTTCCGTTGCCGTGGACGCCACTCCATAGATGTATTGCGGCAAGGTGGTGTAGGTGACCGTGGGAACGGACCCTTCGCCGAAATCGTAGTCGTTCAATAGAAGTATTCTGGTGTTGGTTCCGAATCTCAGTTCGTGAGCTCCGCGGCTCCAGTCCAGATTGTCGTTGAGGAATATTCGCGAGGCGCGCCGCCCCTGGACCCACGTATTGTCCAGCCCGCCGAGGGTGGTAAACGGTGCATTCGCGCCGCTGCCCTGCAACACAATCGGAAACGCGGCCAGCGTCTTTTGCAGATCGTTCGGTCCGAACAGGCTTTCATACCAGGAGAATCCCGGATTGAAGTAATTCACAAGATGCTCCGAAAACGTGTGCGTATATCCGGCCGCCACCGAGTACAGCGGTTGTGGCGAAGTCGCATCGAACAGCGGGTTGATGGGATCGGTATAGGCGGCCTGGAGGCCGGTATCGGCCTGGAAGCGAAACCATGCCGTGTTCTTTTCATTGATATTGTCGTCGATGCGGACGGTTTGCACCTGTTCCTGATCGTTGCTGGAGTGCGAAACGCTTTGGCGGTTGGCGCAGCCGTTTCCATCGGGCGGGTTTCCCGTGGCCGCGCCGCCGGTTGCTTGCAAGGGGCAGCCCAGCACGGCCAGGGGAGTTCCGCCCGTGTTCCCGTAAAGTGAGAACATATTGCGATAAAACGGCACCAGTTGCGGCGCCGGTTGATAGGTAGAGCCGGTAACCGAGTCCTTCCCACCCAAGGGAAGCTGCTGCAAAACGTAGTTTTGGAACGCGGCCGTCGGCACGGTCACCGCCGTCACGATGGGCAGCGAGATTCGCACCCACTCGCTGTCAAAAAAGAAAAACAGCTTGTCGTGTATCAGCGGACCTCCCAGGCTGCCGCCGAAGTGATTCACGTTCGATCGCGGCTTATGATTTCCGGGCGTGGCGTTGGTGAAGTAATCCGCCGCGTTCAACGCCGAGCCGTTCCACAACTCGTATAGATTGCCATGGAACCGGTTGGTGCCCGATTTCGTGACGTAATTGACCTGAGACGCGCCGTATCGTCCCTGATCCACCGAATAGGAAAGCGTGTTGACCGTCACCTCCGAGATCGAATTCAGGCCCAAAACGAGGTTGGTGGAAAGGCCGCTGTTCAGGTTCGTCAAGGGATCGTTGGTTTCCAGCCCGTCGACGATGTAGCCGTTCGATAGCGCGGGCAGCCCGTTGAATTGCACGTTGCCGTACCCATTCGAGCTGCCGACAAAATCATTTCCGCTGCCCGCGGTATTGATCAGCGCGCCGGCGGCAAATTGCAGCGGATACGTCAAGTCGCCGCCTGGATTGGGAAGATTTTCCAAGGCCGGCGCGGTCAATGTGGTGGACGTATTCGCATTCCCAGGGCTGAGGATCGGCGCTTCGCCGCTCACCTCCACGGTCTGCTCCGATTGCGCCACCTTGAGCACGAAGTCGACACTCTGCGTCTGCCCTAAATTCGCGGATACCGTGTCGTTCTCCTGCGGCGCGAAACCTTCGGCCTCCACTTTGACCGTGTAGGCGCCCGGTTGAAGCTGGGGGAAGTTGAACCGGCCGGCATCGTCGGTCCTGGCGCTGCGCGCCAGGCCGGTCTCTTGACGGGTGACGGTCACGGCCGCATTCGGCACCACCGCGCCGGTCGCATCGGTCACCTGGCCCGCGATCGCGCTGGTCGTTTCTCCCTGGGCGCCAGCCCGCGCGAAAGCAAACACCAGCAGCAAGACCGCATAAAACAGGCCGCGCGAGACCGCGCCTCTCCTGGCCGGAATGCGCCGCCACGCCTCTTGTAACCCGCGATCGTAACCAAGTTTGCATGAATTAAGCATGCTTATGTAAGTAAATTAAGCATAGTTAATGTAGCAAAGCAACGTAAATATACACGGCAGGCCCCCTAACGGGCAAGGAAGCTGACGGGAAAATGAGACCTCAATAAATCAATGGGTAGATCGACGCCGGGGGAGATCTACACTGCGGCCCAGAACGTATGCCGCGCTTTTCAAGATGACAATCCGGCGCCAAGCGGCGCCAGCATCTAATATTCGCTGCGGTTATGCCCAGCCGGGAGTGCCGCGCGACTGTGCCAAATGGGACTGCAACATCTCCTTCGCGATGTCATGATGCGGGTATGTCACACAAGAGAGGTAAGAACGAACTCAACAAGGCGACGCGCGACAGTGTCAGTCAGGAAATGGCCAAGCCGCGCATGGCCAGGTCCGCGAGGATCGCGGAGCGTAATCTGGACCTTACACGGATTCCGGATCAGCCCAGCGCCACCGTGCCCGGAACCGTCGAAAAAATCATCCCGCCTCCGCGCGCGAACTTGGCGGAAAAAGCGCAAATTGGCATTGATGGCGCCGAACAGCGGCATCGACATCTGCGCATTGAAAATACGTTCACGGACGAAAACGGCGACGACGTGAAGCTCAAAAAGGGCGCTCACGTGGAAGTCACGGTCACCGCCGAACCGAAAACGTTGCACCCGCGAAACACGCACCGATAAATTACCCGCACGGAAGAGAGAGATTCCTCGTTTGGAACGACTGTCTTGGCGAATGAGCGCCTGCGGCGATCGGACGCGGTTGCCCGGGATCGGTAGGTCCGGGAACCGGCGTGGGTAGAGGCTCGGGGTCCGGCGGAGGGAGGCGCGGTTCCTCCGGTCCACTTGGCGGAATCTCCGGTTGCGGTGGCATGGGAGTCGGCTCTTCAGGCTGGGGAGTTTTAGGGGGCGCCTGTTCCGGCCTTGGCGCCGTCGGATCCTGCGGCGGAGGAGTTCTCAAGAATCCTCTCATCGGTGTACCCTCACTCGTAGACTCGTAAAAGGATGCGGCGGAGGCCACTCTCTCAGCCACCGCCGCCACTTGAGTTTCACCTGGTGCTAGCGCTTGTTGTTTTTTTCTTCGCCATGAAGGGCTTTGCCCTGGTCCTGGGGTTGATCTCGAGATTTGTCCTGGTCCTGGGTTCGGTTCTGCTGGCCGTGGGTTCCGCCCTGTCCTGGTGTTCCACCCGTGCCAGTCTGCCGGTCCTTTTGCTCGCGCTGATTTTGCTGGTCTTGGGTTCCTCCTTGGTTGGGGTTTCCGCTCTGATTGTGGCGTGGATTGTTTTGCTCGTTCTGGGCTCGTCCGCCCTGCTGTCCCTCTTTGGTTTGAGATCCTTGTCCTGACATGATCTGGCCTCCTTGAAATGTTTTTGCAAATCCACTGCATGGCAGAATGCTAGAGCAAGGGAAGGCGAACAACGATACGCCGAATACCCTAGGCGGGGAAAAGGGGTCCTGTAGGACGTAATGCCCTGAGGGAATTAGGTTTACGAGCGCGAAACAGCTCGTCCGCGGGCAGGGAACGGCCGCGATAGCCAAACGCAGCCGTCAACCGAAGTTGCCTTAGCGAAGTTGCCTTAGCGAAGTTGCTTTAACGAAGTTGCTTAGCGAAGTTGCGTTGCCTGCGTACCCTCCGCGAGCGCGGCCTGGGCTTCGCGACGCATCAGGGCCCACAGAGCGGCGACGTGTTCGCGCTCGGTGGGTATGGCGCCGATGGAAACGCGCACCATCCAGCGGCCATCGAGGATTGCGGGAGTCAGATAAGCGCCGCCGGAGCGGTTGGCGCGCTCGGCCCACGCCAGCGTATGTTGGTCGAGAGCTTCCCCGGCCAGGCCGCCAGGTTCGTGGCGAATGCACAGCGTCTGCAATTGCACGGGGGCCAATACGCGCCAGTCGGGATTGGCGCGGATCTGCTCGGAAAGCCATTCCGCGTTTTTCAAATCCCGCCGCAAACGATCCTGCAGCCCCGCGACCCCTTGCTCGCGAATCAGGAACCAGAGTTTCAACGCGCGAAAGCGCCTCCCCAGCGGCAAGCCCCAATCGCGCAGATTTTTCACCTGGGCATCGGCGGCGGAGCGCAAAAAACTTGGATTGGTGGACATCACGCGGACCAGATGCTGGGGGTCGCGGACGTAGTAGAGGGAACAGTCGAACGCCGCGCCCAGCCACTTGTGCGCATTAATCACCAGGGAATCGGCGCCTTCCACGCCTTCCCACAACCAGCGGCATTCCGGAAGGATCATGGCCGATCCGGCCATGGCCGCGTCCACGTGCAGCCAAAGGTCATGTTCCCTGGCGATCTCCGCGATGGCTGCGATGGGATCGAATGCCGTGGTCGTGGTGGTGCCCGAGGTGGCCACGATGGCGCAGGGTTTGCGCCCCGCGGCCAGATCGGCGCGAATCATCTTATCCAGGGCGCCGGGCGCCATCGCGTATTGCGCGTCGTGCTCCACCAGTCGCACGTTTTCGCGGCCGAATCCCGCCAGCAGCGCCGCCTTGTCGACGGAGCTGTGGCTCTGCGAAGATCCGTAAACCACCAGCGGCGCTTTCTCCGATTGCAGACCGCCGCGGTTCAGGCTGTACCGCGTGGTCTTCTCACGCGCGCAGAGCAGAGCCACCAGCGTGCAGGTCGACGCCGTGTCGTGGATCACGCCGCTCCACTCCGCGGAGAGGCCCATCATCTTGCGCATCCAATCGGTGACCACCTCTTCCACTTCCGTCAAAGCGGGGCTGGACTGCCAGGAAAGCCCCAGCACGCCCAGGCCGGTGCTGGCGTAATCGCCCAGGACGCTGGACAACATTCCGTTCGACGGGAAGTATCCGAAGAAGTTGGGATGTTGCCAGTGCGAAAGCCCCGGCAGGATGATGCTCTCCAAATCGCCAAAAATTTGCTCGAAGGATTCCGGAGCCTGGGGCGGCTCAGTGGGAAGCTGCGACTTTATTTCTCCCGGCGCCGTGCGGCTCATCACCGGGAATTGCGCCACACGCGTGCGGTAGTCGGCAATCCAGTCGATCAGTTGGTGTCCGGCCTTGCGGAATTCTTCGGGAGTCATGGTTGGTGCCCGCGGGTAGGTTGCATCGGATCGTCAGGAGTTTACCGCAAAGCCGCCGCCTTGGAAGGCCAAACTGCCACGCTCTCCTTCCGCGGCAAACCTAGGAATTCTTTCGCCGCAGGGCGTCGATGGAATAGGCCCCCGCGCCAAACGTGAAGATAAACAGCAGGCCACCCAGAATCCCCATGTTCCTGCTGAAATTGATGATCTGCGCGTTGCGCGCGGCGCCTTGCAGCGTCCAGAAGTCGTGGAAGACCAGCGTTGTGGGAACCAGAAACACGAAGAGCGCCGCGGCCGCGATCTTGGCTTGCGCGCCCAGCAGCACCGCAAAGCCCGCCACAAGCTGAATCGTGATGGACGCAACGATTGCCGCCACCCCAGGCATCCCTTTGTCCGAGGCGCGGCCCGCCCAGAAGTGGAACTCCACGATCTGCCCCCAGGCGCTGTAAATGAAAATCCAGCAGATCAGCATCCGGCCGAAAAGGGGCGCGACGCTGCTCGATGGGTTGGGCATTCGGATTCCTCCTCTTTGAATTTCCCGGCGGGCCGTCCTCTGCGTGCGGTTACTTCAGAGCGTTCGCGCCGGCCTGCGCGCACTGCGCGTCTTGGTTGCTGGCCTGGCCAGACATGCCGATCGCTCCTATGATTTTGCCGTCCACAATCAGCGGGATACCGCCTTCCACGGGAACCGCGCCGGGCAGGCCTAGAATGCGGATGCCGTCACCCCCGGCCACCAGCGCATCCTGCAAGGCTTTGGTAGGGCGCTTGAGCAGCGCGGCGGAGCGAGCCTTTTCCACGGCGATATTGGATGCGGCCAGTTGCGTATTGTCCATCTTCTCGAAATAGACCAGATTCCCGGAGGGATCCACGATGGCCACGGCCATGGTCCAATTATTCTTTCTGGCTTCCGCCAGGGCCGGGGCGGCAACCTTCTTGGCGTCTTCCAGACTGATTGGTAGACCGTAGGCGTTGGGCATCTGCGCGTGGGCAAGCGATGCCGATGCGCATACCACGAAAACCACGGCAAGCAGGGACTTCCAGAACGATCGCGGGAACATAGCGGTTTCTCCTCTTGTTTATGTTTTGCCGGCAACGAAGTCAGGCGACCCGGATGATACTCCCGAGTGCAAGCAAGTCACAACATCCCTGCGCCTTATGCCAGGGGGATAAAAGATCCGTGCGCGGACACAAGACGAAATAGTCTCAAAAGCAAAAGGGCCGGAAGCGCCTGTTCGCGTCTTCCGGCCCTTCGCTTTTGCCACCGCTGCATCGGGGGTTAAAAATCTGGAGGCGCGAGGGGGAATCGAACCCCCGATATAGGTTTTGCAGACCTATGCCTTACCACTTGGCGACCGCGCCGTTACGAAATTCCGGCAACATCCGCTTCCCGCCTACCACAACAGCTTCAGGCCAAACTGAATCTGTCGCGAAGTGGTGGCCGTGCTGGTGATCACGCCGGCGGTGGGCGATGGCCCTCCGGTCGCCGCCGTGTACACCACCGGGTTGGGCGTATTGAGGTTCACCGCGTTGAGCACGTTGAAGAATTCACTGCGAAATTGCAGGTTCAGCCGTTCCGTGAGCGTGAACTTTTTCATGAGCGACAGGTCCAGCGTGGCCAGGCCCGGTCCCTGCAAAATATTGCGCCCGGCGTTGCCGTAGGTGCCGGCGGCCGGCTGGATGAATGCATTGGGATTGAAATACTGGTTGGCCCCTCCCTCGATGATGTTTCCGGTAAAAGCCGGATTCAACGATGGGCGAACCGGATTGCGCGTGTCTCCGTCGTTCGAGGGGTTGTAGGAGAGCTGCGGCGTGAAGGGTATCCCCGTCTGCAAGGTCTCGATTCCGCTGATCTGCCAGTCGCCGATCACCCGATGCTCCCAGCCGTTGGCCCTTCGCCCAACCGGCAGGTCATACGTGGCATTGATCACCGCGGAGTGCCGTATATCAAACGAGGCCCGTCCATAATCCGCCTTGACGTCCGCCGGATTGGAGGCGAACGCCGGCGAGTTGGTGGCCACGCTGGTGTTCAAACTGTCGCCGTCATCGAGCGCTTTGGCGTAGGTATACACGCCCCGTAATTGCAGCCCGTGGGAAATATGGTGGGTGACGTCCACCTGCAGCGCATTGTAGTTGCTGATTCCCTCGGAAACCCAGTTGGTGGTATTCCAAACCGCGGCGTTGGCCAGCCCCGTGCTTGTTGCCGTGATCGCCTGCGTGGGGTAAGGAACAGTGCCGGTCGGCAGGTTCTGGTCCACGGACAGCAATTCATGATAGCCGTGCGACCCGATGTAGCCCACGCTCAGCGTGGTGCCGGAGAAAAGTTGCTGCTCGATTTTCAGCGTGTACGATTCCACGGTCGGCGTCTGCAGATTCGGCTGCACGCCGCTGGGGATGATCGAATTGTTGAAACCCAGCGCGGTGTAATTGGCCGTGGGGCTGATGCTGGAAAAGTTCAGCGTGTGGCCCGCGCCCGTGGCCGTAACGCCCTTGACGCCGTAGACCGTATTGAAAGGCGGGTCCTGGTCCAGCCGGTAACTCAGATTATCGATCAACCCGTAATAGATGCCGCCACTGGCGCGGATCACGGTCTTTTTCGACGGGAAAGGTGACCACGCCACGCCCAGGCGCGGCGCCGGCAGGAACGCCGCGTTGTTGACGCTCAGAGCGGCATCGCCGATCGTGGGCGTTGTATTGATTACGCCGTTCGTGAACCCATAGTTGGAGGCGCGGCCTTGCGCCTCATTCCAGCCGTTGGTGAACTCTCCCCGGAATCCGATGTTCAACTCCAGGCTGGGATTCACCTTGATGGTGTCTTCCACAAAGAAAGCGCCTTCCAGCGTGCGCCAGCTCAACGGCGTATAAGACGGGGCGTAGGTGTAGGTGCTTACGTTTCCCGCCAGGAACGTTGCCAAGCTCGAAAAGGAAGCCTGGCCGTACTGGTCCTGGATGAGGTTATCGTTGGCCTGGATGGGCTCGAACCACAGCCCCGCGCTGAACAGGTGCTTGCCGTGCGTGAGTGTGACGGCATCGGTCGCCGTGAATAGATTGCGGACCGCGCTGATATTACTCCCCGCGTTGGTCCCGCCGTTGGTGAGTTGCGATGCGCCGTTAAGCGTCGTGCCGCCTCCCACCACCAGCGCGCCGACGGGCTGGCCCGCGTGGACCCACCCCAGGTCGCTCGCGGGAAGCAATGCCGCCACCGAAGGGTCTATTCCGCTGTTGAAGTAGAACGCCCCCCGCGAATACCCAAAGGTCGCCCGGTTGATCAGGTTGGGAGAAAACACGTGAGTTTCGGTCAGGCTGATCACCTGCTCCCTCTCGAAGATATCGATGAGCGTGAAGGGATTGGTGGTCGGCGAATGGCCGTCGCTGTCATCAATCGTGTAAACCGCCGCCAGCGAGTCCGCATCCGAAAAGGTCTGGTCGAAACGCGCGGTTCCGAAGTCCTCGCGGATGTGCTGCTGGGGATTGCTGAAGGCCTCGGCGATCCCGCTTTTCGTCCCGTTGGAGTTCAATAGTTCCGGCCCGTTGGCCGTCGGCCACAGAGGCTCCAGCGCCTTGATGCTGGGCACGGCGGAAGCCCACGAATTGGTCTCTCCGTTGGTGCCGCTGGTGGGCACCAGGGTCACGTCGCTCAGCCCCAAATTCTGGCGAAACCCTTCGTAGTTCAGGAAGATGAAACTCTTGTCTTTTTTGATCGGTGCTCCCAGCGAGCCGCCGAACTCATTGCGCTCAAACTCCGGAATCTTGCCGAAGTCGAAAAAGTTTCGCGCGTCCAGGCCGCTGTTGCGGATGAATTCGTAGGCGCTGCCGTGGATGGCGTTGGTGCCCGACGCCGTCACGATATTGATTTGCGCGCCGGACCTTTTGCCGTACTCCGCTCCGTAGCTGTCCGACACCACCGAAAATTCCCGCACCGCATCCACGCCCAGCAACTGCCCGCTCACTCCTCCCGGCGTGCTGTTGATCTCCGAGGCGCTGGTATATTCCACGCCGTTCAGGATGTACAGGTTGTCCTGCGGCCGGTGTCCCGAAGCCGAAAAAATGTTCCCGATTACGGAGTTCGATGTGCCAATGCCGCCGGCGCGTTGCGACGAATAGTTCACCACGCCGGGATTCAACGTCAGCAATTGATCGTAGCTGCGCCCGTTGAGCGGCAAATCCTTCACTTGCTGCTCGTTCACCAATCCCGAGGTGTCCGACGTGGTAACCGTGGCTTCCGGCGCCTGCTCGGTCACTTGCACGGTCTGTTCCAGGTTGCCGACCTGCAGCGTGAAATCCACCGCGGCGCTCTGGCCCAGCACCAGGGTGATCCCTTTTCGCTGTTCCTTCCGAAAGCCGGTCGTTTCGGTGGTGACTTCGTAATTTCCCACCGGCAGCAGCGGCACATCGTAATGTCCCGCGGCATCCGTCTGCGCATTGCGGACCGCGCCATTTTCTTCGCTCTTCACGGTCACCGTGGCGCCGACGATGGCGCTGCCGGTCTTGTCCGAAACCGTGCCGGAAATGGAAGCCTCTCCCTGCGCCCAGGCCTGCGCGCCCGCCAACCCCAGCAGCGCCGCCAAAAACCATAAGGACAACCCTGCTATCGCTTTTCTTTTCCGTTTGCCGCTGAACATGAAATTTTCTCTCCTCACAGGCTCTCTCCCGTTTCCGGGCATTTGCGCGTCCGGCGCGAAAAAAACACGCCTAAAAACAAAAATTCCCACGGCCAGCTTCTGGCGGTGGGATCCTAGAATTGCTCGGTTTAGTTTCCGATTTCTAGAGCTTCACCCTCCCGGCGCCAGAAGACACCCCTGCGCGACAGCAGGTACAACACGCAGCCTTGCCGGCGATAACGCTATACAGGGTGCTCTGAGCGTGGGAAATCATCGACCAACAATCTAAGGGAAGCGCGGCGGCATTGTCAATGCCCAATTTAATCCGGAGATTTACTGTGGCGCCGGCCCGCGCACGATCTGCACGAAGGCGTCCGGGCGAATCCGCTTGGCGAACGCCGCGCGCACGTCGTCCGCGCTCATGGCCAAATACAGTTGCGCGGCGTGCTGCGGTTCATCCAGCGGCAATCCGATGGCCGCGCGTCCCAGCAGGCCTCCGGCCACGCTGTCTTCGCTCGATTCCGCCAGGGGAATCTGCCGCAACAGAAGCGCCTTGGCCAGTTCCAACTCCCCGGGTGTGACGTTTTCCGTTTGCATCGCCAGGAGGTCGCGCTGCACCAGTTCCCGCGCCTTGGAGACGTTCTTGGGATCGCAGGCGTAGTTCACCGTGTAGGTTGCCCGCGTCTTCTGTGCGCCCAGCGCCACGTCCACGTCATAGACGTAGCCGGTGGTCTGCCGCAGATCGTGGTACAGCCGCGTGGCATAGAACCCGCCGCCCAGCACGTGATTACCAAGTTGCAATGGGTAGTAATCGGGATCAAAACGATTCATCTCCATCGTTTCCGACAGGTCCACCGAATCCTCCAACTGGCTGGGGTCGGGAACCACGGCCGCCGTGGCTTTGTTGCCGGGGACCGGGGGCAGGTCCACCTCCGGCCGCTCTCCCATCGCTTTCCAGGGCCCAAACCATTTTTCCACCACCGCCCGGGCCTCCTCCGGCGTCACGTCCCCGATCACCACGATTGTCGCAAGATCCGGGCGAAGCGCTTTCGCATAATACTGTTTTACGTCGTCCAGCGTGACCGCGGATACCGTTTCCGGCGTGGTCTGCCGCAGGACCGGATCGCCCGCCGGGAACAATCCCGTCTCCAGGGCGCGGTCCGCGCGATAGCCCGGGCTCTTCAATTGCCCGCCGACAAACTGCGCGGTTTGCTGCTGGATCACCTTAAATGCCTCTTCGGGAAGCGCGGGATTCAATTCGTTGTCGGCCAGCAGTTCCACGCCCCGGGAAAAATCCTGCTTCAGCACGTCAACGTGGAAAGAAAACCCGGCGGATTCCTGCGCCGCAATATCGTCCAAAGCCTTTTGGTATGCGAGGCGGTCAAGGGTTTTTGTTCCATAGGAAAAGAGATCGTCCAGAATGTCGCTGGTGCCATCCTCTCCAGCCGGCGTTTCCAGCTTGTCATCGCTGCGCACCCGGCCCAGCACCGTAACCGTGGGACTGATCCGCACCGTGCGCACGATCAGCCGCAGGCCGTTGGGCAGCGTCACGTCGCTGGAGGGTGGCGCTGCCGCGGGAACCTTCAGGGCCAGTAGCTGGGACGCCGCCCACGCCGGCAGCACCACGGTCTTGGTGGGAGCCGCGGTCAACTGCTCGGAGCCGCCGAACCCCTGCCCGGCGACGGGTTCTCCCGAAGGCATGGGCTTCAGCGCCGCGGTGATCGATTGTTCCTCCACCAGATATTTCTTTGCCGCGCGGTCCACGTCCGCGGGAGTGACGCGGCGCATGTCGTCCACATCCTCTTCCGGCGAATTTTTCCCCTCGTTGGCCACCGCGTCGGACCACAACTCCGCCAGGTCGGGGATGGAGTTGCGCCGGAACTCGGCCTCGGCGATTTCACGCCGTTTGGCCGCTTCCACCAACTCCGCCGGGACCCCGTGGGCTGCATAGTCGGCCATGATCTTGCCCATCTCCGCGGTCACCGGGGCGGCATCCGAGTCGGCGGGCAGCACCGCGACCGTATAGGCCGCGCTGGAGCGGCGATAAGCTTCCGCCAGGCCGAATTCGGTGTCCAGGGCCTTGCCTTGCGGCACCAGCGCATAGAGATTTCCGCGCTGGCTGCCCAAAACGTCGATCAGAATGTGCACGGCGGCGAAATCCGGGCTGTCCGTGCCCGGCATGCGATAGGCGATGAAAGCCAGTTGGTAGGGAAGATTGCTGTCCAGCGTGAACGTCTCCGACTTTACCGGCTTCAGATCAATCGCCGGGCGCGCCGGCAGGGTTTTTCTGGGGATTTTTCCATAAAATTCGCGCACCTTGGCCAGCACCGCCGCCGGTTGCACGTCGCCCACAATCACCAGCACGGCGTTGTTCGGCGCGTACCACTCTTCCTGGAACTTCTTGAGCATCGCCGCCGTGGTTGTGTCGAAGGATCCCTTGGTGCCCAGCGGGTCATGGCTGTAGGGCGTGCCGGAAAACATGTCTTCGTTCAAACGCGTAATGAATTTGTAGGTCGGGTTGGAAAGATCGCGGGCCACTTCCTGCTCGATGGCCCCGCGCTCCTGATCCCACTCGGCCTGCGAATCCTGAATGTTCTGCATGCAGTCGGCGTCGGCGTGCAGCGCGATATCCACATCGGCCGCCGGAACCGTCTCGAAATATTGCGTAATGTCCTGTTCGGTGTCCGCGTTATTCAGCCCGCCCAGTTGCGCGAAAATCGCCGAAATCTGATCCCCCGTCAGCGTGGCGCATCCGCGAAAGGCCATGTGTTCCTGCGCATGCGCGGTCCCCGGAAAGCCCTGCGGCGTCTCGTCGCCGCCGGCAATGTAGTTCTCCTCCACCGTGACCACCGGGGCCAGGGCGTCCTGGATGATCACCACTCGCAACCCGTTCTCCAGCGTGGCCCGCGTCACCCCGGCCGTCCCCGCCGCCGCGGCCGTGCCGGTAGCGTTTGCCGGACCCGCTTGGGCCAGCATGCCAATGGGATTTTGCGAGCCGGATAGCTTTTCCCGCGCGGACACCAGCGAAACGGCGATCAGCATGACCGCCGAGATGCACACTAGAAAACGTGAAGACATGGATTCTCTCCTGAGCGAATTTCTAGCCTAGCACGAACCGCGCCCTCGCCGACAGTTGCTGCTCACCGTGGTGGCCTGAAACATCCCGGCTATCCGGCTTATGCTCCTGCCTTCCGAATCCGCGGCGTCTCAGACGATTCCAACCAGTGGAGATATCCGCAAATGGTCCTGGGGACTTGTCCATTTGGAACTTGCGTCCGTAGCGAAACGAAACTGCTTTCCTGACGCCGGATCCCTTTCGGATTTTCTTTATCTTTGCAATCAGGTACTTAGCCCCACGTTGGTTGGAAACTCTGAAATCCCGATGTTTTGGCGCGGGTTGTGCAAGTTCAATCGCGATGAGTTGCGTCTCGGGCACGCGGCGTGCCAAAGCGGATACCAGGCTTGCGGTTCAACGAGCGCTTATCCTGGTCCTATTCTCTCTGCTGCCGCTTATAAACTCCCAACGCGCGCTGGCTCAGAATAACCCCGGCCCCCCAGAGCTGCTGGAGATGAGCCTTGAGGACCTGATGTGCATCCAGATTGATACCGTCGACGGCGCCTCCGGCTTCAAGCAGAAAGTGACCGAAGCGCCCGCCTCCGTCACCATCATCACATCCGAAGAGATCCAAAAATATGGATACCGCACCCTTGCCGACATCTTGAGAAACGTTCGCGGTTTTTATGTCTCCTACGATCGGAATTACAGCTACGTCGGAGTGCGCGGCTATGGACTCCCCGGAGACTACAACAGTCGCCTGGCATTGATGGTCGATGGCCACCGCCTCAACGACAACATTTTCGATGCCGCCCTGGTTGGAACCGAGTTCCCCATCGACGTCGACTTGATCGACCGCGTTGAAGTCATTCGCGGACCTAACTCTTCCCAGTATATCGCCAGCGCCTTCCTGGGGGTCATCAACATCATCACCAAACGCGGGCGGGATTTGCCCAAGTTGAACGTGGCGGGAGAGGTCGCCAGCTTCGGTACCTATGAGGCCCGCGTCAGCTACGGCAATACGTTTGCCAGTGGCTTGGAACTGCTTCTTTCCGGCTCCTTCTATGATTCCCACGGACAGGATCAGCTTTTCTTCCCGGAATTCGACAGTCCCGCCACCAACAACGGTATTGCGGAGAACGCCGACGATGACGAATTTCATGACCTTTTTGGCAATCTCTCCTGGGGCCACTTCACATTGCACGGAGTCTTTTCATCCCGCGACAAAGGCATCCCCACCGCTTCCTTCGGAACCGTCTTCGACGTTACCCAAACCCGCACCATCGACGCCCGCGCCTTCCTGGATCTGCAGTACGACCATCCACTGGGCCGCGGATGGACCTTCACCAGCCGCTCCTACTACGACCAGTACAATAACGACGGCACCTACGTCTATGATTACTCCGCTACCGGCGGGCCTCCCTCGGCGCTGAATAGAAACTACGCCCACGGCAAATGGTGGGGGCAAGAGGTCACCTTCTCCAAGCAGTTCCGGGAAAGGCAGCGGCTGAGCGCCGGCTCCGAATTCCGCGACAACTTTCAGCAGGATCAGGGAAATTACGACCTGCAGCCTTATTTTCAATATTTTATCGACCGCCGGACCTCCTATATATTTTCCGTATACGGTCAGGATGAAATTCGTCTTCGCAGGAACCTGATCTTGAATCTGGGACTCCGCTACGACCACTACACGACGTTTGGCGGCACCACCAACCCGCGCGCCGCGCTGATCTACAATCCCTGGGAAAGGACCACCTTCAAGCTTCTGTACGCGCAGTCCTTCCGCGCTCCCAATTACTTTGAGCTTTTTTATGCCGCTCCCGGAAATGAGGCCAACCCATCGCTGCGGCCCGAGACGGTCAAGACCATGGAGGTGGTATGGGAGCAATACTTCCCTGATCGTTTCCAGACCACCGTGTCGGCATTCTATTACCCCATCCGCAGCCTGATCACCGAGCAAATCGACCCCGTAACTGAAAATGCGGTTTTCGACAATGTTGGGTCGCTGGAGATTCGCGGTGTGGATTTTGGCTTATCGAGAACCTTGCCGGGCGGCCTGGAAGCCACCGCCAGCTACTCCTTTCAGGCCGTAACCAATCCAACCAATCCATTGCCGGTCACCAACTCTCCAAAAGATCTGGTCCAGGCTAGGATCATCGTGCCGTTGATTCACCAGAAACTGTTCGCAAGCATGAATCTTCAATATGTCAGCAGGAGAGCGACCCTGACCGGCCAATATACGGGTGCGTACATTCTTCCCAACTTCACCCTGTTCAGCCGGAAGATTTTGAACGGATGGGAAGTCTCGGCAAGTCTCTATAACGCGTTTAACCAAAAATATTCCGACCCTGCCGGCAACGGCCTGCCGGAGGATACCATCCCCCAGGATGGCCGGAATTTCCGGGTCAAAGTCGGGTACACGTTCCGATGATCCCTATTCGCTCACGGAACCTCGATGACCGGGAAGCGCAGCAGGCCTCGCGCCCGTTGCCGCGAATCGTTTCGCGCCGCGTCCGGCGAGCTTCCTTATTTCTCATGGCCTGCTGGCTCCTTCTCAACGTTTCTCCCAGGGCGCTTTCACAGAATGAGGAAGGCGTCGAGTATCCGGTCAAACTTGCCTTCCTGTACAATTTTACAAAGTTTGTTGAGTGGCCCGCCGGCTCCTATCGCGATCCCGGCGCGCCCCTGGCGATATGCATCGTGGGCCGCGATCCATTCAATCCCGATCTTGAGGGAGATCTGCGCACCCGGAAAGTGGGGTCCCATCCGGTCGAGGTCAAAACGCTTACAACCACCGACAGGCTGAGCATGTGCCACATGGTATTTGTCCCCGTCACGGAAGAAAACCAGGCTGCACGAATTGTCAAGGGCCTGCAGGGATCAAGCACTTTGACGGTTGGTGAAGCCAAGGGGTTCGCCGGCCTGGGCGGGATCATCAACTTGACGGTCGATGATAATAAGGTTCATTTTGAAGTTAACCTGCCTGCCGCGGAACACGCCGGCTTGAAGATCAGCTCGAACCTCCTCAACGTCGCGAAAATCGTCACGAAATAAGCGCCACCGGCGCGAAGGATGCCAATTGTGGCGTGAAACCGCCCTGGCTGGAGCCGGAGCCTGCGGGCTGTGAATCCCTCTGGCAACATAAACATGGAAGTCACTCCCTGTCGGTGCACGGTGATTGACGCGCAACACCGGCTGGCGTATCGTCTACCCAAGTACGGGGAACAGCGCATCCGCTGGGTCTCCGCAAGATGTTTTCCGGCCGGGGCCGCATCGCATCCATCGGAGGTTCGTCATGAGGCGCATCGCTCTTATTCTGCTGCTTTGCTTTGCCGCGCGAGGAAGCGCGCAGGTGGCTCCCGCCAAAAGCACCGTCCTGGTGAACCGCATCGGGCCCTCCGGCGGGGACCTGTACATCGCCGGCGCCGATGGCAGCGGCGAACGCCAGCTCTTGACCGATGCCAACTTCGATTATGACGCCATGTTTTCCAACGATGGAAAATGGATCGTCTTCACCTCGGAGCGCAACAGCTCTTCCAATATCTACCGCGTGCATCCCGACGGCTCGGGCCTCGAGCGCCTCACCGACAACAATGGATTCGACGATCAGGCCGCGCTTTCCCCCGACGATAACCAGCTCGCGTTTGTATCCACGCGCGGCGCCGGCACCACCAACATCTGGATCATGGACCTCAAGACCAAAAAGGCCCGCAATATCACCGGCGGTCCGGACGTGCAGGCGGCTCCCGGGAAGATGGACGGCTTTTTCAGGCCCTCCTGGTCGCCCGACGGCAAGTGGATCGCCTTCTCTTCCGACCGCGGCGCCGACTTCATGGGGCACCAGGTCCCCGCGCCGGGATGGGAACACATTCAGCCCGCCAGCCTCTACGTGATCCAGACCAACGGCAAGGGCTTGCGCAAGCTCTCGCCTGATGGTGAGTTCGCCGGCTCGCCGAAATGGTCGGCCGACGGCAAGCAGATCGTCTTTTACGCCCTGCCCGCCGCCCAAACCTTCGCCGCGCGCGGATTTGGCGGGGTCGCCTCGCAGATCGTATCCGTGGATGTCGCCACCGGCGCCCGCGTCGAGCGCACCTCCGGCCCCGGCGAGAAAGTTTCGCCGCAATTCCTGAGCGCGGATCGCGTCGGCTATCTCGTGAAGGGCCCCGGACAGAAGGGAGCGCTGGCCTTTACCACGGGAGAGCAGACGGTCTCCGGTCCTGCGCAAGGGGCCATACGCAATCCCGCGTGGTCGCCCGACGGCAAGCAGGTGGTCTACGAAAAATTCATTTACGACTCGCACCAGAATCAGGCGCTCTTCACCCCGGACTCTGGATTTCAGATGCGCTTTTCCGGTGAATTTCCCGCCGTGTCCAGCGCCGGAAAATTGGTTTTGAGCCCCTTCGGTGAAGTGGGCGCTTCCGCCAACACTCCCTTCGATCAGATCGCCGTCTATGTGAGCGATGCGGACGGCACCAATCGAAAGCAAGTCTACGAAAAAGATGGCGGAGGAGCTTTCGCGCCGGCCTGGTCGCCCGACGGGCAATGGATCGTTTTCGGGTACGGCGCATTCTTTAACGCTCGCCAGCTCAAGACCGCGCAGTTGATGATGATTCGCGCCGACGGCTCGGATCAGAAGATTCTCACCGATGGTTCCGTCAACGCCGGATTCCCCAGTTGGTCGCCGGACGGAAAGCACATCGTCTATCGTGTCTGGACCAAGGATGAGCGCAGCCTGCAAATCCTCGATCTTGACACCGGCAAGAGCACCAAGCTCACCAATAGCGATGACAATTTCCCCATGTGGTCTCCCTCGGGCGACCGCATCGGTTTCACCCGCGACACCCACACCACCGCTTTCGATATCTTCACCATCAAGCCCGACGGCACCGATCTCAAGCAGTTGACCAACGCCCCCGGCAATGACGCTCACTGCGCCTGGTCCCCCGACGGCAAATTAATCCTGTTCAGCAGCTCGCGCCTGGGATTCCGCGACGAAGCCCCGCTGTACGACGGCAGCCCGCAGCCCTACGCCGAGCTCTTCTTGATGAATGCCGACGGCTCGAATCAGCACACGATCTCCGACGACAAGTGGGAAGAGGGCACGCCCGCATGGGTGCCGCAGCCCAGAACGCTGCAAAGCGACCTCACCAAGCGCTGACGCCGAGAAGCAATAGGCCAAGCAACAATAGGCGGCCGCCGCGCGTCTAAAGCGCATGGGCAAAAGCGAGCCCTGGCCGGGAGGTTTTTCATGTCCATGAAAAGCGCGAAGCATCTGTCGATAGCCGTTTGCGGGGCGCTGCTGGGGGCCTTCCTGGCCGCGGCCCCCGCCTGGGCGCATCACTCCATCGCCGCTGAATATTACATGGATCAGGAATGGAGCCAGACGGGCGTGCTCACCAGGATTGACTGGATCAACCCCCACACCGCAACCTGGATCGACGTGAAGGATCCGCAGACCGGCAGGATCACCCAGGTGGGCTGTGAAGGCGGCCCTCCCAATCGCTATTCCCGCGCCGGCCTGAGTCCCGCCGACTGGAAAATCGGCGAAATCGTTACCCTAACCTGTCATCCCGCCAAGAACGGCAATAAAACTTGGGGTTTCGTACAAACGCTCACCTATCAGTCCGACGGCCACGTCCTGGAGTTGGGCCGCCTCGGCCGCCGCTTCTAACCAATATCCTCATCCTCACCTAGAACGCGCCCGGGTGTGCG
>Ga0302326_10007830_pt1 | contig 23685 bp, 21 predicted proteins | sample Palsa_T0_3_FD_202264 | JGI IMG/M metagenome (GOLD analysis project Ga0302326, IMG submission 202264) | Peat permafrost microbial communities from Stordalen Mire near Abisko, Sweden - Palsa_T0_3 | ecosystem: Environmental > Terrestrial > Soil > Palsa > Peat permafrost | place: Sweden: Abisko... | reverse complement strand
CCTTTCTCAAGGACAGCGGCGGGCACGGAAAGCTGCGGCAACCAATTCTCCGGGTCCGCCATTCCGCCGAAACCCAGCTCTGTACCCGTGCGGAGATAGGCCTCGGCTTCGCCAATCAGCGCGAATTCGGTTTCCAATGCACCAGTATCCGTGGAAAAAGAAAGCCCCAGGACAGCGCGGCGGCCTGCGGCGCACGTGGCAAAGCCGCCGACGATTTCGCGAAGGCGCGGAAATTCGAGAAGCTCCTCGGCTGGACGACTCATTCTTTCACCATTGGCTTTCACTCACCATGCGGCAGGCGCGCCCTCGTGTCAAATTCCACCACCGCAAGCGACGCCGATAAGGCGCGGCAACGCCGCTTCTACGTTCCACGCAGCTCTTCCCGCAGATGCCGCACGGCATCCTGTGCGTCCGCTGCAAAATAAATCATCTCCCCGCCGGCCTCGCCCCACGGAGATTCATGGCCCGTCTCCACTTCGCGCACGCGCTTGATGATCGGACGCCAGAAATCACCGAGCGCGACGAATGGCTTGACCGGCATAATGTGCTTGTTCAACATCTCCCAGACAACTGCCAATTCGACAAGCGTTCCGGTTCCTCCGGCGCACGTCACATAGCCGTGCCCTCGGCGAATCAACTCGAAGAGGCGTTCCTCCCACGTGTTGACGCGGACTTCATCCTGCACCCAGGGATTCACGCGGGATTTGAAAATCTCGGCGGTCACTGCAACCGTTTTTCCGCCCGCCTCGGACGCCCCGCGAGACGCCGCTTCCATCACTCCTCCATACCCGCCGGTGCAGAGAACGAAACCATGTTCCGCCAACGCGGCGCCGAGTTGGAACGCCTGCTCATACAGGGGCTGCCCGGCATTCGGACGCGAGCTGCCGAAAACCGTAATTACTTCCTGCATTCCGGTCAATTACTGTTTCCTGCGGCCGGAATTTCCTCGACCATCGCGGCGCAGATACCATCCAGCGTCGCCATGGCGTCATGCGTGGTCATGGAGTACTGGCTGGCAAACATAGCAAAGACCAGCGCACGGCCGGAAAGTGCGGTCGTGTAACCAGCGATGGCTTTGGAATGCTCGAGCGTGCCGGTTTTCGCCTGCACGCGGCCGGCCGCCGGCGTGTTCTTCATCTGCATGCTCAAAGTGCCATCTTCACCCGCGATAGGGAGGCTGGCGCGGTAGTCCGCGCCCCAAGGTTGGGTGGCGGCGTAGCGCAACAGAGCGACCGTGGCGGCGGGCGTTACCAGATTTCCGTGCGATAAACCCGACCCGTCTGCCAGCGCGACTTCTTCCACGGGCACTCCCGCCTGGCGGAGAAAATCCTGCTCGATCTGCAGGCCTGCATCGAGCGAGCCGAATCCCGTCGCGGCATAGGCGACGGCGCGCAGCAATAATTCCGCGTAGAGGTTTTCGCTATTCTTGTTCGTCATGGTGACAATTTCACTCAAAGGCGGCGAGAGATGCTCCACCAGGACATTTCGCGGCCCTTGCGGAGCAGGAGGCGATTCCTGAGGCGCTTCCAACACGCGCGCCTGGCCGGAGATTTTTATCCCGCGCTGCAGGAGCAAGAATCTCAGTAGGCGCGCGGCATATTCACATGGCGACGGATTGGCGACGGCAAGTGTTTGGGTCTTGCCGCCCAGCGGGATACTCCCGGCGAGCCGCACTGTTTGTGAGCCCAGCTGCCAGACGATGCGAATTCGCGGTTCGCCATGGCGCGCACCAGTGACAACTGCATTATCGACATACAAATCCGCAAGCGGAGGTGCCAGATCCGCGCGCGCTTTAGCGCCGACCGCGAAGGCGGGGCTTAGATCGGTAAAAAAAATGTTGTCGTTGATTACCAGCGCGGTGACCGGCGCTCCGAAATCATATTTCACGTCTTCGATGTCCCAACCCCGAGGGTAGGGCCGATCCTCGAAGGCGGAGTCGTCCACGACGATGTCTCCATCGATCCGGCGCACGCCTTGCGCGACGAGAGCATCGACCATCTCAGCGAGGATTCTCTCCGGAGCCCCTTCGCGGTCCAGGTGAGGGTCGTAAGGATAGCGGCGGTTGGTCAGGTCCGGAGCGCTGCGTCCTACGAGAAACAGATCGCCTTTCAAGCGCTCATGAGAATCCGGCTTCGCGGCGCTCTCCAGCGTCGTGCGAAAGCGGTAATCGGGTCCGAGTTTCGCCAACGCCAGCGCGGTGGTAAACAGCTTGGTCGTCGAAGCGGGAGTGAAAAATTGACCGGAGTTCAGATCGTACAGCGTCTTGCCCGTAGCGGCATCCGCAACGAAGATGCCCCAGTGCGCCTTGGCCGCCGCCGCGGTGTCCCGCAACGCCTCCACACGAGCCGCGAATGCGTCCGTGGAATTGCTCGCGCTGATTGCAGGCTGTTGCACGGATTGCGCATCGGCGCAATGGACTCCGCTTATCGCTAACACGCACAAAGCGGCCAATAAAAGCATGCCTACACGGATTCTGCTCACTTCAATGCAGCATTTGATGGGCGGAGCCACGGGCAAGCCCCATTATAGTAGCGGTTCGGCGCCAAAGCATTTTACTTTCGATTCCCTTTCGTTCCGGTTTTCATGTAACCGCGCGTGTGTTCCGCACTTGTACTCCCCAAGAGTGCTAAGTCGCGCATCTTTTCTGACCCGTGGTCATCCAAGACTAGTGGTCGTATTTCTGGCATTGCGGAGCGATAATGTGAAGAAGCCCATGAAGAGTCCGTCCCGCCGAGCGCGACGCTCCCACGAGACGCGCGACCGCCTTTTCCAGGCCGCCTTGCGGCTTTTTGCCGAACGCGGTTATCTGGCCACAACCGTGGAGGACATCACCGAGGCGGCGGATGTCGGCAAAGGGACGTTCTTCAATTATTTCCCCAGCAAGGAGCACGTTCTGGCGACTTTCGGCGACCAGCGCGTGGCCTATTTCGAGCGCGCGCGGGGGCGAATTGAGAGCGGCTGCGCGGCGGAGCAGGTTCTCGGCGAGACCATCGCGGAAATTACTTCTCTTGATTCCCAGGACGCGAGCCTCTTCCGCAGCATTTTTGCGGCTCATGCCTGCAGCGAGACCGTTCGCACGCATTTTCGCGAGCGCATTCGGCGCTGCCAGCGAATCATCGCGGACATTATCCATGCCGGCCAGCAGCGCAGCGAAATACGACGTGACCGTGACGCCGGAGAAATGGCGCGCCTCCTTCAGCAAAGTCTGCTGGGCCTGACGATGGCCTGGGCCATGAATCCCGACGAACCACTTCCCAAATTGAGCAGCCAACTTTGGCGCGCGCTATGGGAGGATTTTCGTTGTAGCAAACGGAACAGTATTCGTCCCTTGTTGCGAAGTGAACACAGAAAACCGAAACGGCGACGCGCGCCTCACTAGCAGGGTTCAGCTTATGACGGCAGACATGACGGACTTTCAAACACAGATGCAGAGGGAACAGGGCCTCGCGGACGCTGCTTCCGCACCTTCACGAGTGAAGGATTCGCCACGGGCACGCCGGAGCCGAAGAATGCAATCCCATGGAATATGGGTGACGGCGGCATTCCTCTTGCTGGCAGGAGGGGCGAGGGGTCAAGCCAATCCTCCATACTATGCTTCCAGCCCAACCAATTCTTCCACCTCTTCGAGTTCTCCGTCAGTTTCCACCCCTGCGGCGCCTCAGGCGCAAAGCCCATATTTTCAGAGCGTGCCTGCACAACCGATCCCTGGTATTTTGAAGATTTCGCTGCTGGATGCGATTGATCGGGGCCTAAAACACAACCTTGGCGTTCTGCTGTCGGATGATGCAACGCTGGCCGCGCGCGGAAAACGCTGGCAGGAGCTGAGCCACCTGCTACCGAACGTAAACGGCGCGGTCGGTGAGCATCTTGAACAGATTGACCTGGCGGCGGAGGGAATTTCATTCCCCGGCGTCCCGACGATTGTCGGTCCTTTCGGTTATTTCGACGCCCGGGCGTTTTATTCCCAGCCGATTGTCGACTTGCATGCCATAAATAATGTCCGCGCCCAAACGCAATATGTCCGGGCGGCACAATACACATATAAGGACGCGCGCGAGCTAGTGGTGCTGGCGGTGGGATTGAATTACCTGCAAACGATTTCGGATGCCGCGCGGCTGGAGACGGCCAAGGCGCAAACGCAGACGGCGCAAGCGCTCTATGATCAAGCGTCGGATCAATTGAAGGCTGGAACGTCCGCAAACATTGATGCGCTGCGGGCGCAGGTGGAATTGCAAACCCAGCAGCAGCAAATCATCGCGGCGCGGAACAGCCTGGAAAAACAAAAACTCGCGCTGGCCCGCGTCATTGGACTGGCACCCGGCCAGCAATTCGAAATCACCGATACGGAACCCTACGATGCATTTACTCCCGCCAGCGTGGAAGAGGAATTGCAAAAAGCGTACACGTTGCGTTCGGACTTTAAGAGCGCCGAGGCCAACGTTCGCGCGGCGGAATATGCCCTGAAAGCCGCCAAAGAACAATATCTTCCTTCGGTTCTCTTCAATGCGGACTACGGCGACATCGGAGTTAATCCAGGCAATTCCCACGGCACCGTTGACGTGGCAGGGACCTTGAAAATACCAATCTTTGACGGCGGCCAGACGCACGGCGACGCCCTGCGCGCGCAGGCGACTCTCAAACAGAATCAGCAGCAGCTCGAAAACATCAAGGCTCAAATTGACCAGGACGTGCGCGATGCGCTGCTCGATCTGCAATCGGCGGCGCAGCAGGTGCAAGTGGCGCGCAGCAACACTGATTTGGCTAACCAAACGCTCGCCCAGGCCAAGGATCGTTTTGCCGCCGGTGTCACCAACAATATCGAAGTGGTGCAGGCCCAGCAGTCCGTCACCAGCGCGAGCGAATCGTATATTTCAAGCCTTTTCAATTACAACTACGCCAAGATTTCGCTGGCGCGCGCGGTGGGATCCGCCGAGCAGGGCGTGAAGGACTACCTGAAAGGAAAACAGTGATGCCCGATCAACCTCCGACTCAAAAAGATCCAGGAATCGGGAATCCATCCCAGCCGGGCAGCGCGGCACCTTCGCAACAACCTGCACCTTCTGCTCCGCACGCGGCGGCACCCACGCGGAGGCTTAGCTCGCGGACGCGTCTGCTACTTGTTGTGGCGATTATTGCCGCCGCGATCGGTGGATGTTTTTTCTGGCACCACCTATCGAGCTATGAATCCACCGACGATGCTGAAGTTGACGCCCACATCCATCCCATCAGCGCGCGCGTCTCAGGATATGTAATCGACATTCCCGTCAATGACAACCAGTACGTCATGAAAGGCACCGTTCTGGTGCGCATCGATCCCAAGGATTACCAGGTCGCCGTGGATCAGGCGAAGGCGGAGCTTGCAGCCGCGAAAGCGACGGCCGAAGCAGCGGGCATCAATGTGCCGATTACATCGATCAACACGTCCAGCAATCTCAGCGAAGCGGACGCAAACGTGCTGAACGCAAGAGCCGGAATCACGGTTGCTCAAGAGCAGGCCAAAGCAGCTGGCGACAACCTTAAGCAAGCCCAGGCGAACGACATTAAGGCGCAGAACGACTTGCAGCGCTACGCCCAGCTCGTCGCCAAGCAGGAAATATCCCAGCAGCAATATGACCAGGCCGTCGCGGCCGCTTCCGGCAGCACTGCCGCCGTCGCCGGAGCGCGGGCATCTGCCGCCGCGGCAAAGCAGCAAGTAGCGCAGGCGCAAAGCAAATTGACGCAGGAGCAAGCCAGTCAGAAGGCGGCGCTCACCGGGCCGCGGCAGGTGGCCGGCCTTCGCTCGCAGGCTAAGTCAGCACTAGCGGACGCGGAACAAAAGCAGGCAAAACTCGAACAAGCGGAATTGAACCTGCAATACACCACCATTGTGGCGCCCGTGGACGGCGTTGTTTATCGCACGGTCGAGGTAGGAGAAAACGTCCAGCCGGGCCAGCAATTGATTTCGGTCGTCCCCGTGGATGAAGTTTATGTCACCGCCAATTTCAAGGAGACGCAACTCGATCATATTCGCGTGGGACAGCGCGCCGTGATTCATGTTGACGCATTTGGGCGCGACTACACAGGCCATGTGGAAAGCGTCGCGGGAGCCAGCGGGGCGAGCTTCAGCCTGCTGCCGCCGGAAAATGCCACGGGCAATTACGTGAAAGTGGTGCAGCGCCTTCCGGTGAAAATTATTCTGGACTCGGGACAGAACAATGATCGGCTGCTGCGTGTCGGCATGTCCGTGGAACCGAAAGTCTACGTAAAATGAGCACGGCGGAAGGCGTCCTATCGCGGACTGACAACTGGGTGCCGCCGGTCAATCCCTGGGTGATCGCGTTGGTGGTCACACTGGCGACATTCATGGAGGTGCTGGACACCAGCATCGCCAACGTCGCACTGCCCCACATTGCCGGCGGCCTGGCGGCCAGCGCGGACGAAAGCACGTGGGTGCTTACCTCCTACCTGGTTTCCAATGCCATTGTGCTTCCGCTCTCCGGCTGGATTTCCTCGATCATCGGCCGAAAGCGGTTTTACATGTTCTGCGTCTTCCTTTTCACCGTCAGTTCATTCCTGTGCGGACTGGCCCCCAATCTGACCATGCTGATTATCTTCCGCATCCTCCAGGGTGCTGGAGGCGGGGGATTGCAGCCCAGCGAACAAGCCATCTTGGCCGATACGTTCACGCCGGCGAAGCGCGGCATGGCATTCGCGATATATGGGATGGCCGTGGTGGTGGCTCCGGCCATTGGCCCGACGCTGGGAGGCTGGGTTACCGACAACTATAGCTGGCGCTGGATCTTTTACATCAATGTGCCCGTGGGCGTGCTTTCGCTGCTTCTGACATCGCGGCTTATTTCCGACCCCCCGTTTATGAAGCGCCGAAAGCTCTCCGAAGTACGGATTGACTACATGGGACTAGGGCTCCTGGCCGTGGGACTCGGGGCTTTGCAGATCGTACTCGATAAGGGCGAGCGGGACGACTGGTTCCAATCGCATTTCATCCTGGCACTGGCCGTGATCAGTGCCATAGCTTTGATCGGCGTGGTCGTATGGGAGTGGAATCACGATCATCCCATCATCGAGCTGAGGCTCTTTCGGGACCGTTCCTTCGCCGTCGGCTGTTTTCTCCTCTTCATGCTGGGGATCATCCTTTACGGCACGACGGTGCTCTTACCCCTGTTCATGCAAACACTGCTGGGATATACGGCGGAATCCGCCGGGCTGGCCCTAATGCCGGGCGGTTTTGCGATTCTGGTCTGCATGCCCATTGTGGGATACCTGCTGGGGCGGTATAGCCCCCGTTGGCTGCTGGTATTCGGCCTGGCCGCTATCGGCTGTGCGCTGCTCCACATGTCCACTTTCAACCTCGGCATTGATTTCAAGACGGTCGCCATGGCGCGCGTATACCAGGGAATTGGCCTGGCATTCCTTTTTATTCCCATCAATACCGCCGCCTACGCCAATTTACCTCGGGGAAAAAACAATGCCGCCTCCGGGCTGATCAATCTGGCGAGAAACATCGGCGGGAGCGTGGGAATCTCTTTCGTCGTTACCATGCTGGACCGCCGCCAGCAATTTCACCAAAGCCGGTTGGTCTCCAACATCACGGCAACTTCCGCGCCATTGCAGCGCATGTTGCATGGAGCCACGCAAGCGCTCATCGCGCGCGGCGCTTCGCCCTCCGTCGCCGCCCACCAGGCTTATGCCCTGGTCAACGCCACCCTGCAAAAGCAGGCATCCATGCTCTCTTACGTGGATAATTTCTGGATGCTGGGAGTGGCGAGCCTGGTCCTGATTCCGCTCGCCTTCCTGACAAAAAAGGCCCCGCCTGGCGGTGAAGCTCATGTACATTAAGCGGTGTACCGCCCAAGTCGCACGGTAAGCTGGGCGCGCGAACTGAATCAGCGTGGTGAAACCTATGCCCACCCGCATCATCACGATTGAGCGCGAATATGGTAGCGGCGGCGCGCTCATCGCCGAAAAGTTGGCCGTGCGGCTAAATTGGAGGCTATGGGATACGGCCCTGACGGCTGAAATCGCACGCCTGGCGCAAGTGACTCCCGAGGCCGTCGAACGGCGCGATGAAAAGTTGGACCCTTGCCTCTACCGGCTTGCGAAGGTTTTTGCACGCGGCAGTTATGAGCGCAGTCTTCCCGTGGAGGGGCTGGGCGCTTTTGACACGGACCGCATGGTGATGCTGGTCACGCAGGTGATCGAAGAGGCCGCGTCCCAAGGAAACTGCATTGTAGTGGGCCGTGGCGCGCCTTATATTCTGCGCGACCGCCCCGACGCGTTTCATGTTTTCATCTATGCCGCCGAGGACGCAAAGGTCCGCTTGCTGCGGGAACTGGGCAAATCCGAAGAAGAAGCCATCGAACTCGTCCACACCATTGACCGCGACCGTGCCGCCTTCGTGAAACAATATTTCGGCAAGGACTGGCCCACGCGCTGTCTCTATCATCTCTGGGTGAACTCCGGGATGAGTCTGGACGCCGCGGTGGAAATCATTCTCCATGGCATGGCGATCCGCGACCACTCTGCCGCGCATTAGCCAGCGCCATCCTTCGCTATAATCATCCAAGACTCGTGAAACCCACCTGTCCCATTTGCAATCGGCCCCACCCCGAGCGCCAAGGAGCGACAAAATGCGCAATTCAATGAAGGCGATCCGAGAAATACGAGGAGTGTCTCATTTGCCCTGCATCATGTTATTGCTGATGACCTGCTCCGCGCTCTCAGCGCAGAACGAAGAGCATCGCGTTCGGAATATTGTTCTCGTTCACGGTGCCTGGGCGGATGGTTCCGACTGGAAAAGCGTTTACGACCTTCTTGTCAAGGATGGCTACAACGTCAGCATCGTTCAAGAGCCGGAGACGTCGTTCCAGGAAGATGTCGCTGCCGTGAAGCGCATCCTTGCATTACAAGATGGACCGTGCATTCTTGTCGCTCACAGCTATGGGGATCCGTAATCACCGAAGCGGGGACGGGTCCGTCTGTTGCCGGTTTGGTGTACATCGCGGCCCACATGCCGGATGCGGGGGAGAGCGAGGCTGCCGACGGGAAGCGCTTCCCAAGTGACCTCAGCAGGTCTATTGCGATTAAGAAGACGCCGGACGGTTTTGATTATCTTGATCCCGCGCAGTTCCGTGAATACTTCGCAGCAGACCTGTCTGCGGAGCAGGCCGCTTTCATGGCGCGCTCGCAGGTTCTCATCGCCGATGGCAATTTCAAAGCAGTCATCACCACACCTGCGTGGAGAAGCAAACCGAGCTGGATGTTGGTAGCGACAAAGGACAGAACCATCAACCCCGACCTCGAACGATGATATGCCGCACGAGCCCACAGCCACAAGGTCGAAGCCCCGGGCGCCAGCCACTCGGTCTACGTCTCCAGGCCGAGGGAGGTTGCAGCTCTGATCGAAGAAGCGGCATCGCACGCTCCGTAGAGAAACTTGTAATGGCGGGCATCAAATCGCTTCACACGATTTCACGGGGCCTGGTCCCCCAACCAATTTGTTGTATCGAGCACAGCGGAAGAGTACGATGGGCGAGTCAGGAATCCAAATTGGAAATACTAGCTAACAACGAAAGGACGGCACCATGAAAGAATCAACATCCGAAAACTCCAAGCCCGTTACCCGCAAGGAATTGATTGATCTGCTCAACGGCGATCTCTCCCGTGAGTACCAAGCCATCATTTCTTACGTTGTCTATTCCCAGGTTCTAAAGGGCGCGGCGTACATGAACATCGCCGGGGAACTCGAAAAGCACGCCGCCGAAGAATTGGCCCATGCGCTGGTCATCTCCAACCAAATTGATTATCTCGGCGGCATGCCCACCGTCAATTCCGCGCACGTCCGCACATCGGAAAAAGCGGAAGACATGTTGCGCTTCGACCTCGAAAGCGAGCAGGAGACGATTCATAATTACCGGGTCCGCGTTGGCCAGTGCGAGCAGCTCGGCGAATACGCCATGGCCGAGCACATCCGCGACATCCTGATTGACGAGCAGGACCACCTGATTGCTCTCGCCACGGCTCTCGGAATTGATCCTCCGTCGCTGAAAAATTAGGATTCGGCCGCGTCATCGCGCGCTCGGTAGAAGAGGGCATACAACGGCTGTGTAAGCGGCTATGGGGAGAGGAAAACGCGCGCTATACCAGTAACCGAGCTCATCCCCGGTCAGCGACACGTAACGCAATCTTGATCGCGCCGTTTATCAGCCGAGAGCCAGCGAAAATTGCTCGTGCTTGGCGGCGCCTGAACTTTTGACAACCGGCCTGGTGCCCAACCCATACTTCTTCCGCAGGCCGTCGGCCCGTGACGCAATCTGCTCTCGATAAGACTCCGGCGGATACGCAGCGCGGGAATACCAGGCGCGATATTGGGGCGCCAGGCGCGGGTATTTCCTTTCCACGAACGGCAGGAACTGCTTGCGCGAGGCCGGCATCAGAAAAAGCACGCCGACAGCCAACCATTGCGCACCGGCAGATTTTGCCGCGCACGCAACAGCATCCAGGTCTTCCTGGCCGTCGGTAATTCCCGGCACCACGGGCATAACATGAATTCCCGTCGCGATGCCCGTTTCCCGCAGACGCTCGACGGCGCGCAGCCGAAGATCCGGACGCGGAGCACGCGGCTCAAGCTGCCTCGCCAGCTTCGGCCGAAGCGTGATGACGGTCATGTTGACGAAAAGCGTCGAGCGCTCCGCAATTGCCCGCAGCAAATCCAGGTCCTGCACGATCCGATCCGATTTCGTGGTAATGGAAAAATTCAAGCCCTCGCGCTCGGCCATACGCTCCAGAATCGCTCGCGTAACGCCGAATTCCCGCTCCGCCGGCTGATATGGATCCGTGGCCGTTCCGATGGCGATGGATTCATCATTGATATTCTTGGTGGCCAGGTCCCTCTCCATCAGCGGGCCGGCATCTTCCTTTACGAAAATCTTGCGCTCGAAGTCCCCGCCGTCCAGTTCCATGTATTCGTGCGTATAGCGCGCATAGCAATACAGGCAGCCGAATTCACAGCCGCGATAGGGATTCACCGTCCAGCGAAAAGGCATGCGCGGCGAATCGCAACGGTTTAAAATCGAGCGCACGGGGAGAACGAAATACTCCGTCCCGCATTTCTGCCGGACCAGAGGAGAAGAGGCGGCGAGGCGTGCAATGCCAACGAGTCCGCCGGCGGGCTTCACATCCAGGCCACTCGCCGGGATGGGCGAAGAAGCGCCGCACGCGGATTGTTCCATGCCGCCGGAGGCGGCTGCTGAAAAGAGAGTCAGCGGGGTAGGTTTCGTCCGCCGGGGTTGACGCTGCGGTGGCGCCGATAGCGGACGGGTTGTTATAGGAACTGGCATTTCAATCCTCGCCTGCAAGAACTATATTCGCTGTTTGTTCTCCCTGTCAAGGAAATAATCGCCGCCCTCGCTCCCGTGCTGGATTAGTACCCAAATTTTCCGGTGGAGTTACATAGTTTGCAGTATTGCCGGCGTGCGCGTCTTGCCTTAACTTCCAATAGGGCAATCGTTTGTGCTTCATTTTTCGCGTTATAGCCCCCCAGGAGACGTCATGCTTGTCACCATTTTGCTTGTAATTCTCGTTCTGGCCCTTTTGGGCAGCTTGCCGACATGGCCTCACAGCAGAAGCTGGGGTTATTACCCGAGTGGTGGTTTGGGGCTCGTGGTTGTTATTCTGATCGTCCTTCTCCTCTTGGGCCGCCTGTAGGGATTCCGGTTGGCGATCTGTCGCAATGATCCAGCGTGAATTCCTAGCCGCCCGAAGCGCAATATCCTATGCACGGATCTTGGTTGACCATATTTATCAAGCAACGGTGCGCGATATTACATCATTGCGGGTATTCCACATTGGGGAGCCACGGCCTATCGTCGTAATAATGAGGTTGTGCAGATGCCTGAATTGAAGATACTCGTCGTGGACGATGAGAAGATTATTCGAACTGCGCTGTCCGCCTTGTTGAAGACTCGCGGCGATTGGAAGATCATCGGAGAGGCCTCCGATGGACAGGAAGCCGTGGCAAAGGCAAAAGAGCTCAGGCCTGACGTCATCATAATGGATTTGAGCATGCCGCGAATGGATGGTCTAAGAGCCACGCGGGAAATTCATCGCGAGATGCCGGATACTGAAGTGCTGATCTTTACCCAGCACGATACTTTGCAGTTGGTTCGCGAAGCAAAGGAAGCCGGAGCCAAAGGCTACCTTTTAAAGTCCGATGCACAAAGCCTGGTGACTGCCGTGGAAGCTATAGGGCAGCATAAGACATTTTTTGGAAGCGAGAAGGCACAGGTCTAAAAGGGCCTATTGATCGGCACTTGGCCGCTGTGGGATAAGGCGCGGTATGACATCAGCCGCGTGATTGGAGCGACCCGTGAGTTTTCCATCGAACGTTCAGAGTCCCGGCTCGGGGGCGCCGGACCCTGCTGGCTTACAACCTCCAAAGGCCCCGAATATTGCAAAACAGGAGGAAATTGAGAATCAGGCCCGGCTGGTGGACTCGGCCCAGGATGCCATTCTGGTCCGTGACACCCGAGGCGCGATTTTATTCTGGAATCGTGGCGCGGAATACCTCTACGGCTGGACCAAAGCCGAGGCGCAAGGAAAGATCGTGCATGATCTCCTGCAGACCGAATTTCCTCGCCCGCTCAAGGACATTGAAACGCAGGTTCTTGAGACCGGCACTTGGGAAGGACAGATAATTCACACCACCCGAACGGGTCAGCGGGTTGTGGAAGCGAGCCGCTGGGCCTTGCACCGAGACTGCAAGGGTCGCCCGCTGGGATTCCTGGAAATTAATCGGGATATTACCGACGAAGTGCGGACGCTTGAGGCCTTGGAAGAGCAGACCCGCCTTCTCGAACTGGCGCACGATGCCATAATTGTTCGCGAGACGAACAGCGCGATCAAATTTTGGAACAGCGGAGCGGAGCGCCTGTATGGCTGGACACGATTAGAGGCGTTTGGAAAGGCTACGCACGACCTCCTGCAAACGGAATTTCCCGAGCCATTCGATGCGGTCCACGAAAAACTGTTCAATAGCGGCACCTGGGAAGGAGAATTGCGCCACGTAACGCGCGATGGCGGCCGCATCTGTGTTCTGAGCCGCCAGGTAATTCAGCGCGATCATGACGGCCAGGCCATCGGAATACTGGAAATCAACAGGGATATTACCGAGCGCAAGAAGGCGGAGGAATCGCTTCGCCGCCTTTCCGCGCGATTGCTGCAATTGCAGGACGAAGAGCGCCGGCGGATCGCCAGGGAGCTTCATGACAGCACCGGGCAGAGCCTGGCCGCCATGGTCATGCACTTGTCGGCACTGAAGACGCGCATCGCGGAGATGGACGCCGAGGCGCAAGCTACGCTGGACGAAGTGGCCGCGCTGGCCCAGCAGGCCGCCGCTGAAACACGAACCATTTCCTATCTCCTTCATCCCCCCCAGCTTGATTTTTCCGGCTTGACCTCCACTCTGCAGTGGTTCGTGGAAGGTTTTACGCGGAGGAGCAATATCCAGGTACATCTGGAAATATCCAGTGACCTTGGCCGGCTTCCCCAGGCAATCGAGACCACGGTTTTTCGAATCGTGCAGGAAGCTCTCTCCAACGTTTTTCGGCATTCGGAAAGTCCCGTGGCGACGGTGCGAGTGGTTCTGGATTCGAAACAGTTGGAAGTGGAAGTGGCCGACAAAGGCAAGGGGATTTCGCCGGCGGTGATGGCGGCTCTTAAAGGAAAAGGGGGAAACTTGGGCGTGGGGCTTCTGGGCATGGGCGAGAGAGTGCGGCAGTTTGGCGGCACGTTCCACGTCACACCGGGCAAGGACGGCGCCACCGTCACGGCGACTTTTCCCGCTTCTGCAATGGCGGACGGCAAAGCTTGAATTGCGTCCTTTGTGAAACACACGCCGAAGAACACTGGGGCGTCTACCCGACGACGCGGGAGGTATGACTTTGCGAAAATGGGTTTGGTACGGGCGGGAGAATCTATGCGCTGCGTTCGGTATTCAGTGGTGATGAGTTTGGACGGTTATATTGCAGGACCAAAGGGCGAAGCCGATTGGATAACCACGGACCCCGACTTCGATTTCACTGCGATATTCAGCCAGTTCGACACCATCTTGGTCGGGCGTCGGACATTTGACTTTTGACGCCATGGTGACCGCTCGACGTGTATCGATGCCCGGTATGAAGACGATCGTTTTTTCGCGGACGCTGAGGCAAGAGGACCACCCTCAAGTCACTATCGTTGCGAACAATCAACAAGAGACCTTAGTCGCTCTCAAGGCGAGCCCCGGAAAGGATATCTGGTTATTTGGCGGCGGATCGCTCTTCCGCAGCCTCGCCAAAGACGGACTTGTTGATACGGTTGAAGTCCGTATTGTGCCGATCCTTCTTGGTGCGGGAGTTCCTTTGTCGCCGGATCCGAAGAATCGGATCAAACTAGCGCTCACCGCTCACAAGGTTTACAAATCCGGCATTGTCTCGTTAGAGGATGCGATCAAGTAATACTGTGCCAGACCCGTGGCCGTCGCGGGCGCCGGACGAAATCTGGTAGAGTGGGCCTCTGTTCCACAATGGGTAGATTTCGGCATCTGCGTGATGCGGAACATCTTAGAGGATTAAAGTGAATATACCTAAGCGCGCCTCAAAATGATTTGCCGATGTGGCCTGGAAAGCGGCTCTATAACTAAGGGGGAATATGGCGGCTTTGAAAGTTCTGATTGCCGATGATCATGAAATTGTGCGCAAGGGCCTGCGCGCCATTCTCGAGGGCCAGCGCGATCTGGAAATCGTTGGGGAAGCGGAAGACGGACGCCAGGCAGTGGCCATGACCAAGGAGCTCAATCCTCAAATCGTTGTGCTGGATTTGGCCATGCCCTCCCTGAATGGCCTCGAAGCCACCAAGCAGATTATGAAGGCTCGGCCGCAGACCAAGGTTTTGATTCTCACGATGCAGGAGGCCGACCCCCTCATCCGCGACGTGTTGGACGCCGGCGCACGCGGTTACATTCTGAAAACCGATGCGGGCCGGGATTTGCTGACAGCCGTGGAAGCGCTGCGCCGCAATAAGACGTTTTTTACGTCCAAGGTTGCGCAAATGATTCTGGAAGGTTTCTTGAAGGGCGATGCGCGTCCGCGCGATGCTCAAAATCCCGGCGACAGGCTCACGGCGCGCCAGCGGGAGATCGTGCAACTTCTAGCCGAGGGGAAAAGCAGCAAAGAAGTGGCCGTAGCCCTGGGGTTGAGCGTTAAGACGGCGGAAACTCACCGCGCGAATATCATGCGCAAGCTTGACTGCCATAGCGTAAGCGAGATTGTCCGCTACGCCATCCGCAATAAAATCATTGAACCATGAGCCGGGCGCGATGGAGGGCTCTTAATTCCCCTCCTTTGCGGGGGTGATCTGCTGTTCCTCCTTGTTTTGTCTTCCTGCTGGAAACGCCCGCAAGCAACGAGTAGCAGAGCACCTTCCCTTTGAGTAACGATGGCGGCGGTTCCTGATCAGGAGGGGGAAGGGCCGTCCTTTGTTTTGGGGGTGGTCAGGACGGCCCCGGGGGAGAAAAACATCGCACTGTCCGGACCAATGTACAAGACGGATGCTCGCATGCCTATAGGTTGTGCGCTGTAAATCCGACGGGGGTAATACCGTAGGCAATAACTTGGGTTTGACTGGCACGGTCTTCGGACAAAGAAACGGCGAAACGCCTCGACAGCCGAAGCGTTTCGTCCGCGCATCTTTAAATGAAATTTAGAACTAGCCGTGGCTGGCCCGAACTTTCTCTTCTCTCCGCTCGGTTCTTTGCGTCGTGGTGCCGGTCCCGTCCAGCGCGGTCACAAACTCATCCGCCTGCTTCTGTGCCTCTTCCCTGGCCGTGCCGTAGCGGGCCTGAAGTTTGCCCACAAGCTGATCCCGCTTTCCGCTGATCACGTCGAGATCGTCATCCGTGAGCTTGCCCCACTTCTCCTTGACCTTTCCCTTGTATTGCGTCCATTTGCCTTCCACCTGATCCCAATTCATGTGTTCCTCCTTGTAGTGTCGGCTGCCAATTCGGAATTTCAGAACTGAATGCGACAAGATCATCGGAAGCGATCCCGCCCCACAGTTGCCATGAAAACACGATTGGCTCCTCGCTGAAAATAGGGCCTATCCACCAGCGCGAGCCGGGGAATGCCGTAGACGGACTTTGTTCACACTACTGGATTTCCTACGCGCGTTTACTTATTGGGCGGTATTTTCAACAGCTCCGCGAAAGGGCGATTCTGAAAGCGCTGCGGGAGTTTACATCCAAGAAAAGGAGAAAGGACGATGCCTGGAGGACAGCATTTGCGCGGCGTAGGCGCAAAGGAGCAGCGGCAGTACGAGGACATCAAGAAGAGCGCGCAGAAATCCGGACGCTACGGCAAACGCGCTGCCGAGGTGGCCGCGCGCACGATAATGAAGCAGCACAAAGCCAAGGGCCACGCCAAAGGCAAATGAGGTCGGTCGGAATTTAATCGTTGAATCGCCCTCTCTTCCGTGAATCAGTTCGAATGCCGGAAAGAACATTTGGTGCACGTCGCGGAAGAAGAGGGTGATTTCTTCATCTGGCGGGTGGCTTCCTCCCTACGCCGAAACACAGGCTTACGTGAAGCGCGTTACCAAGAAGTACAAGCAGACCAAGCAGGCCCAGCAAGCCGCGACCACCGCTCCCTGCTATCCCGAACTCATCGCCTGCCCGTAAGCTTCCGTTCCCGTAAGCGCGTCTGCGCCACTTGCTTGAGCCGTCCTCCCCCGCTGGTGCATGGCGTAGCACAGGCCCCTGGCCTGTGCCAACTGAAACCCTGCCTCGATGTGAACTCAGAGCCCGGCTGTAAATCCGGGCATCTCGACGGTTGAATTTTTTGCCTGACGCGCTCCCGTAGCACAGGCCCCTGGCCTGTGCCAACTGAAACCTTGGCAAGGTATAAGCAAGGAGGCCCGGATGTTTTTGACCGCCGCAATGTTTGAGTGGCTAGGGTTACGCGCTACCGCCCTCTGGTGCATACGCTGGCACAGGCCGGGGGTCTGTGCTATTAGCACGTCCACGCCCGTTCTGAATTGGATTGACTCATCCGCTCCGTGTAACGCCGGCTTCCAGCCGGCGGCGTTATTGCCTTCCGTTGCGGCGACGGGTGCGCTATGATGCGCACATAGGAACCACGCTGGCGCTCACCCCCAGACGGGCCAGCCATGGAGGTCGAAGACCATGCCCAGACTTAACGTCGTGAAAAAGTCCGCAACTATTTTGCTCGCGCCTCTCGTGCTGCTCGTCGCCGTTGCGCTATGCGCCCCGATCGGGTGGGCCTTTCCCGCGTCGGCGGATTCTCAGGCGCCGAAGGTGCCTGATGGCCCTCCGGCACAGGTTCAGTTCCAGGTTCTGCATTCGTTTGGGGCTGCGGGAGACGGTGATAGCCCGAGTGGCCCCCCCGTCATGGACAGCAAGGGGAATCTGTATGGTGTTACTGGTTTTGGCGGGGCGTACGGCCTAGGAACCGTCTATGAATTATCGCCATCAGGCAACGGGCAATGGACGGAGACAGTGCTTTACAGTTTTACTGGCCCTCCTGATGGATACGAGCCCGTCGGACTGGCGATAGACGCATCCGGGAACTTGTACGGTGCAACCGCATTCGGCGGCTCCACCGAGGGTGAGTGTGCTGATGGCGGCTGCGGAACCATTTTTGAGATGACACCTCAAGGAAACGGCCAATGGACCGAAAGTATTCTGTGGAATTTCTGTTCGTTGCCGAATTGCGCTGATGGCGCTGGTCCCGAGCAGCCGAGCATTGGGCCTGGGGGCATCATCTATGGTATCTCAGGGAACGGTATCTATACGTTAACTCCTGGTTCGGGTGGCTGGACGATCAATGTGCTCTACACGTTTTGCGATACGGGAGCGAATTGCCCTGACGGGGAGACTCCTTCCGGAGCGCCGGCTCTCGACAAGGCGGGCAACCTGTACGGCGAGACCATTATCGGAGGACAATGCACCCGTAATCGGCTCGGTTGCGGTGTGGCTTATGAACTGCAGAGGCAGCCGAACGGGGAGTATGAAGAAGTAGTGCTGCATGTATTCCAGCAAGAATCAAATGAGGATGGTTCAGGCCCTCAGGGAGGATTCGCAGCCCGCGGTGGAGGATTGTATGGAATTGCTTTTGGTGGCGGGGAACTTTGTATAAATATGGCCGGCTGCGGCACGGTTTTTGAATTGACGCGCGGGTCGGGGCAAATGGCTAACGAGCAAACCATTTGGAGTTTCGGAGGGGAAAACGGAATGGAGGGTCTTGGTCCAACGTTTGGACCGACATTTAACAGCCAGGGCGATTTGTTCGGAACGACGGGCATGGGCGGGTCTCCCTCTTGCGGATGCGGAGTGGTATACGGGATGAAGCAGCAGAAAAACGGGCAGTGGGCTTATTATGTGCTGCATTCATTTACGGGGCCGGATGGGGCCGTACCCGACAGTTCCGTTCTGGTGGATGCCAAAGACGATTTGTTCGGAGTAACCGGCTTCGCCGGCGAATATGGTGGTGGCGTGGCCTACGAACTCTCGCCAGTAAAGCAAGCGAAGTAGCCGCCTTCCCCAAGGGAATGCCCTTTTGCACTGCGAGGTACGCAATCGGCGCACGCAAACTCATCGCCAGGTCATCACGAGCCATCGCGCGGTTTGTGCGCGCTTAGGCGAGGGATCTGTTTTTCTTCCGTCCCGACATAACGCGGAGCTACTCCCCTGCAAATCTATTCACAGCGCCGGGTATTGACTTTTGGAAAATCTGAATACAATAGAATTGGAAAGCTGGGCAACGCGCAAGCCGCTAAACGGTATTTTGGCGGCAAACCGGATGCATTTCACGCTGAATTTTAGGGCGCTAAAGCGGACGGAAAAAATGATTTCTACTCGACACACGCTAACCAGTAGAAAATCCCGTAACTATCGTGCGATCAATCACATCATATTTTTCTACTCGACACAAAACGCGAGTTTCCCAATGCACCATTTATGGTGCAACTCCGGCGCAAATGATGCCGGCTTTTCACTCGAACCGGCGAGCGGACGGGCGCGGGGACTGGCGGCCGGAAGGCGAGCCGCGCGGAGCCGTTGAGAAGCCCGCAAGACTACGAATTCTACCCGGTTCTAGTCGGGACACTCTAACGAATAGAAAATTCCACAACTCTCACCGGATCAATTACATAACACTTTCAAAGGTGGGACAAAATGCGAGTTTTCCAATGCACCATTTGTGGTGCAAGCTCAACCCAGAACAATTCGCACATTGTGCTCGGTTCCGTCGTCGGCAAGCGGAATCGTTCCCGGCACGGCGGCCGGCTTGCCGTCAATTTCCGTGAGCGTGACACCGCGGCAAACATTACGCGGATTTTCCACGCTGATTTTGTAGGTCGTCGATTTATACAGAAATATCATCGAGTAACCCGGCCAATTGCGCGGAATGCAGGGGTCCATCGTCAGCGACGCGCCCCGCACCCGAAACCCGAGCATCCATTCCATCCCGGCGCGGTAGAGCCAGCCCGACGAGCCGGTGTACCAGGTCCACCCTCCGCGGCCGACGTGCGGCGGCTCGGCATACACGTCGCCGGCCATGACGTACGGCTCGACTTTGTAACGTTGGACGCTGGCCCGTGAGGTTGTGCGGTTGATGGGATTCAGCATGCGGAATAATTCGCCGGCCTTGTCGCCATCGCCCAGCGCCGCAAAGGCCAGAATCGCCCAGACAGCCGCGTGCGTGTATTGCCCGCCGTTTTCGCGAACGCCGGGCAGATAGCCCTTGATATATCCGGGGTCCAGCGGAGTTTTATCGAACGGCGGCGTCAGCAAAAGAATAAGGCCGTCGGGACGTCGTACAAGCTGTTGATCGAGAGCCGCCATGGCTCGCGCTCCGCGTCCCCGTTCGGCAGCCCCGCTGATGATTCCCCAGGACTGCGCAATGGAATCCATGCGGCATTCCAGGTCGGTGGCGGAGCCCAGCGGCGTGCCGTCGTCAAAATAGGCGCGGCGATACCACTCGCCGTCCCAGGCTTCCCGCTCGAGAGCAGCCTTCAACGCGCTAACTTGAAGGCGCCAGGTTTCCGCGCGCTGCTGCTCGCCTCGGGCATCGGCAACCTTTGCAAATTCCCAGAGCACGGTGTGCAGAAACCATCCCAGCCATACGCTCTCTCCTTTTCCTCCTCGCCCGACGCGATTCATCCCGTCGTTCCAATCTCCCGTTCCCATCAGCGGCAATCCGTGAGAGCCGACGGGGAGACTGCGATCGATCGCGCGCGCACAATGCTCGAAGACGCTGCCGGACGTGCTCGAAACCCGAGGCAGAAAGTAGGCCTCATCCTGCCCGGGCGCCAGGACGTCGCCTTCCAGAAAATTCACTGTCGCGTCCAGAATCGAATTATCCCCGGTGGCTTCGATGTAATGGGTCACCACGTAGGGCAGCCACAGCATATCGTCGGAGATGCGCGTGCGAACTCCGGTGCCTGCGGGCGGATGCCACCAATGCTGGACGTCCCCTTCCAGGAACTGCCTCCCAGCCGCTCGCAAAATCTGCTCGCGCGCAATTTCAGGCGCGGCGACGCAAAGCGCCATTACATCCTGTAGCTGATCGCGAAATCCATACGCTCCGCTGACCTGGTAAAACGCGGCGCGCGCCCACACGCGGCACGCCAATGTCTGGTAAAGCAGCCAGCGATTCAACAGCAAATCCATGGAAGGTTCGGGCGTGGAGACTTGAACAGCGCCGAGAACGTCGTTCCAGCGTCTGCTTACTTGGCTCAATACCTGGTCCAGATCCGCCGCGCGATATTGCCGCAGCAAGTCGCGGGCTTTGTTCGCGCTCTCTGCTTCGCCGAGGAGAAAGATAATTTCCGCGCTGGCCCCGGGGCGCAACTCCAGCGAAGTTTGTAGCGCTGCGCACGGATCAAGGCCGGCGCCTACCTTCCCGGAAAGCGGCACGCCGCGATCGAGCGCCGCGGGACGATCGAGTGTGCCGTTGCGCCCCAAAAATTCCGCGCGATCGCTTGTCACAGAAGTCTGCCGCCCGGCCAGGTCCGCGAACGCAATCCGGCCGCCGAATTCGTCCTCCCACGCGCTCCGGCCCAGCAGCGCCCCGGTTTGTGAGTCCACTTCCGTGATGATGTAAGGTGCGGTAGCGCTGCGCGAGCTTCCTAGCACCCATTCGGCGTAAGCCGTCACGGAAAGTCGGCGGACTCGGCCGGAGTCGTTTCGCAGGACAAGCCGGGAAATCTTTACGGAATCCTCGAGCGGCACAAATTGCAGCAGGTCTAGCAAAATACCGTGCGATCCGTGCTGGAAACGGATGTAGCCCTGGCCGTGCCGCGCCACGTAACGGGATATTTCGTCGCGTATCGGCAACGCCGTGGGAGTCCATAACTCCCCGGAGGTTTCGTCGCGAATGTAGATGGCTTCCCCGGGAGGGTCGGGGACGTGGTCGTTGGACCACGGCGTAAGCTGATTTTCCTGGCTGTTGACCGACCAGGTAAAACCCGATCCTGACTCCGAGGCCAGAAAGCCGAAGGACGGATTGGCAACCACGTTGATCCAGGGCTCGGGCGTCCGCAAGCCTTCTTCCAGCACGACGGCATATTCCCGGCCGCCTTCCGCGAAGCCTCCAAAGCCATTGAAGGACTCCAGCCGCGCGTCAGGCAGCGGCACATCCTGCCGCCTTGCCGGTCTCGGTAGTCGCGGCGGCAGCGGCATCGCCACCTCTTTGCGTTGGGTGCGAGTAAGCTGTTCGGAGAGCGAGCCCCGCCGGCTCAGGAGCACGGCGCGGGCCACGGCCTGTAGCTGCGCGCGTGTCTGCGCGGGAACCAAATCTCCACGCAACAGGAAGATTCCGCCCCGCACCCCACCGGCGTCCGGCGAAAGCCGCATCTGACTGCCCTGCACGAGAGCATCGAGAGTGTTGTGGAGATCCTGCAGATAGGATGATGCTTTCTCATTAATGACCACCACGTCCGCCGATAATTGCTTCATGCGCCAGTACTCATGCGCTCGCAGCAATTGCCGGATAATCTCGATGTCGTCCTCATCATCAATGCGCGCCAGCACGATGGGCAGGTCTCCGGAAATCCCCTGAGCCCACAGCGTGGAACGTTGCAATGTGGTCATGCTCAGCACGTCGGAACCGGGCCTCAGCGAAGCGTCCGAATAAATCACGGCATTGGCCAGCATTTGGAACAATTGCGCCTCTTCCGCGCCGATTCCCAGGTGATGAAGCTGGACCTGCGCCTGCGTCCACGCCAGCGTCCGGGTGCGTTCAAACGTACCCGCGTCACGGTACTTGTCCGCCAGGTCCAGCACTTGCTCTCGAGTGGCAGCCACGATGGTCGAAAAAACGAGGTGCACAGTCGTCCCGGGTGGAACGTGTACGGTGCGGCGTAGGCTTATCACCGGGTCAAGCACTGCGCCCACCGTATTGGAAAGTGAACGGCCATCGAGGACGGAAACAGCGTTGCGGACGTTATGTCCTCTTCCCAAAAATCTGGCCCGATCCGTCTCATACTGAAGTTCGCCGACGCTTTCTCCTTCCACTCCCAGCACGTGCGCGGCCCACACCGAAGTTTCGTCCTCGGACCGCTTTCTGCGCGTCGCCAGCAGCGCACCAACATCCGGCACAAACTCCGTCTCCACGAAGAGGTTGGAGAAGGCCGGATGCGCCACGTCGGCGGCCTGAGGCGCGAGCGCCAGTTCGGCATACGAAGTGACCTGTACGTCTCGCGAGCGGGCACCCAGGTTAGTGATCGAGACGCGGCGCACTTCCGCATCGTCTTCCGACGAGACGGCCACTTCCAGCAGCGTGGTCAGCGACCGGTCGCGGCGAATGATTTCGACGTGATCCTCGAAGAACGAAGCTTCATATGCCTCGGGCTCCGCCGCAGTGGGCTGGTATCCGGCCGACCAGACGGCGCCGCTCTGTTCGTCGCGGAAGAAAAAGTACGACCCCCATTGATCCAGCGTGGGGTCCTCCCGCCACCGCGTGACAGCGATGTCGCGCCAGCGGCTATAGCCCGAACCTGCGGCCGTGAGCATCACGGCATAGCTTCCGTTGGAAAGCAGTTGCGTCCGCGGCGGGGAGTCGTGGGGAATACTGAAACGGCGCAGCACCGGGGGAATAAGTTCACGAACCTGCGCCGCGCTCACTTCCTCGGCACGAGGCCGCGCCACCAGCACGTCGCGCGGCGTGCGCTCCTGCAGGAGCAGCTCGGTGGCCTGCACGATGGGTTCGGCATGAAAGCGCGACTGCATCACGCCGTCCGCCAGCACATTCGCGAACGAAACCAGGCACATTCCCTGGTGGTGAGCCATATAAGCCCGCACCACCGCGACGCTTTGGCCTTCGGGCAAGCGGCTGCTGGTGTAGTCCAGTGCCTCGTAGAATCCATAATTACCTCGGCCGCCGGCGCGAGCCAGCCGCGCCAAATTCTGCACCGCCGCGCCCGCATTAATCATTGCCGCCAGCGCCGTGGCGTAGGGCGCCACAACCAGATCCTCGCTTAGTCCGCGCTTAAGCCCCAGACCGGGCACGCCAAAGCTGGAGTATTGATAGGTGAAATCCGTATCGCGCGCGTTATACGCGGATTCCGAAATTCCCCACGGCACTCCCCGTTCCGCGCCATATTCAATTTGCCTGCGCACCACCTGTTGATACGTCT
>Ga0302326_10007828_pt1 | contig 23691 bp, 18 predicted proteins | sample Palsa_T0_3_FD_202264 | JGI IMG/M metagenome (GOLD analysis project Ga0302326, IMG submission 202264) | Peat permafrost microbial communities from Stordalen Mire near Abisko, Sweden - Palsa_T0_3 | ecosystem: Environmental > Terrestrial > Soil > Palsa > Peat permafrost | place: Sweden: Abisko... | reverse complement strand
ATAACGAAGCGTTCTTGCGGGAAACCAAAGCATCGTTGGAAAAGCACCGACTTCAGATGCCGATGCTCTGCTGCTCTCCGGACTTTACCGAGCCGGATCCCGATTTGCTGGAGGAGCAAATTGCTCGCGAGAGGCGCATGATTGAAATTACTGCCTTCTTTGGTGGGCATTTCTGTCGGGTTCTCTCCGGCCAACGGCGGCCTGGTTTGTCAATAGAAACCGGTATTGCCCAAGTCGTCCGAGTCATTAGGAGCCTGTTGCCGTTTGCAGAGAAGCATGGTGTCGTTCTATCGATGGAAAACCACTACAAGGATAGTTATTGGCGCTACCCGGAGTTCGCCCAAAAGATGGATGTTTTCACAGCGATCATCGGACAGATCGATTCTCCATGGTTTGGTATTAACTATGATCCCTCTAACACCATTTTGGCCGGTGAGGATCCCTTGGAAATGCTCGATCGCGTCAAGAATCGTCTAGTGTCAATGCACGCCAGCGACCGTTATCTCAATAACGGGACCCTGGAAGATCTCCGGAGAGAGGAGGATGCTGTCGGCTATGCCAGCCGGCTCTCGCACGGGGTTATCGGGCACGGACTTAACGACTATGACCAGATTTTCTCAACCTTAAAATCGGTAGGGTTTTCCTCTTGGATTTCGATCGAGGACGGGATGAATGGAATCGAGGATATGCGCGAATCTGTGCGATTTCTGAAAGGGAAGATCGACCTGCATTTTGCGAGTTGAACCGGCCCATCCCGAAAGGCGCGGAGATAAGACTAAGAAGTCCCGCTTTGCTCTTTGGTCATGTCGCATCCCGCGGATCGATAATCGTGAGGCGGCCCGACGGCTGCGGGTGCCGGCCACTCGATATCGCGGTTCAGATCCCGCAGGGAAGCCGCTCCGACCAACGCCATGGCTAGACGCAACTCCTCGATCAGCAGCAAGAGGCACCGTGCGACCCCGTCCGTCCCGCCTATTGCCAAAGCGTATAGGTACGGTCGGCCGATCAGGACCGCATTTGCGCCCCGGATCAGAGCTTTCAGCGCATCGGTGCCGCGCCGAATCCCGCCGTCAACCAACAATGGAACGCGGCCCGCCACCTGCTGAGCGATGTCCGGCAAAGCCTCGATCGGGGGCATAACCGTGTCGAGGTTGCGTCCGCCGTGGTTGGAAACCATGATTCCGTCTACCCCGGCTTGAATCGCCAATTCCGCGTCGGCCGGGTGGAGGATGCCTTTGAGCAATAGCCGGCTTTTCACCACCGAGCGCAACCAGTCCACGTCGCGCCAAGTCATCGCGCTGTGCCGTCCGGGGTCCGACGCGGCTCTCAGGCGAAGGGCGTGGGGCAGGGGAATCTCGGCCGGAATCCTGAATCCGGCCCGCATTTGGCGTGGGCGTAAACCGAGTACAGGGGTATCGACCGTCACGCACAACGCTTCGCAGCCAGCCGCTTCGACCCGTGCGATCGAGTCGCGGGTGAAGCCGCGGTCGCCTTGAACGTAGATCTGGAACCAGCACCGAGCCCCGGGCACCGCCGTGATCTCCTCAATAGACACCGTCCCGTTTGAGCTGAGAACAAAAGGCACGCCGTGCCGGATTGCGCCCTGGACTGATCCAAGCTCACCGTCCGGATGCATCAGCCGTTGGTAGGCGGCCGGCGCGAGCAGGACAGGCGCTGGCAAAAGCCTGCCAAAGAGTTCCTGGCCGAGGTCCGCCGGCCCCACCGATCGCAGCACGCGCGGCCGCAAAAAAATCTTTTGATAGCTTTCCTCGTTGGCGCGTATGGAGAACTCTTCACCGGCGCCTCCCGCCACATATTCGTACACGGCGCGCGGCAGTCGCTGGCGGGCTTCCGGCTCGAAGTCGTGTAACGCAAGGAACCGTTCCATGTTCTCAGCTCCTTTTGGGAGTATAGCCTTGTCAACCTGGTCCTCTTTCATGAATTCGCTCCTCCTCCCGTGTTCTCCATGTACGCCTCAGACGTGGCCGGTAATCTTCACATTTCGCGCGCCCAATCGGGCCGGTTGCGCAGGTGATACAACATTTCCCCGGCTTTCGGCACCAGCAAAACGCCTTCCTCTTCACGGTTTGCGAACGCTTTGGGGTCAATCGTTGCGGGATCGCGATAGCCGAGGTTGATTTCCGCGCAAATTTCTTTGGAAATCCCGGTCGCCAGTGTTACCTGGACCCGGCAGCGCTCAATTCCATCCTCGTAGGTGCCAATGCCGCGAACGTGCGTGGAATGGGCCAGCACACCCCAGGGGAACTCTTTGTATTTGTCCCATTGCTTCAGAAAGTAGTCCCGGCAATGGTACCCGATTTTTCGGATGAGGGCTCCGTGGGTGATCGAGATTTCGTGGATGTGCGGCGCATAAATAATGAGCTCGCCGCCGTCGGCCACCACCGGTTCAAGCTTGTACATGCATTTGCCGCCCACCCAAAGTTCATCGTACATCAGCGGCGCGCACGAGAGCACGGTGTGGAACGGGCGCTCTTTATAAGTAATGTGGAGCGTCCGCGAAAGATCGCTCGCTTGATCCCATGCGTTCTCCGGCGAACCGACAAAAAGGCCCGCCAGCTGCGCGTGGTCGACCACCATGCAGAAAGCTAGTTTAGGGACCGTGACCATCGAACCGGCACGATCAACGACCTTGCGCACCGGCGTGTACTTGTTACCGATAATCATGGGGTTGGTGACCACTGCCCCTAGCCAGTGGAAGAAGTTCAGAACTTCCGGTCCACTGACGCCCGGAAACAGGTATTTATTACCGCCGGAGAATCCCACCACTTCATGCGGAAAAACGGGTCCGAGGATTATCACTTGGTCGTAGTCAAAGATCCGCCGATTGACGTTGACCGGAACGTCCATCGCAAACAGGCCGCCACTCAAGTCTTTGATATCCCGTGCGGGAATTGTCCCGATGTATTTTAAGGCCGAGGTATTGTCCCACTGGTGGTTAAAAACCCGTACGCTGCCGTATTTTCCGTGGCGCTCTTCAAGAGAAATCTCCAGTCGATGGCAAATTGCTTCCTCGTTCAACGGTTGGTGGGTGCCAAGCGCGATCATCACGTCGAGGGCAGCCGCCACCGGACCGACCTGCGCGAAGATACCTTTGAAAAGCAATCCCAAAGGGCACGTCCTAGTCGCATCCGGGACGATCAGGAGCACTTTTTTTCCGCGATACTCCGAGGTCGGGCAGGCTTCGTTGATGACCTCGAGCACTTGCTCGTTGCTGAGGTAAGCACCTGTGGGGCTGGTCCGTGAGATGGTTGAGAATGACATGGTTGCCTTTCAATCAATAATGGATGGATGTCGTTGTCTCTCCCATCGTCCGGATGGCCGCCAGAAGGCTCAGGAGGTTTACCGGAAGTGGGTTTGATTGGGGGAATCGTAATACAGGCGTTTGCAATCTGAGATCTAGGTAACCGGCACGAGGTCCTCCCGGTCGATGGAGGGTCGCCCGGGACTTTCGTTGACACCGGCTTTGGCGCCCCTGTCCAACTCGTGGGCCCAACGCCGATGCGCCTTTCGCAGATGGTCTCGCATCGCTTTGCGGGCTCGCCCGGAATCGCGGGCCGCAAGGGCCGCCAGCGTTTTTCGATGTTCGTCCAAAACCGCGCTCCAGGTCTCGGCACTATCAAAATGGATCGCGAACTGCCGGGCTAAAGGACTGTCGCGCTGGTCAAACAATTCCGTGACCAGCCGCAGAAGCACTTTATTCGCCAGCTTCGCCACAATATAGAGGTGAAACTGCCGATCGGCCGTCCTCGGGGCTTGCTGGTTTGCTGCACCCTCTTCCATCGCCCGTAGAATTTTTTCGAGCGCGGCAACGTCCTTCGGTTTCATTTCCCGGGCGGCTTCTGCCGCGATTTCTCCCTCAATGAGGATTCGCGCCCGTAGAATTTCCAGTGGTCCCTCGTCACCGCAACCGTCCGGTACAGCGTTATTTGGTGTCGTGACCATAATCCCCGCACCGGGACGCACGTCAACGTAGCCTTCCACCTCCAAAGCAATCAGCGCTTCGCGCAATGAAGGACGGGAGACGCCGAATCTCTTGGCCAGCTCACGTTCGGCGGGAAGACGACTCCCGGGCGGAAACTCACCGGCTGCGATCAGCGACCGGACCTGATCGGCGATCTGCAAGTAAAGGCGCCGCGGCTCGACGGGCTGTATCGGCATGAAGAGAACTATCGCCTCGTGTCAAAGAGAAATCAAGGCCTGACCACTTGACCGCGATGCCGACAGGTCTTATTCAAAGAGCAAGCCCCAACCTGACTTTTCCCATGGACAATTCCTTTCTTCCCGAGAATTTTCTGCTTTCGACGCGCACGAGCGAAAAGCTGTATTTCGAGCTCGCGCAAGCACTCCCCCTTTTCGATTACCATTGCCATATACCTCCGGCGGAGATCGCGGCGAACCGGCGCTTCGAAAACCTGACTCGGATCTGGATCGCTGATGGCCACTACGGGGACCATTATAAATGGAGGGCGATGCGAGCCAACGGTGTGCCGGAACGTTTTATCACGGGTGACGCTGGCGATTACGAGAAGTTCCTCGCTTTTGCCCGGGCGGTTCCGGCGATGCTTCGCAACCCGCTCTATCATTGGACGCACCTTGAATTGCGACGTTACTTCGGTATCACGGAATTGTTAAACGAAGAATCAGCGCCGCGGATCTGGGCGCAGGCCAACGAGCAACTCCAGGAACTGACGGTGCATCGGATTCTCGAAAAATTCAGGGTCTCGCTCATTTGTACGACGGATGATCCGACCGACGATCTGTCGCATCACCAGGCGATTCGGACCAGCGGCTTGCCAACCCGCGTTTACCCGGGGTTCCGACCGGACAAGGTTTTCGCGATCGATCAAGGAGATGGTTTCAAGAATTGGGTTAACGTTCTGGAACGAGTAAGCGGCCACAGCGTTTCAGAGCTCGGCGGCCTGCTCGATGCTTTACGAGCTCGGCATAGTTATTTTGGATCAGTCGGGGCAAAGCTATCGGATCATGGCCTACCTTTTACCTATTCGGAACCGTGCGACGAGGCTGAGGCGAGCGCAATCTATGTGCGTGCCCGCGCCGGCGCTCCGCCCAACCCTGCGGAGGTGCTCAAATTTCGCAGCTTCATGCTACGCTTTTTTGGCGAACTGGATGCCGACGCGGGGTGGACCAAACAGTTGCACCTCGGCGCGTTGCGTAATACCAACCGCCGCCGGCTTGCCGAGTTTGGCCCCGACACCGGGTACGATTCGATTGGCGACTGGCCGCAAGCCGAACCCTTGGGCCGATTCCTGGATCAGTTAGAAACGGCAGGGAAACTCCCGAAAATGGTTCTGTATAACGTCAATCCGGCGGATAATTACGTGTTAGCCACGATGACCGGTAATTTCCAGGACGGCTCGACGCCCGGGAAGTTACAGTTTGGAAGCGCGTGGTGGTTTTTGGACCAAAAAGAGGGCATGGAATGGCAGCTGAACGCGCTGGCGAGCGTTGGTTTGCTTAGTCGGTTTGTCGGGATGTTGACTGACTCGCGAAGCTTTATGTCTTACCCGCGGCATGAGTACTTCCGGCGCCTGCTTTGCAATCTGATTGGATCCGATGTGGAACGAGGTGAGATTCCGAATGACGCGGGTTTGCTCGGAGGGCTTATCCGCGGCATCTGCTTCGAAAACGCGAAGGCTCACTTTGGGCTGGAATGCGGAGCTGTGTAGGAGGATCAGATCGTTTGGGAGAGGAACCCGCCGTCTACCCGAAGGTCAACGCCAGTAACGAAGCTCCCGGCTTTCTCGCTCGCGAGGAAGACCGCAGCGCCGACAAGTTCGGAGGGATTTCCGAAACGCGCCATGGGCGTATGGCCCAGAATCACTTGGCCGCGAGCCGTGGCCGTTCCATCCTCATTGAAAAGCAAACGGCGATTTTGCTCTCCGGGAAAAAAGCCGGGTGTGATGGAGTTGACGCGGACGTTGTAGGGTGCCCATTCTCGCGCAAGGAATTGGGTGAGATTCAGGAGCGCCGCTTTGGCTGCCGAATAGGCCACAACACGCGAAAGAGGGAGGTGGGCGGAGACGCTGGCGATGTTGATGATGCTGCCTTTGCGATTGTTTTTCATCGCGGGGCCAAACACTTGGCAGGGGATCAGTGCGCCACCGGCAAGATTCATGTCGAAATTCTCTCGCCAATCGGTCAGGCTAATCTCTTCAAAGGGGTGTTCGGGGGTCACGGTCACGCGCGGATCGTTGCCCCCTGCAGCGTTCACCAGGATCGTGGGTTCCCCCAACTGGCTCGACAACGTTTCGTGCGCTGCGATCAATGCCTCTTTATCGAGGGCATCGGCCGGAAAAAATCCAGCTGCGCCTCCTTGTTTTCGAATCGAGCGGACCCTCGTTTCGCCCCTCGCTGCGTTGCGGCCTAGCACGGCCACCTTAGCGCCCGCTGCGGCTAATCCTTCCGCCATCGCGCCGCCGAGCACGCCAGTGGCTCCGAGCACCACGGCAACCTCTCCGGTCAGGTCAAACAAGTTCATTTTGGTTACCTATTATTTCTTGGTTTAAGACGAGGACTAAGATTTGCACTGGGTCGCAAAGGGACGGTTCCAAGCCGCCCTCACCTACGGCAGCGCACACGCCTGAATGACGGCAATAATTCCTTTGGCCCGCGCTTGACAAGCTCTCCGAAGTTGGCTAATGGTCAAGTGGTAAGACCATATTTTTTGCCACCAGTGATGCGCCAGGTTTGGGCGTGTCACGAGCGACCTTAGACTAAAGTCAACTCCCCCATGGCCCGCAGCCATTTCTCTTTGATCACATCGTGAAAATCGAAAAATTTACCTTCGGCATCGGCGACCGGTTTGCACACCAAGGTCGAGCCCAACTCGGGGCCGTTTTAAATGCGCGCAAAGCGGGCGTCGACGTTTATCCGGTTTGGAATAAATCCAATCGCGAGCATACGATCATCAAAAGCCAACCCGGCGATGTTCGCGCCGAAGCCGACGCGGCTGTAGCCGCGTTAGGCTTCAAGGGAGCTTACTACGTCGATGCCGATCATATCGGATTGAAGACGGTGGACGCCTTTCTTCCGGCAAGCGACTTTTTTACTCTTGACGTGGCAGATTTCACCGGCAAGGCGGCCGAACCCGCCGCAGTCGAGGGCTTCTTGAAGGCCGTACGCCGCTACACCGGTTCGCTGTCTATTCCGGGAATCGATCGGCCTTTCGACATCACGGAGGAGACCGTGCGCGCGGCTGCCGGCAAATTTTTGCTCGCCGTGCAGGAGGCGGGCCGCATTTACCGGCACGTCGAGGAAAGGAAAGGGCGCGAAAACTTTGTCACCGAAGTCTCAGTCGACGAGACCGATACGCCGCAAAACCCCGCGGAACTGTTTCTCATCCTGGCCATGATCGCCGAGGAACGCGTACCCATTCAAACGATTGCCCCAAAGTTCACCGGACGGTTCAATAAAGGGGTCGACTACGTTGGCGACCTCGCGCAGTTCGAAAAGGAGTTCGACGAGGACCTGAGCGTCATAGCCTTTGCCGTTCGCGAATTCGGACTCGCCGATACTCTTAAGCTCAGCGTCCATTCCGGGAGTGACAAGTTTTCGATCTACCCCATTATCAACCGGCAGATCAAAAAACATAACGCCGGCTTGCACGTCAAAACGGCGGGTACTACCTGGCTCGAAGAGGTGATTGGCCTGGCCGAATCGGGCGGCGAAGGACTGGCCTTGGTTAAAGAGGTTTATGCCCAGGCGCACGAGCATTTTGCGGAACTAGCGGCTCCCTACAGCACGGTAATCGACATTGACCCGGCCAAGCTACCCGACCCCAAATCCGTGATGAGCTGGAGTTCCGCCCAATATGCCAACGCACTCCGCCACGTGGAATCAGCTCCTGATTATAATCCCCACTTCCGGCAGCTGTTACATGTCGGTTTTAAGGTCGCGGCCGGGATGGGAAAGCGATTTACCTACGCGCTTGAAAGAAACGAGGAGATCGTCGCAAGGAACGTCCAGGAAAATCTTTTTGACCGCCATTTGCAGCCCATCTTCGTTTGAGACGTCCACACGGGAGCCGAGGGTTTTCCAGAGAGAGGAAAAAATGTTACAGGACCTGAAAAGTAAACCCAACACTGCCGGAACGACCATCGGCCGTTATCGCTGGGTCGTTTGTGGGCTGTTGTTCTTCGCTACGACCGTCAACTACATGGACCGGCAAATTCTGTCCCTGCTCAAGCCGATCCTCGATAATCAACTGCACTGGAGTAACGAGCAGTTTGGTGCGGTGAACTCCGCCTTCCAGGGTGCATACGCCGTTGGGGGCTTGATCTTCGGATATTTAGTCGATCGGTTGGGATCCAAAATCGGATATGCCATTTCAATCGCCGGTTGGAGCCTCGCGGCCATGGGGCATGCGCTCGTTTCAACCGTGAGCGGATTTTTCGTCGCTCGCATCTGTCTGGGAATAAGTGAAGCCGGTAATTTTCCCTCTTCGATTAAGACGGTGGCGCTCTGGTTCCCCAAGAAAGAACGGACGTTGGCGACCAGCTTATTTAATTCGGGCTCGAATTTCGGGCCAATCATTGCCCCGATCATCGTTCCCTGGATTGCGCTCACGTGGGGTTGGCACATGGCGTTCATCGTGGCGGGGGTCGCAGGGTTTATCTGGTTGGCTTTCTGGCTCCCGCTTTATAATGTGCCGGAGAAGCAGAAGCGCCTGAGTGCTGACGAACTGGCTTACATTCAGAGTGACCGCGACGAATTCCACGGTGAGGGCACTGCAAAAATCCCTTGGCTAAGCCTGTTCAAATACAGACAAGCGTGGTCGATCATCGTCGGAAGATTCATGACCGATCCTGTCTGGTGGTTCTTTCTTATCTGGCTGCCCGATTATTTTAAGAAGACGCGCAACCTCGACATCGCTCACAGTTGGATGTATCTGGCGACCATTTATTTGATCATCACCTTGCTAAGCAATATTGGCGGCTGGTTGCCCGGGCACCTGATGAGGCGCGGCTGGAGTGTGACTCGCGCACGCAAGACCTCCATGTTCATTTTTGCGCTCTGTGTGGTCCCGATCCTATTTGTTACAAGTGTCGGAGACTGGATGGCAGTTTTCTTGATCGGGCTGGCAGGATCTGCGCACCAGGCCTGGTCCGCAAACCTCTATTCAACTGCATCCGATATGTTTCCGAAGGACGCGGTAGCATCTCTTATCGGGTTAGGCAGCGCAGCTGGTTCAACTGCAGGGATGATTTTCCCGATCGTCTGTGGGCTATTGCTGGACAAGTTCACGGCCGCCGGCAACGTCACGGGAGGATACACGGTTTTGTTCATTATCTGCGCCTTTGCTTATTTGGTGGCATTTGGGCTTAACCATCTCTGTGCGCCTAGTTTTGAGGAGTTGTCAGCTCCCGAGCTGCGGAAATGAAGGATGCGGCGCCTCGGCGCCGGAACGCTGCTCACCTTCGCGAGAAGCGAGGACAGATCCGCCATTGTCGTGTTACGCCCGGCAACAAGGTAGCGTTGACACCCGCCCGGCCCCGTTCTTCTGCGGCGATGTGACACGTCGCCACATCGCGGGCGTCTACGATCGAGATGGTTGCTGATACGATTCCAGGCAATTTCCGATTCACGAAATCGAGGACCATCCGCCCCGGCGGGCAAGCTGCTCCGAGGCTTTTTTCGAGGGCCGGACCGATGCAGTTAATATCGCTCGCTATTCCCGAAATGAGCGCGATATTGGCAATCCGCAGTTCCTTAATGAGGGTCAAGATCCGTCGGTTCTTCCTCTCAGGCAACGAACGAGCCCCAAACCGGACGAGGAATGCGGCCGCTGGACCGCACTTTGATCCAAAGTATGAATAAATGAAAAAGTTAGAACAGAGTCAGTCCCAAAGCGTGAGCGAACGACAAATTCTTTTCGGACTGGCGGAAAGACAACGCGCGGCGGAAGCGGCGCGTCAGTCAGAGATTGAAAATCCCTCCATCCGGAAATTGCTTCCGGAACTCCAGGCTAGTGCGGAGGATTCCGTGAACAATTTGATCAAGGCATTTTCGAAGCTAGCAAAGCGGCACGAAGATATCATTCAGCTCGAATTGGCGCTTAAACTTGCCAACGACGAGATCATTCAACTGAATGACGACCGCACAAGTGAACCGGCGAAATTGGTGCTGAAAAATACAAAGGCGAGAAACGCCGCCCGCGCTAAAGCCGACCAATTGCAGACTGCCCGGGACCTGGAAGCGAATGTACTTTCATCCATGCCGATTCCGAAAACATGCATCGAACTGGAACGATGGCGCTATGGGCTGCAACAGGCAATTGCAAGCTTCGCACGTGGTGAGATCCGACGTTTGACGGAAGGAAGCACCGATGAGATGACCGAAGCAATTCTCGCCGAATCCGTTGCCAAGGACCCGCGGGTCGCAGAGCTTTCTCAGAACTCCCGTCTGCATCGTAACGCCAAGTCATCCTTTCAACAGGCTGCTGACGCCATGGACCTGCTCAGGGTAAAGTTTCACTTCCTTCAGGCGAATCACGAAAAAATCTCGCGACTGATCGATCACGGTTTCCAAGCCAAATTTTGCAGCTGGGAGTGGCAACGGACGTGGAATTGATTATCGCCAACAACAAAGGGTACGGTTAGCACCCCGTGTTGGTCGATGCGAGGAGACTAAGTCCGTCTATTTCAAGATCTCCTTCACCTTCGCGGCGACAGCAACCCCGAGCTTTTTCTGCGATTCGGCGGTCAGATGCAAGCCATCGACCCCATCGGTCGAAACAACAGATCCGGCGTTCAGGAAGTCTGCCCCGCTCATCTTGGCAACTGCTTCATAGAGCTCTGGGAGCTTTTGAGATTTCTCAAGACCCCCTTCGAACATCTTCCCGAAGACCGGCCCCTTTTCAATGACCGGGCTCAATGCAGGAGGACAGATGCAGGCTGACTTTCTTCAAAGCCAGGATCGGCGCAACAGCCACGTTTTCACAAGTTGTGTCAGCACCACATAACAGAGCAGCGTGAGGAAGAGGATCGGCCAATAGAGCCGTGGCAGATGGACGAAGCCTAATGTCGCAGCCAACGGCGAATACGGCAGCCACATCCCGATGCCCATGATCAGGACTGTGGTGACACTCAGAGCCCAACTCGCACGGCCTTCAATAAAAGGGATTTTTTTTGTGCGGATCACGTGAATGATCAACGTTTGCGTCATCAGCGATTCGACGAACCACCCGGTCTGGAAAAGCTGGGCACGAGATGGATCCCAGCAGCGAAACAAGTAGAGCATCACAAAGTAAGTCGTATAGTCAAAAATAGAACTGATCGGGCCGATAAACAGGATAAACCTCGTAATAGCCCCAATCTCCCAGGTGCGTGGTTTCGCGGTCTCCTCCGGCCCGACGTTATCCGTGGGAATAGGGACCTGCGAAAAGTCGTACAGGAGGTTGTTGGTGAGCACCTGCAACGGGGCCATCGGCAAAAACGGGAGGAAGGCGCTCGCGCCGAGCACACTGAACATATTTCCAAAATTGGAACTTGCCCCCATGCGAATGTATTTGAGGATATTGACGAAGACTTTGCGGCCTTCGATCACGCCTTCCTGGAGCACCATCAGGCTCTTCTCCAACAGGATGACTGTGGCCAATTCCTTCGCGATATCGACGCCGCTATCGACAGAAATACCGACATCCGCCACACGCAGCGCTGGAGCGTCATTAATCCCGTCGCCCAAAAAGCCCACAACGTGTTTCTTCCGCTGCAAGGCGCGGATGATTCGCTGCTTGTGCGCGGGTGAGACGCGCGCAAACACATGAACACGCTCTGCGCTTGCGGCGAGTTGTTCGTCAGTCATTGTTTCAACCTGGCTGCCGAGGATAAGTTCCTCCGTTCCCAGACCGACCTCTTTGCAGACTTTCCGCGTCACCAGATCGTTGTCACCGGTGAGCACTTTGACGGTAACTCCAAATTTTCTCAGAGCCGCAATCGCCTTTTCGGCTGATTCCTTCGGCGGATCGAGGAACGCAATGTAGCCCTTGAGAATCAAGTCTGACTCTTCGTCCTTGGAACAGGTCGCGCGTTTCTGGAGATGCTTGTAGGCGACGGCAAGAACGCGAAAACCGTCCATGCTCAGTTCCTGATACTGCTTCATTAAATTGCCGATAAGGATCGGCTCCATCGGGCTAATCTCGCCCTCCAATTCGACGAAGCTGCAGCGGGAAAAAACCGACTCTGGTGCTCCCTTCGTCAACAGGCGGTACTCTTTGTCCGGTGTTTCGACGACGACTGACATCATTCGGCGAGAAAAATCGAACGGGATCTCATCAATCTTTTGGTAGTTTTCGATCGAGGCTTCTTCATGGATCTCGCGGTACTTCAGCACGGCGCGGTCGAGCACGTTTTTTAAGCCTGTCTGAAAATGGGCGATGAGGTAAGCGTCGAGCAGCACGTCAGCGTTCTCTTTCTGCATCACGTCGCAGAAGCGTTCGAGGATGACACGGTCGAGCGTAAGCGTCCCGGTTTTGTCCGTGCAAAGGATGTCCATGGCGCCAAGATTCTGGATGGAATTGAGACGCTTAACGATGACCTTTTTCTTCGACATCGCGAGCGCGCCGTTCGACAGGCAGACGGAGACGATCATTGGCAACATCTCCGGCGTCAACCCGACCGCAACAGCGATCGAGAAGAAGAATGCATCTCCCCACCGATGTTTGGTAAGGCCGTTGATCAGGAAAACCAGAGGCACCATCACCAGGATAAACTGGATCATCAAAAGCGTGAACCCGTGCATGCCTTTGTCGAAACTTGTCTTCACCTCGGGCCCAATGATACTGCTGGCCATTCGTCCGAAATAGGTCTGCCCTCCGGTCGTGGCAACCACCGCTGTAGCGCTGCCGCTCTCGACGCTTGTCCCTAGGAAGCAGAGATTCGCTAACTCCAACGGAGAGACGCCTTCCCGGGACTCTCGAGCGTCGAGTTTCTCCATTGGCAACGATTCCCCGGTCAGTGCTGCTTGGGCGACGAAAAGGTCCCGCGAAGCAACCAATCGCACATCCGCGGGGACCATATCGCCTGCGCACAACTTCACAATGTCCCCGGGAACCAACTGCTTAAGCGGAATTTCTTCTTCCCGGCCCTCGCGCACGACCGTTGCGGTCACGCTGATCATCGCTTTGAGTTTGGCAGCGGCTGCGTCCGCACGCGACTCCTGGACAAATCGCAACGCCACGCCGAGGACCAACATCAGCGTCATCACGGTACCCCCGCTAAAATCGCCGGTCGCGAACGAGACAGCGGCAAGGATGGCGAGCAAAATGACGAGGAGGTTGCGGGTCGCCTTGAAGAGCCGCCATACCCAGCCTCGCTGCTTTTCCATGGCGACCGCGTTGGGTCCGTATTCAACCATCCGCGCTTCCGCGACAGCCCGGGAGAGACCGTTTGCCGAAGTTTTGAGGTGTGTGAAAATCTCCGTAGGCTCCGCGTAGGCCAGTTCTGTCAAAAGCGGCGAGACACCGATCGAGGTGGCTTTTGCGTTCGGAGCCGTCCGTTGCTGCTTCGGTTTCTGAAGGTTCGAAATCATGACTAGGCGCTGAACAGGCAGTTTGGACCATCGCTCCGTCGCGCAACGCGGAAAAACAGCCAACTGGCCGCGGCCCGCAGGGTTGCGTTGAAAATGGGTCGGCTGCTTCGTTGCTCGTCAGTCACGTATCGATCCAGATATGCTCCTTGCTCACGCTCGCAGACGACAAATTTTGAAGGCAACGAAACCCAAGCGATTCAGGAACGGTACACTAAAGGCGTTGGAAATGTGTGTCGTGGAAACGCGTCGGGTACTTGAGGCCGAACCCAAGCAGGCGATCCACGCCAATATGGGCGGTCCAAATCAGCCCATACGGGAGCAACCAAAACTGTTTGTAAAAGATCGAGAGTGCGATGAGCAGCAGGGGTACCACAAGCGCATGGATCAAGTTATAAAGAGCGGAACCAAATCGTACACCCAACAAATAGCCTAACATCGAAAGATCTGGTGCCAAGACGAGCACAACAAACAGGAGCCAACTGGCGCGTAATTCTGCGTAAAGAAGAAGGCTGGCACCGAAGACAATGCCCCCTTCAGCGCGAAGCAGCAAACTTGGACGCGTAAGCATTGGCAAAACATAGCACGACTTACCCAACTGCCGCGAATCTGTCCCCGAAATAACTGTATTTATTGTGATCAAAATGGGCGGCCGGCAAGGCGGTCCGAGCTGGAGTGGCGGTAGAGGGAGCATAGTCGGATTGATACGTGACCGGTCCGGCGGCCCATTTTGATCGCAACAAAATACATGCTATTCCGGCGACGATGTACCACCATTAGTGCCCGGACGTAAGAACCATGCCGACGCCGGCAAAGACCATAATACCAGCTCCCACCCATCCAAGAATTTTGAGATACGCAGGCAAGGTTAGCTTGCCCATTACTTTGCGTTTACTGGCCAATAGCATCGTGAAACACATGACCGGGGTCGCCGTAATGCCGTTGATGATTGCCGCCCACACAAGCGCTTTAATAGGATCGACCTTCGTGAAATTGAGGGCCAGGCCGACTAGGGTTGACAGTGCAAGGACCGCGTAAAATGCCTTTGCTTCTTTTGCTTTGCGCTCAAGGCCGACTGGCCAGCGCAGAGCTTCGCCCACTGCGTACGCACCTGATCCGCCCAGGACCGGCAATGCAAGCAAGCCTGTCCCAATCACCCCAAGGCTGAAAAGCAACGACGCAAAGACACCAGCGATTGGGCGGAGCGCGTCCGCTGCCTGTGCCGCAGTGTTAATGTCCGTTTTTCCATGGGCGTGGAGAGTGACGGCAGTCGTTAGAATAATGAAGTAGGCGATGATGTTCGAGAACGCCATTCCAACGTAGGTGTCGATCTTGATTCGCCGAAGTTGTTCTGGCGCTTGGTGAGGCGCCTTTTTGAGCGCTTCTTCGCCGGGAGCGGTCTCCATGTGTTCGACTTCTTCCTCGGACTGCCAGAATAGCAGATAGGGACTGATCGTCGTTCCCAGAACCGCGATCAGAGCTGCTAGGTATTCGGGTTTCATGGAAACATTGGGTACGAACGTTCCTTGCAGAGCATCGCGCCAGTTTATGTGAACGACAAAGACCGTGCCGACGTAAGCAAACAGAGAAAGGGTGAGCCATTTCAAGACCGCTGAATACGCTTTGTAGGGGATAAAAACCTGCAGAAGGACCGAAACGAAAGAGAACAGTGCGCAATAAATGAGGCTTGGACCACCTACAAGGAGTTCAACTGCGGCCCCCATTGCACCGATATCTGCCCCGATGTTGATGATGTTTGCAATCAAAAGCAGAGCAACAATGAGGTACAGAATCCACGGTGGATAGAAGCGGCGTACATTCCCGGCGATGCCTCGGCCGGTGACGCGTCCAAGGCGGGCGCTTATTTCCTGAATAGCCGCCATGAACGGGAAAATGAACGGCATTGTCCAGAGCATGCCATAGCCGAATTGTGCGCCCACGCTGGAGTAGGTCGCAATTCCGCTTGGATCATCATCCGCTGCGCCGGTCACCAGTCCAGGACCAAAGATCTTCAGCGTCTTCCGCAACCAACCACCCCTCGCTGGAGAAGTCGGCGCCGAGGCGGACGTCGGAACAATTTCTCCCTCTCTCACGAGTTCCGGCTGAATTCGGGATTTAAGTTCGGAGCCGACAGAATCGTTTTTCTCTGCCATGCGGATTTTCTCAGTCTGATTTCTCCCGAGATCAGACGCAACTTCAAAGCTTCCGGCACGGAGGGACAACGAAGGCGAGGGCCGAATTGAATGACGGGGCTCGTCCGGAGCCTTTTACCTCTTACCGGCGTCGCGAAAACCAATAACCGCCTCCGCCGCCAAATAGAACTACAAGTAGGATGATGATAACAAGTGTCTCGGTGCTCATTTCAAAGAGTGTCGCCCTGTTTAATCAGCTTCTCCCATACTTTCCTCCACGGGTTAGCGTCGTTCAAAGGTATGGCACCGATGGACAGGCAAAGCGGGACGCTTTGCCTACATGGGCTTCCGTTCAGAATTTGGGATTTAGACAAACAAGGCTCATAAACTCTTATGAAAATAATATTGTTCTTGATGGCTTTTGCGACGATCGCGCACGGCCAGACCGTGGGGAGCAACTACAAGCTCACGCATCAAACCCTGGCGACCTCGAGTGCGGAGAGCGTCCGGACCATCCGGGGGATCCTTGCGAACCACGACGCACGGAAACTAAGCGAGTGGGATCAAGAAACGGTGAAGCTCTATCAGCAAAACGATATTAGGATGCTGGGTCGCGGGACGACCATCGTCGTGGACAAGGTCGATCCGGCAGCGGGCGTCGTTCAATTTCATCTTCCTGGTTCCGGCGCCGCCAAGCCGCTCTTTGCTGTGTTGGTGGCGGGCCAAATGGTGATCAGCAAAAACAACGGCTCTAGATAACGCGCGTTGTCTATTTCACGGAAAGGTAAAGTCAGGAAAAGGAGATCAGACTCGGCAACGAGCGCAATGATGTCGAACGCCCTTCGCAACGGCACGATCAATTCGATACGCAATGTTTAAGCCTCCAGCAAGCCCCCTTAGGTTTTGCCGGGAAAATTGTCCGCAAGTGTCAGATGACGGAGCATCGAGCGTTTCTTGCTGTGATGGCTCTCCTCGCGCCGAAGAATATCGTCGAGGACGTGGAGGGCTTCGAGGATATGCGGTCCTTTGTTGAGCATGACGCACTCGGCACGCTCACCCATCGCGGCATCGGTGATCTCTGCGCGCGACGGGAGTCCCTCCTTGGCAAGAGTTTCCAAAACCTGAGTGGCCCAAATCACGGGGATATGAGCGGCCTCACAAATCCAAAGTATCTCCTCCTGAACTTCGGCTAGACGCTCAAATCCGCATTCGACCGCTAGATCACCACGAGCGATCATCACGCCGCAACAGGGCGCTCGCATGGCCGTAAGCAAAATATCCGGTAAGTTCTCAAAACCGCGCCGTGTTTCGATTTTCAGCACGACGGCGGGCTGCCGCCCGCCCAAGCTGGCAAGGTGCTCCTGGAGCAATTCCACGTCGCGGCGGGTGTTGACAAATGATAATTCGACGACGTCGGCGTGCTGGGCAACGAACGAGAGGTCCTCAAGGTCTTTGGCGGTCATCGCCGCGAGGCGAAGGGGACTCTCGGGGAGGTTAATACCTCTGTCGCCTCGCAGCTTCTCACCTCGCAAGGGAGCCTGGGTGATCCGAACGAGAACCCGCGTGTTCTCCACCTTCTCGACGTGGCCGCCGATCTTTCCGTCATCGAACCAGATCGAATGTCCGGCATGGACATCCTCGAACACCTCCGGAATCGTGCAGCCGATCACGGCGCCGGTCAGAATTTTTCCTCCACTGTCGCAGGCGGCGGGGTGACCCGGTTTGAGGTCTCGGGACAGGATGAGCACATCCCCTTGCTTCAAGAGGATAGCACTCTCAGTGGGCGGCAGAGCGCCGACCGAGCCCTCGCGATCGTCGCCGTTTTCTGCCTCGTGCTCGAGACGCAGGATGGCGCCGGGGACGATGTAAGCCGTCTTGGTCGCCTCCGCCCAGGATCCGTGATCGGTGACTTCAACGATCTTAATGGCTCGCTTGGAGTCACGGGCATCGGTGAATTTCACGCGTTCCCCTGCCCGAAGGCGTGCTATCCAGGTCGTCGGCAGTTGGAGGCAGGCGTTTGCCGGCGAGGGGGGCGGCCAGGGAGAAGACGCTGAGGTCAGCCAAACCCGTGCAGGGGTAGTGACCCGGCCATAGACATCGCGGCGGGGACGAATGCGGACCACGGACGGGCCTGGCTCCAGCGGCCCGGTGCGCAGCTTCGGGCCGGCCAAGTCCATTGCGACCCGGCATGGCCGCCCGAGGGATACCTCGGCTCGCCTGAGGTGGTTGATCATCCGCAACCACGCCGCAGCGTCGTCATGGGCGCAATTGATGCGCATGCAGTCCATGCCTTGCTGAAGCAAATTGTGAACAAGGAGGTAGTCATCCGAAGCCTCGCTTGGCATCGTGACCATGATCCGGACCCCGCGCCCGATGGGCGGGGGTCCGAACAAGGTGTCGGTGTGTTCGCCGAGCAGTCGTTCCCCTTTGGCAAAATCAACGACCGCCGCCCCCTGCGAGAGTGGTTGCCATGAGGGTTCGACGAGTCGGTGCAGCACTGTCAGAACCGCATCGAGCGTAGCCAGAACGTGAGACTCGGCGCGACCGAGAGAAGATAGCCCCAGCGCGGCCAGTCGGATTTGCAACGGGCGGAGGTCGTGGCGACGGAGGGCAAGGTACTGCAAAAGGTTCACAGCGCTGCCTCGGCACTTCGAGTGAACTTCATCGAGGCGTGCCTGCGACATGACCGGCGCTGCGACAACTTCCGCCCGGATGGCTGCGAGCTGTTTTAGCAGGTCCTTAATTTCTGCGACTACCGGGTAGGCGCCGTCGGTGTTGATCTCCGTCTGCATGAACGCCGAGTGCTCTTTTCTAACAAACTTACGGGTCGGTTGCGTTTAATTTATCTTACTTCGCTTGTTTGGTAGCGCGGACGAGAGGTTCCGCAACAACATGTTCCGAAAGAAACCAGACCTGTAACTCGTTCGTGCGGATCACCTCGCTCACCAGGAGATCGTTCGTTCCGTCGTCACCAATTTCGCTGGCTTGTCTGGCCATGCTGCGCGACTCGAGGAGAATGACCTCGTGCGCATGGAGGAGTCGGGAAAGTTGCACCGGCACCTCCTGTCGACCCCGCGGGAGACGGGGAATCAGCGTCGTCTCTGCGACATCAGGAGCCATCGCGATACTGATCCCGCCGAGCGTTTGAACTCGCTCCGCAATTGAGTCGACGAGTTCGCTCTGTTCTTTGTGGTGCTTGTCGTAGAGCAGATGCAATTGATAAAAAGTCGGGCCTGCGACCTGCCAGTGGTGCTTTTTGTACATGTCCCGAAGGGTGATTGCATCTGCGAGGACCTGGTTGAGATTCTCGACGCTTGCCTTGCAGACGCTCTCCGCCAACGCGATGGGAAGTTTCGCGATCGTTCCGTAGGGCTGAATCTCTACCGAGTGCTGATCTACAAGCGGCCGTGCGCGATCGAGGATGCTGCGTTCGCTTTCAGGCTGTTTCTTCATAAATTCTTATCGTTTGTTCTTGGGTTTCGACCATTCCGGCGGGAGCAGATGCGCCTCATTCGGATTTCGCCCGGCGTCGCGCAGGGCTTGGTGCTGGAGCAATAGATCCCAGAACATTGATTTCTGCCAGCCCGCATCGCAAGCGCGCCAAAAAGTGTCTAACGAACAACGTTTGGCCATACCAAAAAACAACTTGGAACAGTCCTTAAAAGTATTGGAAAGCCTCGTGGATTGCGCGGAGGTTGGCGGGGTAGGAGTTCCACCTAACGAATAGAACGTTATCCTTATCCACAACGGAGAGCACTTCCCAAGTAACAGTGATCTTCGTCTGCGAAACAGAAATCTCTTCGAAGAATGTCTTCCAACGATCTCGACCTACATCCGATTACTAACACGGGAGTTAACGAGTGAAATTTGACTCTCTTTGGGAGACAGGATGTGTCTTTTCCTATTAATTGCAGGGTGATTGGAGACCACATCTGGAGGGCGGGTGAGGCGACTCGTATTTTCCCTAAAAACTCAATCCATTTTGACCCATTGCCGCAAAATTTATGAAAATCGATTCCCGTTTCCCGACTAAACTCGACGCTATCCAGGACGCGCCGGAACCGCTCCGTAGTGCGTTGGTAGACAATTTTCCTTCACCAGAGTCTATCCGCTTTCTTGTACACGCTCCGGCTTTTCAATCAGCAGGCGAGAGATCGCCGGCGACCGCACTGGCAGTGACCGACGACGGGTGGTTCGTGGCTTCCGAGACTGAAGACGGCGGCGTCAGCGTCCAAAAATCGAATTTCAGCGAAACGCTCTTTCTTGAACTCACGTCAATTCTTCTATGGGGGGAATTGAAAATTAACTTCGCCGCAGTAGGCACAATGTATTCCGCGATTTTGCGATTTGATACAGTGGGGGAGAATCTTTATCGAGACGCGATCGATCTCGTGCTGAACGGCATCGACGAGAATCCCGCAACGGCGGCCGATAATGAGCGCGACCGCGCTCCGATACCCGAGGCGTGGCCGGTACATTTCCGGAACGAGGCGCAGCGCTATCGGCCCAAAGGCCAGCGGTTGCTGGCTGTTACACAGTGGCCAGCGGTGATTAGCGGATTCCAGCGAGAACTTTCTCCCGCCGGCGCACTGTTGGTCACCGAGCGCGAGGTTGTGCTGATCTCCGAGGAAAAAGCGTCTCCTCGCCAACACGCCGGAGACCTGCACCGGTTCGGCGGAATTATCACCTATTTCCCGATCGCGCAGCTGAAAGACTTCCAATTGAGTCATCACGAACGATTTGAAATTCTCGCTCTTCAGGTGCACGCAACGCACGGTGGAGAAAAACTGGAGGTAATCTTCCCCGCTGATTACGAAAAGGTTGTGTCGGAAGCGATGGAGCAGGTCTTCGCTCATGCAGGCGGCGCGGGCACTTGAATTGCGAAAACGATAAGTCCGACGAGTGGGTGACGATTCAAAAACCGAGGATGGCTAACTGCCGAAAAGAAATCGACTAACCCATCTCGCGTGATGACACCCTCCGATCCTTGTTCCGTTGAAATGCTGGCCCGCTGTTTTCCTTCACAGGAGGAAATCCCCGCAGCGTTTCGGCTTGGGACATGCCGCGAGGAGCGACTTTATCTCATCGACGGCCAGATCCGTCCTTGGGAAGGCACGCTCGCTGAGGTGAGTTCGCCAATCTGCCTGCGACAGGCTGACGGAACACTCCGGCGGCCGATCATCGGTCGGGTGCCCGCGATGTCCGAGGACGCGGCTCTAGCGGCCTTGAACGCAGCCGTCCGGGCTTGGGATCACGGTCGCGGCCAATGGCCGACCATGAGCGTGGCAGCACGGATCGCGGCGGTGGAAACGTTCGCTGCCGAAATGTTGACGGTGCGCCAAGAGGTCGTGAACCTGCTTATGTGGGAGATCGGCAAGAGCCTTGACGACAGCAGCAAGGAATTCGACCGCACCTTGCAGTACATCCACAAGACCATCGAGGCGCTGAAGGACGTCGATCGTACCAACTCCCGTTTCAGCATGGATGGCGGCGTGATCGCGCAAGTCCGGCGCGCCCCGCTCGGCGTCTGCCTTTCGATGGGGCCGTTCAACTACCCTCTGAACGAAATGTACACCACCCTGATCCCGGCTCTCATCATGGGCAACACGACGGTGGTGAAGCCGCCGAAATTCGGGGTGCTGCTGCATCAGCCCTTGTTGAAAGCTTTTGCATCAAGCTTCCCGCCCGGCGTGGTCAATTTCATTTACGGCAGCGGCGCCAAGATTACCCCGGCGCTCATGAGAAGCGGCAACGTGGATATCCTCGCGCTCATCGGTTCGAGCCGGGCGGCCGATATTCTGAAAAGGGAGCATCCCCGGCCACATCGGCTTCGCAGCGTCTTGAGCTTGGACGCCAAAAATCCCGCCCTGGTCATGGCGGACGCCGATCTCGACGTGGCGGTCAGGGAGGTGGTCACTGGAGCGCTCAGTTTCAATGGTCAGCGTTGCACCGGTCTCAAACTCACGTTCGTTCACGCCTCGATCGTAGACGCCTTCCTTGAAAAGCTCAGCCATGCGGTGAATGCCCTGCCGATCGGCTTGCCCTGGGAACAGGGAGTGAAGCTCACTCCGATGCCGGAATTCCATAAGGCCGGGACCATGCAAGCCTTTGTCGACGACGCGCTGAACAAGGGCGCAAAGGTGGTCAATGCGGGCGGCGGGACTTCGTGTCAGACGCTTTACTTTCCCGCCGTGGTGTATCCCGTCCGTCCCGGGATGGAACTCTACACCAAGGAACAGTTTGGACCGGTCGTGCCGGTTTGTGCGTATCAGGACGAACAGGAGTTCCTCGATTATGTGACTCAATCCAATTATGGCCAACAGGTCAGTTTATTCGGCCGTGACCCGGACAAGTTCGTCAAGCTCATTGATCCCCTGGCGAATCAGGTCTGTCGGATTAACCTGAATGCTCAGTGCCAGCGGGGGCCCGATACGCTGCCGTTCGCGGGTCGGAAAGATTCCGCAGAAGCGACGCTTTCTATTAGCGATGCCTTGCGCTGCTTCTCCATTCGGTCGTTGGTCGCGGCCCAATCGAACTCGGAAAGCCGTGACCTTATCCAAGAGATTGTCACGCAAAAGCATTCTAACTTTCTGAGGACCGATTTCATTTTGTAATCGCAACGGCTCCTTTTGCTAATGAAGTCGTCCGAAGTCTATTTACAAACACGGAACACCTTATGACAAAAATAGTCCTCCTGCGGCATGGCCAGAGTGTGTGGAACGAGCAGAATCGATTTACCGGTTGGACAGATGTCGATCTTTCTGGACGCGGTCGCGAGGAAGCTTTGGAAGCGGCAGAGGTCTTGAAATCGCAGGGTTATACTTTTGATTACGCCTTCACCTCCGTTTTGAAAAGAGCTATTCGCACGCTCTGGATCGTCCTTGACGAACTCGATCTGATGTGGATCCCGGTTACAAAGTCATGGCAATTGAATGAACGCCATTATGGGGCGTTACAAGGGCTCAACAAAGCAGAAACAGCGAAACAGTACGGCGACAAACAAGTTCGGGTTTGGCGCAGGAGTTATGACATTCCGCCGCCCGTATTGACAAAGGACGACGAGCGGTCTCCTGCGCATGATCCGCGCTACAAAGATCTGCCTGTCTCTGACTTGCCGCTTGCCGAGTCCCTCAAAGATACCGTGACGCGGTTCTTGCCGTATTGGCGAGAGGTTCTTTCACCCTCGCTTGCGGCCGGGCACAGGTTAATCATTGCTGCTCACGGCAACACCTTGCGGGCGCTGGTGAAGCATCTTGAGGGTATTTCGGATCTGGAAATTCCTAATTTGGAAATTCCAACGGGGATACCGCTCGTCTACGAACTGAATGACCGATTGGAACCGTTGGCACGTCATTATCTCGGGAACTCTTCGTCCGCGACGCAAGCTCAGGAAACTCTTGAGGATCTTGTTCGAAGCTTTTCGGAGAGAAAAGTTTAGCGCGGTTTGCTTAGACGCAGGAGTTCAGGAGTTCAGGAGTTGCAGGAGTTCAGGAGTTCAGGAGGAAGAGGGACCCCGCGATTGAGAGAGCGCTCGACACTCCGGAGAGCACTGTAGCATAATAGGCTTCCAGCCTCTGGAGTTTGGACTTTTGCAGAAAGTGGCCTCCGGAAATTTGCGCCCCGAAGGGGCTGGAGGACTCAGCCCAGGGTTTCAACCCTGGGAACCGACCACCCAGAGCGACGCGCCCTGAAGGGGCGCCAGAACAAACGTCCTAACAAGGCGGAAGCAGGGTTCTATGGTCCAATTGTAGCATGTCTGAATCGCGCACTCAGACTTTTGTGCGGCCACCGGTGCGAGTTTCATCTGATAGCCGCATCTCTCGCCCCTTCAGGGCGAACCGTTTATTTTGGGGGTTCCCAGGGTAAACCCCATAGGCGTTAAGATAACGTGCAGGTTGACGCAAGATGCCCCGGCGCAGGTAGGGCGAAGCTCCGGGGCGCCGTGAAAGGGCGCCTATATCCAGTGGGAGGAAGATATCCCGCCCGGCAACTT
>Ga0302326_10007827_pt1 | contig 23692 bp, 22 predicted proteins | sample Palsa_T0_3_FD_202264 | JGI IMG/M metagenome (GOLD analysis project Ga0302326, IMG submission 202264) | Peat permafrost microbial communities from Stordalen Mire near Abisko, Sweden - Palsa_T0_3 | ecosystem: Environmental > Terrestrial > Soil > Palsa > Peat permafrost | place: Sweden: Abisko... | reverse complement strand
TACGGCGCGGGACTTTCTGGTGGAGAAGGGATACGATCCCACCTACGGGGCGCGCCCCATGCGCCGCGCGGTGGAGCGTTATTTGGAAGACCCGCTGGCCGAGGAGATTCTCAAAGGCAGCCTGATCCCCAATGAGCCGATGACCGCGTCAGTGGAAGAAGGCAAGTTAGTCTTCAAACAAAAAGCCGCCGACGCCCCCAAAGCGCTGTCGAATTGACGCTTGCTCGAAGGGGCAACGCTGGGAATTCTCGCTTTTCGGGCAAGAATGGGGGCGTCAGGCATTCTGGAAACAATTGGACATCGCCGAGGTTCATGGAACATGATCGGAATCTATGATGACTCGTAAGATTCTTGATTGGCCGTTCCGAAGGTTCTGGTTTGCCGCATTCTCGCTGCTTGCGGGCGCGGGATTGCTGGCCGGTTGCGCTATTTTTCACGCGCATGTTTTTAGGAACGTGGCCGGTCTCCAGCTTTATAGCCTCCGCGAGCAGATGGGCAAGGACATCGATGGCACCCTGGCCGAGGTCCATTCCTGGGGCGTCAAATACGTGGAATTGGCCGGCACCTCCGGCCTGTCGCCCGAACAGTTTAGAGCCAAATTGGCGGAACACGGCTTGGACGCGGTCAGCGGACATTTTTCTTATGAGGAATGGAGCAAAGACCCCGAAAGCGTGCTCGTCCAGGCGCGGAGCCTGGGCCTTGTTGAAGTCGGCTGCCCCTGGATTCCGCACACCGGCAATTTCGACGAAGCAACGTGCCGCAAGGCCATCGAGGTCTTTAACCGCGCGGGCAAACTGGCCGCCCAGCATCATATGCGCTTCTTTTATCACACCCATGGCTACGAATTTCAGCCTTACCGCAATGGCACGCTCTTTGACCTTTTGGCGCAGGAAACGGACCCCGAACATGTGAAATTTGAGATGGATATTTTTTGGATTGTTCATGCCGGCCAGGACCCGGTTGGTTTGCTCTGGAAATATCCCTTCCGCTGGGAATTGATGCACCTGAAGGACATGCGCAAAGGCACCCCCACTGGCCTGTTGACCGGATCGACCGATGTCACGAACGACGTGGCGCTCGGCACGGGAAAGATCCATTTGCCCGCCATTTTGAGCGCCGCCCGGCAGGCGGGCGTGAAATGGTATTTCATCGAGGATGAGTCCCCCAGTTCCGAGGAGCAAATACCTCAAAGCCTGGTCTATTTGAGAGACTTGAGGTACTAAAGTTTCAACCCCATCCTGCCGATAGGGCATCAAAGAACAGAATGACAGAGTTTTTTGATATTTTAAGTGGATGTCGGCGCGGACTGGCCTGGCTTTGGCCGGGCTTGGGAGCCGCGTGGCTGCTGTGCGCCTGCGATACCCCCAAAATCCATTCGCCCTTGGAGAAGCGTTACATACCCTCTAACATCTACGTCAAGGGCCTGGTCATGGATCCAGATGTCAGACGGGTGGCGATTCTGCCCATGACCACCCTCCAGCCGACCGAGGCCTTCCAGGCGGGGGTGGACTCCTTGCAACCGCTGCTGCACGCCGAATTGGGAAAGGCCAAACGCTTTGAAATGATCCTGGTCACGCCCGAACAATTGCAGAACTGGACCGGCCAGCGCGTCTGGCGGGCCGATGAACAGTTGCCGCCCGATTTCTTTGATCGCATTCGCGAAGAGACAGGCTGTCAGGCCGTTTTCTTCGATCAATTGACCCGTTACCAACCGTATCAACCGGTGGCGGTGGGCTGGAAATTGACGCTGGTTTACAATAAAGCGCATCAAATTTACTGGGCGGCGGACGAGGTGTTCGACGCGGGCGACGACGGCGTGGCCAATGCCGCCCGCCACTATGAATCGGACCACATCATCACCCAATCTCCCTTGCCGGACCCCAATGCCATCCTCAGTTCGCCCAGCCGATTCGGCCAATACACCCTGCACGCCCTGTTGACGACGCTGCCGCAAAGATGATTGACTGCGGCGCCTAAAGTTTTTATCATTTGAACCGATAAATTGAGTGACAGACGATGGTTTTTTGAGTGAGATCAAAAGCAGGTTATTCTATGGAAATTAATTCTAATCTGAGTACAAATGGCGTAAACGGGACCTCAGCCACACTGCGTTCCGCGCCAGCACCCAATATGCCAACGGATCGAGTTTCTTTGACGAGTTCGTCGGCCTTGGAACAAGCTCTGGAAAGTTCCCCGGCCAGCCGCCCCGAAATGGTGGATCACGCCAAGGCCCTGATCGCAGACCCCAACTATCCTTCTTCCGCCATACTTTCGGCGGTGTCGCGGCAACTGGCTACGGGCCTGACTTCCGAAGACGTCTAACCTCCTTTTACCCGCACCGCCTATGTTATCTCGCAACAAGCCCTGGGATTCATACCGCAGAGTAGCCACCCAAACCGCCACGCCCGGTCAATTGGTGCTCATGCTTTACGATGGCACCCTCAAATTCCTGGACAAAGCCATGACCGGCTTCGACCACCAGGATCCTCTGCTGTTCAACCAGACGATCAATAATAATGTCGTCCGCGCCCAGGCCATCATCCACGAGATGAACGCCTCCTTGAACATGAATGCCGGAGGCGAAGTCGCCTCGAACTTTCGCCGGCTCTACAACTACTTTTACCGCCGCCTGACCGAAGCCAATCGCACCAAGCAAAAGGCGCCTATCGAGGAAACCATTTCCCGCCTGCGCGTCCTGCGCGATAGTTGGGCCGAAATGCTCAGCAAAGGCGGCGAAGCCCGTTCCGCGCCCGACGACTCCACGGAAGCTGCCGCCGCCTGAGCATGAACCCCCGGCTGCACATCGCCGTCATTCTCAAGCAGTGGCTGGAAAAGACCCAGGCCGAAACCCAAGCCATTCAGGCCAGCGATTGGGCCGCATTGCGAACCATCCAATCCGCCAAAGCCGAATTGAGGCGGACCTTGGGCAGGGCCGTCGGAGAATGGCGGGCGAACGATCCGGCCGAAGCCGCCGCCAACCCGTTCCGCTCCGAAGTCAGCCACCTGCTGGCCCTGGAAACGCAAAACGGGAACATCCTGGCCGAGCGCAAACGTCGCGCGCAGGAAAAGAAACGGCAACTGGAGCAAGCCCTGTTCAATTTGCGGCGCGTCCGCTCCACCTACGCCAAACTGGCGCCGGTGGGACTGAAGTCTTATTCTTGACGCATACGCTTCTACTGTTCCAAACGGTGGAACCAAGGGTCGTCGAGATCAACCTGACGAGCGCAAAATATTGACTAACCCTCGTTTGCCAGGCATTCTTGCAACGTGAGCAGTGCAGAAATCATCTCTGAAATACCGAATTTGTCGCATGAAGTGCGACGGAAAATTATGCGCTGCATCATTGAAGCAGAGGCGGAGGCCATGACTTTGGCCGAGGGCGACCGACGAGCGCTTGAGCGGTTCCAAATGCTTGATACTATGGAAGCCGAGGATGAAAAGATGGATGCCAGGTGAAATTTAGTGGGTTGATTTCCCGCTGGTTGCAAAAGTTCGACCTGCTCTCGTGATGAGCGATTTTCTCTGGTACGAACTGGCTTCGCTCGTAGTAATACCTCATACCACTACGGTACGCGGCGATCGTTGGGAAGTCTATGTGCCGAAGCCGTTTCTCAAAAGCCCCGGCGTCTTTGATCTGAGTCAAATTCAGCCTGCCGACATCACGCGGTTTGAAAGACCGCTTGGAGTGTTGACGCCGGATGAATTAAAGCGAGTTAAAGATACTTTAGTTGAGATGTTGAATCTCCACGGTTGAAGTCCTTCATTGCGGCATTGAAATGCCCCGCTATCGGGGATACATACTGTGCCGATGGCTTTGCGTTTGTTCAATACTTTGTCGCGCTCGGTCCAGGAATTCGTTCCGCTGGATCCGGCCGGCCGGCACGTCGGCCTCTATTGCTGTGGGCCGACGGTGCATGATTTTGCCCATATCGGCAACTTCCGCACTTTCGTATTCGCCGACCTGGTTCGTCGCCACCTCCAAGGCAAAGGCTTCGCCGTCCGCCACGTCATGAACATTACCGACGTTGAGGACAAAATCATCAAGCGCGTGGCGGAAACAAAGATGTCGTTGCAGCAGTACACTTCTCAATATGAAACGGCGTTTTTTGAGGAGTTTCAGGCCTTAGGCTGCCTGCGTCCGCACCAGACTCCCCATGCCACCGACCACATCGCCGACATCATCGGCTTGATCGAAAAGTTGACCGAACGCGGATTGGCGTATCGCACAGCGGACGGGTCGGTTTATTTCAGCATCGAGAAATATCAGGCGGGCGGGGCGCGCTATGGGCAGTTGGTCCATCTCAATTTCGAGCAAATGCGCCCGGGCGAACGCGTGGCCAATGACGAATACGCCAAGGAAGCCGTGGCGGACTTCGCGCTGTGGAAGGCCCGCGCGGCCACGGATGGCGCGGTCTTTTGGCCCAGCCCGTGGGGCGAAGGGCGCCCCGGCTGGCACATTGAATGCAGCGCCATGAGCATGAAGATGCTCGGCGCCAGCTTTGACCTGCACCTGGGCGGCGAGGACTTGATCTTCCCGCATCACGAGGACGAAATCGCGCAGAGCGAAGGGGCGGGCGCGCAGGAGGCCGGCCGGCCATTTGTCAAGTATTGGATGCACGGTGCGCACCTGCTCGTCGAGGGCAAAAAAATGAGCAAGAGCCTCGGCAACTTCTTCACCCTGCGCGATCTTTTTCGGCAAGGCTTCACAGGGAGGGAGATTCGTTGCGCGCTCTTGCAAGCCCATTATCGGGAATCCTTCAATTTCACCGTCAAGGGCTTGCACGATGCCCGCACGTCCCTGGCGCGCCTGGACGAATGCCTGGGCAAGTTGCGCGATGCCTCCGGCGGCTCAACCGGCCCCGCGGAGGACGGCCTGGCAGCACAGTTCTCCGCGGCGCTGGATGAAGATTTCAACATTTCCGGAGCATGGGGCGCCATCTTTGAATGGGTGCGCGAAAACAACCGACTCCTGGATTCGGGGCAGATCACTTCGGCGCGCGCGGCGTCGGCGTTGGCTGCGTGGGAAAAGATTGATTCAGTTTTGGCGCTGGGCCGAGTGAATGAAAACGAGATGCCAGCCGAGTTGCAAGCGTTGCTCGACGAACGCCAGGCCGCTCGGAAGGCCAAGGATTTCAAACGATCCGACGCCATCCGCGACGAACTCAAAGCCAAAGGATGGGTCATCGAAGACACCCCTAAAGGGGCGCGCTTGAAAAAAATATGAATGGACTGTTCATCACGTTCGAGGGAACCGAAGGGAGCGGAAAATCAACCCAGATCGACATTCTGGCGCAGCGCCTGCACGAATTAGGATACGTCGTGCGGAAATTCCGCGAGCCGGGCGGCACGCCCATTGGCGAGGAAGTCCGCCACACCCTCAAGCACAGCGACGCCAACCACGGCATGATGGCAGAAACGGAACTGCTTCTGATGAACGCCAGCCGCGCGCAATTGGTGCGCGAGGTGATCCGCCCGGCCCTGGCCGGCGGCGCCATTGTGCTGTGTGACCGTTTTTATGATTCCACGCTCGTCTATCAAGGTTACGGACGCGGGCTGGATCTGGGCATGGTCATGAATATTATTGATTGCGCGGTGGAAAAGACGCGGCCGGATTTGACTTTATTATTGTTGGTCCCGGTCAAAGTCAGCGAAGCCCGGCGCAAATCCCGCCTGCTGCCCGGCCTGGAAACGGTGCGCGACCGGATGGAGGAAGAGGATCGCGGCTTTTTTGAACGCGTGGAGACCGGCTACCAACACCTGGCCGCGCAAGAACCGGACCGCGTTCGCAGCATCGACGCCACCGTCAGCCAGCAGGAAGTCAGCCGCGAAATCTGGGTCTTGGTCGAGCCGCTGGTCAGCAAACTGCCGTCCCCGGCCAATCCCGCCGTTGACATTGCGGCGGCATCGGCTATTCTATCCATTCCTAAGAAGAAGAAATTGAGTTTTTAAAATATGCCGAACACAAAGTCAGCCGGGCGACGGATGAGAAACAGCACCCGCAAGCATTTGCAGAATCAAACCGTCAAATCGCGCCTGCACACCTTGGAATCAAGTTATGCCAAGTCGCTGGTCGCGGGCAAAAAGGACGACGCCGCCAAAGCCTTGCGCCTGCTCGTTTCCGCGCTGGACAAAGCCGCCAAGACCGGAGTCATCCATCAAGCGCGGGCCAATCGGTCCAAATCGCGCCTGAGCCTGCGTTTGAACACGATCAAACCCGCCCCGGTTCCCGCCACTTGATCCGCCTCCCACGCGCCGACCGCAGCCGCAACGGAACATGATCCATCCCTCGGCCATCATCAGCCCGGGCGCACAATTGGATTCCTCGGTCGAAGTCGGGCCGTTCTCGATCATTGACGGGAAGGTTTCGCTCGCGGAGGGCTGCCGGGTCGGACCGCACGTTTATTTGACAGGGCGCACCACCATTGGGCCGCACAATAGCTTTTACGCCAATTGCGTCATCGGCGGCGCGCCGCAGGATGTCAAATACAAGGATGCGCCGACCGGCCTGCGCATCGGCGCGCACAATCTTTTCCGCGAAGGCGTCACGGTGCATCGCTCCAACCAATCGGAGGAGGAGACCGTGGTCGGCAACCACAATTTTCTGATGATCAACTCGCACGTGGCCCACAACGTCCGCCTGGGCGACCATGTGATTCTGGCCAACGGCGCATTGCTGGCGGGCCATGCGGAGGTGGGCGACCATGCGTTCATATCCGGCAATTGCCTCGTGCATCAATTCGTGCGCATCGGCACGCTGGCCATCATGCAAGGCGGTTCGGCCATCAGCCAGGACCTGCCGCCCTACATGGTGGCGCGCGGCGGCAACAACATTAACGGCCTGAACACCGTCGGCCTGCGCCGCGCCGGCTTCGGCCCCGCCGAGCGACTCGAATTGAAACGGCTTTACCATAAGCTCTTTCTCTCCGGCATGAACCTCACCCAGGCCATGGCCGAAGCGCGCAAGGAATTCACTTCCCCTTCAGCCATTCATCTGCTGGATTTCATCGCCGCCAGCAAGCGCGGCGTCTGCCGTCACCGCGGCGTGGCCTTTGGCGAAGAAGACCACGAGACGTAATCGGTGGCAAACGCGGCAACCTTGGGGAATGCCTGAGAGCGGATTTGAACCCAACTGCATACATTTTTTCATTTTGAGCTGTTATTAAAGGGTGTTACAAGTTTTTGCATAAGTCATTGGTATTGAGGTTAATAGGACGAAATATTGTGTTGGACACAAAAAGCCGGACGCCGTGGTTTGAAATGGGTAGCCTCTTTTGCCATCCCCGGCCAGCCCGGCCTTGTTGCGCGAACTGGCGGCCTACCAAGGCGAGTTGGAGTTGGGCCAAAAGACCGCCACGGCCACCGCAGCGGCCTGAGCGGAATTTTTGCCAAATTACGCGGTTTTGAGCACAAACTCTCATCGAAACTTGTAACACCCTCATAGGAGGCGTTAGCGAAGGTCCGTTCATCCAGGCTTTCACGCTTTGATTTTCGCTTCGCATAAAAGGCCGGATTGAAGCCGGGTGGGCGAAGCGCCGGGCCGAAAATCCCGGAAGCCTACGCACAAAATATATTTTTCATTTTGGTTTGACCAGGTTTGACCAGCTTGGACTCGGTCAAGGTGATCTGTAGCGCAGGTTTCCAAACCTGCTGTGTCGCCGACTTCCAAGTCGGCTCCGCTGCCTGGCGCCTGGCGGGTTTGGAAACCCGCGCCACAGCAGACTTGGAAGTCTGCGCTAGCGTAAAAACAGTATTCATGCCATCATATTACCAGAACCCGCCCAGAACCAAAAACCTACGGTAGGATTTTTGGCACGATTTTTTTTGGAGACTACCCTTCGCCGGAAGATTCTGACAGACAATGACTTACAAACGCAGAAACACTCAAAAACATGAAAAAGTGCAAAATAAAATGGTTTTTTTCGCGCCTACACCCCCTGTTTTCCTGCCAAAACGACCCAAAAAAGGCCCCTTTTTTCTGTCAGTACGTTTTTGCGAGGACGCCAAAGGTCAGTTGAGCCTTGATGGCGAGTAACTTACAAAAATTGCTGAAACTACGCTTCTTCGAGCAAGAAGCGCGCCGACCCTGCCAAAAACGGATTTTGCGCCCCTGCTTCACCCACCGGTAGGGCGACACTTCCAATGAACCCCTCTCCCAGCCTGCGGCCACCCTCTTCCCGCTTTGCGGGGAGAGGGCAGGGAGAGGGGATCCTTGGCACAATGCACCACCTTGGTGGTTGGTGTCTCCAGCGGAGCCTTTCCCCGTGGAAGCGGCTCGGCTGGAGATTCGCCCTACCCATCTGCGCTAATTTGGGACTCTTTAGGAAAAAATGGCTTTGGCTCGAATCTATTCATGGTATATGTTGTGTCCAAGAACAAGTGCATACTGCTTATCATTTTACCGGGTTGGTTGGTGCTTGCCTGCTGGCTGCCACCCTTTGTTGCGTGGCGGATGATCAAATTAGGGTCTATACCGTTCCCAAGGAACTCCCTCCCACGCAATTGTCCCCGTTCCCGGCCCAGATGGCCGCAGGCTCCCAGGATATTCCTTTCAATGCCGCGACCGTCCACTGGACGCTTCCGGCCGGTTGGAAGGAAAATTCACCCACTCCCCCCCGCCTCGCAAGTCTTGCCATCACGGGCGAAAAGGGAGGCCAGGCCGAAGTTGCGATTACTTCCTTCCAAGGCTCAGTCGGGACGGAATTGATCAACGTCAACCGCTGGCGCGGGGAATTGAGCCTGGAACCGGTCGAATCAAGCAATGTGGCCTCGGTGCCGGTGACGGTGGATTCCTCCGAAGGCAAACTTTATGATATCGCCGGCAAATCGGCGCGAACCGTCGTCGCGGAGATTCCTCGCAATGGCAGCTCGTGGTTTATCAAATTGCGTGGGGATAACGCCACCGTCGCGGCGGCCAAACCGGCTTTCCTGGAGTTTTTAAAGTCGGTTCATTTCGGGGGCGAGGACGGCGCGACCGCTGGAGCCGATCCTCATGCCGGCCTGGGGTTGCAAGGCGCACCCGCCGCGCCGTCGCCTGCATCGGACGGGCCGAAATGGAACGTGCCGCCGCAATGGGTCGAGACGCCGCCGCGAGCGATGGTCTTCAAGGGCTTTGAGGTGGCCGGGGAGGCGGGCGCCAAGGCTGACATCAGCATTAGTTTCTTCCCCGGGGATGTGGGCGGCGTGTTGGCCAATGTCAACCGCTGGCGCGGTCAGATGGCGCAACCACCTATCGACGCCGGCCAATTGGACGGCGTGACGGAATCGGTGGCGACACTGGGCGGAAGCGGAACCATGGTGGATTTTATGGGCACCGATGCCAAAACCAGCCAGCCCGCGCGCCTGGTCGGAGTCATTGTGCCGCATGGCGAAAATACGTGGTTTTACAAGTTAATGGGTGACGCGAAGGTCGTGAAGGGGCAAAAAGATAGCTTTGTGCAATTCGTCAAAACAGTGCAATATCCCTGACATGATTGATCGGTTTATCAACTTCTTCACGTCGCTCCGATTGACGGTGGCGTGTCTGGCCTTCGCGCTGGTGCTGGTGTTTGTCGGCACGTTGGCGCAGGTGCAAATCGGCCTGTATGCGGCGCAGTCGGAATACTTCCGCAGTTTTTTTGTCTATTGGACGCCACCCGGAACGCATTGGAAAATCCCTTTCCTGCCCGGGGGCTGGCTCATCGGGCTGGTCTTGCTGGTCAATCTTCTGGCGGCGCACATTAAGCGGTTCCATCTCTCGCGCAAGAAAATCGGGATCATTCTCATTCACGCCGGCTTGATTCTTCTGCTGGGCGGGCAATTCCTGACGGAAGTCTTTCAGGTCGAAAGCCAGATGCGCATTGAAGTCGGCGACACTAAGAATTACTCCGAAAGCCCCCGCAAAAATGAACTGGTCGTGATTGACACCACTGACCCGGATAAGGACAAGGTAGTGGCCATCCCGGAATCACTGCTGGCCAAAGGCGGCGAGATTCGGACGCCGGATTTGCCCTTTGCGTTGCGGGTGGAAAAGTATTTCCCCAACGCCGCCCCCGCCGGGCCGATGACCGGTGAAGCTGTAAAAATCAAATCGGCCGATGGCATTGGCAGCCGATTAATGTTCAGTCCGCAGCCCGTGACGCGTAGCATGGACTCAGTGGACCTTCCGGCGGCGCTGGTCCAAGTCGTTTCGGAAAAAGGGCCGATTGGCGAGTGGGTTGTTTCTGCGACGCTGACCCGCTTTCCCATCAATCTTCAGTTACAGGAATCCATCGAGAACCTCATGCCGGATGTTAAAGTTACTGCGCCGCAGACATTCAAGTTCAACGGACGAACCTATGAGATCGCCCTGCGCCAGGAGCGGTATTACAATCCTTACAGCGTCAAACTGCTGAAATTCACCCATGAACTGTATCCCGGCACGGATGTTCCGAAGGATTTCGCCAGCACCATTCACTTGACTGATCCCACCACGGGCGACGACCGGGACATCCGCATTTATATGAACAGTCCGCTGCGTTACCATGGGGCAACCTTCTACCAGGCCAGTTTCGAGCAGGGCGACAAGGTTTCGATCTTGCAGGTGGTGCGCAATCCCGCCTCGCTCACGCCCTACATCGCCTGTTCGCTGGTCGCGCTGGGATTGGTGGTGCAGTTTCTGATGCACTTGTTCGCCTTCGCCCGCAAACGGGCGCAACAAACCAAGTCCTTGCCGGCCAAGAGCGCCCGCCCCGCGCCTGCGCTGCAACCGGCTTTGGCTCATGGAAAAGGAAGGTCCCTATGAAAAAATGGCTGCCGATCATTACCGCCGCGGCTTTTGCCTGTTGGTTCCTGGGCGGCTTTCAAGAGCCAAAATCCAAGGACGGGTTTGACCTGGCCGGTTTCGGGCGGCTGCCCGTTCTGATGGACGGACGGATTCAGCCCTTGGATTCGGTGGCGCGCAATTCTCTTTTGAGCTTCAGCGGCCTTTCGACCGTGCATTTGACCAATGGGGGTTCTCTTTCCGCTTTGCAATGGCTGGTTCTGGCGATGACCCGCCCCGATGAGGCAGACCAGTTGAAAACCTTCCGCATCCAGCACCCCGATCTTGAAGGATTGCTCGGAACTGACAAGGCCGGCTTGGAATATTATTCCCTCAACGAACTAACCAATCAATGGTCCTCCATTTCCGACCAGGCCACGAAGCTCATGGACGCTGAAAGGGCCAGCCCCGACATGGCAAAAGTGCGCACGCCGTACCAGAAGGATTTGCTGCACTTGTATAACAGCGTCGAACTTTTTATTAGGCTCAAGAGCTGCCTGGAACCTGAAGGCAGCCACGATTTCACGCGGGAGCTGGAGATTTATCAGGATTCCATCGGGCCGGGCCGTCTCGCCATAGAACAAAGTCAGCAGGGCAAAACCGCCGACCAGGAAGACTTGCAGCGCATCGCCAGCTTTTTCAAACGTTACGACACGTTGTCCCAGTTGGCCTATCCCACGATTATTCCACCGCTGCCGGGCCAACCCCGCTCGGATTGGCACAACATCGGCTTCATGCTCATGGAGACGCTGCGTTCGGGACAGATGAGCGCGGCGGTCACCAATTATGCGGCCATGGCCGACGCTTACCACAGCAACAATCCAGCCCAATTCAACCAGGCCCTTGTCCATTACCGGGTTTGGCTGCACGCCAATGAACTTGATTCCGCGCTCAAAAAGGGAAGCCAGGAATTTTTCTTCAACCAAATCGAGCCGTTTAACAAGGCCATGGTCATTTACGTCGCCGCCCTGCTGCTGGGCTGCGTCTTCTGGATCAACTTATCCGAACCGGTGCGGCGGACGGGCTTTGCGCTGCTGGTCCTGGCCTTTGTCATTCATTCTCTGGGGCTGGGCTACCGCATGTATCTGGAAGGGCGTCCGCCTGTGACCAATTTATATTCCTCCGCCATTTTCATCGGATGGGGCGCATGTCTGTTTGGCATCTTTTTGGAAAAAATCTTCAAAGGCGGCCTTGGCCTGGTCGTGGCGGGATTCATTGGTTTCGGCACCTTGATCATCGCCCATCATCTGGCCTTGAGCGGCGACACCATGGAAATGCTGCAAGCTGTGCTTGACACAAATTTATGGCTGGCCACGCACGTCGTGGTTGTGACTTCCGGTTACACCTCGATGTTTGTGGCCGGCATCCTGGCCATTATTTACATTACGCGGGGATTCTTCACCCGCAGCCTGACGCCGGAAATAGGCCGCACGTTAAGCCGGATGGTTTATGGCATTGTCTGTTTCGCCACGCTTTTCAGTTTTGTCGGCACGATTCTGGGCGGCATCTGGGCGGACCAATCCTGGGGCAGGTTCTGGGGCTGGGACCCCAAGGAAAACGGCGCGTTGCTCATCGTGCTGTGGAATGCCGTGATTTTGCACGCGCGCTGGGGTGGCATGATCCGGGAACGCGGCCTGATGGCCATGGCCGTCTTCGGCAATATCATCACCAGCTTTTCCTGGTTTGGCGTCAACATGCTGGGCATCGGATTGCATTCCTATGGTGCCATGGACAAGGCTTTTCCATGGCTGGAGGCTTTCGACGCCAGCCAGGCGCTGCTGATTGTGCTGGCGTTGCTGCCGCTGCGGTACTGGGCCAGTTTCAAAGGCTCCGCCCCTTCGGCTCCGCCCCCCGCCCCGCCGGGTGGCGCATCGGTTCCCGTTGCTTCCCCTGTGGCCACGTAATGACAGTGAGAGATGTTTCATGCGCATTGCTGTGGTTGATGTGCCTCGCGCCGTCTTTGGCGTCCGCTGAAGACGCCCGCCTGCCTTACCACTTGCTCCGCGAAATGCAGATGGCGCAATTGGAAATGAGCCGCAGCCACACCAATCTGGCCATTGTCCTGGAGATGCGATCCACGCTGCCAGATGTCAAATATAGCGATATTACGGCTTACATCGATGCCAAATCCGGCAAGATACCCGTCCCCATCGGAGCCGCTGGCGCATTTGCCGTGCCGGTGCGCGAGGATCTTTCGGCGGAGGACCCCTGGATCATCGTCAACCAGCCCAAAGGCACGATGGTATTGAGCTGGCAAGCCGGGCTTGCGCCCGCGTTGGTGAGGCAGATGACGAATGCCCTTCATTACGGACGGTTGATGCGCGTCGTGCAGGGATGCGACGAGGTGCAGGAGTCCATGCGCCAATTCTTTCCCGGCGCGCCCCATTTGACGGCGAATGGATTGCGTTTGATCTTCCGTTCCTCGGCCATCGCTCCAGCGGCCATCATTCACGCCCGAGGAGGCGACCGACGACTGCGAGCCGACACGCTTGGAGAATTGGTCATCCCGATAGACGGTGATTTGATGGAGGAAGACCCGGTGATGACGTTTACGGAGGTCCCTGTCGCCGTGGAAATCGCACGCAAGAGCGAGGGGCCTTGACTCCCTGTTTGGGTATGCCCTTCCGGGCTAATTCATCGTTTCGCCCAGTTGCCATAATAGAAATGCCCAAATATCGGCATGATGCTCATTGATGGAGGAAAGCGTCGTTTGAAAATGTCCTTCGTCACGGTTAACGCGCAGGAGAATGGGTCTTCCGCTCGCGGTCGCTGCCTGAAGTCGAGCGGTCATCTTGGCGGATTGCCAAGGCTCAACCCGCGCATCGTTCATGCCCGTGGTGAACAGCATGGCAGGATACCTTGTGCCCTTCCTGATATGCTCATAGGGGCTTAACGCCCGCAATGTTTCAAAGCCTTCCTTCGATTGCGTGCTGCCCCACTCTGGAATATTGGGCGGGCCGTTTGGCGTCACCTCAAAACGCAAGGCGTCCAAAGCTCCCACCTCAATGACGGCAGCACCAAACAACTCTGGCTGTTGCATGACTGCTTGTCCAACCAGCACGCCCCCGGCACTGATGCCTTGGGCCGCCAGTTTTTCGGGCGTCGTGTAACCCTCGGCCACAAGATATCTGGCACAAGCCACAAAATCATCAACGCCGTTTTGTTTCTTTGGTCCTTTGCCGGCCAGCCGCCATTCTTCGCCATACTCCCCGCCACCGCGAACATGGGCGATGGCATACACCCCGTCTCGCGCAAACCAAGGTTGCTGGCTCAGGTCGAAAGACGGTCCTTGAGCGACTCCATAAGCGCCATAACCGCTCAAAAGACTCGGACGGCGGCCATCTCTTTCCAGGCCGCTTCGACAGACGATGGTCAGCGGCACCAAAGTGCCGTCCTTGCTCGGGACTTTGACTTGCCTGACTTCCAACGAAAGAAGGCTTGGGGTATCAGCGCCTGGAATCTTCAATTTCGAGAATGTTAAGGTTTCTGCATCGAAGGAATAATAAGTGGTGGGATCCGTCCACGAGACGAGGGACAAAATCACTCCCGGCCGACGGGGATCGTGGATGACCCGAGCGATGGATCCCACCACCGGCATGCTGAGTCTTTCAGGCGTCGTCAGCGTGCCAGGCTGAATGCGCAGGAGTTCACTGACGATTCCATCCGAGCGCGTGACATAAAGCGCGTCCTTCGCCACGGCCATGGAGGTCACAACTGAATCTGATTCTGGTAGAACCAGCCCGTCGTGGGCAATATCCGGACTTTCGCACGAGATTCGTAGAAGCCTGCCACGAGGCGCGTGCTTCTGGCTGAGGAGAATCATGTCCCGTCCCTGCAAAGCATGGCCTGAGACTTCGTCGTCGAAACCGCAGACCTTTTGCCAGTCAATTTCACTCGCGTCAACCGATGAGAGGCGCGCGACGTAAATTTCGCAATACCGGCTAACGCCATCGTGTATTTCCCCGGCCATGTAATCCGAATCCCATGACGTATGGATGGAGGCGGAATGGCGTTCCGCCATTAGTACGTTGGTCGAAAGGCCAAAGCCGAGGAGCGGTTTGTCATTTTCCACATCTGTTCCCAGGTAATGAATATACACGCGCCTTTTCGCAAAGCGGGCGGTTGCTTGCGTTTCCTTCTCCTTCTTGGGCAGGCGCGAGTAGAAAAATGAGCGACTATTAGGAAGCCAGCTCACATCCCCAAAAGCGGTGCCATCAATCGGTTTGTCCACGCAACGGCCAGCGTCCACTTGGACAATTTTCAGAGTCGTATCTTCCGAACCTCCAAGGGACACGCAGCAGACTGTATGTTTCCCATCCGGAGACGCATAATAACGGCCCAGCGAATAATGCGCGCCCTCGGTTGCCGAGAGTTGGTTTGGGTCGAAAATAAGGTTTTCGGCGCCCGTCAGCCCTTCGCGCATAAAGAGCTGGTAAACATCAGTGGGCGGCGGTGTCCGCATGTAGAATAGGCGGTTGCCGACGGTTGTTAATCCTGCCGGATACGTGTTCAGACTGGAGTCAAGCCGGCAGAGTTCGGCGAGAAGTTCTTTATGGACCGGCAGACTTTCCAGTTTGGCTTGCGCAAACTCGCTCTGCAACTTCATCCAGGATTGGAATTCAGGACCTGCTGATTCCTCCATCCACCGGTAAGGATCAACCACCTCCGTACCAAAATAAAAGTTTGTGACTGGCCGCACCACAGCGAGAGGAGGAGCCGGGGCTTGTGCTCCAACCCCAAACGGAACCAAAAAGCCCCACCAGGCAATTCGCGTTGCCACCTGTGCGCAATGAATCAATAGTGCTCGCATATCGCCAATCTCAGCCAGCAGTTAGTTGGCCGGCCATTTTTCTTAGCCGGCAACACTTCCTGAACCATTGGACAACCCGCGCTGCCGGTCGTCACAGTAAAACAAGCATCTCATGCACTTATCACCAGCGATTGAGACATGGAGTCCTAATTCCAGATCATCTCTCGGATTGCCCATTGATAATGCGCCGAATCGGGCGTATTTATTTCGGGTCATGCCGAACCGCATCACGTCGTTTTCGGAATCTTGCTGGCGGCCCGCGGGCCGGTGGCTGGGGGCGGCGGGCTTTCTTCTGCTGGCCGCGCTGGCAGCGGCCCAAACGGTGGAGGAAACCCAAAAGCAGTTTCTGCGCGGGGATTACGAGAGCGTCATCCGCATCACGCAAAAAAAAGTCGATAGTGGCGCTTACCAGGATGATTGGCGGATTTTGCTGGTCAAATCGCTCCTGGCCACCGGGCGCTATAACGAGGCTTACAGCAACGCCGTGCCGGGCGTGGCGGATTCCTACAATCTGGGACTCCGCCTGTTGGCCCGCGAAACGACCCTCTACCAAAATAATGCCGCCTCCGCCCAACGCCAATTGGGGGATATGAAAGCGCTGATCGAACGCCGATTCGGCAATTTTCAAAATGACGACGCCCCCGCCCTCGGCCGCGCCTTGCTCCTCCTTGGGTTGGATTCGCGCCTGGTGCTTGACAATTGTTTCCGGCGCGCTGAAAAAATGGAGCCGCCCGCGCGCGACGCCTTCCTGGCCACCGGCCAATTGGCGCTCGAAAAACATGACTCCGCCCTCGCCGCCGATGCCTTCCGCGCCGGCCTGAAAAAATTCCCGGATGATCCAGACATGGAGTGCGGGCTCGCGCGGGCCTTTGAATCGGGCGACCAGGAGGAAATGATGACGCACATCGAGGCGGCGTTGAAAATCAACCCGCGCCATGTGCCGAGTCTGTTGTTGCTGGCCAATCATTTGATTGACGCGGAGAAATATGATCTGGCGGATCAACAATTGGCGCTGGCCCTCAAGGTCAATCCGCATTGCCCCGAGGCGCTGGCCTATCGCTCAGTGCTGGCGCTCCTGCGCAATGACCCCGACGGAGCGCAAAAGGACCGCGCCGCCGCCTTGCAATTCTGGCAGGCCAACCCGGAGGTGGATCATCTCATCGGACAAAAGCTGGCGCGGAAATATCGGTTTGAGGAAGCGGCGGCGGAGCAAAGGCTGGCTCTGGATTTGGACCCGGCCTACCTGCCCGCCCGGCGCGAGTTGGCGGAGGATTTGCTGCGTCTGGGACGGGACACGGAAGGTTGGGAACTGGCCCAGGACGCCCATGCGCAAGACGGCTACGATGTCACTCTCTACAACCTCGTCACCTTGCACGACCAAATGTCGAAGTACCGCACGCTGACCAACGCGGACTTCATTGTTGAAATGACGGCGCACGAAGCGGATTTGTACGGCGACCGGGCGCTGGATTTGCTCAACCGGGCCAGAGCTACGTTGTGCCACAAATACGGCGTGGAGTTGACGAATCCGACGCGAGTCGAGATTTTTGCCGAACAAAAGGATTTCGCGGTGCGGACTTTTGGGATGCCGGGCAATCCCGGTTATTTGGGTGTCTGTTTTGGCTCCGTCATTACGGCCAATAGTCCGGCTTCCCAGGCGCCTAATCCGGCCAATTGGGAGGACGTGCTGTGGCACGAGTTCTGCCACGTTGTCACCCTCAACGAAACCAGGAACCGCATGCCCCGCTGGTTGAGCGAGGGGATTTCGGTGTATGAGGAGCGCCAGGACAACCCGGCCTGGGGCGAACGGATGAACCTGGCGTATCGCGAAATGATTCTTGACGGAAAATTGACGCCGCTCGGTGAATTGAGCGGCGCTTTTCTCTCTCCCAAGACCCCCCAGGACCTTCTCTTCGCCTATTACGAGTCCTCGCTGGTGGTGGAGTTCCTGGCGCAGGAGCATGGCTTGGAAACGGTGAAGGCCATTTTGCGCGACTTGCGTGACGGCCAGGAAATCAACCGCGCCATCACCGCCCACACCGTTCCTCTGGCTCAACTGGAAAAGAAATTCGCCGCCTTCGCCCGCGCCCAGGCCGACGCGCTCGCGCCGGGCGCGGACTTGGAGAAGCCCCCCAAGGAAGACGAAGAGGCTTGGAACAAAGCGCATACTAACAATTATTATCTCAAGATACGCCAGGCGCAGAAATTCATGGACGACACAAACTTGGCCGCCGCTAAAACGGTGCTCGAATCAGTGGCCGCCTCCTACGCCGGAGAACGCCGGGCGGACAACCCGCTCTGGCTGCTGGCCGCGACAGAGCGCAACCTCAAGCAGACCAACGCCGAATTGGCCACGCTCAAAAAATTCGCCGAACGGGAATCCGACTTTGTGGATTTGTATTTGCGACTGATCGAACTTTCATTGGCTGGCAAAGATTGGCCGTCGGCTGCCAAATACGCGAATTTGTTGCTGGAAGTGAACCCCCTCATCCCCGCTCCCTACAAGGCGCTGGCCGAAGCCGGAGACGCCTTGGGCAACAAGGATCAGGCCATCGAGGCTTATCGCCGATTGCTTCTGCTGGAGCCGGCTGATCCCGCGGAAGTGCATTTTCAACTGGCCCGCCTCCTGCACGGTCGCGGCAACGCGGAAACGGAAGCGAAACGGCACGTTCTCCAGGCGCTGGAGGAAGCTCCGCGTTTTCGGGAGGCGCAGCGCCTGTTGCTTCAAATCGAGGGGCATTCATGAGACCGCCGCCCAAATGGCTGCTGCTCGGCGGAGCCGCGCTACTCCTGGCCGGTCTGTGCGCCGCGCAAGAGTGGTTCGGCGGCGGCGGCAGGCGACGCGGCAATTGGCGGGGCGGCGGCGACTCCATCGGCCCCATTGTGCGAACGGAGGGCGGCGTTTCGGTCAATGAGGACACCGTGCGCACGGCGCGCGAGACCGTTTCGCACAGCACCGGCACACCAAATTGGACCAACGAGCCTGGCTTTGAGGACGACGTCTTTACCTTTGCCCGCATTATTTACAAATTCGACAAAGAGCGCATACGTAGTCAGATGGCTTGGATCAATGACTATCCCGACAGCGATCTCAATCTCTCCTTCCGCTTGCAGCAATTGACTTCGATGAAGGTCGATCCCAACGGCCGCACGCTCAAGCTGACCGAGGCTGACCTCTGTCGTTATCCATTTATTTACATGGTCAAAGCCGGCCGCATGGAGTTGCGGGACGAGGAAGTGCCCATCCTGCGCAAATATCTTGCCAGCGGCGGCGCGTTGATGGCCGACGATTTTTGGGGTGACGAGGATTGGAGCAATTTTGAGGCTCAAATCAAACGCGTCCTGCCCAAACAAAAATGGGTCGAATTGCCCATGGATCACATGATTTTCCAATCCCCTTTTCCCCTCCATCTCAAATTCGACAAAAGCAGCCTGCAAGTGCCCTCCATTCATCTTTGGGAACGTCGCGGCGTCACTTACCGTGGAGGCGAAGACACGCACGATATGCACGTCCGCGCCTGGCTCGATGACAAGCAACGCATCATGGTCATCGCCACTCACAACACCGACAACGGCGACGGCTGGGAACGGGAGGGCGAAGATGTCGAATACTTCAAGACTTTCTCCGAAACCCGCGCGTATCCGCTCGGCATCAACATCATCACCTACCTCATGACTCACTAAATGAACGAACTTGACAACAACCCATCCGCCGCACCCACCGTAAATCCCGTGGAAGAGCAACGTGAAGCTGTCGAACGCCTGGCCGCCGGCCGCCTCCGCATCGAAACCGAGTTGGGCAAAGCCATCGTCGGCCAGCGGGAAGTGATCGAACAGATTCTGCTGGCGCTATTTGCTGGCGGCCACTGCTTGATCACCGGCGCGCCCGGACTGGCCAAGACGCTGCTGGTCAAATCCATCGCCCAGATTTTTCATCTCAAATTCCAGCGCGTCCAATTCACCCCGGACCTCATGCCGGCGGACATTACCGGCACGGAGATTTTGCAGGAGTCCTCCGAGGGCCGAAAAATGGTGTTCGTTCACGGCCCGGTTTTCGCCAACATGATTTTGGCCGATGAAATCAACCGCACACCGCCCAAAACTCAGGCCGCCCTGCTCGAAGCCATGCAGGAACATCAAGTCACCGCCGCTGGTTTCCGCCATCCCTTGCCGGAGCCGTTTTACGTGCTGGCCACGCAGAACCCCATAGAAATGGAGGGCACCTATCCGCTGCCCGAAGCGCAACTGGACCGTTTCATGTTCAATGTCGTCATCAATTACCTGTCGGAGGAGGATGAAGTCGCCGTCGTCGAGCGCACCACTTCGCGCCGACCGCCGGCCATCGAGCCGATTTTTTCCAGCGCCGACGTATTGCGTTTCCATGAATTAGTGCGCCAGGTGCCGATCTCGCAAAATCTGGTGCGCTACGCCGTGCGGCTGGCCGCCTCTTCGCGTCCGCAACAAGCCTCGTCCCCCGCCTTCATCAACGATTGGGTGAGTTGGGGCGCTGGGACGCGCGCGGCGCAATTTCTGACGCTGGGAGCCAAGGCTCGCGCCCTGCTGCACGGGCGCTCGCACGCCACCGCCGAGGACATTCGCTTGCTGGCGGCGCCGGTCTTGCGCCATCGCATCCTGGTCAATTATCGCGCCGAGGCCGAGGGGGCCAATGTGGACGCGGTCATCCGCCGATTGCTGGAAACCGTCGCTGAACCTTAGTGCTGATGGCCATACGCTATTTGCGCCCCAATCCTTAGCGAATAGAGGTTATAATTCACCGAAAAAGGTGAGGCGGGTAGGGCGACGGTTCCTTGGCACAATGCACCACCTTGTTGGTTGGTGTCTCCAGCGGAGCCTTCCCGTCTGGAGATGGCTCGGCTGGAGCCTCGCCCTACCGACCTTCGCTAAGGATTGGGGTTTGTGATTTATGATGATTTTTGTTGCCAAAAGGGCATAAATGAATAATGATAATCATGGAAAAGGGTGTGAGACTGTTGCCTAGAGTTGAGCGTGGTTATTTATAGACAGATTGAAAAAAAACAAACAAACCGATAAGTAAATAAGGATTGAAAGGGTTCGCAAGGCAGGACAATCCATTGCGACACGCAAACTTGGAGAATTCCATTTTTGGGCTTAAAACTGTCGTTCCGTGTTCTGGAGTAAGTAAGATCCTTGGGCAATACTTACGACAGACGATAAAAACATTTAGATTTTTGGGCGTCTTTTGAAAAGACGCGTGGTGTACTGGGCTAAATTTGGGGCGGAAGGGCAACCACGGGCGGAGCTTTGTCTTTATCGGTTATGATTCTCGTTTTGGGTGCCAGCGGGTTTATCGGACGTGCTTTCGTCAGCGAGTTGCGGCGGCGCGGGCACCCCTTCATTCCGCTGACGAAACGGGCCTTCGATTACACGCGATTTGATTTTCTCTTTGATTATTTCCGGACCATGCGGCCTGCCTTTTTGGTCAATGCCGCCAACTATGAATTGCCCGCCAGGAGGCCGATGGAAGAGGCGGAGCGGCAGAAGATGATGGCGGTCAACGCCATTTTGCCGCAGATGCTCGCCAGGGTCTGCCTGATGACCAAGACGCCTTGGGGCCATGTTTCCTCAGGCTCTGTCTATTGCGGCGCCAAGGTGCTGGAAGACGGCCAGCCCGCTTTCCACCTCGACTTGGGAGGACTCGAGATGCTGGAACTTTTTGCGGCGCAACCTGATAAATTCCACGGGTTCACCGAAATTGACGAGGCGAATGTTTCGTTTCGGAATCCTTCCTGCGATTTTTACAGCGGAACCAAGGCGCTGGCTGAGGAGGCCATTCGGAATATCGGCCAGAGTTACATTTGGCGGCTGAGGCTCCCATTCAACGAAGACGAGGACCCTTGCAACTGGATCTGGCGAATGCAGCGGGATGGTGAAACCCAGGACAGCATTCAATCATTTTCCCATTTGGAGGACTGCGTCAAGGCTTGCCTGGACTTGTGGGAGATGCAGGCGCCTTTTGAAACTTATAATGTGACCAACCCTGGCGCCATTACCACCGGACGCGTGGCGCGGGAGATGCATCGTGTCTTGCGCGTGCCGGTGCGGGTACGGACGGGTGGAAACGGCGCGTCGCAACTTGGTTGCATTCTTGACTCCGGCAAACTCTTGCGCACAGGCGTTAAATTGCGACCGATGGAAAAGGCCTTGGAAGATTGCCTGAACCGCGTCCGCGCAGTCGGCCAGGCCGTCCATGGATTCAAGGGAGCCACTTAGCCCTGTTCCGGCTTAAAGCGCAGGAGGCTCATTTTGGAGGCGCGAGAAGTTTGTCCACTGCGTCTTTTAATGCATCCAAAGAGGAGGGCTTCGCGACAACGGAATCCAGGCAAGAGCGATCGGCAGGGAGTCTCCCTGAGTACATGATCACTGGCGTCGAAGGGGACCGCATCTTAATAACGTGCGCCATCTCTTCGCCGGTCATGCCGGGCATCGTGTTATCGGTCACGACCAAGTCGTGGACCCGGGAATCGAAGTGATTCAGGGCGTCTTCGGCGCTGGAGAACGAATGGACGATAAACCCAAAATTGGCCAAAAACATCTTCGTGATGAACCGAGCCTCATGGGTGTCATCCACCAAAAGGATTGTTAGGGGCGTGGTCGGGGCCGATACTTCGGCCTCAAACTTTGAGCTTTCTTGTTCGCGTTCCACGTCCGTGTGTTTCGAGAGTGGCTCTTCTGAGTGGCACTTCTAAAGACATAGGATGCTACTAGGTGTCCCGTCGGCGGTCTATGCAGATTTAGGACATGTTTAGACATGACTAGGACGCGCCGAATGGCTGGTCACTTGGCGCGGACCAAAGAGGCAAATAGGCGGAAAAATCCTGGTTTGTTCGCCATGCACCCATTGGCTGGATTTAACGACAAACCGGAGTCAAATTTGGGGGGCATGAATCTTGCTTTATCATGCTTGCGAGTGCGATATGTCTCAAAAGTGATTAATGTTGGCTCAAAAATGTATAGATTGCGGACGGAACTTGTGCTTAACTTGCCTGGCTTGGCAAGAACCGATGCCAAGAATTCCCGCTCGACTGATGATTGATTGAGCTTTGTGTTGTTTCGCGGCTTTAGTGTAATCCATGTATGTTGCGTTATTCAGAAAAGCAGTGTGTGTTCAGGTCGCGAATGGCGGCCATAGCAGGCGACCGATGTCACTTATTTCAATGGAAACACTCCCAAAACATTATCTCACTTTGAAATTGAGACGCATCAAACCTTCCGAGGAATGGCTCCCAGGAGGCAACGGGCTGTCGTTTGCTCTGGTCAAAGGTGGCCGGGGTCAATATGGTCCAGGCACAACCTCCTCCAAGGTGACTGCAGGAGATCTGCTGGTATTGAATCCGCAGGCCAAGACTAAATTAACGACCCAAGATGGAGAGTTGCTGTTTTGGGAATTTGCATCGCGTCTCGAAGATTTGCTGCCACTTTTTTCGACCGATGAGATATGCATGCTGCAGGGCGTTTTGGAGAATTTCCAGGGATCAAGACATTACCTCGCGTCAACCCCTTTGGCCCAACAATGTCATTTATTGGCGGAGAGCGCCCCCCCGCCGGGAAGCCTTGATCACCGCAGTCATGTGCTCCGAGTGGCGGCGGCGGTCTTGACATTGGAATTCTTGAACGCACGGGCGCAACGGAATCCATCCATGCCGGGCCAGGACCACTTGACCAGGGCGTTCGAGGAGTTATCGGCGGTTGAGTTGCTGACACTTTCCATTGAGGAATTGGCCAAGAGGTTTTGTTGCAGTCGAAGACATCTGAGCAGGCTGTTTCATCAACAATTTGGTTGTTCGGTGGCTGCATTGAGAATGGAATTGCGTCTCTTGAAGGCTGTATCCCTGCTGCGAAATCCGAGAGCTAAAGTCATCACTGTGGCCGAAGAGTGCGGGTTCAATCATCTGGGGTTATTTAACACCTGTTTCAAGCGTCGTTTCGGACAGAGTCCAGGTCTATGGCGGAAAACCGCCTCCGCAAACGCGGTCGAGTCGGCTTTTTGTTCTGAGACAAGCCGCCAGACGGCTCGACTTGCCAGCCCGCGCGCTTCGGCGGACTTGACCGCCTTGCAGGCAAAG